>Ga0310811_10009520_pt1 | contig 12548 bp, 18 predicted proteins | sample YCmetagenome_FD_207642 | JGI IMG/M metagenome (GOLD analysis project Ga0310811, IMG submission 207642) | Soil microbial communities from experimental microcosm in Duke University, North Carolina, United States - YC | ecosystem: Engineered > Artificial ecosystem > Soil microcosm > Unclassified ... | reverse complement strand
GTGCCAAGCGCTCCGGTCACCGGCTGCAGCGTCACGGTGCCCGAGGTCAGGTTCTGGAACCCGATCGAGCCAACCAGGGATCCGGCAACGCCGAGGACAGGCGTCGAGGTCGCCGTGACGGTGTTCGCCGTGGACGAGACCAGCAGCGTTCCGGCCGCAGTCGTCGCTGGCCACGTCGCGGTCGACCATGCCGGCGTCGTGCTGGCGCCGGACTGCAGCATCTGGCGCGCCGTCGCGGTCCCCGCCAGGATCGCAAGGTTGGTCGCACCGGAATAGACGATGCCGCCGTTCGAGGCGGTCAGCGTCGTATAGGGCGCATTGATCGAGACCACGCCGGCCGCCGACACCGAGATCGGCGCCGTGCCGGTGATGGCGCCGCCGCCGGACGAGGTGACGCAGGTCGGGCAGGTCATCAGACCCGTCGTGGAATTGATTACGAGCGGGCTGGATGCGGTTGAGACCAATGTGCCTGCCGAGGTGGGGAGCAGGCTGACGGCGCTCCCTGCGGCTGCCTGAGCCCGCAGCACGGCCGTTCCGGAGGTCGAGCCCGCCAGCCCCACTTCGCCGGTCGACGTGCCGGGGATGCCGAGCACCGGATTGGTGAGCGGGGACGGCACCGCGCTCCCGGTGCCACGGTTGCCGAGCACGGTACCGCCGGCGATCGCCGACAATGCGCCGGGCGGGATAGACCTCCACTGCGCCAGCGCCTGCGCGCCGGTGTCGTTTCCGCAGAACTTGTTGGCGGGCGCCGTGGTCCCGCACTGGGCCAGCGCCGTGCCGGAGGAGATGAATGCGAGAACGAGGCCGACGATCAGCGAGCGGAAAAGTTTCATCAGGCGCTCCCGAGCGTCCAGGTGTTGAGCGAAGCGATCGGCCGGAAGAAGTAGCCGCCATACGGCGTCTCGATCGAGACGGTTTGATTGCCGTCGGCGGCCTCCAGGCCAGTGAAGCGGACGATGATGCCGTTGCCTACCGCATCTGCGGTGCCGGCGATGTCCTTGACCAGCGGCTCGACCGCATATGCCGTGGCGTGGTCAAAGGTGATGTAGGTCGGCTCCGCGAGCGTCTTGTTGATATAGATGCGCGAGATCAACTGCGTCGGGATGTAGGGGGATAGCGGGTTCGTATACTGTCCATCCACAATGATGACGGATGTGAGGTTCAGGTTAGCGATCAGCACCGCGAGGAGCTGCGTCGTGATCTGGTAGTTGACGCCCGACGCCTCGTTGGTTTGGCCGGTCGGCGCCGCCACGACCTCCATCAGTTCGGTGCCGTTCAGCGTGCCGCTGAAGACCGGAAGGTCGGTCATCTGACCGCCCTCGAAGACATCCGGAGTGATTGGATTGACGCTCACGGTTGTCCCCTCAGGTGTCGTAATACTTCAGGACCTGCAGGTAGCGTGGACGCCCACCCTGCAGATAGCGGGGCTGACCACCCTGTACGAGGCGCGGCCAGTATTCATCGATGGCGTAGGATTCCGGCAGCGCGTTCATGACCGGCTCCGGATCCGGCGGCAGCACGATCGAACCAAGCTGACGCTGCGGCCGATCGAGGCAGGTGTCGCACACCTGCAAGTTCAGGGAGATCAGTTGCAGCCCGGCCCACTCATGCTGCGTTTCGAAATCGCGCACATTGCCGATAAAGCCGCAGCGCTGGCACGTTCCCCACGCCCGCGGCGATCGCGGGTTAGTCCTTGCCTTTCTTGGGTGCGGTCGGTACGCCATGTCCCCTCATATCATCGACCGCCTACCGACGGTAGTAGCTGCCGATATTGGGCGACAGGGTGAGCGGCGTGTTCTCGACGTTCTGCGTCGCGGCGATCGTCCAGGCCTCGACCGCGTCGGCCTTGCGCAGCTTCTCGATCTCCGTCGTCGAATACGGCCGAGAGAGGCGATGCGCCATGCCGGCGACGAACCAGTCCAGCCACAGATACGGCAGGTCCGGCGTCTCGCCGCCGGCGAGGTTGGCGTCCTGCATCTGCACGCAGCGATAGTAGTTGAAGACGTAATTGTTGTTCTGGTTCGGTACCGGCCACATCGTCACCGTCGGAGAGATCAGGCGGTCGAACCAGTAGCAGGTCGGCCGCCCCGGCGTCTGCTTGTTGGCGAACGAGGCATATTCGGTGCGCGAGATCGGCACGATGTAGATGTCGTTGGCGTCGCTCGGGCTGGAGACGCCGGTGGTGATCCAGCCGTCCAGGATCATCACCGTCTTGGGATCGACCGCATACTCGGCCTGACCATTGATCAGCGGCACCGAGACCTTGTCGACCTTCCAGAGGTTGACCTGCTTGTTGGCGGCCTCGGCGAGCAGGAAGTTCAACTCGCGGCGCGCCGTCATCATGTGCTCGACGCGGATCGACGGCGCAAAGATCTTGATGCGCTCGTAGGCAGCCAGCACCACCTCGCCGTTCGAGACCGAGAAGTTGTAGGTGCCGCTGCTCGACAAATGAAAGGCTCCTAGAACGTGGTGACGGTGCCGCCGCCGGCGCCAACCGCCTGACCTGGGCCCGGCAGGAAGTTGCGCGTGTAGATGGTCGAAGTGTTCGATGCAAGCAGCGATGTTCCCGAAACCGCCGAGCGGCAGTTCTGCAACCACATCTGCGCGGTGGCCTGCGTCTGGTAGTCGGTCGGGGTGGTGACGCCGCCGTGGACGACATCGCCCTGGCTGTCGTGGGCGTAGGTGCCGATGCACCAGAGCTGACAGTTGTTGATCGGGATGACGTTGGCGCCGTAGTTGCCCCAATACTCGCCCATCACGTCGATGCCGATGCAGCCGTCGTGCAGGGTGAGACCGTTGCAGGACTGCACGGTGTCGCGCCCGTTGTTGTAGCCCTTGCAGTTGATGGTTAGCGTGAAGATCCCAGGCGTGCCGCCCGGGGTCCAGTGGGTGTTGAAGCCGTCGGCCTCGCCCTGTGACCCGTAGCAGCCGACGAACGCCGCCAGACCGGTGATGAAGTCGATCTTCCACGAGTTGACGGAGGTCGCCGAATCACCGGCGTAGGCCGCCCGGCAGTTGACCGCGATGAAGTTCATCGTCGCCGCCGCGGTCATCGCCACCGAGCCCGCCGCGCCGCCCTGGAAGGCGAAGCCCTTCAGGTAGACATCCTTCGAGGTGGCGTCCTGCACGAAGTTCGGGGTCGCCTTCAGCATCGCGCGGGTGTTCGCGTTGGTGACGGCGTCGCCGTTGGTGCGGTGGACGTAGATGTTCGTCGTCACCTGCGCCCACGAGTTCGGCGTCGTATTGCAGGTGGCCGCATCGGCGACCTGCACCATGCGCAGATAGTCGCCGTTCGCGTCCAGCGCGCTGGTGTCGATGATTTGGGAGACGTTCGATCGCGCCGCGACGTAGCAGTTCGTGAAGGTCGGGTCCGGCGTCCCCGGCCATGTCAGCGTCGACCCGGTCCAGCATTCGACCGTGCCGCCAGTCGCGATATAGGCCGCCGGCTGCGTGTTCGGCACCGCCGTGCTGACGTTGGAGAACCCGTTTTCCCGAGGGTATCCGGCGGCGATCGCGGCGACCGAAACATTGAACGGAGCGGCGGTCGCGTTACCGAGCTGCGTAGCCTTCCAGATCGACTTGACCGCCAGCGCGGGCGTCGTGCCGTTGTTGGCATCGCTGCCGGTCGAGCCGTTGACGTAATAGGTCGGTCCCGCCAGCGCCGCCGTGGCGTAGGACTCGGGGTTGAAGTTCGTGATGAACTCGTATTCCCCGGTCTGCGTGACCGTGATCGGATAGGTCGCGAACGGCCAGTTGAACGCGGTCTGCGGCGTCAGCGACGTGCTCGCCAGCAGCGCGGTCAACGAGATCCGCGTGACGAGACTGAGGCGCCGTGGGAAGCCGAGACCGAGCATTGCTTACGCCAACTGCCAGACGAACTTGTCGCCGGGATTGCACACCACGTCGTAACGGCCGAAGGCCGGGTCCATGTAGCGCCGCAAGCTGGCGACGCCCGCCGAGGATGTGGTGACGCTGGGCCCGAGCGCGAAAAAGATCGGGGCCGCAGCCCAGATGCTGCACACCGGCTGCGAATCGGCCGGCGATGGCGCCGAGATCGATGACACGGTGGATGCCGCAAGGTTCTGCGACGACACGAGGGGCCCGAGCAGCGGAACGTTTTCCTTGGCGACAGAGATGCCGGACGCCGGCCCGAACTCGATCTGGACGTTTGCGAGAGCCATGTGATCCTTCCTTCAGGGTCAGTTTTTGGAGAAGGTCTGCTGGGTCTGCAGGCGCAGCGATCCCGCCGACAGCGCCGCGATCACGAGGCGCACGCGCGTGACCGGCTTGGTCAGGCCGACGATGATGCTAGCAGAGGTATTGAGGGGGATCTCGGAGCTATCAAACCACACGGCTGTAGCATCGGTCTTCAATGGATCGGTGAAGTCATCGAGCGTGTATTGCAGACCGTAGGTGGACGTCCCACCCGCTAGGGTGACGCCGACTGAGACGTTAAACGGCGAGATCGACGAATCGACGTCGAGCGACGCCTTTGTGCCGGTCGTGGTGTAGGTGATGTCGTGGGATAGCATCATGGATGGGGCCCTATCGTCCGATCAGTTAGCAGCCACAATAGCCGTGACAGCGGTGGTGCCAGAATCTAAGTATTCGATCCTACACCTCAGGAACAGAGCCGGGGCCAAATACAGAGATGAGCTGGATGGTCGAATGACCCCAGATGGCTGACTTGTAAATGCAAGAACCCCGCATGAGAAATAGCTGACGCCATCAAGGCTACTCTCAAGAACCACCGTCGTAGAGAGATCCGGGTTCGGCGTCCCAGTAAATTTCACTTGGGCGGAAAAGTTCGACCTAGGGCGATCGAACGAGATAGACGAGCCGGCGCCAACAGCCGCAGCTCCATTAAGAGACACTCCAACCAAGGACATAGCGATCTCCTCTAAAAGACCGCTCAGTCGCCCTTACGGAGGTCCGGGTACTTGCGGTAGACCTTCTCGCGGACCCGAGCCTTCAGGTCCGCCGTTCCATACTGGCTGACCCGCGACAGCGCATTGACGGCATGCGAGCGATCCTCAATCGGATAGGAGCGATCCGGCCCGGCAAATTCTCCGGTCGGGATCGCAGCCCTCGCTTTTGCCGTCAGCTTCGTCACGGCCTTACTTGCTCGCGCGGTGGGCCGACGAGAACGGGTTCTTGTCGGCACCGACACCGCCACCGCTGGCGCGGCGCGGACGATCCATGCGGGTCTTGGCCATGCCGCCCTCGGGAGCACAAACCTTGCCGCCCTTCTTGCGCTGCTTGGCTTCCTTGAAGACGTTCGGGTTACCCGAGACCTTATCGACCATCACTCTCTCCTTCGGGCCTAACCGTTACGGGTTCTGCCAGTTCACTGTTTGAGCGTAGATGTAGGTAACCACGGTCTGTCCCACAGTGGCAGCGCCAGTTGGCGTGATCGTGGCCACCACAGCCTCGTTGCTTCCGGTGTCAAGAAGGGTGCCGAGCGTGGTTGTGAACGTAGGACGCACGCGGCCCTGCGCCTTAACCGCAGTGGCAGGCGCATACTGCGCGCCGCCCGCGGTCGTTCCGACCGTAAGAGAGTCGCCCGTAGCCGAATCCCACGCGGTCACAGTGTCCGCGATGATGTCGATTATGATCGAGTGCTTCGGAAGATAGACCGTCGCACTCACCGCGCTGGCGCCATTCTGGTTCAGCGTCACCTGCTGCATCATGATGCTGAGGCCCTGGTTGGGCCCGATACCAGATGTGTTTTGGCCGAAGTGATTGCCGCTCACAACGGGGCCGGCAAACGCCGTCGCCGGCGCACCGGCAGCGTTCGTGGGCAGAATATTCGTCTGGACGGCCATGCTCGATCCTCAGTCAGCGCGAGCGAACTCGCCGTGCAATTCTTTCGACCTTTCGAGGTAGGCAGCGTGCGCCTCTTCCTCGGTGTCGAAGTAACCCAGATGCTCCCGAACGCCGTCTTTGGTGGCTATCGCCCGGTAGCGTATCGACTTCGCCTTCTGAACCGCCTGCACACCTTTGAGCAGACTGCTCTTTGGCTTCCCCTTGTACTTGCCGCAGTTCGCCTTGTTTTGCGAGCCGTTGGCGAGACGCAGGTTCGTCCACTTGTCGTTACCGGGCTTCCGATCCTCATGGTCAACTTGGTTCGGTGGCCACTCACCTTTCATGTAGAGCCAGATTAGGCGGCTTGCCCGATACTGTCTCCCCTTGATGGTGATGTAGCGATATCCCTCCTGATGAACTCGCCCCGCAATCGTACCAGCTGGCTGCAGGACACATCTGATGGACATCGCAGTCCGGTATCTTAGAAGCCCTTCCTCCGGATCGTAAGTGAAGCGCTCTCTTACAAACTCGGCCGTCAGATCTTTCAGCATCTCAGGTCTCCGTGTGAGACCTGAACCTACCTTGTCACCGAGGTGACTTCAATGAAATACATCACGAAGTCGGAAACTCCCCCCACGCGGCTCGCGGGTCGTTGTAGCCAAATGAATATCTTTCGTAAGCTTTCACGAGCAGGTTGTCGGTGATGTTGTCCACCCACATATCGCTCTCGTAGGGGATGCGCGACATGTGGATCAGGCCCTCGATGTTCGTCGTGACGAACCACGCGAAGTTCGAGGTCAGGAAGTCCATCACCAGGAAGCCTTCCGGCAGACCGCCGGAGGTCGTGAGGATGGCGTTGACGTCGTTGTCCGCGGTGCCCGGGCGCAGCTCGGTCTTGAGCAGTCGGATCGCGACCGGCTGCAGGTTGACCGGGACGATCAGGCGGCGGGCGCGGGCCAGGATCTTGAGGCCGCGCTCGTTGACGAACTGCGAGCGGACGTTGGCCATGACGGCCAGGAGGCTCGCCTCGTTGAGCGACTTCGGCGTCGAGGAGGTGTTGGCCCAGGTGCCCTGGTCCCAGGGATGCGCGGTCGAGAACAGCGCGACACCGTCGCCGATCTGGCTGCTGTTGTAGACGTTGCCGAGGTTCAGGACGTTGGCGGCCTGGATTTCCTTGAACTGCGCGAACGATTCCTGGAGCTTCAGGTTCGTCGGGTTGAACTGGGCCTTGTAGAGATTGTCGTCGATCGCCTTGCGGGTGATCGCGTAGCCCAGCGCCACTTCGATGTGCACGAACGCCCAGGTGAAGCGCTCGCCGGCATTGTTGTCGAACTGCGTCGCCGCACCCTCGTCCTTGAGGAACGGCAGCGCGACGAAGGCCATCTGGGTCGAACGCTCGACGGCCATCGCCGACTTGTGGGTCTTGAAGACCTTGTCCCACTGGCGCGGGATCATCTCGTAAGAGCCGCGAACGTCGAACAGTCCCGGCAGCAGCTCCGACCGGATACTTGCAAGTGCAATAGGCATTTATCGGCTCCTGAAAGTGCCAGTCAGGCTTACGCCAGACCCTGCAGCTGCTTGAAGTTCACGTTGTTGAAGGTGACGACACACCAGCCGTACGCCGTCGTCGGATCGCTGCCGTTGCCGACAACGCCGAAGTTGCCCTGCGTCGTGCACGGGGCGACGACACGGAACGGCAGCGTGTTGGTGGTGTTGAGCGTCGACTGGTCGACGGTGGCAGCCGAGAAACCGTTGGTGGTGTTGCCGGTGCCGATCGCGAAGCCGACGTTCTCGCCGATGTTCGCGGTCACGATGGAGGTGTTGAGCGCCGCCGCCAGGAACAGGGCGTTCGGGGCATTGATGATGTAGGCGGTCGCATCGACCGAGGCGCCTGCGCCGGGCCAGAACGGGGACCACACGGGCGTGCCGCCGACCGGGGTGTAGACGCAGCCGTCGAAGACGCCGGCGAGCGCAGCGGTCGTGCTGGACGCCTGCTCGATCTTGCCGGTCGTAGCGTTGTACTGGACCGGGTCGCCGCGGAAAATCTTGGTGGTGTTGGTCGACAGGATCAGCCCGGTTGCAAGCTGATAGTCGGGGGCGCCGCCGGAGGTGTATCCGATGTGGCGGAAGCCAAAAGTCGCCTGGGTGTTGGCCACGAGAAATCGCTCCGGTTGACGGAGGCTCATTCCTAGCGCGCGCGGCTGGATGTACGCCTTGGGTTCGGTCCGATCGCTGCTTGCGTTCGGTAGAGTGGCAGGGCGTCTGCCGTGTCGATCAGGCCTGCTCGGCGGATCAACGGTGCTGAATTAATCAGCGTCGGAATCTTCCCTACAGCAAAAGTTCCGACGCTGTCAACATGTTGTGACGCTACTCGGCCGCCTGAGCACCAATAGCGGCATCATCCTTTGCAAACAATTCTTGAGCGCGAGCATCAAGCGCGGCCTGCTTCGCCTTGTCCTGCTGATATTGCGCAAAGCATCCGGAGAACACATGCGGGCCCTCGTGATGCGTCTGGTAAGCCACCGTTGCCCACACCTTGCCGCCGGCCTCGCGATAGCGGCGGCAGAACGAGATGTCCTCGCTGACCTTGCCCTCCGGGATCCGCATCTGATCGAAAAATGCGAGCGTGCGATTCGGGCCCTGCCAGCGGAAATCGGCGATCGCGATGTAGGGATAAACCTTCTCCGGAAACTTCTCGATCATCGGCGGGATCGCATCGCGGCGAATCAGGAAGCAGCCCATCCCAAGCCCCTCGACCTCGATGAAGCCGTTGCGCGCCTCGGGCGCATCCAGCCCGCCACTCACCACCCACTCCACCTCGTTGCACTTCTTGCGGTAGATGGCGCCGACCATCGGCTCGCCGAACGTCAGCATGTCGAGCACCATCTGCGCCGGGAATCCCATGTCGGCATCGACGAACAGCAGGTGGGTGTAGTCGGTCGCGTCGTACCACCAGGACAGCACGACGTTGCGGACCTCCTCAATATCAGGCCAGGAGAACGAGCCGATGCCGGCCTGGATGCCCTTGGCGGCGAGCGCGCTCATCATCTCATGCGAGGTCTCGAAGGTGGTGGTGGTGATGTGCCGACCGAACGCCGGGATGAACACGAAGACCTTGGCCATTTACATAGATCTCGCTGGCTTGACCGCGCGCAGTCCCCAATTGAACTGCCTGTTGTCGGGGTGGACGTAGGCGAACTCGACGTCGAAGTCGCCGCTGTAGCAGAACCGGTAGTCGGTCATCGGGGTGCGGCCGACCTGGGCATATTCAGGCTGGCACAGGAACACCAGCATCTCCGGGCCCATCGCGCGGGTGTGGCCGGGATCCATCCAGGCCCACGGCGAGGACCAGTGCGGCGAGCTACCGAAGAAGTAGCCACCATGTTTGAGGATGCGCCAGAGGTCCTGCCACTGCGCGAAGAAGAAGCGCCAGTCGCCCTGCTGGCCGAGGTGCTCCATGACGTCGTAGGCGTGCACCTCGTCGAACGAGTTGTCCTCGAACGGCAGCGGCAACCGCGTCAGGTCGTGAACGACGTCGGGCTGGTGCGCTGAATTGAAATCCAGCCGTACCAGCCCCTCCCACTCATGGTGCCCTGGGGCACCGAGCTTCTTGGTGCTGTTGGAGCCGCAGCCCAACAGCAGCTCGCGCCGCGACATCAGAACTCCCCGGCGTCCGGATCGATCTCGTGCTGCGGACGCGGGATGTCGTGCCCGTCGTCGTTGAAGTCGATCTTCAGGCCGCCGCCGTGACCACGGCTGCGCGCGATGCCGGCGCCAGGGAGTTGCTTCTGCGTCAGCTTCAGCGCGTCGGTGCGGTCGCGGACCTGGGCGCGGGCGATCGCCTCGTCCTCGTCGCGGGCCTCCTGGGACAGCGACATCGGCCGCTCCTCCAGGCGCAGGCCCTGCACCACGATGTCGCCCTCGAATCCGACCGGGGTCCAGCGCCCTGGATGCCGCGAGGCCGGCACCGGACGCCAGCCGTTCTGATGCATCAGGAGATCACCCTGGAAGATCTCGTTGATGCCCTTGTTGAGCACGGTGACCGGGTTCCACTGGTAGTCCCAGCCCTGCGGGATCTCGCTGCGCGGCACGTCGAGCGGATCGCCCGAGGCAATGCGGCGGCGGGTCAGGCGCTGGCCGTCCCGCGACAGCGCCACGATGGCACCATCCCGCGGGTTCTCGCGGGCGACATCCCGGGCGGCCTCTGCGCGCGGCGGGACGGCCCGTGGGGCGGCGCGGCGCTGCACCGGCTCCGCATGGGCCTGCTGGACCGGAGCGCGCCCACGGGGCTGCGGCGCGGCTACAGTCGGCCTCCGCTTCGGCTTGGTGCCCTTGGCAGGTCCAGGCTTCTTGCGGACGATGGTCGGAGCGTCGCCGTCGATATGGTCATTCATCGGTGGTGTCCTTTTTCATGGCCTCGGGGTCGAAGCCGCTGCCAACAATTTTGAGGCCTTCATCACGCAAAGCGGCACGAACGTTGTCGACCGCGATTGGCAGTAGGATGGCGCGGAGAGTGGGCCACCACGGGGCGCCCTTATCGGCCTCCACCGCAGCATAGAACTTGTCGGCGATCGGGCCCGGCGCAAGGGTGCGGTCCTTGCGCACCACCTCGGCCTCCAGCCGATCGCGCTCCTTGAAGATCGACGCGATGTGCGGCGTCATGTCGCGCGGGATGCCGACGGTGGTTTCGAGCGCCTTGGTCGACGGGTTGGCGTAGATCGATTCGCCGATCGGGCGCATCTCGTCGCTGTCGAGTTTGCCGGGTTCGGTCTGAGTGGCGACGCGAACGGCGCCGGCGAAGCCGAGCGCGGCGGCCTTGGTCGCCCAGTCAGCGGCGTTCTGCTCTGCCCTGGTGCGGCTTCTCCGCAACTCGTTGTCGACCTCGGCCTTCGGCTTCTCGAACAGTCCGAGACCGTCACGATAGATGTGGCCGGACATGCCCCACGGCGCGAACACCCCCTCGTGTCGCGAGAACGGCACCGGCTTCCAGCCGTCCATGTTGACCTCCAGGCTATCCGCCTTGAGAGGATTCCACTGGTAGGACATGCCGTGCGGGATCAGCTTCGGATCAATCTCGAACGGGTCGGTATTGCGCGGCACGATCGTATAGCCGGCACCCCACAGGTCGTGGATCTGGTCGTAGGTCAGGATGTCGGTGACGAGGCTCATCATGAGCATCTCCTATGGAGCGAGCCAACTGAAGAACGGCGAGACCAGCGCCAGCACCCCGACGACCACGACCGAGCCGAGCAAGATGCCGCCGAACCCGATCAGGAGAAGCGCCGGACGTTCCATCACAAAAGCCTTCCGAGTGACTGAGCTGACTTCGTTGGATTCTTGGCGCGCCATTCAGCTCGTGTCGCAGCGGCACGCTCCTTGTTGGCAGCGCGCCATCTACGCATCTTTTCGGCGTGCTTTGCGCGCTGTCCAGAACCGTCCACGTCAGGCCTCGAATGAATTTTTGTCGTATAAGCCGGCCTTCATTCCCTCATGTTTACGCCTAGCCATTTCAGCCAAACCAATTGGCTGACCTTGCTGCCAGCGGTTCTGACCGGTCGGATCCGGATAATTCCAAACTATAGTTCCGTCGGTCGCCGAGGCCGCCTCGCGCGCGGTCAGTTTCACCGTGGTGGCGCCGCCGTTCATGCCGCCGGACGAGCCGGCCGCGGACGCCGCGCCAGAGGATGGGCGGCGGCCATCGCCCTCGGTGGCGGCAACCTTCGTCGTCTTCCGTTCCTGCTGCTGCACAGGCCTGATCCCCTTCTCGATACGCTCGAAATATTCATCGCTGTCGAGCGGGATGTCGTCGGCGATCGCCAGATTGTGGGCCGCCATCATCCGCGCGTTCATCTTGGGATCTGTAACGCAGTCGGGATGAGAGCGGATCCAGGCCGCCGACCTCGGCGACAGGGTGGAGGCGACGCGCTCGACCGGATCGCCAGCAGGCGCGGGCTGCTGCCGTGGCTGCTGCTGGGTCGGCTGCCGCTTCGCCGCCTCCTGCAGGTCCTGCTTGGCCTCGGTCAGCTTGGCGAGGTTGGTCTCGGCCCGCATCATCACCCGCTGCGCGCGCGCCATAGCGGGGCCGTCGCCGGCCTCGAAGGCGCGGGCGTAATCCGCTTCGGCCTGGACCGCCTCGGCCTGCACCTGGGCGATGCCGCTCTCGACGGTGTCGATCTGGCTGACCACCACCTGCGATTCGGCGCGGTGCAGGCGCTGGGTGGTGTCCTGTAGCTGCTGCTCGGTCTGCTGCTGCTTCGTCACCACGGTGCGGAGCTGGCCGCTGATCTGGCCGAACTGCTTCTTGAGGTCGGCAACCGGGTCATCGCCGTCGCCGTCACCATTGTTGAAGTCGACCACGGTCGCACCGTTCTTGCCGGCCTCAACGACCTTCACGTCCGTGGTCGAGGTGTCGCCCGAGAGCGCAACAATCACTTCATCGTCTTCACCGGCCATAGCCGAACTCCTTCAGGATTTCACGGTAATGCTTGACCACCGCGCCGCGGTGGCCTTCGGGAAGCTTCAGCCACCAATCCCAATCCGGGTTGTCGCGGCAGAGGACAGGCTGCTTGATCACGGCGTGGCAAAGGCCCATGGGCTCGACGTCGAGGCCGGCCTGCCGAAGACCGCGCCGCGCCCATTCCATGCATTCCTCGCGGTCCTTCGGCGCCTCGCCGGCGTGCGTTCGAGACAGCGCTATGAACATCACGTCGAGGACAATCTGGGCGTCGGATCGCAGCTCTCTG
>Ga0310811_10009519_pt1 | contig 12549 bp, 38 predicted proteins | sample YCmetagenome_FD_207642 | JGI IMG/M metagenome (GOLD analysis project Ga0310811, IMG submission 207642) | Soil microbial communities from experimental microcosm in Duke University, North Carolina, United States - YC | ecosystem: Engineered > Artificial ecosystem > Soil microcosm > Unclassified ... | reverse complement strand
ATCATCCAGTTGTGCAGATAATTCCTTGAAGAATTCGGCAGGCGATTTGAAATCAGTATCCTTGAATGGTCTATTCCACTCAATGACCGCACCATATTCTTTCTTTGCCCAATGACAGACCGCCTCGGCCATCTTTTCCATATCCGAGATATAGGTGCCAAACCAAATCGCCTTGGGGAATTTGTTTTTAATGGCGGTCACACACTGAATAAAACATTCAGTATCATCATAGCCTTTGATGTTCAGAAGATTTAGGGCATTGACAATAGAATAGGGACCACACAAGGCATCCATCGATCCTTGTTGTTCAGGCACAGTGGCTTCTAATAGCTTATCGACAAAACTCATGATAACCCCAATACAGAACTCAGTTTACCCCATGTCTCATCATCAATCTCATCGCAATCAGCCTGAGTAATGACCAAGGCAGTCGAATTATTATAGGCGGCATCAGCCTTTGCCTGTAAATCCGCAGGCAGTGCATCGTATATGCCATCCGACTTCAGGGTACTTAGACCCATTGAAATCATGAAACTCGAAATCTCATAGGGCAATTCAAAATTATAGGTACGTGCCATTCACATGTATTTTCTTATGGGTAACCGAGACTCGTTTAACTGTCTCAGTATTTATCGAACAGATGTTATGCAATGTATGCCTCAGCAATTCCATATTCGGCTCGAAAGGCGCATAAACATTGATATTCTTTAGAACAACCTCATGCACTTCAGCCATCACACTAACCAATTCAGGATCATGTTCCAGATCAGCACGAATAGGTCCCGGTCCCCATCCAATCAATGATCCCTCACCAGCCAGATTATAATATTCAACCCGCATACCATTCGGAACACTCTGACCCATTAGTGTGCCCTCATCAGGACCCGTGAGCATCAGACAACTAATGCCATCCAGTCCACCACGCAGCCGGGAATACAAATCAAATGATCGACCAGTGCCTTGCAGATCAACGATCAGCTTAATATCCATGCTATCAAAGTAATTGTCATAGCGCCGGTTACGACCAAAGCGATACACTGCACGACTGGATTGCAGCCAGTCACATTCAATTCCAGTAAGCTTCTCGAATATTCCTTTTAAGAATACACAATCCCGATAAACAAAATGAATTTTCTGTTTTGGTAGCTCTAAACTCGATAATATTAGGAAGGGGACATTGAGGTTACACTGGTCATCCCAGACTTTTTGTCGCCAGTCGGTATAGGGACATTGCATACGCAGGAAGCGCAGGAAGGCACGTAGACGATAATCAGGAACACGGTTCTCGTAGTCGGTCAATAATTGTCGGGTATAATGAATGCCACGAATGCCGTATTTTGCTGGACTTTCTACATCGGACAAATAATTATCGCCGGTATGATCAACCGGGAAGGGCTTCAGACCACGCCAGATTGTGCCCTGACGTTTGCCGGATAAAGAAATAAAAATGTTTCCGGTAAAATCACAGCCATTATGCCGCAATAATTGCCGCAGAAATTCAGGGGGAATATACATGTCAGAAACGATGATGTCAGCATTAGAGAGACGGGATAGGTTCTCTAAAATTCCATAGGTATGATCCAGTTCCAGATCGTATTCTATTTGCGGTGACATACCCAGTCGCTTGTAGGTATCTTCCAGCGTTCTATCCCCGGCTTTATATGCGGCGACTCTGCGTTGCGGGAAGGTATCATCCCCGATCTGCCTCCCGATTTCCTCCCAGATACTTTCCGGTGTAATCCAGCGCCGACCAAGTAACGTATCAAATGCATCCCATGATCGAGTCATTCACCTTCGTCTCTTGTGCAACTGGAAGCGACCACTTCTTTGACTCTTTAAGCGCCTGAAGTGCAGCCTCGTAACTCCCATGGACTCTGCGGAAACATATCTGTGCCGATTGCCTGAATGGCACGTTGCGTTACGTCGGTGGCTATGTCGAGCAAGAAGAAGCACTGGATGTTGTTCACGATGGGAAGCTGTATGAGTGCATGGATGTGCAACGGCTATTAGGAACGCCATGTGGTTATGAGTTCGAGGTAACTCTAGAGCCAGTTCATATTTGGAATCGTATCGTTTATCCCATCCCGGCTCTGAAACTTTACTGAGGATCGGCATTAGACTTCTTCTGATACGGTTCGATTGGATATGTGAAGTCTGTTTCCTTGAGAACAACAGTCCCGTACTTGTTCAACAAGAATGCGGTGTTTCTTTCGTTAGCCACGAAGTCACTCACAGTTTGTTTGCGGCCCTGTTCTCTCTCATGACGTGCGATATAGTTCAGTGGCGATTCAGCACCATCATCGATCCATCCCAGTTCTTTTGCTGTATTGAACAGATGCAGGCCATGACGGATGTATCTCTCCCTGAGTTTGTCGTTCTTGTCTTTCTCGGCCAGATGCCATGCCTGAACTGCCGTCGAACATTCTTTGACTCTTTCACTGCTTACAGTCTCGTAGTCATCTTCAGTCGGGCTTGCCAGTATTGAATTATCTTCCAACTGTTCAATATGTGTTTTGTGTGATCTGTCGGTGAAGTCGGTCTCGTATGTCTCGCTTATCTGAGTGGATTCTTTTTCAGCCATTCAATCGTGCCCTTCTTCGGTTCTTCTTGTTCGACAATCTTTCCCTGAAACTCTCTCAGTGGATATGGTGCGGTGGCTTTGAAAGCACCTAATGCATCTAGATCAGTCACCGTCGTATTGGTGTTTGCCAGTACTGGTTCGTGTTCGATGTGCAGATCACAGGCACCGTTCTTCTCGATCCATTCCTGATAGCCTTCCATGCATTCAGTGAGCGATCCTGTTTTATACAGTGCGTTACTGAATCCGGTGTGACCCAGACCGATCAGGGAATAGTCCGATGATCCCCATTGTTTTTGGATCAACATCGATCCTTCTTTATAAGTTGTCATTTAATCTCGTTTCTTTTATTGGAAGCAGGGTTGGTATATGATTTGGTTTTAAATCGCTGTGTGACGATTTCTGGGGCGCTGAGAAGGCATTCAGCGTTCGACCATCCTCGCTATTTCCCAGTTATCAACTCTCGACATAAATTCCTGTGCATACTTGCGACCATAGACTTCACTGACAGCCATATGGATTTTTGTTCTGGTGGATTTCCATTTCCAGTTCGCTTCTAGCGTGGCATCCAAGAATTCTACCCAGTGAACGACATGATGATTATGTCTGCACCACTCAAGCAAGCATTCGAGTGGAAAACCTATTGAGTCAACCAACTGGAAGCATCCGCCTAGAACCCAGAGACCATCTTCTGTGATCCCGGCATGATAAAGGATTTTCTTCATTTACTTGCTGGATAGTACATAGTCCACTGCGATTTGCATTCGTAGCAGACGTATCCATAGAAACCGTCACCGGTCTCGTAGCATGTAGTGCCGGTATGCATATGATGGTTCTCTGAATCACAGGTGCAGGGACCAGAGATTGTCTTGCACTGTTTAAAGAAGTCCTGAAATTCTTGGGTGTAAAAACTCATTTGTTTCTCTTGATTGATACTGAAGATGCGTTGTCTATCATTTAGGCCGGAATCTGATACTCAAAGTCATTGATGAAGATCACTGTGCCGCCGATATACAAGTCACCGATGAAATCGGATTCTTCTGGGGGTACACAAGCAACCATGTTGCCATCGATGATAGTCAGATCGCCTTTGATATGAGGATCGTTGCCTTGGTAGTACATATGGACGTTGCCCGAGACCTTAAGTGTGCCTTGTATTTTCATTTGATACTCAAAACTTATGAATGTAATAGCCAGCAATCCATGAGAATGGTCCCATGCCAGCGCCGATGATGATTGCCGGGATAATATCGCTTGCCGTGAAATCTTCTTCCGTGGTCCACCAATAATGGAAACCCAGAACGCCGGACAAAAACCAGAGCGTGATAAAAAGAAGGATCATTTCAGGTGCAGTGCCTGTAGAATCTGCGAAGCAACGTGTCCCCAGTCCCAGTAAAGCGGCCAGAGAAAGAACATTGACCAGAGGGAATTGTTGAGGACTGCCGGTGTCTGGGAGAATATCCAGAGGTTGAGTGCACCGATCAGGGCATAGATGATCAGTGCGACAATTAGAAGTAGTTTCATTTATCTGACTCTTGTTCAATAAGTTTTGGATTGTTTATGAAGTCGGCCTTGGAAAGCGATCTACCGCAGGACGGACACTTCAGGACCTTTTCAAGTTGGAAAGGCCATTGCAGATGAACCGTGCCCCATCCGAATCCGAAGCATTCCGGTGGCGAGGGAATGGCGTAGCCAATCTTCATCGGCACATTGCAGCGTTCACAGTTCATTTTCTTTTGTTCAATATCTCGGTGAAGTGTTCTTTGGTCCAGAGCGGACGATTACGGGATTTGCGATCCATGTTGATAAAGACGAAAAGCACATCGAAGGCATCACAACCTTGGATGGATTGTATATCGATCCATAATTGCTTCGTGAGTCTAAGACCACCGATAGACATATAGGGTTGCTTCACCAAAGCTTCCCTTTGTTGACCGAACGAACCAGATCGAAGTTGTCGGAGGAATTATAGGCCGGTCGCTCATGCAGACCATTAGTCAGAAGAATCAGATCGTGCTTGAGACCGAGAACGACAAATGTCTTGTTTCGATAAAAGTCATATTGGTCGTGATTTTTAAATCGAACCAAATCACCTTTTTGAAATTTACGTTTCACCAGAGTTTGCCTTTGGTTGCCGACCGGATCAGCACATATTTGTCTGCCTCAACATAACCGTCATTGGTTTTGATCCAGTATCTGTTATGTGCGAATTCTACTTTTTTTACTTTATAGACTTCGGTCGGGATTTTGATGTGGGCGACTAGATCGCCTTCTTTAAATGGTTTCACCAAAGCTTTCCTTTGTTGACCGAACGAATTAAAACGAGATTGTAATGTGGTTGCCAGTCAAATTGACCGTCGCCATCGAGACGAACCCAAAGACCAGCCACTTCGACAACTGTTCGAATATCGGCGTAGCCCTCGAAGCGAACCAGATCACCCACATTGAATTTGCTTTTCTTCATTCGTAATCATTTATGTGAATAGAGGTCAAAGTTCGCTGCATCATACAGGCAGTGACTTTCCAGCCCCTTCTTTGCCACTCGGATATGATGCCGGATTTCGCCGGGGGTGACAGGTGCAAGGCATTGCTTGGTCTCGGTCACCCGATAGACCTGTCCCTTGATTGGCCTGACTACATCGTCCGGGAACAAATAATACACGATGTTGTGGTTACAGACGACTAGATCGCCAATTTTATATTCCATTACTTCCTTGACAATAGTTCAAAAAGTGTTATTTTATCTCAAATCATTTCTGGTTTGGGAGAAATTCCATGTCCCCGATTGTTACCCGTGACTCGATCCAGAGCTACTTGGACAATCCTGAGAAGACCTTTCAGGAGAAGGCCGCTTATGTCGGTCGTGCACTTGTGGTCCTGTTTGATCGCCAGACCGCAGGCGAGAAGGTCGCCAACACCACCAATATGGACAACGGGATCGGCTTCACTGGGGCCGATGGCAAGTCCGGGGTGCTGTCGGCCAAAAGCTTCCTGAAGAACAAGACCTTGCAGGACTGGCAGTTGGAACGCTGGCTGAAGAAGGGCAAGTCCGGCTATGCCCGGATCGCCAAATATCATTCCCAGTTAAACGAGGTTGCGGTGGCAAAGGCCGCACAGAGGGGGGCGTAAGCCTCCCTTTTTTCTTGACAACTGTCCAATATATGTTATTTTATCTCAAATCATTTTTCGGGAGCGATCCATGAAAGGCAATCTCATTATCCTCAAGGCGAATGGATCGGTCGCATCGGCGTCTCTTGATGGACCCCCTTCGCTCGACGTGCTGCAAACCGCCGTGGGTGGCTCTATCGAAACTGTCCCGTATTTCGACAAGTACAACGGCGTTTCCTGTGTCGCCTTCTGCAACGAGGAAGGCAAACTGGATGGTCTGGCACTGAACCGGCAGGCCACGCAGGCATGGCGGGAAGTCACTGGCGGTCGCCTGACCCATGATGTTCTGGTCGGTGACATTGCAATCATCCAAGGTGATGATGATCTGTTGAGGGCGCTATGACTTTCCGAGAAGAAGCCCCGCTGTTTCATGTCTGGAACGAAGGCGGCGTTCATGAACTGGTGTGTCATGACAAGGCCGATCTACATCGGCGCAAGAGCTTCGGCATATCCCGGTGCACAGACAAAGACTGTGACTGGTGTGCCGAGAATCGCACTCATAAACTGATAGGTGATCTATTGTCCCAAAAATTACAGATCGTTCTCCTGAAGGAGTTCTCAGCCGAGGGCCATTATCAGGTGACCTATGACGGCGCTGGACCGTATCAGATCGCTTCCAACAAGAGCGTTCCCCGTGATGAAGTGCTGCGCCGGATCGAGGCGAACAACCCCTATTGCGAAATCATTGACGAAAAATGATCTGCAATATTATTTGACAACTGTCCAATAAGTGCCTATCTTGTCTTTGAAACCGGACAGAGGGAGATTTGTCCATGGGTAAGAAGCGCACCACGATTGACATTGCAGCCATCAAAGACGCCGCCAACACCGTCTTCAAGGAAAGCATCAACGACTACACCAAGGAACGAAAGGCCATTGAGACCTTCGTCACCAACCTTCTTCTGAAGCATAATGTTTATAACGGCTTCAGTTATCTCAGCGCCGAGAACAGTGCGCCGGGAAAAACCATCGGCGTCATCTACAACGATGATGTGAAGAAGAACGAATTCCCCGATCCAACCCGTATCCGTTACAACTGAGGGAGACTTCCAATGGCTCGCATTACCAAGAATGAAATCAAGGACCGTTGCCAGAAGGCGGTGACGGATTTCCAGATTCCGGTTTCCTCGATCAACAAGCTTTATGCCTTGCTCGAACAGGGCGTGAAGGACGGCAAGTCCGATGATGATCTACGCCAGATCGTGGCCGAGTTCGTCGCCGTTGCGAAGGCCGATGCCGACCGATTGCATGGCCGGAATCGAAGATTGGGTTAAGGGGGCTTCGGCCCCTTTTTCTTTATCTTATTTCGCTGGTCAGAATCATCAGATCGTCGGGGATTACTCCATCACAGATCATTTTCTCAAAACCATCCGAGTTGATAAAGGCAATCTTTTCCTTGTAGTGATTCTTGAATGGGAAGTTACTTCCCTCGATCTGTTTGTCCCATTGATCTGACAATGGCTGTAGCTCTGCGATGTGCGTTTCCCGGAAGCGACGGACTGCATCTTCCTTGCAATAGGCAAAGCAGACTTCCATACTACTGCCGATGGTTGCCGGATATACGAATGCCTGTAGATTCTTTTCCATCATCTTTTCCGTAGCTTCTTTTTGACCAGTAGCTTCTTCGGCCTCACTCTCAGTGATGGTCGCAGATTCACCCGCAATGCATTGACCTTCTCGAATCTCTTTCTCAGAGCGAAGTAATTGTTGGTGGCATTGGTCGATTCGGTTTCCAGTACCCGGATTTGCTGGCTGATATAATTGATGTTGAAGTCGCTATTGTTGTTCGACATATCCAGAATATCGGCACGGCCATGCTGCCATTCCTTTTGCCAGATTTTGTAAATGAAGGCGTGTAGCTTCATAAGTTGATCATTGAGTTCACTCATTTAATCCCATACCGTTTTCTTGCGTTCGAATTTCTCGAACCGACTAACATCCCATCCTACACCAACACGTTTCCCCTTATGGGATACGATCAGCATCGTCTCGCCCAGACGATGCACCACCTTGTAGATTTCGAGTCGCTTCAGAAACCCCAGAGCGCCTACATCATCGATACAGACAACCAGATCGCCCTCAACAATATTCAGTCCCATACCGTTTTCTTCCTTGAGACCTTGATGAAGCGATTTCTCTTGTAACCTCCCAAGGCCCTGCCTCGGAAAGAAATCCTGAGATATTCGTTATCGGCATCTATGACCTTGTAGATCACGCCGGTCTTTATGTTGTGTTCAAAACCGGAATCATCCACGCATTTGACCAGATCGCCATTATCGATCATTTGGAATTTCTCTTGTAGTGTTCAAAATAGAATGAAGACCAATATCCAGAGACTTCTTTGCCTTTACTAGAAATGGTATACCAATCGAATTTCACGCCTTGATTGACCGACGTTATTCGATAGACTGCGCCCTTGATCACTTCATCAAACGTATGGGTGGCTCTGACCAGATCGCCCTTGGAAAATTTAGTCGGCCTTATCATTGCTTTGTTTCTCGGCGGCAAGCATTCGAGCGACTTCTGCATCAGCATCCCGGAGTTGATCACGGTCGCAATAATTCAGATCACCAAAGCCACTGACAGAGTATCCGATCAGTTGTGCGAACTGGGAACGATCCTCGGCGCTGATACCCGGCATAAAGGCGATGGTATTCATATCGAATGGACCGGAATCCAGTAAGTACCGGACGATGGCATTCTCTCTGAATCTAGCTACGTTATGATCATCGAAAATAATTTGTTGCATAGGATGTGGATTACGTTTTTTCATTCAATCCTTTTTATAATCTGCGCCGTTTGGATTCCGGCTTTTCAAAATTGATAACGTCAATATAGAGCGACTTGTCTCGAACCTGATATGCACGGGGTTCTGTTTCATCATCGTTACGGACCATGAAAACCCCATCCCATGAGTCAGCATAATAAAACGGAAGTCTAAGCCACTGTCGTTTGCTCATGTGCCGTCGATGGACCTGAAATGAGGGCACATCTATTTTTTTGTCCAGCAATCGAAACCTGAGTTCGAAACCGGCATCGGTGCCTTTGTTGAATAGTTTCCGATCTAGATCAAGATTTGTCCGATATGATTCGACTGTCATGGTCATCCTCGATATCTCTGAGTTCTTGTTTAGCTGCGGCCCTATCTGTCTTGTGGTTCTTCAGCGTGAGTTCGACATGAACCTTTCCTCCCTTGCCGTTGCAACGGATGGTTCTACATTTAGCATAGGTTCGGCGTGATCCATAGGGTCTCATTACTTGTCCCAGTTTGCGCAAACGTAAAAAAGCAGAACCAGCATGATAATGATTGCGGCCAGAGCATACCCGATAAAGAGTCCAAAAAATATTGCGCCGATTGTTTGATCCATTTCAAAATCCCTTTAAATCAATGTCACTGTCTGGCGATAGAAGGTCTCGTCTTCCTCGCTATACCAGACCAGCTTCGGGTTCATAAAATTCTCTAAATGACCGTAACAATAAAGACCGACAGGAGGTTCGCCAGTAGCCATTCCGATATGACTTAGCTTCTTATATTCCGATGCCAGATATTCGATGTGCGGCAGATTGTGCACCGGCCAGAAAGCACCGTTATAGAATATAGAATCGTTCATTATTTTTTCTCGATAAGGTCCTTGAACAGGTTTGTATAATAACGCACCACGGGACCTTGTAGAAGGTCCTGAGAGGCTTCTGTCACATCCCGCCGCCATTCATGTGTAACTCGGGAAGCAATTCCCGGTTGGCGAGGTTCAAGGCCAGTCTTTTTCATTATCCAATCGCCACGGTCTTGTAGCCGATCAGGCCATCAGCCAGAACGTCTTCATAGGGTTCTTCGATGCCGCAGTTCACCAAAGCTTCTTTGGCCCAGTCTTCGGCTTCTTTCTTGGTCTTGAAGACAATATCCTCATGACCAATATCCCATTCGCAATAAATCTTGAACATCAACTAATTCCCAAGGCTCGACAGATAAAAGGAAGGGCAAGAGCGATTACCACTCCGCTTCCAACAATGATTAAAAAATCTTTCACTTATTTTCCTATTGTCCAGAAATGAATTTGATACCAGTTACCGCCGAGACCATAAACAGTCCCAGACCTATAATGATCGCTATGCCATACCAGAACAAGGCACGGCGCATTTCAGGCCAGATGATTTTGATCAGACTCATGACATGGCTTCCTTCGAGTGATTCTGAATCTATCTTGGTACCAGCAACCGTTGTAACGTTGACCCTTTTCTTTGATCCAGACCATTTCGTTTCCGACTGCGGCCACATCGAAAAATTCTCCGACTTTCAATCTCGGAGAGGCTTCTCTAACACAACGAACAACGTTACCAGCCCTCATTCAAGAAACCTACCCATGTGGTTTAGATCGATCATTACATTCACAACATTCATGATATGGTTGCGACGGAATTCGACTGCCGGGGCATCAGGAGCCAATGCCAGAATAACCCGGTGGTGTCCCGGCCCCTTTCTGGTCGTTCCCAATACCTGTTCTTCCTCATAGTTTGGCCAGAAGTCTATATGGTTCGCTGCCGTCAATACCGCTGCCATTTCCTGCGAGACAATAATGTCATGACCAGCCGGGCACTGCGCTACGATTTGTTTTGCCACGTACCTGTATTTCTCGATCATCCAGCGACCGGGAACGTTGGGATGTTCCGCAAGGGCATCCATGGTTGTCAGCGTCCGTAAGTCCAGCATAGGGCTGGGCAGAACGAGATTCCATCCCATTTCAATTTTCCTTCTGGCGAAGAATCTTCTTTCGATAAGGACGACGGAAAATTACTGCCGGGGCATTCGCTTCCAATGTCAGGAAGACACTATGATCGGGTCTGAGGCGACCCACATAATAATCCCGACTGGTATCGGTGTTGCCCTCATCATATTGAAGAAATCCGGTGACCATCAGGATCGAGGCAATATCTGGCACCACGATAATATCGAAATCCTTGGGGCATTGCTCCATGATTTCTTTGGTAATGAATTTGTATTTCTCGACCATCCAGCGGCCCGGTATATCGGGCAAATCCGTAAGGTCTAAACCATTGAGAGATTCCAGATCGAATTTTTGATTTGTTGCAAAATCTTTTTTGGCAGGACCAAACATATGTCTCATTATCCGGCGTATTCCTGTGATCATTTCAAATCTTCCTTGGTCACCACCAGACCGAATCTCTTGCATAGATCGAACACAAAGCGATCTGCCAGTTTCATCCATTCTTCCTTGACCACATCCGAGACACCGGGTCTCAGTGCCATGGTGTGTTCGGTAGCGGCCTCAATGAACGCCTTCTTGGCTTCCGCCTCGTCCTTGTTCTTCACATCATGTGGATAGGTCTTGGTAATCAATTCCTTGATTTCATCTTTGCCGACAGGTGCCTTCCATGACCGGGGCGCTCCATAGTAGGCATTATGATGCAGAAGTTCACCAAGGCGAAGCCGCAGTTCAGGGTCTTCTATTTTTGGCCAGTTAGGCATTTTTCAAATCTTCCATTGTCATGCGTCGGACCTTGACTCGACCTTTCTTATCCTTGGTGATGATCTTGGGGCAGTCGTTGGGACCGCCGCACTTAATGTCCTCGATCAGACGCTGGCGAAAGACCCTGAAGATGCGCTGTTCTTCTGCGTCGTGATTCACGGCTTCTTCTCGATTTGCTTTACATAATGCTCGCACTGGTCTGGGGTGCGTCTCGATCCATGCCAGCGACCATCAACGAAAATATCGATGCACTGAACCTCGCCGTGCTTGTCCTCGACCGGCCTGTATTCGACTTTCATCCAAGCAACATCCTGAAAATTGTAACGATACCAAATACGGCCAGCATCAGAATAGCTGCCATTATAGTCATAAAAATGATCAGGGGAAGTTCTTCTTTGAACTTCTGCCACTTGGTTTTCGGCGGCATGGGGCGTGATAGCCGGTCCAGAATTGCGATAAGAGGGTGGGTCATAATTTTGGTCTCGTTTTAAAAAGCCATCCCCAGATCGCAAAGATAACCAGAAGCACCACCCATGCCGGAACAGTGCCGGTGATATGAATCATGCCTGTCAGCAATCCGAGTGAGAGGATGTTCAGACAGATAATGTAGAGCCATGCCAGAGCGATCATTTCTTTTTCCTGTGCAAGGTGAAGTCTTCGGCCAGATACCATCCCTTGGTTTCGCCATGATACGAGACCTGAATAAGTTCAGTGCCCCCGGTCTTCACTGTGATGCCGTTCGGCAACTGAGACTTCGATCTTTTTGCATCAACGACTTTGTAGATTTCGCCCTTGAACAGGACCTGTAGATCGAAAAGAAAATAATCATCTAGGGCGACTACGAAGTCACCTTTATCAAATTTCATTCATTTACGTTTCCGGCGATAAAGAACAAATTTTTCCGTGTTCATCCACCAGCCATCGATAGGTTCACCCTTATACGAAACCACAATAATTTGTTTGCCGTCAAATGTGCTGGTATCAATGACCTTGTAGATTTCATTCATCCTGAGAACATTATCTGCCCTTGGTGGCATTGGTCCGATCATCTTTATCAGATCATCAATAAAAAATTTTGTCATTCATAGTCGTTGCAATTCTTCCCGAAGTTCTCGGATAACTTTTTTAATGCGTTTGATTTCTATGGCCGTGTCTCTTTGCAGATACGGATCATCTGGGGTATTGGGAGCATCAGCCAACTTCATCATCTGTGTCAGGAGCCAGCGATTGGTTTCTAGTGACTTCTCGATTTCCTTGCGTTTCTGCCGAAGTTCTTTGGCTCGTTCAAAAAATGTCTTCATTCATCTGGTTCTTCGA
>Ga0310811_10009518_pt1 | contig 12549 bp, 19 predicted proteins | sample YCmetagenome_FD_207642 | JGI IMG/M metagenome (GOLD analysis project Ga0310811, IMG submission 207642) | Soil microbial communities from experimental microcosm in Duke University, North Carolina, United States - YC | ecosystem: Engineered > Artificial ecosystem > Soil microcosm > Unclassified ... | reverse complement strand
GACGACACTGTGGGTTTGGCATCGTGCTTCGCTCTACCCATCCTACACACTCAAAAACGAGCTAGCTTGTCGGAATCCACGCCCGCCGTTCGTCCTCTGCCCATCGCCCCCCCGATCACCCCGGAGCCCCGCATGCCCCCCACCATCACCGCCTTCGCAAACTCGCCCGACCGCGGCAGGGGCCAGGCGCGCGACATGCGGGTTCGCTGGGCGCTTGAGGAAGTCGGGCAGCCCTACGACGTTCGGCTGGTGTCGTTCGAGGAGATGAAGGCGCCCGGCCATCTTGCGCTGCATCCGTTCGGGCAGATTCCGACCTTCGAGGACGGCGACGTCACGATGTTCGAGACCGGCGCCATCGTGCTTCATATCGCCGATCATCATGCCGGGCTGCTGCCGAAGGACGCGAGCGCCAGGGCGCGCGGCATCGCGTGGATGTTTGCCGCGCTCAACACGATGGAGCCGCCGATCGTCGAGCTCGGCATGGCGACGCTGCTGGAGCGCGACGAGAGCTGGTATGAGGAGCGGCTGCCGATCCTGAGAGATCGTGTCTGTGTCAGGCTCGACGAATTGTCCCGCCACCTCGGCGGCGCCGACTGGCTCGATGGCGCATTCAGCGCCGGCGATCTCCTGATGGTGACGGTGCTGCGCAGGCTGAGCGCATCGCGCATCCTCGACAACTATCCGACCCTCTCGTCCTACGTCGCCCGCGGCGAAGCGCGTCCGGCCTTCCGCCGCGCGTTCGATGCGCAGCTCGCGGTTTTCACGGCAGCGTCGGCCGGCTAGGCATAGTGCCGTAGGGTGGGCAAAGGCGCGCTTGCGCCGTGCCCACGATTTCTCCGTTATGAATAGAGATCGTGGGCACGCTTCGCTTTGCCCACCCTACGAGAGCATGCCGAGAGCTAGAGATCGAAATTCGTCGGCATCATCACCACGTCGCGAATGGTCATGCCGCGTGGCCGCGTCAGCATGAACATCACGACTTCAGCGACTTCGCTGGCGTCCAGCAGGCTTCCCGAATCTCTCGCTTCCTGAAGTTTCTCGGCGGGCCAGTCCGCGAGCAGCGCGGTGACGACAGGGCCGGGCGAGATCGAGCCGACGCGAATGCCGTGCTTGAAGACCTGGCGCCGCACCGTCTGGACGAAGCAGTTGACCGCCCATTTGGACGACGCATAGACCGGCTCCCACGGCGTCGGATAATGCGCCGCCAGCGAGCTCGTGACGATGATGTCGCCGGTCCGGCGCGCGATCATGTGCGGCAGCACGTCGTGCACGTTCTTCATCACGACGTTGACGTTCAGGTTCAGCATCCGGTCGATCGCCATGGTGTCGGCATCGACCAGATCGCCACCGACATAGCTGCCCGCATTCGCGTGGAAGATGTCGAGCTGACCGGCCTTCTCCAGGATGCGCGGCAGCAGTGTTGCACAGTCCCTGGGATCAAGCAGGTCGATGACCAGCGGGATCATGGCGTCGCCGTGCCTGTTGCAGAGCGCTCTCAGCGCGGCTTCGTCGCGATCGACCATCACCACGCGCGCGCCCGCGGCCAGCATCGCCTCGGCACTCGCGAGCCCGATGCCCGACGCGGCCCCGGTCACGGCAGCGACCTTGCCTTCCAGTTCTTTTGCCATGAGATCACCATCCTGCTGCTGGTAGTATAGCGATGCAGGACGGATTGGCGAAGATGATCGCTGGGTTCGTGAAATGGTTTGGCGGTAGCGCGTCAAACATACCTGTCGTCCCGGCGAACGCCGGGACCCATACCGCGGAATCTATCGATTGGGAGACGGTAGCAGTACCGGACTCCAAGTCTTCGCCAAACTGCTCCCTGGGGTTATGGGTCCCGGCGCCCCGTGCGCAATTGCGCACTAGGCCGGGACGACACCTTGGATTTGGCTACGGCATTCCCACCAAACCGCGAAGCCCCCTCACCCCGCATACGCCGTGTCCAACTCCGAAATCACGATCTTCCGCATCCCCATCATCGCCTGCATGACGCGATTGGCCTTTGCGCGGTCGGCGTCACCGAGATAGCGGCCGAGCGCCGTCGGCACCACCTGCCAGGACAGGCCGAACTTGTCCTTGAGCCAGCCGCAGCGGGATTCCGCGCCGCCGTCGGCGGTGAGGCGGCTCCAGAAATAGTCCACCTCTTCCTGCGTCTCGACGCTGATGAAGAACGACACCGCCTCGTTGAAGCGGTGTTGCGGGCCGCCATTGAGGGCGTTGAAGCGCTGTCCCTCGAGCTCGAACACCGCCATGAAGTCGCTGACGGTCTCGACCCTGGCGTTGGGGAATACCGATTTGTAGAAGGCGACGGCTTCCGGGACGTTGTTGTCGAACCAGAGAAACGGCGTGATGGAGGTCATGTCAGGAATATCCTTTTGTCTCGGCGAGGCTCCGCTACTGCAAGCCGCAATCCCAAGGACGCGGTCGCGCCCGCCGTTCCGACAACGGGGCGGGAATTTTTCGACCCCGTCCCCGATCCAGCAAACGGGCGATGCCGCGCATCCTCCGATCGATCGACGTCGCGTGCGGACACTTGCAAGGGCGTGGTTGCGGCGATACGACTTTGGGTGGAACAGCACGGGCCGTCAAAGAGCCGGGCCTCAACCGGCGTGCATCATGTCGAGGAAGCCGCTGCCATGAGCGACGATCTCTCCGGTGTCTGGGACGGCACTTACATCCAACCCGGCACGGGAATGGTCACGTTCACGGCGACGCTGGTCGAGGCCGGCGGCGCCATCAGCGGCAGCGTCACCGAGCCGTGCTCGAAACCGGGCTGCCCGGTGCGAACCCACAGCGCCTCGATATCGGGCCATCGCTCGGGCAGCGTCGTGTCATTCGTCAAGCGCTACGAGCCGCCGGGCTACGGCTTCGACATCGTCCACTACGACGGCATCATGAACGGCGAGGCGACCGAGATCGACGGGCGCTGGCGATTGCCGGGCACGTCAGGGTCGTTCCTGATGATCCGCTCCGGCAAGCGCGTGCAGGCAAGCACGACCGACAAACGGGCCAATGAACCGGCCCCCTAGTCATTTAAGAGGTGCCACCATGCTGACCCTCTATTCCTACCCGCAACTGTTCGGCGTCGCGGACAACAACGGCTATGGGCTCAAGGTCTACGCCTTCCTGAAACTGTCAGGCGTTCCGTTCGTGCATGAGCACGTGTTCGATGCCTCCTCAGCACCACGCGGGCAGTTGCCCTACATCGTCGACGACGGCGTCACCATCGGCGACAGCGAGACCATCATCGCGCATGCGATCGCGAAGTATCATCTGACCATCGATGCCGCGCTGTCGCCTGCGCAGCGCCGCACCCATCATCTCCTCACGCGGATGCTGGATGATCTCTATTGGGTGATGTCGTATTCGCGATGGAAGGACGAGCGTTACTACCCTCTGTTTCGCGACGGCTTCATCGCGCAGCATCCGCGGATCGACGCAGCTGGATTCGAGAAGGCGAAGGCCTACAATGCGCAGCGCTATCACTACCAGGGCATCGGCCGCTACACGCCCGAGCAGGCCTACGCGCGGGGGCTTGCCGATCTGCAGGTGCTGGCCGAGATCGTGCCCGCGACCGGGTTCGTCGATGGCGAGCGGCCAACCAGCGGTGATGCCGGCATCTACGGCTTCATCGCGAACATCTATTACTTCCCGATCCCGACGCCGCTGAAGGCGTTCGTCGACGCACACGGCAATCTCGTCGCGCATTGCGAGCGGGTGCATGCGATGGTGAGCGGAAAGTAACCCTTTCCGTCATTGCGAGCGCAGCGAAGCAATCCAGGCTGTTACCGCGGAGGTATTCTGGATTGCTTCGTCGCAAGAGCTCCTCGCAATGACGGTGCCGAAGCGGTGAGCTTCTACCGCATCGTGATCGCGAGGCCGCTCAGATCCGCATTCGCCATCAACCCGACCTGCGTGCCCGACAGCTCCAGCACCGCACCCTTCTGGTTGGTCAGCACGATGGCGCGGGCACCGCGGCCAACCGCGATGCCAGCACCGGCGGCGCCATAGACGCCGGCGATGTCAGAGGGCCTGACGATGTTGGAGACGCGGCCGCGCAGCACGGTCTTGGAGCCGCCGAAGACGAGGCCGTAATCGAGCCCGCCGGTCGAGAGCGAATAGGAGCGGCCGCGGAAGTTCAAGACGCCGGAGCCGCCCGAACCGCCGATGATCCAGCCCGCCTTGTAGATCGTCAGCACCACGGTGCCGCCATCGGCGATCGCCGAGGTCGAGAGGCCGGCCAGCGCGGCAATGGCGACGAGCGCAGCACGCAGGGTGGAAGCAATCTTCATGGGGCGTCTCCGGGGGCTATTTTCTTTTGCGGGGGATGCGAATCAGAAACCGCAATCTATCCGATTGATCGCGGCGGCAACATGATGGGGGCGGCGCTTCGGCAAGCGCGGTGGCGGCTGAATTCCCGGACGGCCCTCACTCTCCGTCATTGCGAGCGCAGCGAAGCAATCCGGACTGTCGCCGCGGAGGGATTCCGGATTGCTTCGCGGAGCCTGTCATCGGGCCGCGCGTCGCGCGGACCCGTTGGCTCGCAATGACGGGTGGATGGATTCCGGCCTCTCATGCCAGCGGGCCACCGGGAGCCTAGGCACACCGGCGCATGATGCCATCCTGCCCCTGTTTTGCCCGACGGGTCAACCACAATTTCTGTCTTCCCGAATTCCGGTCTTGCCAGTCATTTCTACTGTGCATGGGGTTGTTTTCGCGTTTTCTGTTTGGAGCACGCCCCGCACACCGCTACGCTTCCCGCACGCTTCACCATTGCATCCGAGGTTCCCATGCCGATCCAGCATTTCGCGCCCCCGCCGCACGTCAAGGCGCCGCCGCTGTCGTTTGCGACGCGCGTCGGCGATCTGCTGTTCGTCTCCGGCATTCCCGGCTTCGATGGCAAGGGCGCGCTGCCCGACGGCTTCGAGGCGCAGTTCGCCAATGTCGTCGTCAACATCAAGCGCGTGCTGGACGAGGCCGGCGCCACCACGCGCGACCTCGTCAAGGTCAACGTGCTGCTGACCCGCGCCGCGGACGTCGCCGCGATGAATGCGCTCTATGCCGGCGCGTTCGGCCCGCCGCCCTTTCCTGCACGCACCACCTGCGTGGTGCAGGCGCTGCCCGATCCGAAGATGCTGATCGAGATCGAGGCGGTGGCATCGCTGGCCAAAGGATAGTCAAGCGGGACTGCGCAGCCATGCGCCTGACATATCCGTGAACGGCCTTGCCGCGGCTTGCAAGACGCGCCGTTTTGCCGCACGAGTTGCCGCGTCATGCCGTTATCCAGGAGATTTTTCATGCGTCGCGTTCTCGCCCTCGGTGCCGTTGCCGGTATCGCTACTTCCGTCTTCGCAATGCCCGCCTCCGCGAAGGTCGGTTATTACGTGATCCGCTGGGACAACACCGGCATCTGCCAGGTCTGGAACGAAGACCTCAAGTACAAGCCGTTCCAGTGGGGCGCGTCGACCTACAAGGTCGTCAGCAAGCCGTACCCGACTTTCACGCAGGCCTCCGAACTCCAGATCAGGATGCGCGGCGAGCGCCGCTGCACGCTCTGAGCCGTCAGGTCGATCCAATTCCTCGAGGGCGGGTTGCGCGAGCAGCCCGCCCTTTCCTTTTGCACCGGTCCGTACCGGCTTTTTCTGCCGCGAATTCCGTCAATTCCGGTTCGCCCATTTTGAACCTGATCAGCACGCGGAACTACTCACCTCTTGTCCGGGGCGCACGCTGAGGCGCGTCCCGCACTCCCCTCCCCGCATTGTCGGGAGGCGCATCACATCTTTCAATTTGAGGAGCTGATCCATGCGTCGTATTTCCATGCTCTGCGCTGCCGCCGGTCTTGCCGCTGTCGCCTTCGCCGCCGCAAGCCCGGCCGAAGCCGGCTATCATCTGATCCGCTGGCAGGACAGCGGCCTGTGCCAGATCTGGGACGAGAGCATTCCGACGACGCCGTGGCCGGCCGGCTACCATCGCGCCAGCGCGACCGTGCCGACGTTCATCGACGCGCTTGCGATGAAGGACACTGCGCTCAAGGCCGGTCACTGCAGCTGGTAGGAATTCGATCGGCGGACGACAAGGACCGGGCAAGGATGCCAGCATCCTTGCCCGGTCGTTTTTTATCTCGCCGACATGGGCGGAGCGCCGTCACGCGTCCTTGTGCGCGCCGGGATGGATCAAGACATCGCGCGCGGCGGAGAGGTCGATGAAGGCCTGCGCGCTGCCGCCCTGGTCGGGATGCATGCCCTTGGCGGCGCGGCGATAGGCCTGATTGATGTCGTCGCAGGTGAGCTGCACGGCGAGCGGCAGGCCCAGCATCTTGCGGGCGCGATCCTCACTGGACAACTTCTTCGGTGCCGCGTTGCGGCGACCGAAGCGCGGCGCGGTCAGATCATGGACGACATCCAGGATCACGCCGACGCGGCGCCGCGCGGCCAGCGTCACGCCGTGATCGTCGTTGTCGGCAACCTGGCGCAGCACGGGGAGCGCCTGTTCGGCGGCCTGCCGCAACGTGGCATCCGTGCTCATCCGGACGATCTCGGCCACCAGCCGGCCGGCCTCGGCCCAATCGGCTGATTCCGCGGACCGCAGGCGCTCGAGCGCCAATTTCCAGGATTCAAGTCGTTCCATCATGCGCGCAACGTTTAGCAATGACGACGAGTATGCCAAGGCTGCCGTTTCCGACCCCTTAATTTCGAGTTAGCCTTTCATGAAACTTAGAAACGAATCCGGGAGGAAATTGTCATGGCATTGCTTGCAAACCACATCGCCGTCGTCACGGGCGCCGGGTCCGGCATCGGCCGGGCGATCGCCGCCGGTTATGCGCGCGAAGGGGCGCAGGTCGTGCTGCTCGACGTCAACGCCGATACGGTCGCGGAGGCCGCCCAGGAGATCCGCAAGGCCGGCGGCAAGGCCGAGAGCTTCGCGCTCGACGTGACCAAACGTGACGACTGCTTCGCGCTGGCCAAACAGATCGCCGACAAGGTCGGGCAGGTCTCGATCCTCGTCAACAATGCCGGGATCACCCGCCGCAACGCCTTCACGGCAGAGACCGAGGCTGTTGCGAAGGACTGGAACGACATCATCTCGCTCAACCTCAACGGCGTCTTCAACATGACGCAGGCCTTCCTCGCACCCTTGCGCGCCAGCAAAGGCCGTATCGTCAATATCGGCTCGATCCAGTCCTTCGTGCATCTGCGCACGCCGAGCTCGGCGGCCTACACCACTTCGAAACACGGCGTCCTCGGTTTCACCAAGGCGCTCGCGGTCGAGCTCGGCAAGGAAGGCGTGCGCGTCAACGCGATCGGCCCGGGCTTCATCGAGACCAACATCAACGCCAATGTGCGCGCAACCAATCCGGCGCTGGTGCAGGCCTTCGTCGATCACACGCCGCTCGCGCGCACCGGCAAGCCCGAGGACATTGTCGGCCCCGCGATCTTCCTCGCGTCGGATCTGTCATCCTACGTGACAGGTACGATCGTGATGGTGGACGGCGGATATCGCACGGTGTGAGGCGCAAGATCGGTCCGCATCGCTATGCATCTCGTGCCAATCGCGGCGGTGCGGCGGCATTCCCAAGGTCAATTCGTGCGTTCGCTCGCAATTAACCTTTCATTAACCAAACCCGCCCACCGTGGATCTACGGCTTGGGGGTCGTTTGTTCTCGATCCGCTTCCAACGATGGAAGCGGGCGTTGATCGGGGAGTGTATTGATGACCACTGTTCATGTCGCCGCGTCCGAGCAGGGCGCACAATTTCTTGCACCCAACGAGATCGTTCCACTGTTGATCGGCGCGACCGTCGGCGAGGTCGAGCGCGAGCTCGTGCTCCAGACGCTCGCACGCTGCGACGGCAACCGCACGCGCGCCTCGCGCGTGCTCGGCCTGTCGGTGCGCACGCTGCGCAACAAGATCAGGATCTATGCGGCCTCCGGCATCGACGTGCCGGCCTATCATGATTGATACGTGATGCGCCCTCGCGCCTGTTGATCAAGCCCGCCGCGATGTGCAGGCGGAATTGCTGCTGTCGTCAAACGCCGCTAAGTAACTTGCGTGCGCAGAAGGAGCAGCGGCGTGGCAGACGATCAGGGACGGCAGGGCCCCCAGGGTCCGCGCGGACGGCAGGGCGAACCGGGACGGCCGGGACCGCAGGGTCATCCGGGCAAGCGAGGCCCGGACGGCGCACGCGGCAAGCCCGGACCGCAGGGCAAGCCGGGGCCGGCCGGAAAGACTGGCGCCCAAGGCAAGCCCGGCCTGCCGGGCAAGGGGGGCCAAGCTGGCCCGCGGGGCGCAGCCGGACCGCAGGGCACCGCAGGTCCGCAAGGTCCCGCCGGTCCTCAGGGCCCGCGCGGCGAGGCTGGTCCGCCCGGCCAATTGCCGTCGATCGAGCAGGTGTTGCCGTGGCTGGAGCAGCTCTTCGATGCCTGGGACGAACGCCGCCGCCAGCGCGAGCAGGAGGCCGCCGAGCGCGCCGCACTTGAAGCCGCCGTGCACGAGGATGAGGATTCGTCCTTCGACGACGATGGTGAGAGCGAGGGTGCCGAGGGCGACGAGCACAAGAAAAAGAAGAAAAAGAAGAAGCACGGTCACAAAAACTAGGCGCGCCTATTTCGCCTGATCCTCACGACGCGGCAACATGCCCATGCGTTCGAACTGCCAGCGCATGGCGCGGTACCAGAGATAGCCGACAGCTGCGCCGCAGACCGCGAGGATCACAACGTTGGCGCTCGAGAACGAGCCGCTCCACCACATCATCCACGCGGTCCACAACAGCGTGAAAATCAATGCACCTGCTTTCAGCGGAAGAAGGGGGCGGCTCATGATCGTGCTCCGGGTTGTCAAAACCCCGGCGAACATCATTGCGCGCGACGGCGGTCACTTCCGTGAGCCAGGTCACGTTGGCGTCTAGCCGAAACGCAGCCGCGATCGCTCTTTCGCTTTCTCCGCCTCGACCTCGCGGTCACGCGCCGGCGCATGGGTGTGCAGCGAGGTCAGCAGCTTTCGCGCGGCCTCCGAGACCTCGGCCACCGCGAGCTCGAAGGCCGCCTCGTTGGACTGCGAAGGCTTGTTGAAGCCGGAGAGCTTTCGCACGAACTGCAGCGCGCTGGCATGGATCTCGCCCTCCGTCGCCGGCGGCTCGAAATTGAACAGCGTCTTGATGTTGCGGCACATAAGTTCCTCCTGGAAGGCGATCCTGTTCAAGGACGATCGGCGACCGCCAGATGCTACATGCCGGATCGGCCACTGTCATCGCCATGCGGCACGGGGCGTCAGAACGGGATGGAAGCGCCGAGCCGTTCGAAGAATGCGCGCCCCTTGGGGGTAAGACGAAGCGCGCGCGGAACGCGGTGCGGCGCCAGCGCATGCGTCCCGATCAACCGCTTCAGGATCGCATTGGCAAACGGCCCTGCCAGATGCGGAACACGCTCGGTCCAATCGTTGCAGAGCCGCATGTGAGGATCACGGCCCGGCTTGAAGTCGATCGCCTCCGCATGACACCAAGCAAGCCCCTGGTCTGTAATGCAGGCTTCCCGGCCGCGCAGGGCGATCAGCTGCTTGTCCACCAAGCCGTCCCTCAATGCCACGCCGAGCTGGCCGGCGAGATGGCAATAGCAGGTCCGCGACTGACGGAGCGGCGTCGGCACGCCCCGCGTCCCCGTGAGGTCGGTCCTGGCGGCGACATTGACCAGGTTCTCAATCAGGCCCGCGACCTCGTCGTCGGCGATCCGATAGTAGCGGAACCGGCCCTGCTGCCACACCGAGAGCAGGCGCGCATCCGTCAGCTTCTGGAGATGCGCGCTGGCACTCTGCGGCGACACGCCGGCAAGCGATGCCAGCTCGCCCGCAGGCAGGGCCCTGCCGCCGAACAACGCACTCACCATGGCTTCGCGTGCCGGATCGCTCAAGGCATCCGTGAGCCGCGAAAATCCCGATTGTACCGATCTGCTGACTGCAACCATCAAAAACTCCCGCACCCGATGTGGGCCCGCCGCCACGTCATCGCAATCGCTCCGAAACTGGTCATTTCAGAATTCGGTGAAACCTGGACGGCGTGTCCTCGGCGACAATTCCGAGATGTCACCCCGAATCCAGAGGATTGCAACATGACCGACCCAACACGCCAGAGCGAAGCAGAACGCATCTGCAGGCTGTGGGATGAAGCCCTCGGCAACAAGGACCTCGAGGCGTCCCTCGCACTCTATGCCGATGACGCATCCATCGAAAGCCCGCTGGTCCAGCATCTCATGAAGACACCGACCGGGATCGTCCAAGGCAAGGCCAATCTGCGCGCCTTCATTATCAGGGTGTTCCAGACCAATCCGCCGCAGCGAAGGCGCTTCAAACAGGGCTTCTTCACCGACGGCCGGATCGTCACCTGGGAATATCCGCGCGTCGCTCCGGATGGCGAGCAGATGGAACTGGTCGAGATCATGGAGATCGACGAGGGACTGATCCAGCGTCACAGGGTCTATTGGGGCTGGTATGCGCTCAGCCTGCTCGCGGAGCACTGAGCAGATCACCTCACTCGGCGGCCGTCAGAATATTCCGCTTGCGCGATGCACCATCAGCAAAATGTTTTGCCGGCCGCCAGCACAATTGCTCTCGATCCCGTTGGCGACGCTGATAAGATTGCGCGCGAAGCGGCCCGGATGAAGGCGGCCGCACGGGGAGAGAATCATGAAGATCTCAGGCACAGTGCTTGCTGTCGCGTTGCTGTCCATCGCGATGCCGACAGTCTCGACATCAGTGATGGCGGCCGATTATCCGGCGCCGAAGCAAGGTGACTGGGTCGCGAAGGACTTCAAATTCCACTCCGGCGAGACAATGCCGGAGCTGCGGCTGCACTACACCACCGTCGGAGAGCCCAGCGGCCAGCCGGTGCTGGTGCTGCACGGCACCGGCGGCTCGGGCGCGAGCATGCTGTCGGCGGCCTTCGCCGGCGAGATGTTCGGCGCCGGACAGCCACTCGATGCGTCCAAATATTACATCATCATTCCCGACGCGATTGGCCACGGTAAATCGTCAAAGCCGTCTGACGGCATGAAAACCAGCTTCCCGAAATACAATTACGACGACATGGTCGAGGCGCAGCACCGCCTCGTCACCGAGGGCCTCGGCGTCAAACATCTGCGGCTCGTGATCGGCAACTCCATGGGCGGCATGCAGACCTGGATGTGGGGTGAGAAGTATCCCAAGGACATGGACGCGCTGGTGCCGATGGCGTCGCAGCCGACTGCGATGGCATCGCGTAACTGGATGCTGCGGCGGATCATGCTGGACACCATCCGCAGCGACCCCGACTACAATGGCGGCAACTACACCAGCCAGCCGCGCATGATGAAATATGCCATCACCGCCTACGGCATCGCCAGCAGCGGCGGCACGCTGGCCTATCAGCAACAGGCCCCGACCGCAGCGAAGGTCGACAAGATCGTGGACGATCGGCTGGCGACGCCGATCACGGCCGATGCCAACGACTTTGTCTACCAGTGGGGCTCCTCGCACGACTACGATGCCGCCGAGAAGCTGGAGGCAATCGAGGCAACGCTACTGTTGATCAACTCCGCCGACGACGAGCGCAACCCGCCCGAGACCGGTGTCACGGACGCCGCGATGAAGCGGGTCAAGAACGGCAAGCTCTATCTCATCCCTGCAAGCACCGAGACACGCGGTCACGGCACCACCGGCAACGCGAAATTCTACAGCGAGCAGGTCCGGCAATTGCTGCAAACGGCACCGCAGCGCACGATGTAGGACGAGCGGGAGCCCACGCGCTGGCGCCCCCGCGCCACGCGTGATAGCTCAGCTGATGGATGCTCCTCCGCACGACCGAACACGCGCCGTGATGCGCTTTGTGCTGGCGGCGTTTTACCTCGCAGCCGGCATTGCGCACCTGCAGGTCCCGGACAAGTTGCTCGCGATCACGCCGTCCTGGGTTCCGTTTGCCGCGCAGGTCATCCTGGTCACCGGCGTCTGCGAAATCGCAGGCGCGATCGCGTTGGTGACGCGGCCGTTGCGCTGGTGGGCAGGCGTCGCATTGGCTTTCTACGCGCTCTGCGTCTGGCCGGCGAACATCAAGCACGCCATCGAGGGCATCGACCTTCCGCCGATTCCCAACAGCTGGCTCTATCACGGGCCGCGGTTGGCACTTCAGCCGGTGATCATCTGGTGGGCACTGTACTGCTCCGGCGTGATCGATTGGCCGAGGCGGCGTCACAAAGGGGATAGCAGTCAGGCCGGGGAGTGATATCCTCAAAGCCTCAATCAGGGAGACCTTCGTGACCGACCTTTGCGCCGAAGACCTCGCCACCATCTATGCGAAGCCAACCCCGCGCGTGATCGCGAAAGCGCGTCCGGCGATCGACGTGCATGCAAAGAAATTCATCGAGATGTCGCCGTTCTGCGTGCTTGCGACATCAGGCGCCGATGGCAGCGTCGATGCCTCGCCGCGCGGCGGCAGCGTCGGGTTCGTCCACGTTGCCGGCCCTAACCAGTTGCTGATGCCGGATCGCTCCGGCAACAATCGCATCGACAGCTTTCGCAACGTGGT
>Ga0310811_10009517_pt1 | contig 12549 bp, 3 predicted proteins | sample YCmetagenome_FD_207642 | JGI IMG/M metagenome (GOLD analysis project Ga0310811, IMG submission 207642) | Soil microbial communities from experimental microcosm in Duke University, North Carolina, United States - YC | ecosystem: Engineered > Artificial ecosystem > Soil microcosm > Unclassified ... | reverse complement strand
GCCGGGCGTGCTGGCCGGCCGGCTCGTCCGAGCCGGCCGTGGGCGTTCCATGGTTGGCGATCGCGCCGCAAACCTGGTCTGGCGACCTTCGAGAAGCCCTGGGTCGCGATGGTCTCGTCGAGCCCTCTATGGATGGTTGGCGATCAGCATCTCGGCGTTCTTGACGCCCGTCAGCACGCTCGTGGCATCGCTCGCCACCGCATGCAAAAGGTTGGTCGCCGCAGGAGTGTCGCTGGCGTTCGACCATGCCGTGTGATGCTCCTCCTGCTCGTGCACGTAGGCCAGGCTCACCGCAACCTTGCCCATCAAGGCCGTGATGTCCTTGCCGGCCGCGGTGTCCTGCGCCCCACTCATGATGTTTACCAGCACCGAGCCGACGAATTGACCGGCGGCCAGCGTCGCCTTGATCTGGCCGGTCCAGTAGGCGAGCCCTGGAGCATCTGAGCCGCGGTTGAACAGGTTGTTGTAGACCGAGTCGAGGAACGAGCTGATCTGCGCGTCACTCGCCCCGAACGGGTTGACCAGGAAGGGATACAGTGCCTTGGCCTCGGCGCTGATGCCGAACGAGCTCGCGATGTTGGCGAACAGCGCCGCTGCGCCCTGCACCGGCAGGCCGCGGTTGAACTCGCCGACCCAGAACTCGAAGCCCGCGGCATCGGCGGCGCGGCCGAAGAAGGCGGCGTAGGTCGCCGCGATCTGCTCCTCGGCGTTGAGCGCAAGCAGGTTCAAGGTGGTCGAGGTGCCGACATTGACCGGCACGACATAGAGCAGCGCCTGGCCGTCGGCGCCGCTTGCGCCGGTGGCGGCGTGATAGGCGAAGGAGTCGATGCCGGTGAAGCCGGCCGCAGGCGCATAGGTGAAACCGCCGTTGGCAGCGAACTGGAAGGTGCCGTGCGTTGGGCCGGACAGCAGCGCGGCGGTCGATGCGCTCTGATCGTTCAGCAGCACGCCAACCGAGGCGGCGATCGACAACAACTGACCCTGCTGGACGACGTAGGCGTCGTCGTGGGTGGCGACGGTGACGGCGGCGCTGTCGTCGTTCTGGATCGTGCCTGTGGCGGTTGCGGTGCCAAGCGCGAGGCCGGGGGACGGGTTCGACAAGGTGACGACGAAACCCTCGTCGGCCTCCGCCGCCGCATCGCCCGCAATGTTGACGGTCAGCACCTTGGCCGTCTCGCCCGGCGTGAAGTTCAGCGTTCCCGACGGCAACACGCCGCCGGCGAAGTCGGAGGCGGCGGCGGGGTTGGCACCCGCGCCCGTCACCGCCCACGCCACGCTGTGCGCTGCCGAGGTGTCGCCGTACTGCGTCACCACGAAGGTGAATGGCGTCGCGCCCGAATTGCCTTCAACCTTGACGGCGGAGGACGCCTGGACGTTGACCTTGGTCTGCGAATCCACAGCGATGCCGAGGTCTGCGGCAACGAAGCCTGCGAGCGACGCGCCGCTGTCGTCCTTGAGGGCGTCTGCAGTGCCGAGCGTGAGACCGGTGACCTGAAGGTCGCTGGTCTGGTCGCCGGGACGCACCACGTAGCTGAAGGTCAAGGTGGTGCTGCCCGAGCCGCCGGTGTAGGTCGCGACCGCATTGTCGTTGAGCTGCAAGGTCGGCGTGCCGGTGACGAAGGTCGTCGCGCTCATCTGCAGCCGCAGCGTGACGATGTCGCCGGCGCCGACATGCGTGGTGTCCCACGGCGTCGTCGCCGTGATCGAGGCGATGCCGAACGGCTGGGTGATCATCGTCTGTGCGGTCTGCGCGAAAATCGCCGGCCCACCGACCGTGCCGATGCCGACACCGAGAGTCTCGATCGCCATCGCGCCCAGGGCATTGCTCGGCAGATGGACCGAGAACTGGGCCTGTGTCTGGCCGGCCGCGATTGTCACCTGGCCCGACGGCAAGGCGCCGCCGAAGGCGCTCGCCGGAACGAAATCGACGCCCGGGGTGACGACCGACCAGGTGACGTTGGTCGCGGTCGCCAGGCTGCCGGTCAGGTAGACATTGAAGGCGACGATCGTCTCGCCACCGGGGATCGCCTCTTGGCTCGACTGTACGGCCGCGACGCCGAGGACCGGGCCGGCGGCGGCGCCGGTCGGGTTGGTCGCCGTGGTGACCACGACCTGCCGGTCGACCTGGGCGGCCGCCGTCACGAACGCGCTGTCGCCGGTGGCGATGAAGTCGAGCGCCGCGTCGTTGGCGATATTGGGATCGGTGATGCCGGCGGCGAACACCGCATTGCCGGCCTCGTTGAGCGCCGTCAGAGGCAGGTTCTGCAACGAGGCGAGGCCCTGCGGGAAGTTGAGATTGGTGAAGGTCGCGGTCGTCTGCCCGGCATTGTAGTCGAACAGCGAATTCTGCTGGGTTACGCGCCATGCATTGCCGTGTCGACCCCGAGGAACGACCCGTTGTTGCTTACAGTCAGGACTTCGCCGGAATTCCAGGTGAGCTCGAATTGGGTCGGGCTGAGCTCGACCAGCTGACCGGCGCCGAAATAGAGCGTCGGGTTGGCTTCGCTGAGCGACGTCGCGTGCCCGTTGACCCACACCGTGTCGGCGCGATGAAGATCGAAGGTGACGCGATCGCTGCCGACCGAGGCGGCGACCTGCGTCATCACGCTCACCGTGCCGCTGCCGAACCACGGCTCCAGCCTCACCTGCACGTTAAACGAGTCGCCGGCCATCGTCGATTTCGACAGCGTGAACTCGCCGACCCCCTGGAAGTCGTAGTGCAGGCCGTCATAGGTCACGAGGTGCACGTCGCCGTGGGCGTGCCCTAGATCCTTGAACCAGTTCCAGAACTCGTTGAGGTCGTACTTCTTTGCGAGATCCTCCAGCTTCTTGAGCGGATCCTTGAAGAAGTCCTTCCATCCCGTGTAGTAGTCCCACATGTCCTTCGGGACGTCTTTCCAGTTGCCGTGACGGATATCGGCATCGAGCTTCTGGAACTGCTTGGCGTGCTCCTTCCCGCCGGCGGCGCCCGCGGCGTAGTATTGGCCCCAGTAGGTCTGGTTGGAAATCTCCTGCTGCAAGCGATCGGACAGCCGCGAAACTTCGCCCCATTGTCCGTTGTTTTGCGCATTGACCAGGGTCTGCTGATCGGTCCTGATGATGTCGTCGAGGCCTCTGAGATAGTTGCCGACCTGCTCCAGGTTCGGGTGGGTCAACTCGGGCGCCGGCTGGTCCGTTCCGATGATCTGCTGCGGGTCGGCCGGCCATTTGTAGGCATTGTCCAGCGAGTGCTCGGCGCTGTGCGGCGAGAGGGCCGGCGCCGCACTTTCCGCGCTCAGCGACTCGGCCGGTGCGCCCGATCTACCTCCATTCAGCGCAAGCGTCGTGAGGTTCGACAGCGCCTGGCTGAACTTCGCCTGATCGGCGGCGACTTTGGCCTGTAGCTCCGGGGCGGCCGCGGCGCCGCCGGCCGTCGCGAGGCGCAATGTTTCGAGATCCGCCGACAGCGCATCTGCCGCCGTCGTGGCCGCGCTGCTGGCGGTTCCCAGCCCGGTCGGGCCCAGCGCATTCATGGTGATGACGGATGCGCTGGCTGCGAATGCCTTTGCATCGGCAGCCAGCACGTTCGGACCGGCCGACTTCAGGAAGTCGGCTTGGAGGGAACCAATGCCGGCGATGATCTGGTCGAAGGCCTGCTCGGCTTCACTGCCGGCAGCGTCGCCGATGCGGGCGCCGGCTACGGCGCCCAGGAGCTGGATCTGGTCGGAGAGGAGCTGCAGGTTCGACGCAGCATTGCTGAGCAGGTCCGCGCCGATCTGCGAGGCCGCGTTGGTCACCGTATGGAAGCTGTTCAACGCCGCCGTGCCCGCTGCCGATCCAGCGACCGCGGGCGCGATGGACGCGAACAACCCGTCGACATCGGCATGGATCTTGGCTGCGCTCGCGCCGGCCGCGATATCGCTGCCCAGCGTCGCCATCGTCGTGCCGCCGTTGGCATAGGCGAGCTGCCACGCACTGCCGCCGAGGGCGGTCAACGAGCCGGAGACGATCGTGCCGAACAGCGACGCAACATCGGCCTGGATGGTGCTGGCGCCGGCGTGGTTGGCTTGATCTGTCGCCAGGCTATGGGCGGCGGCCGTTCCGGCGGCGATCGCCTGCTGCCACGCCGGCGATCCCACAATGCCGCCGGCGAGCTTGCCGTAGAGCGCGGTCATGTCCGCCTGGATCTGCGCGTCGCCGGCGGCGCCGGCGATGTGGCCGACGAGCGTGTTGGCCGCCTGCAGCACGTCGGCGTAGGCCTGCGCCGATCCGCCGCCGGCAATCGAGCCGAGCAGACCGGCGACCAGCCTGGCATCGAGCGCCGCCGTGTCCTGCAGGATCTGCGTCGCCGAGGCGTTGCTCGCGAGGTGCCCGGCGAGCGTGGCTAGCGTCGGGCTGACGTTGTCGTAGGCCTGCTGCCAGGTCTGACCGCCCAACGCGCCGAGCGCGCCCGACACCGCTGCAGCCTGGGTGCTCGTCGCATCGGCGACGATCTGGCTGGCCGACGCGCCGTTCGCCAGATCGGGCCCGAACGTCGCCGCAGCCTTGTAGAAGGTGAGGTAGGGTTCGTATACGACCACGAGCTGGATGTCGCCGGCGGCATTGTCGTAGTCGACCGCCAGAGCGAGGTTGCCGCCGATCTCGACGCCGCCCGGTGATCCGACCGACCCGTTCAGCTTGACGGCGTCGAAGGTTCCCGTCAGCGCGCCCGGGGCGAAGGTCATGATGGTGAAAGTCTGACCGACCGCGAAGGTCACATTGTTTGCATCGATCTGCAGCGTGCCGCCCTCGAGGTCGACAGTGCCGCCGACGGTAATGCTGCCGACCTGCCCGGCCGACGTGCCGAGCACCGGCACTTCGATCGTGCCCTTGCTGTTCTCGACGAGGTTGCCTTGGACTGTGAGCGTTGCCGGTGTGTTGGAGGTGCGTCCGGCAAGCAAGGCGCCGCCGTTTATGTCGATGTTGCCAGTCACCGTTCCACTGCCGTCGAAGATGCCGCCGTTGACGTCGACATCGCCGGTCAAGGTCGCCGACAGAAGGGTGGTGCCGGCGTTCTGCGCAAATGCCTTGCCGGCGCCGACGACCAGATTGGCCGAGCTTGCGATATTCATCTGGCCGGTGTTGGTCGCGATACCGTTGACCGTCAGGGTCGCGAGGTTGGGTGTGTTGCTGCCGAGATTGATCGTGCCGCTGTTGACCAGCCCGGCGGCGGTCACCGTGGTCGAGCCGCTGGCGCTGCCATTGCCGATCGCGAGATAGTTGGTGTTGGTCAAGGTGCCGGGCACGACCAAGCTCGTACCGCCTTGGCCGCCGCCGTCGTCAACATGCAGTTCGCCGCCATTGATGGCGAGGTTGCCGGTCGGGCTGACCGAGGCGCCGTTGCGCAGATAGAGCCGACCGGTGATGGTGTTGAGGCCGGTGAGGGCACTGTTGTGCGTCGTGTCGTTGGCGTCGGCCACGAAGGCGTTGGTGCCGTCGATCACGAGTTGTCCGGCGATCGTGCCGATCTTGCCGCTGCCGAACTCGAGCAGCGCGTTGCCCGCCAGGTTGACGGTGCCGGTCAAGGTGCCCGCGGTGCCCAAGCCCGCGGCACCGGCGATGTTCAGGGTCGCGAGGTTGGGAGTGTTGCTGCCGAGATTGATAGTGCCGGTGTTGGAGAGCGCGGCCGCTGACACCGTGGTCGAGGCGCTCGCTCCGCCGTTGCCGATTGCCAGGTAATTGGTGTTGGTGAGCGTGCCCGGAATGGCCAAGGTGGTGCCGCCCTGGCCGCCACCGTCGTCGACATGCAGCTCGCCGCCGTTGATGGCGAGGTCGCCGCTCGGGCTGACCGAGGCGCCGCTGCGCAGGTACAGCCGTCCGGTAATTGTGTTGAGGCCGGTGAGGGCGCTGTTGTGCGTCGTGTCGTTGGCGTCGGCCAGGAAGGCATTTGTGCCGTCGATCACAAGCTGGCCGGCGATGGTGCCGATCTTGCCGCTGCCGAACTCGAGCAGAGCGTTGCCGGCAAGGTTGACGGTGCCGGTCAAGGTTCCCACGGTGCCGAAGCCCGCCGCGCCGGCGATGTTCAGCGTCGCGAGGTTGGGGATGTTGCTGCCGAGATTGAGGGTGCCGGTGTTGAAGAACGTCGCCGCCGTCACCGTGGTCGAGCCGCTGGCGCCGCCATTGCCGATCGCCAGGTAATTGGTGTTGGTGAGCGTACTGGGAATGGCGAGCGTCGTGCCGCCCTGGCCGCCGCCGTCGTCGACATGCAGTTCGCCGCCGTTGATGGCGAGGTTGCCGCTCGGCGCTACCGAGGCGCCGTTGCGCAGATAGAGCCGACCGGTGATGGTGTTGAGGCCGCTGAGGGCGCTGTTGTGCGTAGTGTCGTTGGCGTCGGCCACGAACGCATGCGTGCCGTCGAGCACGAGCTGGCCGGCGATGGTGGTGATCTGGCCGCTGCCGAATTCGAGCAGCGCGTTGCCGCCCAGGTTGACGGCGCCGGTGAGGGTGCCCGTGCTGCCGAAGCCCGCGGCACCGGCGATGTTCAGAGTCGCCAGGTTAGGGGTGTTGCTGCCGAGATTGATCGTGCCGGTGTTGGAGAGCGCGGCCGCCGACACCGTGGTCGAGGCGCTCGCTCCGCCGTTGCCGATCGCCAGGTAGTTGGTGTTGGTGAGCGTGCCGGGGATGGCGAGCATCGTGCCGCCCTGGCCGCCACCGTCGTCGACATGCAGCTCGCCGCCGTTGATGGTGAGGTTGCCGCCCGGGCTGATCGAGGCACCATTGCGCAGATAGAGCCGTCCGGTGATTGTGTTGAGCCCGGCAAGTGCGCTGTTGTGCGTCGTGTCGTTGGTGTCGGCCAGGAAGGCATTGGTGCCGTCGAGCACGAGCTGGCCGGCGATCTTCGTGATCTGGCCGCTGCCGAACGCAAGCAGTGCATGGCTGGCCAGATTGACGGTGCCGGTGAGGGTGCCCGCACTGCCGAAGCCCGCCGCGCCGGCGATGCTCAAGGTCGCAAGGTTGGAACCATTGCTGCCGAGATTGAGGGTCCCGGTGTTGGAGAGCGCCGCCGCCGTCACCGTGGTCGAGCCGCTGGCGCCGCCATTGCCGATCGCCAGGTAATTGGTGTTGGTGAGCGTACCGGGAATGGCGAGCGTCGTGCCGCCCTGGCCGCCGCCGTCGTCGACATGCAGTTCGCCGCCGTTGATGGCGAGGTTGCCGCTCGGCGCTACCGAGGCGCCGTTGCGCAGATAGAGCCGTCCGGTGATGGTGTTGAGACCGGCGAGCGCGCTGTTGTGCGTCGTGTCGCTGGCATCCGCGAGCAGCGCCTTGGTACCGTCGAGGACGAGCTGACCTGCGATCGTCGTGATCTGGCCGCTGCCGAATTCGAGCAACGCATTGCCGGCCAAGCTGATGGTGCCCGTCAGGATTCCCGCGGTGCCGAAACCCGCCGCGCCGGCGATGTTCAAGGTCGCGAGATTGGCGCCGCTGCTGCCGAGGTTGATCGTTCCGGTGTTGGAGAGCGCCGCGGCCGTCACCGTGCTCGAACCGGTCGCGCCGCCGTTGCCGATCGCCAAGTAGTTGGTGTTTGTCAGCAAACCGCCGATCGACAGCATGCTGCCGCCCTGGCCGCCGCCGTCATCGACATGCAGCTCGCCGCCATTGACGTAGGTCGAAGCGATCGAGGCCGTGCCGCCCAGGTTGGTCACCGAGAGCCTGGCGCCGGTGTTGGCGATCGAATGGACGGAGAACGGAACCGTAATGGAGATCGCGCCACTGGAACCCAGGACAGCGTCATCGCCGGCGCCCGGAACGGTGTTGGAGCTCCAGTTGGCGGCGGTGTTCCAATTACCGTTTGCGCCCTTCCAGCTGATAGAAGCCACGACGATCCTCCTTACTCTTCATGAAATCCGCGCTCTTCTCATCCGCCGAGGGCGCGCCACTCTGGTGGCGCGCATTTTTGGTGCGCGCGACGTGGCCCCATGGAGTGACGCGCTCCCGGCCTTGAGGGTGTTCCGGCTCCCCTTGCCGCCGCCTGTCACCTTGCGAGTCAGGCGTAACCGACAGATGTCGTCGAGGTAACGGCTGTGTAACAGATGCGGCACTTGCTCCGATGTGGATCCTGCCTCAGGATTTGCGGCGCGAGGTGTGGTTGGGCATGAAGCGGACCGTTCTCGTCGTCTCCGAGCAATCGGCGTTGCGCGGCAATATTGCACAGCTTCTGCAGTCTATGGTGATGACGGTCGAGGTCGCGGCCGGAGAGAAGCGCGCGCGAGAGATTCTCGCCGCTGGGCGAATCCGGACTGCCGTCGTTGCCGCCGATTCACTGGATCGCACGAAGCCCGCGTTCGCCCGCGCGCTCGCAAGCCGTTTGCGACGCGTGATCGTGCTTGCCGACACACAGGCCGAAATGCGCTGGCTGGCCGAGGTCGTCCCCGAGGCCCATTTCGTGCGCGGCGATCCGTTGGACCAGCGGCGCCTGCTCGAGCTGCTGGTGGAGCCGAGGCCGGCCGACCCTGCCGTGCCTGAGCCGGCGGCTCCGCTACACTTCGAGGGCCGCACCCTCGATTTCGCGGGTCGTACCCTGGTGGCTCCCGACGGGCAGGAAGTGGGCCTTACCCATGCCGAGTTCGAGCTCTTGGCGGCGTTGGCCAGCCACCCCGGCCGCGTGCTGTCGCGCGACCAGTTGCGCGACGCGCTGGGCGGGCGACGCGCCGACGCCTACGACCGCAGCATCGACATGCTGGTGGCGCGCCTGCGGCGCAAGATCGAGCCGCTGCACGACAAGCCACGGTTCATCGTGACCGTGCCGGGAGTCGGCTACAAATTCTCGACGCGCACGCGGCGATCCGACTCGCCAGCCGGTCCGTCCGGCGCGCCGCCGGCCGAGTCGCCCAGGCCCGAACGCCGGCAGCTGACGATCCTGGCCTGCGAGGTTACCGGCCTGTCGGAGGCCGCGGCGCGCCTCGACCCCGAAGATTTGCAGGCCGTCACGCGCCTGGTCCACGAGGCGTGCCGCGAGCTCGTTGCCCGGCGCGGAGGCGTGATTTGTCGCGAGCTGGCGGACGAGCTTCTTGTCTGCTTCGGCTATCCCGAAGCGCACGAGGACGACGCCCAACGTGCGGTGCAGACGGCGCTCGATCTGGTGCGCGTCATCGCCGACCTGAAGCCGCCGTTCGCTGTCGCGCTTGGCCTGCGCGCCGGTCTTTCGACCGGGCTCGCCGTTGTGGGCAGGCTTGACGAGGCAGGCCTCGGCGCGGCAGGCCTCGGCGTGGGCGGCACCCTTGTCGGCGAACCGCTCGACGTGGCGATGAAGCTGCGCAGTCAGGCGAAGGCCGGTCGCGTTGTCGTCGCCGCAAGCACCCATGAGCTGGCCGGCCGCTTTTTCAAGTATCGCGCGCTGCCGGCGCGCCGCCGCGAGCTTGGGCGCTTGTGGGAGGTGCTGGGAAAGGCCGCCACGTTGGATCGCTTTGGCGCGCTCCGCCGGCAGCGGTCAGCGTCCTTTGTCGGCCGCGGCGATGAGCTCGACCGACTGGCGCGGATCTGGGCCAAGGTGCGCGGCGGAGCGGGCCAAGCCGTGCTGCTCTGCGGCGACGCAGGTATCGGCAAGTCGCGACTCGCCGCTGAGATCCTGCGGCGGATTGAGAGCGACCGGCCAGCCGTGATCCGCCTGTTCGGCTCGCCGCATCACGTCGCCGCACCGCTCGCGCCGCTGGTCCATGAGCTGGAGCTCGCCTGCGGCTTCAAGCCCGGCGACGGGCCGGGACAACGGCTCAAGAAGCTGGGGCGTCTCCTGGACGCGCAGGGCGCGCGCGGCCGCACCGGCCAGCTGTTGCTGGCCGAGCTTCTGGGGCTGCCAGCGCAGCAGCCGGCCTCGATCAGTCAACTGTCTCCGCTGAAGCGCAAGGCGCAGACGCTCGCGGCCTTCGTCGAGCGAGTCGCGGATCTGGCGGCGGCTGGACCGGTCTGCCTCGTCGTGGAGGATGCGCAATGGTTCGACGCAACCTCTCTTGAATTCCTCTACCTGCTGGTCGAGCGCCTGGCGCGCCTGCCGATTCTCCTGCTGCTCACCGCCCGGCCGGACTTCGTGCCGGCGTGGTCCGATCACCCGTCCGCGACGGCGCTGATACTGACCCGTCTCAGCGCCAGGGAGTCGGCTGTCCTTGCTCGGCGCGTCGCCAACCGTCATGCCATCGCGGCCGAGGTCGTGGACGAGATCGTAACGCGTTCCGACGGCGTCCCGCTGTTCGTCGAGGAGCTGACCAAGGCGGTGCTCGACGCGCGCTCCAGCGCTGGCGCTGTGCTGCGCCCGTCGAAGGCCCGGCCGGCCATTCCCAAGACGTTGCACGCCTCGCTGCTCGAGCGGCTTGATCGGTTGGGGTCGGCGCGCGAGGTGGCGCAGGTCGCCGCGGCGATCGGTCGGGAGTTTTCGCATGAGCTGCTGCGTGCGGTGGCGCCGGCAAGCGAGGGTGAGCTGCGCACCGCGCTCGATCAGCTCGTGGTATCCGGGCTGGTGGTGCGGCGCGGCACGCCGCCGCTTGCGATCTACAGCTTCAAGCACGCGCTGATCCGCGACGCCGCGCACGACATGCTGATTCGCACGACGCGGCGGCAGGTCCATGCGCGCATCGTTGCGACTTTGGAGGAGCGTTCAGGGGAGACCGTCACGGCCGAGCCGGGACTGCTCGCCTATCACTGCCGCGAGGCGGGCAACATCGGCAAGGCCGTCGGCTATCTGCTGCAGGCCAGCGATCGGGCGCTGTCGCGTGCGGCCACGACCGAGGTGCTGGCGCAGTTGAAGCAGGCGTTGGAGCTGTTGTCGGCCTTGCCCGAGGGCAGCGATCGATGGAACCTCGAATTGAGTCTGCAGATCGCCCTGGGCCGCGCCGGGATTGCCGCGCACGGCTATGCGGCGAGAGTCACGCGCGATGCCTTCGGTCGCGCCCGCGTGCTGTGCGAAAGGCTGGACGACCCCGTCTGGCCGCCGGTGGCCCTGCTGGGAGAGTGGGCCGGTGCCTGGTGGTCAGGCGATCAGGCGACGGCGCTCGACCGAGCGCAGCATATGCTCGATTGGGGCAGGGCGCGGAACAAGCCGGCAACGCGGGCGATCGCCCACATGGCGGCCGGCATGAGCCTGACCGTGCGGAGCTCGTTCGCCGAAGCGTGCGGCCATCTCGAGCGGGCGCTGGCGATCGATCAGTTCGCCGTCCCGGGGCTGCAGCCGTTCATCGCCTCGGACATCGATGGGCGCATCCAGTGCCTGTCCTATCTGCACGACTGCTCGTTCCTGCTGGGTCGGCTGGAACGCGCCGCGGGCGCGATGCGCGCCGCGCTGGCAGACTGGCCGACGGCGCTCTACTCGCTGGCGCTGGCACAAACGACCTTGTGCCGGATGTACACGGTGGCGCGCAACGCGGCCGAGGCGGTCAAGGTCTCGGCAAAACTGATGAAGCTCACCGAAGGGCAGGGCTATCCGTTCTTCGGCGTCTTGTGCCAGATCTATCGCGGCTGGGCGCTGGCCAATACCGGCAACGTGGCGGGCGGTTTGGCACTCTGCCGGTCGGGCGTTGCACGGCTGCGAGCGACAGGAACGACCTGCGGCCTGCCGGGCTACCTCGCGCTGCTGGCCGAGTGTCATCTGATCGCCGGCGATGCGCCGGGCGGCCTGCAGGCGGTAGCCGACGCCGTCGCCATCGCCGAGCAGACCGACGGGCGCGAGCGTCTGGCCGAAGCGCACCGGTTGAAAGGCAAGCTCCTGCTGCTGGGTGACGCTCGCGGCAATGCCGCGGCGGCGGCAGCCTGCTTCAGGTTGGCGATCATGGTGGCGCAGGGCCAGGCCGCGCAGATCTACGAGCTGCGCGCCGCCCGCGAGCTCGCCACCCTGTTCGCCGCCCACGGTCGAAACGCCGAGGCCCGTGCCGTCTTGGCGCCGGTCTTCGACGCCTTCACCGAGGGCCTCGACTGCCTCGATCTCCGAGAGGCGAGGGACCTGCTCGATCAGATCGATGATCTGGACCTGTCCGTGCACTCGAGTACACAAGCCTCGGCCGCGACCGCCCCACTCGGCGACACCTCATAGGGGGAGATGCTAGCCCCTGGCTAAGCTCGCGGGGAATTTGCCGCTGCGTCCCTCGCCGGCCGCGAAGCGCGCGGCACCTTTCTGCGCTTCGAGACGGCGCGCGGCGAGCGACAGCTCCATCTCGCGCTGCACGGCGGCGGCCTGATCGCGATCGAAGCTCTCGTAGGTCGATTGGCGATCGGAGATCATGGCGATCGGCGGGAAGCCGGCGATTTGCCGCGCCAGCGCCTCGGCCTCGTGCCGCGTCGTGCCGCGCGCGACCTTGCGCGTGGCAAGGCCGATCGCGATCGCCTCGTCGGCGCCGACGGCGCGGCCGGTCAGCAGCATGTCGAGGGCGCGCCCCTGTCCGACGATGCGCGGCAGCCGCACTGTCGTGCCGTCGCTCATCGGCACGCCCCAGCGCCGCGAGAACACACCGAACACCGCGGTGTCGTCGACGATGCGGATGTCGCAGAACAGCGCCACGCCCAGCCCGCCGGCACAGGCGTGACCTTCGATGGCGGCGATGATCGGCTTGC
>Ga0310811_10009516_pt1 | contig 12550 bp, 13 predicted proteins | sample YCmetagenome_FD_207642 | JGI IMG/M metagenome (GOLD analysis project Ga0310811, IMG submission 207642) | Soil microbial communities from experimental microcosm in Duke University, North Carolina, United States - YC | ecosystem: Engineered > Artificial ecosystem > Soil microcosm > Unclassified ... | reverse complement strand
GTCGCGCTCGTTACGGCTGTGGCGAGCAAGCCGCAAACGGTCGACAGGCCACGCGCCAACCCCCGGAGGGGGATGGGGGGTCGCAGCGAGCCACAGCCGCAACGAGCAGCGACGACAGGCGAGCCCCGCGCGCGGGCGGGACACGCGGCCCGGCGACGCGCCGCCACGCTCCCGCCCGGCGCCGCTACACGAGCTTGACGTGCTTCAGCGGCAAGCTCCGCACCGGCTTGCCGGTCGCCGCGAAGATCGCGTTCAGCACCGACGGCGTGACGACGCAGATCGTCGGCTCGCCGACGCCGCCCCAGAAGTCGTACGTCGGCACGATGACCGTCTCGACCTTCGGCATCTCCGCCAGGCGCAGGATCTGGTAGCGATCGAAGTTGAGATCGGTCATGCGACCGTTCTGCACCGGACACTCGCCGTAGAAGGCCGCGGTCAGGCCGTACGCCACCGAGCCCTCGACCTGGGCGGCGATCTGATCCGGATTCACCGCGTGGCCGCAGTTGAGCGCCAGCACCATGCGATGCACCTTCACCGCGCCCTCGGCGCTCACCGACACCTCGGCGACGGCGGCCGAGTAGCTGCCATAGCCCATGAACTGCGCGAGGCCGCGGTGCCGTCCCGCCGGCAGCGGCGTGCCCCAGCCCGCCTTGTCGGCGGCCGCGTCGAGGACCGCCCGGTGCTTGGGATGCTGGCCCATCAGCCGGCGCCGGAACTCGAGCGAGTCCACGCCGGCGGCGCGCGCCACCTCCTCGATGAAGCACTCCATGTAGACGGCGTTCTGGTTCGTGTTGACGCCGCGCCACGGACCGACCGGCACGTGCGTGTTGCGCATCGCGTACTCGATCAGGAGATTCGGGACGCTGTAGCCGAGCTGGGCGTCGCCCGGCTTGTCGGTGTAGCCCTGGAGCTGGCGATCGTCCTTGTTGTTGGCGATCAGCGCGGGGTTGGAGAACGCGTTGATCGACTGGCCGGACACGCGCACGAGCAGGCCCACCAAGGCACCCGTGTCGTCGAGCCCGGCCGCCAGCCTGCACTGCGAGATGGGGCGATAGAAGTCGTGCCCCATGTCCTCCTCGCGCGACCAGATCATCTTCACCGGGACGCCGGGGAACTGCTTGCCGATGAGCGTGGCCTGGCGCACGAAGTCCTGCGTGCCGCCGCGCCGGCCGAAGCCGCCGCCCAGATCGTGGCGATAGACCTCGCACTGGGCCAGCGGAACGCCCGACTGCTCGGACAGGGCGGCCAGCGAGGCCTCGGCGTTCTGCGTCGGCACCCAGCACTCGGCGCGGTCCGCCGAGATCTTCACGGTGCAGTTCATCGGCTCCATCGTGGCGTGGGCGAGGAAGGGCGTGCTGTAGACGGCCTCGACCTTCTTGGCCGCCGACTGGATGGCGGCGGGCGCATCGCCCTCCTTGCGGAAGGCATAGGCCTCCGTCGCGCTCAGCCCCTCGGTGAGATGCTCGGCGATCGTCGCGCTCGACGCGCTGGCGCCCGCCCCCTCGTCCCAGACGATCGGCAGCGCCTCGAGCGCGGTCTTGGCGCGCCACCAGGTGTCGGCGACGACCGCCACGGTGCTCTCGTTCACCTTCACGACACGCCGGAATCCGGGCCGGCCGGCGATCTTGGCCTCGTCGTAGCTGACGAGCTTGCCGCCGAACACGGGGCAAGCCTTCACCGCGGCGTGGAGCATGCCGGGCAGCCGCAGGTCGATCGCGTAGACCTTGCTGCCGTTGAGCTTGTCGGCGGTGTCCAGCCGCTTCATGGGCTGGCCGGCGATCTTCCAGCTCTTCGGATCCTTGAGCGTGATGCTCTTGGGATCGGGCGGCGTCAGCTTCGCCGCCGCCTCGGCCACCTTGCCGTACGTGGTGCGGCGTCCCGAGCCGGCGTGGGTGATGACGCCGTCGGTCACGCTGACCTCGGCGACGGGCACCTGCCACTGATCCGCGGCGGCCTGCAGCAGCATCATGCGCGCGGCCGCGCCGCCACGCCGCACGTAGTCGTGCGAGGTGCGGATGCCGCGACTGCCGCCGGTGCCCATCTCACCCCACACCCGCTTGCGGGCGAGGTTCTGACCGGCGGTGATCGACTCGGTGGCGACCTTCTTCCAGTCGCACTCGAGCTCCTCGGCCACCAGCTGGGCCAGCCCGGTGAGTGTGCCCTGACCCATCTCGGAGCGGGCGATGCGGATCACGCACGTGTCGTCGGGCTTCACGACGACCCATGCGTGCACCTCGGTGCCGCCGCCGGCCGTCGTCGCCGCGGCGGCGGCGCGGGGGAGACGCACGCCCAGCGCGAGGCCGCCACCGGCGGCGGCCGTACCGACCAGGAACGCACGCCGCGAGAGCCGCATGTCAGGCCCCCTTCTGGCCGGCCGCCATGTGCACGGCGGCGCGGATGCGCTGATAGGTCCCACACCGGCAGATGTTGACCATGGCGTCGTCGATCTGCTGATCGGTGGGCTTGGGCGTGCGCTTGAGCAGCGCCGCCGCCGCCATGATCTGCCCGGACTGGCAATAGCCGCACTGGGGCACGTCGAGCGCGGCCCACGCCTTCTGCACGGGGTGGGCGCCGTTCGGCGAGAGTCCCTCGATGGTGACGATCTTGTCGGTGGCTTTCACGCTGCCCACCGGGATCGAGCAGGAGCGGGTGAGCGTGCCGTTGATGTGCACCGAGCAGGCGCCACACTGGGCGACGCCGCAGCCGTACTTGGTGCCGGTGAGTCCGACCTGCTCGCGGAGGGCCCAGAGCAGCGGCGTGTCGGGCTCGACCTGGACGTCACGGACGCGGCCGTTGATGTTCAGCTTTGCCATGCGGCCTCCGATCGGATCTGCGGGTGCGCTTACACTACCCGACGCCCGGCGAGGTGCCAAGTGGACGGCCACGGGCGAGTGCTACCCTACGCAGGGCTGGCGGGACCATTCCTGGAGCGGGAGGTCGGCATGGCAACGGTGGAGACGGCGCGCGGTCCGGTGGACACGGGCGAGCTGGGACCGACGCTGATGCACGAGCACGTCGTGACGCGCTCGCCAGGCGTGCAGGAGAACTGGCCGCACCTGTGGGACCGCGAGGGCATCGTGGCCATCGCCGAGCGCAAGCTGGCGGAGCTGTACGACCGCGGCATCCGCTCGATCGTGGACCTGACCACGGTCGACCTCGGCCGGGACATCGACCTGATCGCCGCGGTGGCCCGCCGCTCGCGCGTGCACATCGTCGTCGCCACGGGCGTGTGGTGGATGCCGCAGCGCTACTTCCACGCCCACGGTGTGGACGCGGTGGCCGAGCTGTTCCTCCGCGACATCACGCAGGGCATCGGCACCAGCGGCGTGAAGGCCGCCATCATCAAGTGCGCGACCGACACGGCCGGCGTCACGCCGGTCATCGACAACGTCCTGCGCGCCTCGGCCCGGGCCCAGAAGGCGACCGGCGTGCCGATCTCCACCCACACCTGGGCGGCCGGTCGCACCGGGGAAATGCAGCAGGCGATCTTCGCGCAGGAAGGTGTGGATCTCAGCCGCGTGATCATCGGTCACAGCGGCGACAGCGAGGATCTCGGCTACCTGCGCGGGCTGATGGAGCGCGGGAGCACGATCGGCATGGACCGCTTCGGGCTGGAGAACTTCCTGTCCACGGCCAAGCGGGTGGAGGTGCTCGCCAAGCTGTGCGCCGAGGGCTATGCCCCCAGGATGGTGCTCTCGCACGACGCCAACTGCTGGACCGACATGCTCTCGGAGGACGCCAAGAAGCGCACGCGCCCGCTCTGGCACTACAACCACATCCCCGACGACATCCTGCCCGCCTTGCGCAAGGCCGGCGTCAGCGAGGATCAGATCGACCAGATGCTCGTGCGCAACCCGCGGGCGATCTTCGAGGCGCGCTCGGGAGCCCGCCGATGATCCCGCTCACGCTCACCGCTGCCGACTACGCGCGTCTCATGCCGCTGGCGATGGGGCAGGTGAAGCCCGAGGGCATCGCGCTCACGCTGCAGCTCAGCCGGCGCGGCTCGTGGCCGGAGCGCGCCGAGATGCTCCGTCGCGCGGTGCAGGACCCCACGGTGCAGGGCGGCGAGTGGTCGATGGCCCAGTACCTCTATCGCATCGACAAGGGCGATCGACGCCACGTGGGGCTGCCGATCTTCCCGCTCCGCAACTTCACCGCGCGCGATCTCTACATCCGCCGCGGCGGCCCGATCCACACGGCGGCGGATCTCACCGGCACGCGCATCGGGATGTACAGCTACAGCGCCAGCGGCTCGATCTGGTACCGCCACTTCCTGCGCTTCGTCGGCGTCGATCCGGCGTCGATCCAGTGGTGGATCGGCGACGTCGACGCCGCGTGGTCGTCGCCCGTCGATCCGAACCTGCCGGCGGGCGTGAAGGCGGCACCGGCCGGGCGCTCGCTCTCCGACATGCTGCTCGCCGGTGAGCTGGAGGCGGTCTACAGCCCGCCCCGTCCCCAGGCCTATCATCCCCAGCACGGACCGATCGCCCGCCTGTTCCCGGACTTCCGCCGCGTGGAGCAGGACTACTTCCGCGCGACCGGCGCCTTCCCGCCCCAGCACCTGATGGTCGTGCGGCGCGAGGTGTGGGAGCAGCACCCGTGGATCGCGCGCCGCCTGACCGAGGCGTTCAGCGCCGCCAACGACTGGTTCACTGCCTCGCAGAAGGGCTTTCCCTATGCGACGCCCTGGCTGGAGGCCGAGCTGGAGGAGACGGCGGCGGTGATGGGCGAGGACTTCCACCCCTACGGCCTCGAGGCCAACCGCGCGCAGATCGAGATGTTCGCGGGCGAGGCCTTCCGGCTGGGCTTCACCAGCCGGCGCATCACGACCGACGAGTACTTCGCCGATTATCTGAAATCGTGATGCGCCGGTGAGGCGTGGCTACGACTCGTAGATGAGCGGGACCGCCGCCTCCGGCGTGACCAGCCGGAAGGTGAAGCTCTCGATCAGGTAGAGCGTGACCGACCTGGCGTCGTGGGACTGGTAGCCGATCGAGAAGTCGCGCCCGACGAACAGCTCGAAGTCGCCCCCGCGCAGGCTCAGCACGCTCGCCCCGTCGATGCCGGGCGCCCACACGATGGGCCCGTCGATCAGCCGGCGCACGTGCTCGATCACCGGGTAGCCGCCGCGGCTCACCGTCTCGGTGAGCCCGGTGTAGCAGCGGGGCCCGAGCGCGATCGCATACGGGCCGTCGATGCCGGCGTTGCGCAGACGATTCAGCGCCTCGGCCACCGCCTTCGGATACACCTCGTAGTCGCTGGCGATGGTCATGCACTGCGACTTGCCGCGCTCGTTGATGCCCTTGATGCCGGCGGCGGCGTAGCCGTGGAACACCGCGCGGTCCTCGGCCAGGCCGATGGCGCGGGCGGCATGGCGCACCGGATCGAGATCGGGATCGGGGCCGCCGCGGTCGATCACCTCGACCTCCGCGCGCGAGAGCGTGAATTCCGCGCGCAGCTCGGTCAGTGGCTGCACCTGGCGGATGGCGGCGGTGACCTTCTCGCGCGGCGGCGCCGACAGCGGGTTCACGCGGCCGAGGCTGACCGCGGAGTGATGCCAGCCGAGCGGGCCCTTGAAATCGACGAGCTTGCGCGCCGCCAGGATGGGCCTGAGCGTGCGCCGTGCCTCCTCCTCGATCTCCTTCCACGCCGCATCGGAGATGGGAGCAAGGTGCCGGAGCAGGTCGTTCATCGCCCCGCTCCCTTCTTGAGGCTGCCGATGCCGAGCGAGCCGTCGCTCCCGGCCCCGCTCGCGCCGCCCTCGATCCCACCCGCTCCGCCGGGGGCGGCCTCCTCGCGGCCCGTGATCGAGCCCTCGGTGAAGAGATACGCGCGCAGCTTCTCGCTCAGCGCGGGATCGCGACGGCGCAGCCACTCCAAGGTCATCGCCGCGTGCTCCTTCTCCTCGTCCCGGTTGTGGGCGAGGATCGCGCTCAGCTCGGGATCGCTGGCGGTCTGGACACGCTGGTCGTACCAATCGACCGCCTCGAGCTCCTCCATGATCGATACGATCGCCCGATGGCGATCGATCGTCTCCGGACTCAGTCCCTGCTCGTGCAGGCTTGCACTCGACCCGGCCATGGTGACGACCTCCCGTCCGCGTGTCAGCGCCCCGTCCCGCTCGCGGCCTGATTTACCCTCACCGTAACACGGAGGGGAATGCAGGGTCCGGGACGACCCGGTGGCCGCACGGTCCTATAATTACCGGCGTCAGCTCACGGGAGGATATGCGATGGCAGCGATCCTGGGCACGGGCGCCTACCGCTTCGAGGTGGTCGAGAACTGGGCGAAGCTTCCGCCTGGTCAAGAGTTCAACGCCGACGTCGCCGCCGTCGGCGTGGACGCGCAGGACCGCGTCTACGCCTTCAACCGCGGCGCGCATCCGATGGTCGTGCTCGATCGCGACGGCAACTTCCTGCGCTCGTGGGGCGAGGGGGTCTTCAAGCGCGCCCACGGCGTGCACATGGCGCCCGACGACACGTTGTGGCTGACCGACGACGGCGATCACACCGTGCGCCACTGCACGCTGGACGGCAAGGTGCTGCTCACCCTGGGCCTGCCCGGCAAGCCGACGCCGTTCATGAGCGGCCAGCCGTTCCATCGCTGCACGCACACGGCGCTGTCGCCCCAGGGCGATCTCTACGTCTCCGACGGCTACGGCAACGCCCGCGTGCACAAGTACTCGCCCGACGGCACCCTGATCACCTCGTGGGGCGAGCCGGGCACCGATCCCGGCCAGTTCAACATCCCTCACAACATCTGCTGTGACGCCGACGGCTACGTCTACGTCGCCGATCGCGAGAACCATCGCATCCAGGTGTTCGACGGTCAGGGCCAGTTCCAGACGCAGTGGATCAACATGCATCGCCCCTCCGGCCTCTACCTCGAGCGGGGCGCCCACGGCCACTTCTACGTCGGCGAGGTGGGCGGCGGCATGGCGGTGAACCAGGAGATCCCGAACATCGGCCCGCGCGTCAGCATCTACTCGGCGAAGGGCGAGCTGGTGGTCCGGCTGGGGAACCGGCCGGCCGGGCTCGAGCCCGGCCAGTTCATCTCACCGCACGGTCTGGCCGTCGACTCGCACGGCGACATCTATGTCGGCGAGGTCTCGTACACCAACTGGGGCCGGCGGGGGCCGATCCCGCCCGGGCTGCGCAGCCTGCAGAAGCTCGCCAAGGTTCGCTGAGGCGCCCCGTGCCGAGCGTCGTCGTCCGCGTCGCCGCGCGGAAGAAGGACAGTCGGCGGTCACCCGCACGCCCGGCGTCGCGCAGGTGGGGGGCAGCGCCACCTTCACGCGCTGCGAGGGCGCGGTCCCCAGCAGCGCCATGCAGTCGTCGGACGTGCTCCCGGCGATGACCGCGGTCGGCACGCACACCGGATCGATGATGGCCGCGATCGTGTGCCAGACGACAACGAGCGCGATTTCGATCAGTCAGTGCGCTATCGCCCGCAGGCCGGCCGGGAAGTCCGCCCGAGGGCCCGGGACGGACCGTCCGGGGCCGGCGGCGGTCCGCGGCGCGGATGTATGATCACGCCCGCGCGACGGGTGCGCGGAGGGGGCTCTCGTATGGGACAGCTGGACGGCAAGGTGGCGATCGTGACCGGCTCGGGACGGGGCATCGGCCAGCAGGTGGCGCTGCGCCTGGCGCGCGACGGCGCCGCGGTGGTGGTGAACGACCTCGACGATGCGCCAGCCAAGGAGACGATCGCAGCCATCGAGAAGATCGGCGGTCGGGCCGTCGCGTGCAACGGTGACGTCACGGCCAAGGACTTCGGCGAGCGCATCGTCGACACGGCGGTCAAGCGCCTGGGCGGCCTGCACGTCATCGTGAACAACGCCGGCTACACCTGGGACAACGTCATCCAGAAGATGACCGACGAGCAGTGGTACGCGATCATGGACGTGCACGTCACCGCGCCGTTCCGCATCCTGCGCGCCTTCGCGCCCTATCTGCGCGAGCAGTTCGAGGCGGAGTCCAAGCGCGGCGAGCGTATCGTGCGCAAGGTCGTACAGATCTCCTCGACCTCGGGCGTGCGCGGCAACGCCGGCCAGGTGAACTACTCCTCGGCCAAGGCCGCGGTGACCGGGATGACGCGCACGCTCGCCAAGGAATGGGGACGCTACGCGGTCACCGTGAACTGCGTGGCCTTCGGCTACATCCAGACGCGCCTGACCAAGCCCCTGGCCGAGGGCGAGGCGGGCACGATCGACGTGGCCGGCCGCACGGTGAAGGTCGGCGTGCAGGGCAACCGCATCGCCGCCATGAACCAGATGATCCCGCTGGGCCGCGGCGGCTTCCCCGAGGAGGCGGCCGGTGCCATCTATCTCTTCTGCAGCCCCGACAGCGACTTCGTCAGCGGCCAGACCCTGGTCGTGACCGGCGGAGCGTGACGGGCGATCTCACGACGGGAGGCTCGCGATGCCACCGATCACGGTCCAGGTCTTCTCCGACTACGTCTGACCCTGGTGCTATCTCAGTACCGTGCGTATTGAGAAGCTCCGGAAGGAACACGGCGTGACGATCGAGTGGGTGCACTTTCCACTGCATCCCGAGACGCCGGTCGAGGGCGGTCGCTCGCTCGCCGACCTGTTCGCGGGCCGCAACGTGGACCGCAAGGCCATGCACGCGCAGATGAAGGCGCGCATGGACGCCGAGGGGCTGCCCTACGGCGAGCGCACGCACACCTACAACAGCCGTCTGGCCCAGGAGCTCGGCAAGTGGGCCGACACGCAGCCGGGCGGCGAGGCGCTGCACGACGCGCTCTTCCGCGCGTACTTCGTCGACGCGCGCGACATCTCGCAGATCCCCGTGCTGCTGGAGATCGCCGGCGCCGTCGGCCTGCCGGTGGACGAGGCGCGGCGCGTGCTGGAGGAGCGGACGTTCAAGGCCGCGGTCGACGCGGACTGGGCGCTGTCCCGGCACTACGGCATCACCGGCGTGCCGACGTTCGTGGCCGGCCGGCACGGTGTCGTGGGCGCGCAGCCCTACGAGGTGCTGGAGGCGCTCGTGCGCCAGGTCGCGAAGGAGGAGGCGTGAGATGCTGGCGGCGCCGACCTTCCATCATCTGCACCTGAACTCGGTCGATCCCGACCGGGCGATCGACTTCTACGTGCGGCACTTCCCGCGCTCGTCGAAGGCGCGCTGGGGCGGATTCGCGGCGCTGGCGGCGCCCAACGACGTGCTGATGCTGTTCACCAAGGTCGCCACGCCGGCGCCGACCTCACCGCAGACCGCCATCTGGCACTTCGGCTGGCACGTCTCCGACACGCGCGCGAGCCTCGACACGTACCGGAGCCGGCCGGACCTGGAGCTCCTGCCGCTCTACACCACCGACGAGGGCGGCGAGGTGCACGTGAGCAGCGATACCTGGCCCAGCTCGGGGCCGACGCCCGGGCTCACGAAGACGCAGATCGCCGAGGCGAAGGCGCGCGGCGTGCAGCCGACGCGCAAGGCCGGCTTCGGCTACATGCGCGGGCCCGACGACGCGCTGGTGGAGTACGCCGGCGATTACCCGGCCGAGCGCTTCAACCACGTGCACATGTTCCAGGACGATCCGTACTGCGCGCAGCTCTGGTACCAGCGACATCTCAACGCCGCGGTGCCCGCCAATCGCGCCGTGCCGGCGTCGGTGACCGAGGCGTCCTGCACGGTGCCGCGCACGCCCGATCGGAGCTGGCCCGCCCTGAACCGCGAGGGGATGTTCCGCTCGCCGGTCGCGGCGGTGATTTTCGGCGACGTGGCGCTGCCGTGGTACGTCCGGCAGGACGATCGCCCGCTGGCACCCTCGCGCGGTCACCTCTACGACCACATCGCCCTCGGCGTGCGCGATCTCGACGCGTGGATCGCCAAGCTGCGCGGCGAGCGCGTGCGATTCCTCGAGGAGCCGTACGCGCTCGGCGACACGCGGGCGGTGATGATCGAGGGCCCGAGCCGCGAGGCGCTGGAGCTGGTCGAGACCGCGTGACGAGCCCGTTCGTTCCCGGCTCGGCGGTCCGCATCGCCGGCGCGCCGTCCGGACCGCTGGGCGGGCTCACCTTCGCCGCCAAGGACCTCTTCGACGTCGCCGGGCATCCGACCGGCGGCGGCAACCCCGACTGGGCACGCCAGCATCCCACGCCGGCGAGGCACGCGTGGGCCGTGCAGCGCCTGCTCGACGCCGGCGCCACCCTGATCGGCAAGACGATCACCGACGAGGTCTCGCTCGGCATCCTGGGCGAGAACCCGTTCGACGGCACGCCACTCAATCCGGCCGCACCCGGTCACGTGCCTGGCGGCTCGTCCTCTGGCTCGGCGTCGGCCGTCGCCCAGGGGCTCTGCGACACGGCGCTCGGCACGGACACCGGCGGCTCGGTGCGCGTCCCCGCGAGCTTCTGCGGTCTCCACGGTATCCGTCCGACCCACGGCCGGCTCGACCTGAGCGGCATGATGGCGCAGGCACCAAGCTCCGACACCACCGGGTGGTTCGCGCGCGACGCGACGACGTTCGCGCGCGTCTCCGAGGTGATGCTCGGCGAGACGATCCCGGGACGCCTTCCCGCGACCCTGGTCGTCGCGGTCGATGCGTTCGGCCTCGCCGATCCCGACACCGCGGCGGCGCTCACGCCGATGGTGCGCACGCTCTCCTCGCTGATCGGCTACGTGCGCGAGGATCTCCTGGCGCCGCCCGGGCTGTCGATCTGGTCGCGCGCCCAGCGCACCTTGCAGCCCGCCGAGGCCTGGCAGACGTTCCGGGCGTGGATCGATCGCGACAACCCGCGCATGCAGTTCAGCGTGGCTCGCGGGCTCGTCACGGCCCTGGCGATTCCCGAGAGCGAGCGGCAGTGGGCGGCGCTCATGCGCATCGAGGCGCGGGCGCGGCTGGCCTGGCTGGTGCCGCCGGGGACGATCCTCTGCATGCCGACGACACCGTTCGCGGCGCCCGCCATCGGGCTGTCGCTCTCGGCACTCGAGCCGCTCCGCGCCCGCATCAGCTGCCTGACCTCGCACGGCGGGCTCACCGGCGTGCCGCAGGTCAGCCTGCCGGGCACGCTCGTGCACGGGCGTCCGGTGGGGCTCTCGATCGTCGGGGCGCCGGGTAGCGACGCGACCCTGGTGGCGGTGGCGAAGGCGATGGAGGCCGCGCGATGATCGACGTGACGCCGAACATCCCCGAGGTGGTTGCCGAGGTCCGTGCGCTGTTCGAGCGCTACGAGCAGGCGCTGATCGACAAGGACGTCGCGGTCCTCGACGCCACGTTCTGGGACAGCCCGCACACCATCCGCTACGCGCTGACCGAGCACGGCTACGGCTTCGCCGAGATCCACGCCCATCGCGTGGCGCGCCCGCCCGGCCCCGGCACGAAGGAGCAGCGCATCCGCCTGGAGATCCTCACGCTCGGCCGCGACGTCGCCACCGTGAACCTCGAGTACAAGGTCCGCGGGCGCGATCGGATCGGGCGGCAGAGCCAGACGTGGGTGCGGTTTCCGGATCTCGGGTGGAGGGTCGTGTCCGCTCACGTCTCGATGCGCGAGACCTAGCGCGCGATCGCCGCGCTTGCGGACGCTCATCGAGGCTCGTGCGACTCACCGAACCCCGCGCTCGTTGCCGTCTCGGTGGTGGCTACCCGGGGTTGCGCTCGTTGTAGGAGATCGAGTACGCGGCGGAGCGGGCGTTCAGGATGGGGTCGTCGGAGAGCTCGATGCCGTCGGGGCGGTTCGTGGGGTCGAAGATCAGCGGGCGCTCATCGGCGGCGCTGTTCGGGCTGATGCTCGTGATCGACATACGGCCGAGCTCGACGCGCTGGCGGTCGGCTGGCCACAGCACCGTCGGATCGTCGGTCGGATCGCCGGTGGCCGCGACCTGCAGCTGCAGGCGGAAGCCGACGGGGCCGCCGCGCAGGCGCTCGCGCAGCTCGTCGGTCAGGAAGCTGGCGCTGCGCTTGCCGCCCTCCTCGGGCGTGAGGAACGCCTCGCCGGCCTCCGGCACCCAGTGATAGCGCCCGTTGCGTCGCGTGCCGTCGGCGGCGACGAAGACGAACGCGTGCTCGGCGTGATAGCTGCTCTGCGCGTAGCTGGCCGGGATCGGCTTCTGCATCAGCCGGCCCACGAACGCCGCCGCGCCCGGATGGCTGCCGAGGAACTTCGGTACCGCATCGGCGACCGGCTTGCCGGTGGACGGGTCGGGAAGCTGCGCGCGCAGGAACTCGAGGAACTCCTCGGGCGTGCGGGCGGGGAAGCCGTCGACCGAGTTGGCGAGGATGTCGGCACTCTTGCCGCCGGCCAGCGAGAACTTCACCGACATCGCCCGCACGCCGGGCTGGCCGTCGTGTGCCTCGGGATTGCCGCTCGCGTTGGAGAAGCGGATGGTGACGGGGACCGATCCACCCTGCAGGTGCGCGGCCTTCGTCACCCGCCGGGCATCCGCCGATGGCGTGAACGTGCCGGCGCACACGAGGCCCTTGGCGTGGGCCGCGCGAAAGCCGGGGTGGGCGCCGGCCAGGGCGCGCATGGTCTTGACCAGATCGGCGATGACGGCTTGCGGTGTGGCGGATGGGGACATGACGACCTCCT
>Ga0310811_10009515_pt1 | contig 12550 bp, 8 predicted proteins | sample YCmetagenome_FD_207642 | JGI IMG/M metagenome (GOLD analysis project Ga0310811, IMG submission 207642) | Soil microbial communities from experimental microcosm in Duke University, North Carolina, United States - YC | ecosystem: Engineered > Artificial ecosystem > Soil microcosm > Unclassified ... | reverse complement strand
GGTTGCCGGCGCCGCAGAAGCCGCCGCTGGTGACCTGGCCGGAGACCTCGGTGTTGCTGACGACGTTGAACTGGGTGTTGCTGTCGCCGTTGGCGCTGGCGTTGAGCTTGAAGATCAGGTTGGCCTGGGCGGTGGACGGGAAGGTGAACGAGGCCATGCCGGAGCGCGGGGTGACGGTCAGCTGGGTGGTCACGCCGTTGTTCAGGGCGACCTTGTAGTAACCGGGCGAAGCGGTCTCGTTGGCATGCGTGAAGGCGTCGGTGGCCGAGGTGTTGACGCTGCCGACGGTCGGCAGGATCGGGATGTCGCCCTCGCCCGGGCAGCCCGGCCCGGACAGGTGGGTGAGGCTGAAGCCGGTGATCGACGAGTCGTTGTACGAGTAGCCGCCGCCGTCCGGGCGCGACGGCGTGTCCGGACTCCACTGGACCATGCCGAACGGGTCGTCGGCGCCGGGGAAGTCGTTGGCCGAGTTCGTGGTGCCGATGAACGGGTTCACCAGCGCGGCCGGGTCGGACACCAGCGCCGACGCGGCCGCCGAGGCCGGCACGGCGGGCGCGGCCACGAGGCTGATCGCGGTCGCCGCCGTGGCGACGGCGGCGAGCGCGGCGGAGCGGATCCCGCCGCGTCCCCGCGCCGCGCCGGGGCGGAGGACGGCGCGGGCGGCAGCCAGGCCGGCGACGGGGGCGGGAGCTGCTGCGGGTACTGCGGCGGCAGGTGCGGCGGGCGCTGGCGGTGCGGGCAGTGCGGGCGGACGTGCGTGGTGGAGCCGGATTCGAGCCATGGTGCGGTTCCTTCCTGGCCGGAGGTGTGCGTGGGTGCTCCGGTCCGAGTGGGTGAATCAGGGAAGGTGCACAGGCGCTCGGTCGTGACGACCGCTCGGTTGATGACAACGTTGTCCCCTGGCGGAACACCTGTCAAGAGACAACTGACGCGGAAGTCAGATGCGATCTCAGGGCCCGCATTCGGCCGAGGGGGCGGCGGCACGGGGCGGGGCGGCGATCGCGGCCGTCAGGCGGTCAACGTTCGCCATGCGGAGTAGAGGTCGAGCGGAATATCGTGGTCAAGCCGCCAACTGATGCGCATCGGCCTCTCTCCCGTGTGGCTCGTGTAACGGGCCGGGCCGAGGTAGCAGAACGCCGGGGTGCCAAGCTTTCCGTCGGCCTTCTTCCGCTCACGCACGAACAGGTGGATCGACGTGCCCAGTTGCTCGTGTTCGACATAGCGTCGACCGGTCGGGGAATTCGCCTTCGTCGTGTTCTGGCTCTCCCATTGGAAGAGGCTCGGCGACACGACCCGGTCGGCGTAGCGAGTGGACTCGGAGCGATGTTTTTCCGACTTTTCCAGATCAACGAAGAGCAGGTCAGCGCCTTCCCGGGGCAACCAGGTGACGCCGGTGGGCTGGCCCTTGTACACGCCGCCGAACGCGGCTTCCGCCTCCACCCGGCTGTAGCGGGCGTGGACATGCAGCGGGAGCGGGCCGTGTGCGTCGACGGGTTGGGCCAGGCGATGCAGCCGTGCGCGCAGCACGGGAATCAGTTGCTTGAGTTCGTCGATCCTGCGCCGCTCCATGAGGAGCCGACCCAGAACCTGTTCAGCAGGGCTTTCACTCGTCTCCAGCTTCCACAGCGAGCGGTTCAGCATGGCGAGGAGACGGCGCACGCGCTCGCTCTCTGCGGGAACGTCGCCCTCAACCATGTGTGCGAGCAACTCAAGCCGCTCGACATCATCGATGTGCAGCATCCGGCGCAGGGCGGAGTCCAACTCCGCGTCGTGCGGACCAGCCGGCGCTACGGGCAGGCCGGCAGATTCACGCAGACCGCTCCAGGTGCCGGCCGCCGGACGGTAGACCTCTTCGACGTCCTGCCCGGTTTCCATGAGATAGCGGGCGAGGCTGACATCACCGAGCCGCCTCAGTTCGGCGACCTTGTGCCCGATGTTCAAGCCCACCGAGGCATTGAGGTTGGCGAGCACAGTCTGTTGCGCTACCCGGTCCAGTTGGATGTCGCAGCCGGACGGCAGCGTGGGGAAACCTTGCTCCAATGCATCGATCGCATGTCTGCGGCTGCCGCCCGACAGTGCCCTCATCTTCGGCTCGAACCGAAACGCGGCATGTTGAGCGCCGATGAAGTCCAGAACAGTGAGTGCGGCCTTACCAGGGGCGTGACGCAGTCCACGACCGAGTTGCTGGAGGAATACGGTGGCGCTCTGGGTGGGGCGCAACATGAGAATCGTGTCGATCTCCGGCAGGTCCACGCCCTCGTTGAAGAGATCCACCGTGAACAGGATATTGACGTCCCGGCCGCGCAGCCGCTCCAGCGCACGAGAGCGATCCTCAGGCGCCGAGCGCGAGGTGACTGCCACCGCGGCAATCCCGGCTTGAGAAAATCGCCGTGCCATATATTCAGCGTGTGCGATCGAGGCGCAGAAGCCGAGCGCGCGCATCGCGCTCCAGTCTTCGACGTTTTGCTCTACGGCTTTCAGAATCAGGCGAACTCGGGCATCGTCACCCGTGTAGAGATCCGTCAGTTCGGCCGCGTCGTAGCCGGTGGCACGGGAGAAGCGGATGTGCGAGAGGTCGGTCTCATCATTGACGCCGAAATACTGAAACGGGACAAGCAGTCCACGATCGATCGCTTCCCACAGTCGGAGGTCGACGGCGATGCGGCCATCGAAGTATGTGGTGATGTCACGTCCGTCGGCGCGCTCCGGCGTCGCGGTGAGGCCGAGCAAGACCTGCGGAGATACGCGATCCAGCAGTCGGGCATAGGTCGGCGCGGATGCGTGGTGGAACTCGTCCACGATGACGATGTCGAAGTGATGCGGCTCAAGTTCGGCAGCCAGGTCGATCTGGGCGAGAGACTGGATCGAGGCGAAGACATGCCGCCAGAGTCTGGGCTTGCGCCCGCCCGTGAGCAGCTCGCCGAATTGCTGGTCCTTCAGCACATGCCGAAACGTACTGAGGCTCTTGGTCAGAATCTCCTCACGGTGTGCGACAAACAGCAACGTCTTACTGCCCTCGGCGGCGAGGCGCCGGAAGTCGAGCGCTGCGACGACGGTCTTGCCGGTTCCTGTGGCCATGACGACGAGGTTGCGGTACCTGCCCTGCACGGCGCGCTCCGCCTCGAGCTCGTCGAGCACCTGCTGCTGATGCGGGCGAGCGACGATATCGAAGCTGACCAGTTCGAGCGGGAGGTCTCTCGGACCCTCCTTCTCGAGGCTGAGCGCAAGCAGAAGCCGCTCACGCTGTGCCTTGTCATCGGGGTTGTAGCCCTCGAAATCCGGGTCGTCCCAGTAGGCGGAGAAATTGTCGCCGAAGGCCTCGATGAGGTGGGGCGCCTCGACAGCGGACAGTCGCACGTTCCATTCGACGCCGTCCGTGAGCGCCGCCTCGGACATGTTCGAAGAACCGACGTATGCCGTCGAATATCCACTATTTCTGTGGAAGTGCCAGGCTTTCGCGTGCAGCCGAGTCGCCTGCGTCTCATAGGAAACCCTGATCTCCGCGCCGAGGCGTGCGAGTACGTCGACTGCACGCAGGTCGGTAGCGCCGAGATAGGTGGTGGTGATCACTCGGAGACGGCCGCCACGCCGAACGAGCTCGGCAAGCGGTTCGCGTAGCAGCCGCACGCCGGAGAACTTCAGGAATGCGCAGATCAGGTCGACCGAGTCGGCGGAGGCGAGTTCGCTGCGCAAGGCGTGCAGAATCCGCTCGTTGCCGCGATTGACCAGCAGGGCGCTCGCGGACAGAGGGGTGGTCGGGCGCAGCGGGAACAGGCTCGCGCCGCTTGGCTGAGCGCCGCTCTGAGCGACGGCGAGCAGCAGTTCACGCGAAACGGAGACGAGATCGTTCTGATCGATCTGGTCGGGCGAGGCGGCGCCGAGCAGCAAGACGATCTGATTCACCAGTTCGACCTGCTCGGCCAGCCGATCGGGTTCCGTGCCGCGCCCGGCCCGCGCACGCAGAGCGCGACGAGTCAGCGCGCCGACGTACCGACTGAGCAATTCAGGTGCGTCTACCGATGCGATGAGCTCCCGCTGGACGCGAGCGGCAGGCAGGACGGCAAGGCGCTCGTCGAGCTCACGGCTCACCACTTGTTCGTAGAGCCCTGATGGCAGCTCGGACATAGTCGCAGGCTATGTCAACGGGCCGGCGAAGGTCCAGCGAAGCTTCGGTGGCCGACGTCGCCCGAGTGCTGCGGCGTGCCGAGGCGGCTCGTGCGGCGAGCCGGTCTGTAAGCCGGGTTCTGTGCGCGCCCTGTCCGTGGACGGGGCGCGTGGCGACCATCCATCTACGGTGCGCGTCGCCGCGCACCTCCAGCGGTCTACCCGCAGACTCGGGCGGGCCGCCCTCAGACATCTGCGCGGGGCGGACTTCCGTCCGTCCCTTCTCGACCTTGCTCCGGGTGGGGTTTACCGAGCCGCCCACGTCACCGTGGGCGCTGGTGCGCTCTTACCGCACCGTTTCACCCTTACCGCCCGGGCCTGGGCCCGGACGGCGGTCTGTTCTCTGTGGCACTGTCCCGCGGGTCACCCCGGGTTGGCGTTACCAACCACCCTGCCCTGTGGAGCCCGGACTTTCCTCGAACCCGCCGGTCGCCCGGCGCGCTCGCGGCCGCCCGACCGACTCGCCGCGTCGGCAAGTGTAACGCGCGCGGAGCCGCTCACGCGCCCGTCGTCGATCTTGCGCGCCATCCGGGGCGTCGCACCTTATAAGGTTGGCCCGCATGAGCGCGGCTACGCCCCGACCGGGGCAGACACCACCCGAGGCGGGCGTCGAGGTCTCCGAGGGCTTCGACGTGGGCCCGACGCGGCCGGGCGGCTGGCGCTCGCCGCGCCGCGGGCGGGTGACGGCCGCGGCCGCGCTGCTGCTCGCGCTCCTGCTGGCGGGCCACCGCTACGTGCCCGACGTGCTCACGCTCGGCACCGTCCTCGACTCCGCGGTTCCCTGGCTCGGCGTATTCGTCGTACCGCTGCTGCTCGCGGCGCTGCTCCGCCGGTCACTGCTCGCGCTCGCCGCCGGGCTCGTGCCGACGCTGGTCTGGTCCGTCATGTTCCTGCCCGACGTGCTGCGCTCCCCCGGTGGCGGCTCCTACGACCTGCGCGTCGTCGAGCAGAACGTGTACGCGGCCAACGCGACGCCCACGCAGGTCGCCGCGTCGCTAGTCGGAACCGGAGCCGACGTGATCGGGGTCGAGGAGGTCACCGACGCCACCGCCGCCGCGCTCCACTCCGCGCTCGGCGCCCGCTACCCCTACGCCATCCGAGTCTCGACGCTCGAGCTCTGGTCCAGGTATCCGCTCGGCTCGTGGTCGTCGGTCGACGTCGGGCTCGGCTGGACGCGCGCACTGCACACCACCGTCTCGACACCGCACGGCGCGGTCAGCCTCTACCTCGCGCACCTCGACTCGTTCCGCTTCGACTCCGACTCCACCCGCGACGTGGGCCTCGCCGACCTCGGCGCCGCGGTACGCGCGGATCCCAGCAAGCGCGTGCTGCTGCTCGCCGACCTCAACACGGCGTCCACCGACCGGCATTTCAGCGATCTGAGTCCGCTGGTGGACGCACAGAACGCCGGGGCCGGGCTGGGCTTGAGCTGGCCCTCGCTGCTCCCGCTGGTCCGCCCGGACCACGTGATGGTGCGCGGCATCGGCGTGCAGGACGCGTGGACGATCCCGGGCCCGGGATCGGATCACCGGGGAACGGTCGCGAGCCTGCGGGTCGGTTAGCCGGGCCATATATCGCAGGCCTCGCATACAGTTCCGCGACCAGCGACCAGCGATCCGCGATCAGAGCCCGTGGTGGGTCGGCAAGCAGAGCAGGCAAGGGAGGCAGAGGCGGCACCCGCCCTACGCCGCCAAGTGGCCGAGGGCGAGACGGGTGAGCAGCGCGGCGCCGTCGGGCAGCACGAGGTCGTCGAAGGCCGCCTCGGGCGAGTGGTTGTAGGGCGAGTTCGCCACGTCACGGCCTTCTATGGTCGCACCGAGGAACACCATGGCACCCGGCACCTCCTGCAGCACCCGGGAGAAGTCCTCGGCGCCCGCCAGCGGCGAAGGCATCGTGGTGTAGCGGCCCTCGCCGAACAGTTCGCCGACCGCGTGTTCGACGGTGCCGACGGCGGCCGGGTCGTTGACGGTGACCGGGTAGAGTCCCGCGAAGCTCGCCTCGACCTCGAGGCCGTGCGCGTGCGCGATGCCCTCGATCAGTGACGTCAGCACGGGCCGCACCTTCTCCTGCGACTCGGCGGAGAAGGTGCGCACGGTGGCGTCGAAGTGCGCGGTCTCCGGGATGATGTTCTCCTTCGTCCCGCCGTGGAAGGAGCCGACGGTCACCACCACCGGGTCGAAGATGTCGAACTTGCGGGTGACCGCGGTCGAGATCGCGGTGACCATCTCGCATGCGGCCGGGATCGGGTCGTTGGCGCGGAACGGCGCGGAGCCGTGGCCGCCCTTGCCGCGCACGGTCACGCGCAGGTCGGCACAGGAGGCCATCAGCGTCCCGGCCCGTGCGGTGAACTGCCCGCGCTCGACCAGTCCGCTGGAGACGTGCAGCGCGTACGCGGCGCTCGGCCGGGTGCCGGTGGCGTCCAGCACACCCTCGGCGAGCATGTGGCCCGCGCCGTCCTCGCCCTCCTCGCCGGGCTGGAACATGAACACCACGTCGCCGGCCAGGCTCTCCCGGCGCGCGGCGAGCAGCCGGGCCGCGCCGACGAGCATGCTGGTGTGCAGGTCGTGGCCGCAGGCGTGCATGACGCCGTCGAAGCGGGAGACCTCCACGTCGTGCACGCGGGTCTCCTGCAGCGGCAGCGCGTCCATGTCGCCGCGCAGCAGCACGGTCGGTCCCGGCCGGCCGCCGCGCAGCACGCCGGTGACCGAGCGCAGCGACTTGCCCGGGGTCAGCTCGAGGCCGAGGCCGTCGAGCGCGGCGAGCACCTTCTCCTGCGTGCGCGGCAGTTCGAGTCCGAGCTCTGGCTCGCGGTGGATCGCGCGGCGCAGGGCGGCCAGGTCGTGCGCTATCTCGCGGGCGTCCGCGGTGACCGCGGCGGCATCGATGGTCATGAGCCGGAGCATAGCCACGGCTCTCTACCGCCGCCAGGAGAATCGGCGGCCTGACCGGCCCTGGGCTTTGCCGCGGCTCAGGGCCAGTAGAGCGCGGCGCTGCGGCGCGCCTGCTCCAGCAGCTTGCGCGCGGCCAGGCCGGTGGCGACTGCGCTGGCGCCGAAGAAGATCAGCCACAGGCCGAGCAGCCAGGCCAGCACGACGAGGCTGGCGCCGGGGAAGGCGAGGATGAGCAGTCCGACGATCATCGCCATCACCCCTCCGGCAAGGCCCGGCGAGCGGCCCGGCGCGCTGCGCGCCCGCTGCCACGCGCCGAAGGCGCTCAGCGCCCCGCTGGCCAGCCAGAACGCGCCGATCACCAGGGCCAGCGTGGCCGCCGCGTTGAACGGGCGGATCAGGCAGACCACGCCGAAGCCGACGGAGAGCACCGCCAGCACCAGGGCGACCGTGCGGGCCACCGCGTCCACGCCCTTGAGCTGCAGCGCGGCGACGAACCGGTAGATGCCGTGCAGCAGCAGGTACGTGCCGAAGAGATAGGTCAGGGCCTTGACGGTGTGCCCGGGCCAGATGAGCACCAGCAGGCCGAGCGCCACCCCGACGGTGCCGAAGACGACCGGCAGCAGCCACAGCCGCTTCCATCGGCCCACGTCGAGCCCGCCCGGGACGCGCGGCCGCCCGCCGGGCCGTCCGCCGCCGTCGGCGCCGCCCCGGCCGTGGTGGCCGACGACCTCGCCCTCGATGGGGTCGCTCATGCTTCCCGCTCGCCTTTCCCGTCCGCCCCGGACGCCCGTGCCCGCCCCCCGGCGATATTCCGACACTTAGTCACACTAAGTCACACATCGTGCGGATGAGTGCGGGTTCGCACCGGGGGCCACTCCGTAAGATGCTCTCATGTCCAGTACACACCGCTCCGCGCCCGGGCACGACCGCGGGCAGGAGGACGAGGATCCGTGGCACCTGGCCGCGATCGGCAACGCGATCAGCGCCGACTTCCGCCGCGCCCTGGCCGCCGCCGTCATCGCCTGCGCCGGGCTCGCGCTGACCGACCTCTCGGGCGGAGTGCTCGGCACGGGTGCGCCGTTGGAGTACTTCCGGCGCCACGACAAGATCGCCACCGTCTGCGCGATCGTCGGGGCGGTGGTGTTCTTCGGCTGCGGCGTGATCGCGGTGCGTTCGGCCACCAAGGAGATCCTCAAGGCGGTGCCCTCGCGGATGGGCGACGACCGGAAGGTGGGGCTGCGCTGGATCTGCCTGGTCGCCGGGTACCTGCTGGTGATCTTCGGCACGCTCGGGGCGCTGAACGTGCCGATCGCCCGGCTCGCGGTCGGCGGCGCCATCACCGGCGTGATCCTGGGCATCGCGGCCCAGCAGTCGCTCAACAACGTCTTCGCCGGCCTGGTGCTGCTGATCGTGCGGCCGGTCACGGTCGGCCAGCGCATCTCGCTGCGCTCCGGGCCGATCGGCGGGCCGTACACCGGCGAGGTCGAGGACATGACGCTCACCTACCTGCGGCTGGCCACCGACCACGGCTCGCTGCTGCTGCCGAACTCGACGATCCTGACCGCGGTCATCGGGCCGCCGGGGGTCTTCGACGAGGATCAGCCGCCGCCGGTCGCGCCCACGGCGCCCGTCGTCCCCACACCCGCGGCGTCGCACGCACCGCGCTCAACTGCGCCGACGTCGACCGAGCCGCCTACTCCGCACGGCGTGGCGCAGCAGCCGTGAACGCGGTCCAGGCCGCGATCAGCGCATCGGTGACGGCGCGCTCGCGCACCGCCAGCCGTAGCCACTCAGGGCCGAGGCCGGGGAACGTGTCGGCGCGCCGCACCGCGAAGCCGTGCTCCTCGCGCAGGCGCAGCCGCAGCTTGTCGGCCCCCACGGTATGTACGAGCACGAATGGCGCCCTCGCGGCTCCGCGTGCGGGCAACGAGACGCCGGGCAGTTCGAGCAGCCGCTCCTCCAGATAGACGCGGTCCGCTTCAGCCCTGCGCGCCAGCTCCTCAGCCTCGCGCAGCGCGGCCGGCTCGCTGCACGCGATCGCGGCGGCGAGCGCGGGGCTCGAGACCGACCAGAGTGGCTGGGCCTCACGCAGCAGAGCGATCACCTCCGGGTCGCCGAGCGCGTAGCCGACGCGCAGCCCGGCCAGGCCCCACGTCTTCGTCAGGCTTCGAAGTACGACGAGGCCGGGCAGCTCGCCCGTGGACAGCGACTCCGGACAGCCGGGCACCGCGTCCAGGAACGCCTCGTCCACCACCAGCGTGCGTCCCGGCCGCGCGAGCGACGCGAGCACCGCCGCCGGATGCAGCACACCGGTGGGATTCGTCGGGTTGCCGATCACGACAAGGTCGGCGTCGCCGGGCACGAGCGCGGGGTCGAGCCGGAAGCCGTCGCGCGCGTCCAGCAACACCCGGGTCACTTCGTGCCCGGCCGCGAGCAACGCCGCCTCCGGCTCGGTGAACTGCGGGTGCACGACCACGGCGCGGCGCGGTCGCAACGCCCTGGCCAGCAGTACGAACGCCTCCGCGGCCCCGGCCGTCAGCAGCACCTGCTCCGGAGCCCGCCCGTGCGCGGCGGCGACCACCGTGGTCGCGGCCCCGGCGTCGGGATACGCCGCGAGCCCGGGCAGGGTCGCCGCGATCCGCTCGAGCAGCCAGCGCGGCGGCCGCGGGACCCGGACGTTGACGGCCAGATCCACCAGTCCGGGGCCGACTTCGCGATCGCCGTGGTGCCGGAGGTCGGGCGCGTCGGTCATGCGGACATCATCGCGGCTCGCCGCCGAGTCAACCAAGCCGGGTCAACCGATCCGGCCGGCACTCGCTACGATCCCGGGGTGAGTACGACGAGCGACGGCGCACCGAAGTCACGGCACTACCCGGCGCGGGCGGCGGTCCTCGCCGCCGGACTGCTGGCCGGATACGCGGCCGACGGCCTGCTCGCCGATCCACGCCGCGGCCACCCCGTCGCGCTGTTCGGCCGGGCCGCGCGCCGGCTCGAGGAGTCCTGCTACGCCGATTCGCGCGCCCGCGGCGCGCTGTTCACCGCGGCCTGCGTCGGCGGCAGCGCCGCGCTGGGCCACGCCGTGGACCGGGCGATCGGACCGCGCCGCGGGCTCGCCCTGGCCGCGACCGCCACCGCCGCCTGGACGGTGATCGGCGCCCGTTCGCTGCGCCGCGAAGCACAGGAGATCGGCGAACTGCTCGAGCAGGGCGATCTGCCCGGCGCGCGGGAGCGGCTGCCCCGGCTGTGCGGCAGGGACGCGCGCGGGCTGTCCGAGTCGGCGCTCGCCCGCGCGGTGATCGAGTCGGTGGCGGAGAACACCTCGGACGCCGTGGTGGCGCCGCTGTTCTGGGGCGCGGTGGCGGGCACGCCCGGGCTGCTGGCGTACCGGGCGGCGAACACGCTGGACGCGATGGTCGGGCACCGCAGCGAGCGCTACCGGAACTTCGGCTGGGCCTCGGCCCGGCTCGACGACGTCCTCAACCTGGCGCCGGCGCGGCTCACCGGGCTGCTGACGGTGGCGGCCGCGCCGACCGTCGGCGGGCTGCGGCAGCAGACCTGGCGGGTGCTGCGGCACGACGCGCGCCGCCACCCCAGCCCCAACGCAGGGCACTGCGAAGCCTCGGCGGCCGGCGCGCTCGGGCTGCGGCTCGGCGGCACGAACGTGTACGGCCCGCGGAAGGAGGAGCGGCCGCAGCTGGGCAACGGCCGGGCGCCGCGCGCCTTCGACATCGCGCGGGCGAACCGGCTCTCGAAGTCGGTGTGCACCACGGCCGCGGTGCTGCTGTCCGCGGGGGCGCTGCTCGCCCGCCGGGGCCGCCGGCATGGCTGAGGGCGCGAGCCGCCGCGTGCGCGGCGGGCTGCTGGTCGCCGGGACCACCTCGGACGCCGGCAAATCGGTGCTGACCGCGGGCCTGTGCCGCTGGCTGGCCCGGCGGGGCGTGGCGGTGGCGCCGTTCAAGGCGCAGAACATGTCGAACAACTCGGCGGTGTGCGTGGATCCGGCCACCGGCCGCGGCGCCGAGATCGGCCGGGCGCAGGCGATGCAGGCCGCCGCCGCCGGCGTCACGGCCGACCCGCGGATGAACCCGGTGCTGCTCAAGCCCGGCTCCGACCGCAGCAGCCAGGTGGTGCTGCTCGGCCGGCCCTTCGCCGACGCCGACGCGCTCTCCTACCAGGAGCTCAAGGCCGAACTGCTCGTTCACGTGCTCGACGCCTACGACTCGCTGCGCGCCGAATACGAGGTCGTACTCTGCGAGGGCGCCGGCTCGCCGACCGAGATCAACCTGCGTCGCGGCGACCTGGCGAACCTGGGCCTGGCCCGGGCCCGCGAACTCGCCACGGTCGTGGTCGGGGACATCGACCGCGGCGGGGTGTTCGCGGCCTTCCACGGCACCGTCGCGCTGCTCGAGCCGGCGGACCAGCGGCTGATCTCAGGGTTCATCATCAACCGCTTCCGCGGCGACGCCGCGCTGCTCGACCCGGCGCTGGAGATGATCAGGGAACTGAGCGGGCGGCCGACGCTCGGGGTGCTGCCGTACCTGCGCGACCTGTGGATCGACGCGGAGGACTCGCTCAGCCTCGAGGCCGGCGGCCCGATCGCCGCCGAGCCGACGGAGGCGGGAGCGGCCGGGGCGACACCGCTGAGCGTCACCGTCGTGCGCCTGCCCCGGGTGTCGAACTTCACCGACGCCGACGCGCTGCGGCTCGAGCCCGGCGTCGAGGTCTCCTTCACCACCACGCCGCGCGGCATCGCCGGGGCCGACCTGGTGGTGCTGCCCGGCACCAAGTCGACGGTGGACGACCTGCGCTGGCTGCGCGAGCGCGGGATCGCCGACGCGCTGCTGGCCCGGCACGCCGCGGGTCGGCCGATCCTCGGGATATGCGGCGGCTACCAGATGCTGGGGCTGCGGATCGAGGACGAGGTGGAGTCCGGCGCCGGCGAGGTCGATGGGCTCGGGCTGCTGCCCGTACGCACCCGCTTCGCCCGGGACAAGACGCTGGCGCGCCCGAGCGGCCACGCGCTCGGTGAGCCGATCGGCACCGCGTACGAGATCCACCACGGCCTCGTCGAGGTGCTCGGCGGGGAGCCGTTCATCACCGACCTGCCGGATCCGACGGACCCGCGCGCTCGACGGCTCGACGGCTGTGCGGCCGGGCCGGTGCTCGGCACGCTCTGGCACGGGGCGTTGGAGTCCGACGGCTTCCGCGCCGCGCTGCTCGACTGGGTCGCAGGCCTCTGTGAAACCGGGTCGGAGGCGGGCACGGGCGCCGGCGCGTCCGGGTCGGACGCGACGTCCGGCACGCCCGGGATCGCTCTGCCCCGCCCGCGTTCGGCCGTGCGCTTCGCGGCCGCCCGGCAGGCCCAGTACGACCGGCTGGCCGACGCGGTCGAGGAGCACCTCGACACGGACGCGCTGCTGCGCCTGATCGAGGACGGACCGACCCCGGGCCTCTCGCTGCTGCCCCCGGGCTCGCTGCGCTGATCGACCCTCTCG
>Ga0310811_10009514_pt1 | contig 12550 bp, 7 predicted proteins | sample YCmetagenome_FD_207642 | JGI IMG/M metagenome (GOLD analysis project Ga0310811, IMG submission 207642) | Soil microbial communities from experimental microcosm in Duke University, North Carolina, United States - YC | ecosystem: Engineered > Artificial ecosystem > Soil microcosm > Unclassified ... | reverse complement strand
TTCCCAAGGTCGCCGCGAAGCACGTTCCCGACGTAGTGCGTAAAGCGCTGCGGAAGCGGATCGTCGAGTCGGAGCTGCTGTCGAAGCCGCGCGATGGTTGCACTGTCGGCCCGCTCGCCGACCATCGCTTCGACCGGGTCGCCAGGAGCGACGTAGAGGAGGAGAAACGCGACGACGAGCACGCCGAACAGCGTCGGGATCGAGAGCAGCAGGCGTCGCAGGATGAAGTGCGTCACGAATGGGTCGTGTCGATCGAGACAGTGATCCAGCGTTGGCCGTTGAAGATCACGGGCGGCACAAAATGCTTGATCCACGGCTGAACGGCGTACAGCTCGTCGTAGAAGTACAGGAAGACCATCGGTGCCGCGACGAAGGCGATCGAGTCGGCCTGCCGGTATAGCTGATTCCGCTTCGTTTCATCCAGCTCGTGCCTGGCTCGAGTAACAAGCGAATCGAACGTCGGATTCGAGTAGAACGAGACATTGCCGCCGACACCTCGGCTCGCGGTGTGGAGCAGGGGATACAGAAAGTCCTCGGCGTCCGGGTAGTCCGCGTACCAGTCCTTCAGGATCATGTCCGTTTGCCCCTTTCGCGCCGCGCCGCGCACCGCGGCGGCCTCACGCTGCACGATCTTGGCACGAACCCCGGCCGCGGCGAGGTACGCCTGCACCGTCTGCGCAATACGGAGATAGATGGGCGTGACGGAGGTCCAAAGCTCGATGTCGATGCCGTTCGGATGTCCTGCAGCGGCCAGCAACTGCTTGGCCTTGGCGGGATCGTACCGATACGGCTTGCGCGTGCTGTCGTAACCGCCGAGCGCGGGAGGGATCACACCGGCCGCGCGCGACCCGCGCCCGGCGATCAGGCGCTCGATGATCCGGTCGATATCGATCGCATAGTTGAGCGCCTGCCGAACACGTTCGTCGGCGAGTGGCCCGCGAGTGGTGTTGATGCCGATGTACACCAGCTCGAGCGCCGGCGTCGATTTCAGCATTTGCTTACGGCTTTCGTCTTCCTGCCAATCAGGCGCTTCGGTGGCTGGGATCTGCAGTATGTCGACATTGCCGCTCTCGAACTCCGCGACGCCAGTGCTCGGCTCGGCGATGATGCGCGCGCGGAGTGTGTCGGCTTTGGGGGCGCCGCCGAAATAGGCGTCGTTCCTGGCGAAGAGCAGGTAGTCGTCGTGCTTCCACTCGACGAGCTTCCAGGGTCCGGTGCCGATCGGGTGCTCGCCGAAATTCGCCGCGGGATGGTCGGGCACCACCGAGGCGACTGGCATCGCGAGCATCTTGATGAAGATCGCCAACGGCTCGGCGAGCGTGACGACCAGCGTCGTGTCGTCACGGACGCTGAGACCGGAGATCGTTGGCGCGGAACCGGCGTTGAATTCACGCGCTCCTTTGATCGGGAAGAGAAACTGCGCCGCGCCGCTCTTCGTCTTGGGGTCGAGCGCCCGTTCCCAGCTATGCACGACGTTCCGCGCGGTGAATGCAGAGCCGTCATGGAACTTCACGCCGTTTCGGAGGTGAAACGTGTACGTGATTCCATCTGGCGTTACCTCCCAGCGAGAGGCGAGCGACGGTTCGACCTTGGCCTCAGGGTCGAAGCGCGTAAGTCCGTCGAATAGGTATCCGACGGCGCGCCCGGTAGGCACGTCGGTGGACATCGCGGGATCGAGCGAACGTGGATCGTACGTGTCGCGCGAGTCGATGATCTCGTGGCGCGAGGGGGCGCGGCTCGAGGAGCATCCGGCGAGCAGGCATCCGGCGACGACCGACGTTGTGACGAATGTGAGAAGCGGGCGGATGCCTTCCATTGACACTGGCAAAGTGGCGCGAGAACTTACCCGTTCCCGCCGTCAAGCGTCAATCAGATGCGCCCGCCGGAGGCCGTCCCGAGCGGGCGCGTTGTGCGTCAGCACCGCCGCAAAACGTCGGGTGGTGAAGACGGTGATCTGCGCTTCTCCAGCGCCAGACGTGGCCTGGAGCACACGAGGGTAGGCATGCCTGCAAAGACTGATCCGCGAGACGAGAGGGATAGCGCGGGTTCGCCGTTCTATTATAGGCGCTCGCTGAGCGTCGGCGAGCTGCTGCCGGCGATCGGCGTTGGCGTCGCCGCCGGGCTCGTTGCCTTCTACCTAGCCAAGGTGGTAATGCAGCAAACGCCCCTCGCGACCGAGCGCGCCGAGCCAGCCGGCCCGTCGAGAGTCCCCCGAAGCCGCGGCGGGTGATGCAGTCGCGTTTCGCTGGAACCACCTCCAGAACATTCGTCCTCGCGGCGGTCTTCGCCGTCGCTGCAGCAGCGCCGCGCCTCGCGCACGCACAGATCGCCGACATCTCATGCGATCGCCCCGGCGCGCGCGAGGTGCGCTCGCTGAAGTTCGAGGGGAACACGACGTTCAAGAGCGACGAGCTGGCCATTCATGTGGTGACGACGCCGTCCTCGACCATGCGTCGATTGTTCGGTCTCATCCACGCCGGCTCCGCGCGGTGTCTCCCCGAAGACGGGCTCGCGCCAGACGTCGCGAACCTCAAGGGCTTCTACAAGGTCAACGGATTTTACGCGACCAGGGTCGACACGATCGTCACGCCCCTCAGCCCAGATCGCGTTGGCGTCACCTTTCGTATCAACGAGGGCCCACCGCTCCGCGCTGACACGGTGACGATCTCCGGCCTGGATTCCGTCCCCGATCGACAGGCCGTGCTTCGGGATCTGTTGGTCAGGGTAGGCGAGCGTGTGGGACAGGCTCAGCTCTACGCGGATCGCGACTCGATCACGGCACGCCTGCGCAATCAGGGCTACCCGCTGGCGACGGTATTTCCGTCCTTCGTCACCCACCTCGGTCGCGAGCGCGCCGAGATCACGCTGGATGTGTCGACCGGTCCACGGACGCGAATCGGAACGATCGACGTCCAGCGCGCGGGAACGGAGGAGGGCCGCGAGCCGGGAATCGACAGCGCCGTCGTGCTCGGCCTACTCGGTTTCAGGACCGGGAACTGGTACAGCGACCGTGCGCTCTCCGAGGCGACGCGGAATCTGTACAACCTGGGTGCGTACCGGCACGTCGGCATCTTCGCCGACACGGCGCAACAGCCAACAGACACAACCGTTCGCATCATCGCGGACCTTCGGGAGGATTACCTCCGCCAATTCCAGCTCGAGGAAGGGTGGGGAAACCTCGACTGTTTCAAGGTCGATGCTCAGTACACCGACAAGAATCTCATGAACCGGGCGTGGCGGATGGACGTCACGGGCCGCGCATCGAAGATCGGCTTCGGATCGCCGACAAATTCGAGTCTGACGAAGAACCTGTGCTATCGCCCGCTGATGGACCTGGACAGCATCGGCAGCTCGAAGCTCAACTACTACGCCGGCGCGACCGTTCGTCAGCCGACTCTCTTCGGAGGTCACTGGGTTCCGGCGTACGCCGCGTATACCGAGCGCCGCGGGGAATGGCGGGCATACCTGCGCACGACTTACGTCGGTCTCGATGCCTCGGCGACCCGCAACATCGGGCGACAGATGCCGTTCCGCCTGGGGTACACCCTGGAATTCGGTGTCACCGAGGCCGAAAGTGCGGTACTGTGCGCGGTGTTCCTTCGGTGCGGTCTGGCGGAGCAGCAGGAGGTTCAGGGGCGCAAGCGGTTCGCGGTCGCGAGCAGTTCCCTCCAGCAGTCGAGGGTCGACAACCCCGTGGCGCCGCACTCCGGCTACTCGTGGGCAGCGGAGCTGCGGAGCGGGAATCCACTGATCGGGAGTGACAGCGGCCTTTCGTTTCAAAAGGTCACCGCGGACTTTTCGCTCTACCGACCTGTGACGCGGCGCATCACATTCGCGGCGCGCGCGCGCGGAGGGTTGATCGGTTCGAGCGGCGGCCCTCCACCGCCCCAGGAACGACTCTACGCCGGCGGCGCAGGGAGCGACCGCGGATTCGGTGAAAACGAGCTTGGTCCGCTCGTGTACCTGATCGATCGTTCGAGCCTCGATACCGTTCCGATCTCACCCACCCAGCGAGCGCTCGTCGCCAAGTCGCAGGCGTCCGCGGCGCGCACTGTCCCGGTAGGGGGCGACGCCTTGGTCCTTCTGCAGAACGAGCTTCGCATTCGAGACCCGTTCTTCCCCGACCTGATCGAGTGGGTGCCGTTCGTGGACGCGGGACAGCTCTGGACTCGCGAGAAGGGAACAAATCGGATCAACCTCGATCGGCTGACCGTGACGCCGGGTTTCGGCGTGCGCTACTTCTCGCCGGTGGGGCCCATTCAGGCCAACGCGGGGTACAATCCCTCGAAGACGCGTGCGGGTCCGGCGTATTGGGCGGCGATCAACAGCCCCGAGGCCGTGAACTCGCCGCTGCTTTGTGTCACACCCCCAGGGGTGCCGCTGGTTCCGATCCCGGTCGACGCCAACGGGAAGATGGATGTGGGCGACAACCCTCCGGAGTGTCCGGGGGCCTTCGTGCCATTCAGGTCATCGAACTTCTTCAGGCGTTTCGTATTCACCGTGTCGATCGGCGCATCGTTCTAACGCTTTTAACGTGACTCGTCGCAGGCTCGTGGCGCTCGTCGCCGTCATCGTGTTCGTCCTGTTGGGGATCGTGGGTGTTTCCACGCTCCTCTTCTTGACGCGCACGGAGACCGGACGCGAGAAGCTGCGGGCGAGCGTGCAGCCGATCATCGCACGGAAGTGGAAGGGCGGAAACGTCTACATTGGAAAGCTGCGCGCGATCGGTCTCAGTGAGATCACGATCGACACCATCGCCATCCGCGACAAGCGAGGCGAGCTGTTTCTCAGCACGGGGCGCGTGACCTTCGGGTTCGACATCCGCGACTTCATCGATCTCCGCATCTTCATCCGCCGAGCGCGGGTCGAGCATCCGTACGTGCATTTCGTGCAGCACCAGAACGGGAACTGGAACTTCAAGGAGATCTTCGCGTCTTCGGATACCGGGCCGCAAAAACCCAAGAGCGAGAACAGTCGCAGCCTCGGCGACTACATCGTGATCGATTCGGCACGCACCCGGGACGCCACTTTTCTGCTCACGCTGGCGTGGGAGCCCGATTCGAACTTCAAAGGCGCGGCCCGCGACAGCGTGATCAAGGTTCACCTCGAGAAGCCGGAGAAGGCCGTCTCGCGAACGTTCGATGGATTTGGTCGCTTGTATGCCTGGCGGAACATTCATGGCGTGCTGACTCACGCCCGCCTCGCCGACCCTGATAGCGATCGCGCGTTCGGAAAGGAGTTTCACGCCGACTCGCTGGCAGCCGACGAATACGAACCGACGTTCCGTTTCCGGAACATCCGCGCTGTCGCGCGGGTGCTCGGCGATTCTGTCTGGTTTCAGGTCCCGCACTTCAACCTGCCTGCGTCGACGGGGAATGGACACGGCAAGGTGTGGTGGGGACATGGACCGGTCCGCTACGACATCGCGATTCGTGGCGACACCGTCGCGCTCGATGACGTGAACTGGGTCTATCCCACGCTGCCGCGTACCGGTGGCGGGTCGCTCGACCTGTTCATCAAGAATGACCCGAAGAACGATCGGATCATCGAGTACAAGCTGTCCAAGATGGACGTGAACAGCGAGAAGTCGCACCTGACTGGCGACATGAACTTCGGTACAGGCCAGCCGGTGCTCCTCGTGCGCAACGTGAATCTCCGCGCCGATCCGGTCGACTTCGATCTGCTGCGCACGCTGGCCGGAAAGCCGTTCCCGTACGATTGGCAGGGGAAGATCACCGGAACGGTGAAGGCGCGCGGTGGCCCGCTCACGAACTTCGTGGTCGATGAAGCGCACGGCGCGTTTCGCGACGGGCACGTTCCGGGGGCCGTCTCGACGTTCTCCGGCAACGGCGAGCTCGACATTCTGTATCCCGCGTTCACCGCGTTTCACAACTTTCACGTCGACGTCGCGTCGCTCGACCTGCGGACGATCGAGTTCTTGAATCCGGCCTTTCCGCGGCTGGGCGGCTTCATCTCCGGTACGGCGACGCTCGATTCGTCGTACCTCGACGTGCGTTTTTCCAACGCCGACGTGATCCACCGCGATGGTCCGGGTGAGCCGTCCCACTTCACGGGAAGTGGGCGGGTCACGTACGACACGCTCATGATCTACGACGTAGCGCTCGAGGCACAGCCGCTGTCGCTGACCATGTTCTCGCGCTCGTATCCGAACAACCTGTTTCGGGGATTGGTGAGCGGGCCGATTCGCGTGAAGGGCACGGCTCCCGATCTCGAGGTTACTGCCACGCTCCAGAATGAAAAGGCGGCGTTCAGCTTCGAGGGGCGCGCCGACTTCGACTCGATCGGTGGCTACGGCGCGCGCGGTCGCGGCCAATTCACGACGCCCAACCTCGGCGGACTGCTCTCGACGAACAATCTCCTCGTCGGGCCGCTTGGTGTTCACTACGACGCCGACCTCGCCGGAATCTCGGCGACCGAGCCGAAGCTCGCGCGCGGAACGCTCGCGCTCGACGTCGACAAGACCGTGCTCGACAGCATTCGCTACGGCGCCTCCACGCTCAATTTGCGCTTCGTCGACGGTCAGATGCGCATCGACTCGACGCGCATCCATGCGGACGCCGCGACGATTCATCTGGCGGGGGGAGTCGGGCTTCCGAAGAGCGATGCGCGCGACTCGATCAAGTTTTCCGTCGTCGCTGACTCGCTCGGCGGACTCCGTCATTATCTCTCGCATCCCGATACCACGCTGCTCGGTGCGGCGAGGACACCTGCGGACTCGATGTCTGGTGATGCGACGTTGGAGGGTCATCTCACCGGGACGTTGGACGCGCTCAACGTCAAGGCGACTCTGACGGGGAACAACCTGCATTTCAAGACGGATCAAGCGCAGAGACTCGGCGCGACGATCGATTTCCGGAATGTGCTCGGCAACTACGCCGGTTCCATCGAGGGCCACGGCGACAGCGTCAAGTACGCCGGGATCGTGTTCGACACGATCGCCGGCCGGCTCGTCTTCGATGATTCACTGCACAAGCGGTTCGATGCGCGCGCCCTGAGCCACACGGGTCCGGTTGCGACGACGAGCGGCGACTGGTCGCGGTCGGGCGATACGAATTTCGTTCGCTTCGGTTCGTTCGGTCTGGCCGTCGGCGATGCGCGATGGCGACTGGCAGCGCCGTCTCGATTCGTGTTCGACTCCGTCGGGACACGGCTCGATTCGCTGCTGCTGCGCAACGCGGATTCGGGAGTCATCGTTGCCCGTGGAAACGTCCCTGCAGCGGGTGAGGCCACGGCCGAGGTTCGGGCGATGCACATTCCGCTGCGCGACATCGGCACGCTCGCTCAAGTGAGCGACACGCTCGATGGGATGGGCAGCCTATCCGCGTCGGTGACCGGAACGAGAATGCGGCCGAAGGTGAGCGCGAATGCCGAGCTCACGGGCGTTCGTTGGTATGGCGTGGACGTGGACAAGGTGACGCTGAATGCGCTTGCGTCCAATTCGCGCGTCAACGCCAACGTCGACGTGATCCGCGCCGGCAAGAACGCGATCTCGGCGAACGCGAACCTTCCGATCGACGTGACGCTGTTCACGGCCAAGGCGCGCGACGACTCGATCAGCGGCACTCTGAATGCCGCGACGGATCTCGGTTTGCTCAACGTGTTCCTCAGCAAGCGAGCCAAGACCACGTTCACCGGACAGTTGACGGCCGACGTCACGGCCGCTGGCACGTGGCTCAAGCCGACGCTCGGCGGAAAGGTGTCGATCATCGACGGCACCGCGACGGTCGCGGCGACGGGCGCGCCGATCAACGACATCAATGGCTCGGCAATCTGGGCGCGGAGTGCGGGCGGTCAGGACAGCGTCAACGTCACCCTGAGCGCGACGGGCGGGAAGAACGGCGGCATCATGTCGTTGAAGGGTTACGCAAAGAACCTTCTGCAGCCGAACCAGGTACAGAAACCGCTGAGGTTCGCCCTCGGCGCGAGCGGCTTCCACGTCTTCAACAAGCGGACGCTGGCCGATCTCTACATCTCGACGATCGACCCGACTCGCCCGCTGCGCGATCGCGATCGCGATTCGCTGCGGCTGACCGGAAGCGTTCAGGCGCCGGTGCTCACGGGACCGCTGAACGTCGATCGCGGGTCGATCTTCCTTGCTGATCGCGACATCGCCCGAAAGCAGGCCGTGGAGTTCCTCGATGAAACGCCCGTCGGTGTGGAAGAGGGGAAGGTCAACTTCTTCTCGACGATGATGGCGAACCTGCAGCCCAACGTCACGATCACACTCGGCGACGTTCGACTTCGCTCGGCGGAAGCGAACGTCAAGCTGACGGGCGGACTTCGGCTGACCACTTCGACGCAACGGTCGACTCGAACCGTGGGATCGACCGGCCAGCTCTTGCCGCAATTCGCACTGGAAGGTGAGCTCAATACGGCGGGAGGCACGTACAACCTGAACCTCGGGTTGGTGCAGCGCGAGTTCACCGTGCTGAACGATGGATCTGTGACGTTCGACGGTCCATGGCAGAATCCGAATCTCGACATTCGCGCCATGTACGCCGTGCGTCGCGCGGGCGACCGGGATCTCGGCGTCATCGTCAACCTGAAGGGACCGCTCGTTCCGTATCCAGGGATCGATTTCAGCAGCGACGCGGGCTACGACATCTCACAGTCGGATCTCATCAGCTACCTGCTCACCGGCAAGCCGGGTTTCGATCTCGGGCAGAATCCGCAGGCGGCGCAGGTGCTTTCGTCCTTCATCGGTCCAACGCTGAGCGCGTATGCCGCGGACAAGCTTCGGGCCGGCCTCGGCTCTTCGATCGACGTGATCCGGTTCCAGTTCGGCACCACAAACACGACCGCTGGAGTGAATACGAATCAGAGCTACAGCCAGTACCTGTACGGCTCGACGGTCGATGTAGAGCAGCGATTCAAGAGCGTGTGGCTGAGCGCCAGCGTCGGGTTCTGTCAGTTCCAGCAGAACCAGGCAGGCAGCTTCAATGCACTGAACGCCGTCGGCGCGAAGGCCGAGTACAGATTCAAACCCGACCTGTCGCTGAAGCTCTCGTACGAACCGGCCGCGGCCCAGCGCGCCTGCACGGGAAGTCAGGCGATGGGCGGATTTCAGCAGACACCCCCGCAGCTTGGCCTGTCGCTCCTCCACCTGTGGCGCTTCTGATCAAACGCGCCGTCGTCATCACGAACCCGGCGTCGCGTCGGGGTAGCGACCTGGCCGAGCGGGCGCGAAAGGCGCTCGTTGCCCGGTCGGTCGAGACGGACGTGATATACACGGAACGACCCGGTCACGCCGCGGAGCTCGCGCGCGGCCACGCGCCCCACTACGACGTCGTGTTCGCGCTCGGTGGCGACGGCACCGTCATGGAAGTCGCCGGTGCACTGGCTGGAACGGAGACGCCGGTGGGCGTGCTCGCCGGCGGAACGGGGAATCTGCTCGCACGCGCGCTGGGAATTCCCCTCTCGATGAAGCGCGCGGTTCCATCGCTGCTCGACGGCGAGCAGTTGCTGATCGATCTCGGGCGATTCGAGTCGGGCAAGCGCTTCGCGATCGCTGCGGGCGTCGGTATCGACGCCGCGATGGTCGCTGAGACTCCCGGCTGGTTGAAGCGCCGGTTGGGCGTTCTCGCGTACACGCTGATGGGCACTCGCGCGGCGGTCCGCTCGGTCGTGCGCCGGGACTTCTTCAACGCGCGAATCGTTGTCGACGGCGAAGTGTTCGAGCGGAAGGCGGCCGCGGTGATGATCGCGAACTTCGGCGCCGTGCTCGGGAAGCGGATCACGCTCGGCCCCGGAATCCGCACGGACGACGGCTTGCTCGACGCGTGTGTGTTCTCACCGAGTACACTGCGCGACGCGTTCCGCATCATGACGCGTTTGCTGCGCGGCGATTTCCGGTCCGACCCGTGCATGCTGTACGCGCGCGGCCGCTCGGTCCGAGTCGAGACGACGCCGGTGCTCACCTGGCAGGCCGATGGGGAGTTGATGGGCTCTACACCCTTCAGCGTCGTCGTAGAGCCGCTCGCGGTCCGCCTACTCATTCCGAGAGGTGCGTGACATGATCCGACCATCGCAGCGCGCTCGCGTAAGCCGCACGATGCCGACTATGTTTTTGTCATGACCAAGCTGCAAGAGCACGACGGCATGACATGCCGCGCCTGCGGCAATGAAGAGCGCGCGTCGGAAGGATATCCCTGCGTCGACTGCGGCACGTTCGTCTGTACGATGTGCAGCATGCGGGGTATCACACGATGCCGCGCATGTCAGGCGAAACGCGCGCCGGCACCAGGAAAGGCGGGTCCACCGTCGGCGACGAACGGGTGAGCACGAGCTCCGGCCCTGATCTCACGCGGTTCGGCCTCGCCGTTGGGCACGCAACGGACGAGGCGGGAGGGACAGGCATCACCGTCATCCGTGGCGTCGACACGGCGCTCCGCGCCGGCGTCACCATCTTTGGTCGAGCCACGGGAAGTCGCGAGCTCCACGCGGCGTCGCCCGATCACATCGTGAATGGCCGCGTCGACGCGATCGTCCTGACCGGAGGATCGGCGTACGGGCTCGATGCCGTTGGTGGAGTGATGCGCTGGATGGAAGAGCGCGGCCGCGGCTTTGCGGTTGGCGGAGGCGTCGTGCCGATCGTTCCGGCTGCCGTGGTATTCGACCTCGCGCCCCTCGGGAGATTCGGCTCGCGCCCGACCGTCGAGATGGCTTACCAGGCGACAGAGAGTGCGCGGTCGCGCGAGATCACCGAGGGCTCGGTGGGCGCCGGCACGGGTACGACGGTGGGAAAACTGCTCGGCATCGGCAACGCGATGAAGGGCGGCTTTGGCTGTTCGGTCGCCGCCGCTCCCGACGACTCGGTCGCCGTCGCGGCGATGGTCGTCGTCAACGCATTGGGCGATGTTCGAGATGCTCACGGTGAAGTGATCGCCGGTGCACGAAATACGAGCGGCGGATTTGCCGACGTCGTGTCGTTGATGCGGCATGGTGCCTCATTGCCCAAGCGCGGCGCGCGCGCGATGCAGAATACGACGCTCGCCGTGGTCGCGACGAGCGCACCGCTGACGGCGGTCGAGCTCGCGCAGCTGGCGCGTGCCGCCGGCGCAGCGTTCTTTCGCCGCATCACCCCGGCGGGTTCGTCGTCGGATGGAGATGTGATCTTCGCGGTGTCCCCGGAAAGCGGCGCGCGCGTGGCGGCCGACGCGATGATCATCGAGTCATTGGCTGTCGCGGCGCTCGAAGACGCGATCGAACGCGCCGTGCGGCTCGCGCGCGGGAGTGAGGGCATTCCAGGATTGGCGGACGAACATGGCAACTGACACGCGTCCCGTCGAAGAGGCGGCGACTCCCGTCCTTTTTTCGGCCACGGTGCGCAGCCCGGTGGCGCCGATGCACGGCGAGCCGCGTATCGCGAGCCAGATGATCTCCCAGCAACTCGCGGGACATCGGGTCGATATCGTCGACGAAGACGGCGATTGGGTGCGCGCGCGCGGCGCGGACGCCTACGAAGGGTGGATGCACGTCGGGTTCCTGTCGCGTGCGCCGGAGTCCACGGCGCGGCAGAGTCGTCAACCGTCGCGCGTCTCACTCGGCTGTGTCACGCAGACGCCGAGCAGCGGTCGGCGCCAGCTGCCGCTGCGTGCCGTCCTCGCCCCGGACGAGACCGTGTACTCCGGTGAGGCGATCGAGGCGACGCAGCTCGCTCAGCGCTTCCCGCGAACGGCGCCGGCGATCATTCGCAGCGCGCAGGATCTGTTCATGGCGACGAGCTATCTGTGGGGCGGCGTCACACCGTGGGGCGCGGATTGCTCGGGCCTCGTGCAGAGCGTGTTTGCGCTACACGGCGTGCCGCTGCCGCGCGACGCGTGGCAGCAGGCGGAGACGGGCGTCGACGCCGGGCAAGACGTAGGCGAGTTGCTGCCTGGCGACCTGTTGTTTTTCTCCGATCGCGACGATCGCCGAGTGACGCACGTCGGTATCGCGCTCGGCCGGCGACAGATGGTCCATCTCGCGCTCGGCCGCGGCGGCTACGCGATCGAACGCTTGAACGACCGCCGCGATCCTTATGTGGATCGGCTCAGAGACAGGTTCCTGTTCGCGCGCCGAGTGGTGTAGCCTCTCCGGCTCCTAGGACGCTATGGTCCCGGAGAAGGCTCAGCTCATCATCCCGTTCGGTACCATCTGCTGCGTCGTCCGCACGACAACGCCGACGTCGATCGTGTGGTCGCCGTCGATGGCGATGGCCATCGTGTAGTTTCCGGCCGAATCGATCGGCAGGTCCAGCTGCGCAATGAGCGGCAGGTCCATCTCCGCGGTGCCTGGGGGCGGTGCCCCGACATTCAGGTCGCCCGAGCTATTCCATAGCTCCGAGCCATTTGGGCTGAGCCATCGAAAGTTCACGGTGTGCGCGCCGACATCGGTGCCGGTGCCCTTGAGATGCACCACGAGGTGTGCCCGTGGGTGAATGGCCGGCAACGACGCGACTTGGAGTGCGTCGAACACGCCCAGGATGTTCAGCTTCCCTTCCTGGGACAGATTGGCGGCGTCGGCGAATAGCGCAAAGGAGACGTGCATT
>Ga0310811_10009513_pt1 | contig 12552 bp, 10 predicted proteins | sample YCmetagenome_FD_207642 | JGI IMG/M metagenome (GOLD analysis project Ga0310811, IMG submission 207642) | Soil microbial communities from experimental microcosm in Duke University, North Carolina, United States - YC | ecosystem: Engineered > Artificial ecosystem > Soil microcosm > Unclassified ... | reverse complement strand
GGATCAGGCCTTTAGCGCCATGATCCATCTCGTCGCAGCCATCATCAATTCACGATGATTCCCAACAAGCCCTGGAAAAAGCGGCGCAAAAACTTTTTTAAGCTGGGCCGGCGGCGCTGAAACCGCCCGCGTGGCCTTTGGGATGTGGTAGACTACTTGCCTGACCATCGGGAGATCAGATGATGTTCGGAAAGATTCTCTGTGCCATCTGCGGGTTCTGTCGTCGCCCGAAATCAACGGCTCCTAAGGCCTCGTGAGACTAGGCCGGCTTCTCCGAGAGAGAAAAGCAGCCGCTTTTTGAAAAAAGCGGCGCAAAAACTTTTGGCGATGCTGGGCCATGGCCGTTGTGAGTGCCAACGCCCATGGCCCAGCATCAAAAAGTTTTTTTACTTCTTTTTGTTCACAAAAAGAAGGCGCTTTCCCTTCTTCCTCCGGCTTACGCCATCACCTGCTGGTGCTGCTGGCGCAGCAGCTCCAGATATGGGCCCGGGCGGCTGGCCAGCTCGTCGGGCGAGCCCTCATCGATGATGCTGCCGTTCTGCATCACGATGATCCGGTCAAAATCGCGCAAGGTCGACAGCCGGTGCGCGACCGCGATCACCGTGCGCCCCGCCGCGAGGCGGTTCAGCGCCTGCTGCACGCTGGCTTCCGATTCCGAGTCCAGCGCCGAGGTGGCTTCGTCCAGGAGCAGAATCGGCGCGTTGCGCAGGAAGGCGCGGGCGATGGCCAGGCGCTGGCGCTGCCCGCCCGAAAGCCGCAAGCCGCGCTCGCCGACCAGTGTGTCGTACCCCAGCGGCATCGCCATGATGAAATCGTCGGCGTAGGCGGCGCGGGCTGCCTCGCGCACCTCCTCGTCGCTCGCCTCGGGCCTGCCATAGCGGATATTCTCCATCACCGAGCGGTGGAACAGCTGCACGTCCTGCGAGACGACGGAAATGGCCGCAACCAGGCTGTCCCGGGTCAGCGTGGTGATGTCCACATCGTCGATGCAGATCACCCCGTGCGACGTGTCATACTGCCGTTGTAGCAGCGCCAGCATGGTGGACTTGCCCGAACCGGAGCGCCCCACCAGCCCCACCCGCTCACCGGCTTTGATGGTCACATTGATGTCGCGCAACACCGGCTGCGCCTCGCCATAAGAGAAATCCACCTGCGCGAATTCCACCTTGCCGCGCGGCGCCTCCAGCGCGCTTGCAGCCGGATCGTCCGGCATGTCATGCGGCACCAACAGCGCCTTCAAGGCTTCGCCAAGGCGCGCCCAGTCCTGCACCATCTCCACCAGCGCCACCGCCAGATCGCGCGTGCCATGCAGCACGGTGAAGCCAAGCGTGATCACCAGCACCACGTCGCCCGGCGTCGCATGCCCATGCTGCCAGCGCCACAGCACCCAGAACAGCAGGCAAGCGGTCAGCACCGCCGTCACAACAGCATGAACCAGGCGGATTTTTTCCAGATAGCGCAGACTGGTGCGCCGCGCCTTCATCTCTGCCCCGACATCGGCCGCGAATCGCTTACGTTCGCGCAGCGTCGCGCCAAAGGCCCGGACCACGCTCACATTGTTGATAACATCCACCAGCTGCCCATCCACGGAGGCCGCGGCCTCGGCATAGTCCTGGTGCAGATTGCGCCCCTGATAAGCAAGCCGGCCCAGCACCAGGCCGAGCGCCACGGAGATCAACACCATCGTCGCGCCCATCAGCGGATCGACCAGGCCGATCATCAGCACCGAGCCCAGCACCGCCGTCATCGGCGGCAGCACGTTCCACACGGTCAGGCTCTCGATGCGGAACACCGCATTGCCCGTGGCCGAAATGCGCCCGGCCAGCATGCCGGCGCGGCGCGTGGTGAAGAAACCCGACGAATGGCCGAGCGTATGGTCGAACAGATAGCGCCGAATGTCCCCGGTCACCTGCACGAAAGTGCGCGCCGCGACCCAGCCGCCGACGCGCCAGGAGAGGTTATCCACCGCGATCAGCCCCGCCAGCAGGACGAAGGCAGCCCAAACCGCCGACACGTTATGCCGCGCCAGCACGTCCACCACGTTCTTGACCGCATATTGTGACGACACGGAACAGCCGACGCCGGTCAACACCGAGAGCAGGATGACGATGTGCGCGCCCGCATGGCGCGAGATCGCCTTCAGCACGAACCTCACCGGTCGCCGCTCGAGTGGTGCTGGGGTGCCGCTCTGGGGCCTTAACATTTCGTCACCCATTATCTCCGCCTTCGTAAAAATTCGCGTCTGCCCCCCATAAACCCCCACTTTGCGGCATAAAAACGTCATTGGGCGCCACAATGCTGCCGCATCGACCTGTTTTTCCTGTGGCTATGACCACCAGCGAAGAAAGGCTTCGGTGAACGATGCGCATAGCTCAAATCGCCCCCCTGCATGAGGCAGTCCCGCCCAAATTCTACGGCGGCACCGAGAGAGTCGTCTCGTTCCTGACCGAGGAACTGGTCGCCATGGGGCATGACGTGACCCTCTTCGCCAGCGGCGATTCGGTCACCAACGCCAAGCTGGTTCCGGTCTGGCCGCAGGCCCTGCGCCTCGACCCCAGCATTCGCGATTCCCTGGCGCCGCATATGCTGCTGATGGAGGAGGTCTACCGTCGCGCCAACGAGTTCGACATCCTGCATTTCCATAACGACTATTTCCCGGCCTCGCTGTTCTCACGCCAGCCCGTGCCGTTCGTCACCACGCTGCACGGGCGGCTGGACTTGCTGGAGCTGAAGCCGGTTTATGCCGGTTTGCCGAAGCAAAATCTGGTGTCGATCTCCAATTCGCAGCGTCGGCCGCTGCCCGAGGGCAATTTCATCGGGACCGTGTATCACGGTCTGCCGATAAACTTGCTGCGCCCGCAGCCCATGCCGCATGATTATGTCGCCTTCCTCGGCCGCATCTGCCCCGAGAAGCGCCCCGACCGTGCGATCCGCATCGCCGCCGGCGCCGGGGAGGTTCTCCGCCTCGCCGCCAAGGTGGACCGCGTCGACCAAGAGTATTTCGACACCGAAATCGCGCCGATGCTGAATGACCGCGCGATGCTGATCGGTGAAATCGGCGACGCCGAAAAGCCAGCCTTCCTCTCCGGCGCCAAGGCGCTGCTGATGCCGATCGACTGGCCGGAGCCGTTCGGCCTAGTGATGATCGAGGCGATGGCCTGCGGCACGCCAGTGATCGCCTATAATCACGGCTCCGTGCCGGAAATCATTGAAGACGGCGTGACCGGCTTCATCGTCGGCAACGAGGCCGAGGCCATCGACGCCTTGAAACGGATCCACACGCTGGACCGCCGTGCGGTCCGCGCCCGATTCGAGGAACGTTTCTCTGCCCGCCGCATGGCGCAGGGGTACCTCGATCTCTATGAATCCCTGGTTGTGACCGAGCCGCAGCGTCTCGCACTGGTGCGCTAAGGCAAAAAAGAACGTTTCTTTTTGTAAATAAAAAGTAACCGAAACTGAATTAGGCCGTGCTGGTTTTGCCAGCGCGGCCTAATTTCAAAAAGTTTTTGCGCCGCTTTTTTCAAAAAGCGGCGCTTTCCTTTCTCTAGGCTGCGAGCGCCGCGATCTGCGCCTGTGCGGCGGCGAGAGCAGCGGGTTTCAGATCCGGCACCGACATCGTCTCGGCGCGGATCACCGTGACATCGGTGATGCCGATAAAGGCCAGCGCCGCCTTGAGATAGGCTTCCTGATGATCGAGTGCCGCGCGTGGCCCCTCATGATACGCGCCGCCGCGCGAGGAGGCGATGAAGACCTTCTTGCCCGCCGGCACCAGCCCTACGGGCACGCCGTCGGCGCCGTAGCGGAAGGTTTTGCCGGCGACCAGCACGCGGTCGATCCAGGCCTTCAGCTGGCTTGGCGGCGCGAAATTATACATCGGCGCGCCGATGACGATGATGTCGGCGGCGAGCAACTGGTCGATGAACGGCGCCGCCGCGGCGATATCGGCGATCACCGCGGGGTCGGTCGGGTTGGTGCCGAACATGGCGCCGATATGCGCCGGGGAGAGATGCATCGGCGCCGCCCCGGCGAGGTCGAGATAAGTCACCTCAAGCCCCGGATGCAGCGCCTTCTGGCGCTCAACCAGAGAAGCGGTGAGAGCGCGGGAGACCGAATTGGCCCCGAGAATGCTGGAATCGATATGCAGAAGCTTCATGAGGAAGTCCCTTTTTTTCGTGACGGCTAGCCTATCGAGCTTTTGCTCCCCACTGTGAAGCCAATATGTTTCGATATATTCTATCGTCACAACCGATAGGGCTACATCCCCCATGCTCGACGGCGTTTCCTTCGACCAGCTTCGCGTGTTCATCGCAGCCGCCGAAGCCGGCAGCTTTTCCGCCGCCGGCCGCAAACTGCGGCGCGCGCAATCGGTGGTCAGCCAGACCATCGCCAATCTCGAGGGGCAGCTTGGCGTGGCGCTGTTCGCGCGCGCCGGCCGCTATCCCGTCCTCACCGAGGCCGGCCGGCTATTGCTCGCGGATGCGCGGGCCGTGTCGTCTGGCGTGGACGCGCTTAAAGCCCGGGCACGGGGCATGGCCGCGGGCATTGAGCCGGAGCTCTCCGTGGCGATCGATGTGATGTTCCCGATGGCGGTGCTGACATGCGCCGCGGCCGCATTCGGCGCGCAATTTCCCGGTACGGCGCTGCGCCTGTATGTGGAAGTGCTGGGCGGCGTGGCCAAGGCCGTGCTCGACCGCCAGTGCCAGCTCGGCGTGGTCGGCTCGCTGCCGCTGGGTACCGATGCGCTGGTGACCGAACGGCTGCTCGGCGTGCGCATCGTGTTCGTCGCCGCCCCCAGCCATCCGTTAGCGCAGATTGAAGGGCCGATACCAGCCGCAGAGCTGGTCAAACATGTGCAACTGGTGCTGACCGACCGCACCGAGCTGTCGGCGGGGCGGGAATTCCGGGTGCTTTCCCCCCGCAACTGGCGGCTCGCGGACCTTGGCGCCAAGCACGCCTTTCTGCGTGCCGGACTCGGCTGGGGCGGCATGCCCTATGCCATGGTCGCGCGTGACCTCGCAGAAGGCGCGCTGAAGCAGATCGCCTTTCAGGATCTGCCTCCCGAGGGCGAGATCATGGCGATGTCCGCCACCTATCCCGCCGACACGCCGCCCGGCCCGGCGGGACGCTGGTTCATCGAGCGGTTACGCCATTTTGGCGCCAACATTGAAGAGTAGAAGCGTCTCCAGAGATCGCAGTTCGTTCCCCGCCCTCACTCCCTATCCGGCCACTTGCGCCGGGGGGCGCCAGGCATACATGCCTGGACAGAACTTGACTTGATGGAGAAGAAACTTGCGTTTGGCATTGGCGGGCCGCCTGTTAGCAGGCGCCGTGCTCCTGGCGAGCCTCACTGGCTGCTACGCCGGCCCCTATAACGGCTATTATTATGGGGGCGGCTATTACGGCTATCCCTATGTCGCATACGGCAGCGGCTATTACTGGCGTGGCGGCCATTATTGGTATGGCCATCCCGGCTACTGGCACGGCCATCCCGGCTACTGGCATGGGGGCTATCATGGCGCCTACCATGGCGGAGGGGACCACGGTGGTGGGTGGCATGGCGGCGGTGGTGGGTGGCATGGCGGCCACTAGAGCTACCTTAACTCAAGTCAGCCAAGGCAAGGGAAGGCTTCTTTTTGTGAACAAAAAGAAGCAAAAAACTTTGTTACTGCTGGGCCATGGGGCGTTGTCGGCGACAACGCCCCATGGCCCAGCGGACCAAAAGTTTTTGCGCCGCTTTTTTCAAAAAGCGGCTACTTTCTCTTGCTCTCAGTGATTGTCTCGTGATTCGCCGCGGGTCTCCAGAATGTTGAGATAGAGCGTCGCCGGCTCAAGGCACGCGCCGGTGCCCATCTGGCCGACCTGGGAGCGGTAGATTTCTTCCCACGGCGTCATGTTCTTTAACACCGGTGGGACCCAGGCGGCGCGGCGCGCCGCCAGCTCGTCATCGGAAATCATCAGATCCACCTTGTTGCGGTTAAGATCGACGCGGACTTTGTCGCCGGTGCGCAACAGCGCCAATCCACCGCCCACCGCCGCCTCCGGGGACACATTCAAGATCGACGGGCTGCCCGAGGTGCCGGATTGCCGCCCGTCCCCCATCGTCGGAAGGGCGGTTACGCCCTTCTTCAGCAGCGCGGCGGGCGGTTGCATATTCACCACCTCGGCGCTGCCTGGATAGCCGACCGGCCCGCAATTGCGGATCACCAGCATGGAATGTTCGTCAACGCCAAGGTCGGGATCCTCGATCCGCTCGTGGTAATCCTCCGGCCCCTCGAAGACCACGACCTTACCCTCATAGACGTTGGGATGGTCGGGATCGGAGAGAAAACGCGCGCGGAAGGCCTCGTCGATCACCGCCGTCTTCATCACCGCGCTGTCGAACAGATTGCCGGAGAGCACGACATAGCCGGCATTCTCCTTCAGCGGTTCGGCATAGCGGCGGATCACGTCGCCATCCACGGCCGGCGCGGTGGCGAGATTTTCCGCCAGCGTGCGCCCGGTCACCGTCATCACATCGCCATGCAGACGCCCCGCGGCAAGCAATTCACGCAACACCGCCGGCACCCCGCCGGCGCGGAAAAAGCTTTCCGAGAGGAACCGCCCAGCCGGCTGCACATCCGCCAGCAGCGGCGTGTGGGCGCCCAACGCCTGCCAATCCTCGAGCGTGTGATCGACCCCCATATGCCGGGCGATCGCCACCATATGGATCGGGCAGTTGGACGACGCGCCCAGCGCCGCCGCGGCCACCGCCGCATTCTGGAAGGCCTTGCGCGTCATGATGTCGGAGGGGCGCAGATTTTCCTTCACCATGTCGACGATGCGCTTGCCGGTCGCATAAGCCATCTGCCCGCGCTCACGATACGGCGCCGGGATCATGGCGCAGCCGGGCAGGCTCATGCCCAGAACTTCGGCCAGTGAATTCATCGAACTCGCCGTGCCCATGGTGTTGCAATGGCCGACCGACGGCGCCGAGGACACCACCATGTCCATATATTCATCGTAATTAATTTCGCCCGCGGCGAAGAGTTTGCGCGCCTCCCACACCACCGTGCCGGACCCGGCCAGCTTGCCGTTGAACCAGCCGTCCAGCATCGGTCCGCCGGAGAGCACGATGGCGGGAATGTTTACGGTCGCCGCACCCATCAGGCAGGCCGGCGTGGTTTTGTCACAACCTGTGGTTAGGACCACACCGTCGATTGGGTAGCCGTGCAGCACTTCCACAAGGCCCAAATAAGCGAGATTACGGTCGAGCGCCGCGGTCGGACGCTTGCCGGTTTCCTGGATCGGATGCAGCGGAAATTCCATCGGGATGCCGCCCGCTTCGCGAATGCCATCGCGCACGCGAGACGCGAGTTCCAGATGATGCCGGTTGCAAGGGGAAAGATCCGAACCGGTCTGCGCAATGCCTATGATTGGCTTGCCCGATTGCAGCTCCTCACGCGTCAGCCCGTAATTGAGGTAGCGCTCGATATAGAGCGATGTCATGCCCGGGTTGTCAGGATTATCGAACCAGCGCCGGCTGCGCAAACCTGGCGCCGTAGCTTCAGAATTTTTCATTACAGCTCCTCCCGGGAACGTTATTTGCAACAACTTTAGGTCACGTTTCGGTCATCATCAACCCCTGCTATTTTCAGTTCCGCCCATTGAACATGCTTTTTTCTTCACAAATCCATCATCCTCGGCGTGTCAAGAACAAACAACAAATCCTTGCGATCACGGAAACATTCTAGAATTCGACAGAAAATGTTATATTGACGCCATCCGGTTGCACGCTCCATAGTTCCTGTGAAGCAACAAGCCGAAAAACTCGGCACATCCTAGGGCAGGAGCCATCCTCGATGGACTTGGAAGCACGCACGATCGGACGCGTCACGAAGCGTCTGATGCCATTTCTCATTCTCTGCTATTTCGTCGCTTATCTTGACCGCGTGAATGTCGGCTTCGCGGCGCTCAGCATGAACAAGGATCTTGGCTTCACGGCCACCGTGTATGGCATCGGCGCAGGCATTTTCTTCATCGCTTATTTCTTCTTCGAGGTGCCGTCGAATCTGCTGCTTGACCGTGTGGGCGCGCGCCGATGGATCGCGCGCATCATGTTCACCTGGGGGATCGTCGCCGGCGCCGAAGCCTTCATTCCGCAAATTGCGCATATTACGGGCCTGAGCCCCGCCACCGTGTTCATCACGTTGCGCGTGCTGCTGGGCGTTGCGGAAGCCGGCTTCTTCCCCGGTATCATCTTCTATCTGACGATCTGGTTCCCTGCCCTCTACCGCGCGCGCATGATTGGCATGTTCATGGCGGCGATTCCGCTCTCCACCGTCGTGGGCGGTCCGATCTCGGCGATGCTGCTTTATGTTCACGGCTTCGGCCTCGCCAACTGGCAATGGCTGTATCTGATCGAAGCGATTCCGGCTTTGCTGCTCTCCTTCGTCGTGCTCAACTATCTCACCGACCGGCCGAGCGACGCCCACTGGCTGAGTGCTGACGAGCGCGCCTGGCTGGTGGAACGGCACGCGAAGGAAACCCGCATCCGCGAAAAGGCCAACCGCTTCTCCGCGCTGCAGGCCATCACCAACACCCGCGTGGTCCTGCTCGCCTTCATCTATTTTGGCATCAACGGCGCGGTATACGGCCTCGGCTTCTTCTTGCCGCAAATCGTGCATAGCTTTGGCCTGTCCTTCGCGCTTACCGGCCTGGTCACCACCCTGCCCTATATCATGGGCATTATCGGCATGGTGTTCTGGGGTCGCCATTCCGACCGCACGCATGAGCGCCGCGAACATGTCGGTTTTGGGCTGTTGATCGCCGGCCTCTGCATTGCCGGCACCACGGTGGTGGACAATCCGGCCGCCAAAATGCTCCTGTTCACCATTGCCGGCTTCGGCATGTTTGGCGCACAACCGTGTTTCTGGGCTCTGCCGGCCTCGTTCCTCTCTGGTCCGGCCGCCGCCGCCGGTCTCGCCGCGGTGAACTCTCTCGGCAACCTCGCCGGCTTCTTCGGCCCCTATGTCATGGGCAGGGTGAAGGACGCGACCGGCTCTTATACGATCGCGCTGCTGGCCATCGGCGTGATCCTCGGCTTCGCGATGCTCGTCGCGCTGTCTCTGCAACATGACCAAAAGCTGGAGAACCCCGCTTTGCATGAGGAGGAAGAGGTTCCGGTCAGCCTCCGCCCAGCAGCACGAGAACTCGCCTAAAAAATCTGGCCCGTGCTGTGAGACCAGCACGGGCCCAAACAAACAAAAAGAAAGCGGCCGCTTTTTTCAAAAAGCGGCCGCTTTCTTTCCTCTATCCCATCACATAACCGCGCCGACCTGCCAGGGGACGAACTCGTTGTCGCCATAGTCGAAACGTTCGCTGCAGCTTTTTTCTCCTGAAGCGACGGCCAGGATTTTGGCGAATATCTCCTGTCCCACCTGCTCGACGCTGGCCTCACCGGTGACGATGGTGCCGCAATTGATGTCCATGTCTTCCGACATATGCTGGTACATCGGCGTGTTGGTCGCGAGCTTGATGCAGGGCACGGGCTTATAGCCTACGGTCGATCCCCGCCCCGTGGTGAAAATGATCAGGTTGCAGCCGCCGGCGATTTGCCCGGTCACCGCCGCCGGATCGTAGCCGGGCGTGTCCATGAACACGAAGCCGTGGCTTTTCACCAACTCCGCATATTCCACCACCGCCTCCAGCCGCGCCGAGCCGCTTTTCGCCACGGCGCCGAGCGATTTTTCCAGAATCGTGGTGAGTCCGCCGGCCTTGTTGCCGTGTGACGGATTATTGTTCATCTCCGCCTTGTTGCGCGCGGTGTAGTCCTCCCACCAGGCGATGCGCGCAAGCAGCTTTTGCGCCACCTCGGGTGTTGCGGCGCGGCGCGTGAGCAAATGCTCGGCGCCATAAATTTCCGGCGTCTCCGCCAGCACCGCGGTACCGCCATGGCGGATCAAAAGATCCGAGGCGGCACCGAGCGCCGGATTGGCGGAAATGCCGGAATACCCATCCGAGCCGCCACATTCCAACCCGATCATCAGCGCGGAGGCCGGCGCCAGGCTGCGCCGCACCGCGTTCACCTCCGGCAACATGGCGCGCACCGCTTCGATGCCGGCCTCGATCGTGCGGCGCGTGCCGCCGGTCTGCTGGATCGTCATGGTCCGCAGCCCCGGCCCCTCACGCAGCCCATGTTCAGCCAAGATGCCCGGAATCTGATTGGTTTCGCAGCCTAGCCCAATCATCAGCACGCCGCCGACATTGGGGTTCAACGCATAGCCGGCCAAGGTGCGCGTGAGCAATTTCGCGTCTTCCGACCCCGCGCCCATCGCGCAGCCACCGGCATGGGTCAGTGCGACCACACCATCGACATTTTCAAACAAAGCCAGTTCACCCGAGCGGGAAAAATGCATGGCCACGCCACGCGACACCGTCGCCGAGCAATTCACCGAGGAGATGATGACGATATAATTGCGCGTCCCCACTTTCCCGTTCGGCCGGCGATAGCCCATGAACGTGGCCCGGCTCGCCTCCGGCACAAAATCGGTCGGCTTCGCATCCACGCAGAACTCATGCCGCAGATTTACCGCGCTGATGGCAAGGTTCTCGGTATGCACGAGTTCACCGGCGGCAATGTCGCGCGTTGCGGCGCCGATCACCTGGCCATATTTGATCACCGGCGCGCCAAGCGCGATCGGCCGCACGGCGATCTTATGGCCACGGCCAATCGCGCTTGCCACACGCAGCGGCGGCGCTGCCAGCACGGTGCCCGAAGGTAAGCTCACCCGGGCCACCGCGACATTATCAGCGGCGTCGAGCACAATCACCGGCGCGTGAATTTCATTCATGATATTCATGCCGAAGCCCCGAACGCATCCATGGCTCGGGCCGAATAGACCAGGGCCGCGCCCGTGTTCAGCGCGATGGCGACTCCCAGCGCTTCCGCCAACTCCTCCTTGCTGGCACCGGCTTTCTTCGCGGCCTCGCTATGGAAGGCAATGCAACCGTCACAGCGTGTCGTCACCGCCACCGCCAGCGCGATCAGTTCCCTGGTCTTCGCATCCAGCGTCTGCGGTTTCGGCGCGGCATGCGAAACAAGCCTTTCGGCTTCCAGAACGTCTGGGTTGATTTTTTTAAGTTCTTTGAGAGTGGCAGCGAGTTGTTCACGGTACCCCGCCCAATCGTTCATTGGCTGTGTCATTGCGTTGTTCCTCCTTTGTTAGGTTATGGCCAAACCCCCGGCCCTGATAGCCCATCCGCGACGACCACTTCCGCGCCGCCGCCGCTGCGGGCCGGATCGATCGTCTGCACCGCCTTCTGCTCCATCCGCGCCAGCTGGTCGCGATGCACCTCGTCGGGCCCGTCGGCGATGCGCAAAATGCGCTGCCAGGCATAGGCGCTGGCGAGCCAGGCATCCGCCACGCCACCGCCGCCATAGGCCTGGATCGTCCAGTCGATCACCTTGCACGCCACGTTCGGGGCCACGACCTTGATCATGGCAATTTCCGCCCGCGCCGCCTTGTTGCCGAGCCGATCCATCAAATCCGCCGCATGCAGGCAGAGCAGCCGCGCCTGGTCGATCATGATGCGCGATTCCGCGATGCGCTCGCGCCACAGGCTTTGCTCAATCATTTTCGCGCCGAAAGCGACGCGCGCCTCCAGCCGGCGGATCATCCGCTCCAACGCCCGCTCCGCCGCGCCGATCGACCGCATGCAATGATGAATGCGCCCCGGCCCCAGCCGCCCTTGCGCAATCTCGAAACCCCTGCCCTCGCCCAGCAGGATGTTTTCAGCCGGCACACGGACATTCTCAAAAATAACCTCGGCATGGCCATGCGGCGCATCGTCAAAACCGAACACCGGAAGGGGCCTTTTGATGGTCACACCCGGATGCGGGTTCGGCACCAGAATCATCGATTGCCGGCGGTAACGATCGGCGTTTCCCGGATCGCTTTTGCCCATGACGATGAGAATTTTGCAGCGGGGGTCCGGCGCGCCGGAAATCCACCATTTATGGCCATTGATGACATAGTCATCACCATCGCGGATAATCGACGTTTCGATATTCGTCGCATCGGAAGACGCCACGTTTGGCTCTGTCATCGCAAAAGCGGAACGGATTTTCCCCTCAAGCAAGGGAAGTAGCCATTGCTGTTGTTGCGATGTGGTACCGTAACGCACAAGCACTTCCATGTTGCCGGTATCCGGCGCCGAACAATTGAACGCCTCCGGCGCGAAGGGCGAGCGCCCCATCAATTCCGCCAGGGGCGCGTATTCGCTGTTGCTCAAGCCCGCGCCGAGCGCGCTGTCCGGCAGAAACAGGTTCCACAATCCCTCTTCCCGCGCCCTTTGCTTGATCCCTTCCAAGAGCGCCAACGGCTGCCAGCGATCGCCCGCCCGCGCGGGAGCGGCAAACAATTCCGCCTCGTTCGGATAGATAAAGGCGGCCATGAAATCCGCGACGCGTTCGCGCAGCGCCTCGACCTTCGGCGAATAGGTCATGGTCATTCCGGCGTTCCTCTTTTTGGCGCGTTAGCGCATCGACACTCTAGAGCAACCATGCTCAAGCGC
>Ga0310811_10009512_pt1 | contig 12553 bp, 11 predicted proteins | sample YCmetagenome_FD_207642 | JGI IMG/M metagenome (GOLD analysis project Ga0310811, IMG submission 207642) | Soil microbial communities from experimental microcosm in Duke University, North Carolina, United States - YC | ecosystem: Engineered > Artificial ecosystem > Soil microcosm > Unclassified ... | reverse complement strand
GGCGGGCAAGACCGTGATCCTGATCGGGCCTTATCCGCAACCGGGCTACGATCTGGCCACGGTGCTCAGCCGCAAGCTCGCCTTCGGCTGGCCGACCGACCAGGATCCTACCTTCGAGAGCTTCGCAGCGTTCCAAGCGGATTTCGGCGGCCTCATCCGGCATTTCGAAGCACGCAGGGATATCGGCTTCGTTCGTGTCGATACGGTTCAGCTGCGCGGCAACCGCTATGAATTCATCCTGGATGGGCACGCGCTTTATGCCGACGACAATCACATCGCCGTGCCGGAGATTGCGCGCTACCGCCCGATCTTCAAGGCGGCGCTGGATACAGCACTTGCAAAACCTTGAGGGTCAGGGCCGTTCGTTAAGCCGGTTGATGATCATGATCTTCTGCCAGATCTTGCGGCCGAGATCGGATGTCAGCTCCTCGATCCCGGTCACGGCGGTGACGATGGCGGCGTCGGGATTGCTGGCGGCATAGAGCGCCGCCAGCTTGGCGATCAGCGCGAGCATCTCGGCGCAATAGTCGAGATAGCGCGACAACTCGAACTCGCTCATCCGCCGCTCGGGCGAGGACGGCGTGGCAGCGGCCCCCGCCAACAGGATGGTCGGGTCCTTCGTCAGCTGATGCATATCGACGACATGGGCGAAAGAGCGCAGCTCGAACAGCCGGCGCTGGATGCGGCGGCGCTTCAGCCGGGTCTCCAGCGTCAGCACGAACCAGATCGCACCGAAGGCGAGGATGAGCAGGTTGACGATCGAGTCGAGCCCTTGGGTGATGCCGACGACGTCGGCGCGCGCCAGGACCGCCGACCAATCGATCAGGCGGGCGACGTAGACCTGCGCGGCCAGTCCGGCGAGGACAGCAGCAGCAGCAAGTGCACGCAAAGCCAGGTTGGGCCGGTTGAGATCCTCCACGCGAGCCGCCGTCGCCAGAGCCGTCTCAGTCAAATCGCTGGCGACGGCGGCAAGACCGGAGCCCGGGAACCGCTCGGCGATGCGATCCCGCAGCCGTGCGACGGTCTGCACGATTTTCGCAGGGTCGAGAACATGGACGGCGCGGTGATCGGCGTTCGGCATGACGGGGAGTATTGCCGCTGTTGACGCACCGCCACAGAAGCCGTGTGCGCTGCGGCAAACACCTGCTAGAAAAGCAGTCGGGGATCGGTAGCGGACGGCGATGGCAGAGGGCGTGGCGCTGGGTGCGCGGCTGCGGCGATTCTATCGCCGGTCCGAAGGCGCACGCGGCCTCGCCCTACTCTCGCCCACCATGGCGATCATGGTCACCGCGTTGGCCGCGCCGCTGGGGCTGCTCGCGCTCTACAGCTTCTGGTCGCAGGCGGGATACGGTGTCGATACCACGCCGACGCTTGCGCAATATGCCATCGCAGTCGGCCGCCCGACCTATCGCGCACTATTCTACCGCTCGCTCGAGATCTCGGCGACGGTGACGCTTGTCACCGTGCTGCTCGCTTATCCCATGGCCTATTTCGTCGCCTTCCGGACCGGACGGTCGAAATTCATCTGGCTGATCCTGCTTACGATCCCGTTCTGGACGAGCTATCTGCTGCGCGTTTTCGCGTGGAAGCTGATCCTCGGCTACAACGGCGTGATCAATTCCGGGCTGCTCAGCCTCGGCCTCATCGGCCAACCGCTGGAGTTCCTGCTCTACAATCCCTTTGCCGTGGTCGTGACGCTCGCGCATGCCTGGGCACCGTTTGCGATCCTGCCGATCTATGTGAGCCTGGAGAAGATCGACCGCTCGCTGCTGGAGGCAGCCGCGGATCTGGGTGACGGGCCAATCCGGCGCTTCCTGCGCATCACACTGCCGCTCTCGCTGCCGGGCGTGATCGGCGCGGCAGTGCTGATCTTCGTGCCCACGACCGGCGATTACGTCACCCCAGCGCTGGTCGGCGGTTCTGGCGGCGTGATGATCTCCAATGTGATCGAGGAACAGTTCGACAAGGTGGCCAACTGGCCGTTGGGCGCCGCGCTGGCGATCGCGAGCATGGCGGCGGTCGGCGTGGCGACGCTGCTTTTCGTCGGCGCGATGCGCGCTGCAGCGCGGAGCATCCGCTGATGCGTAAATCCGGCCGCGGCTTCGGCCTTCTGCTCTATGCGCTGTTCTATCTGGCGCTGCTCTATGTGCCGGTGCTGTTCCTGCCGCTGTTCTCGTTCAACGATTCGGTGTTCATCGCCTTTCCGCTGCACGGCTTTACGACCAGGTGGTACGCGCAGATGCTGGCCGACGGCGCGATGTTGCACGCGCTTGGTAACAGCCTGAAGGTCGGCGCGATCACGGCTACAGTCTCGACGGTGCTAGGCCTGCTCGCCGCCAAGGCATTGACGCGATACCGCGTGCCGGGCGGAGATGCCCTGCTCGGCTTCACCTCGCTGCCGCTTTTCATTCCCGACATCGTGCTCGGCATCTCGCTGCTGATCCTGCTGAACCTCGCGGGCATTCCGATGTCGCTACTGACGGTGGTCGCGGGGCATTGCCTGATCTGCGTCCCCTTCGCCATCACCGTGCTGATGTCGCGGCTGGACGGGTTCGACAAGAGCCTAGAAGAAGCCTCGCTCGATCTTGGTGAGACCGGCTGGATGACGTTCTGGCGCGTGACCTTTCCGCTCGCCCTGCCCGGCATCGTGTCGAGCCTGCTGCTGACCTTCATCGTCTCGTTCGACGAATTCCTGATCGCCTATTTCCTCGCGGGCAGCGAGGCGACGCTGCCGATCTACATCTGGGGCCAGTTGCGCTTCCCTTACAAGCTGCCGGCGGTGCTGGCGCTGGGCGCACTGATCCTGCTGGCGTCGGCGGCCCTCGTGGTGATCGCGGAATGGGTCCGCAATATCGGCGTCAAGGACGGCAAGAGAGCGGTGGTCGGGGCATGAACGAAGGTTATCTGCGCATCGCGCATGTCAGCAAGCGCTTCGGCGGCGTGACCGCAGTCGACGATGCCGATCTCGCCATCGCGCGCGGCGAATTCTTCTCGCTGCTGGGACCCTCTGGCTGCGGCAAGACCACGCTGCTGCGCATGATCGCGGGCTTCGAATATCCGAGCGAAGGCGACATCTTCGTCGATGGAGCGCAAATCACCGACCTGCCACCGCATCTGCGGCCCTCGAACATGGTGTTCCAGTCCTATGCGATCTTTCCGCACCTGAACGTGTTCGACAACATCGCTTACGGATTGCGCAAGGCCAAGCTGAAGCGGAGTGAACTACGCAAGCGGGTGGAAGAATCGCTGGCGATGATCAAGCTCGAGGGCTTCGGCACGCGGCGCGCCGACCAGCTTTCCGGCGGCCAGCGCCAGCGGGTCGCGCTCGCCCGTGCGCTGGTGATGCGACCCAAGGTGCTCCTGCTCGACGAGCCGCTCGGCGCGCTCGACAAGCGTCTGCGTGAGGCGATGCAGATCGAGCTGCGCCAGCTGCAGAAGAGCGTCGGCATCACCTTCGTGTTCGTGACCCACGACCAGGAAGAGGCGCTGGCGATGTCCGACCGCATCGCAGTGATGTCGGGCGGAAAGATCCTGCAGGTCGCGGCGGCGCGCGAACTCTACGAAGCACCCAATTGCCGTGAGGTGGCGGATTTCATCGGCGAGATCAACTTCTTCGACGGCATCGTAAAAGAGCGTGAAGGCGAGAGCGCGATCGCCGATGCGGGACCAATGGGGACAGTTCGCATCACTGCGCCGGACGCGCCGGGCACGAAGCTGTTGCTCGCCCTCAGGCCGGAGAAGATTGCGCTGTCTGCCACCGCCGGCCGCGTCGGAGGCTCGGTGACCGCTGCCGCCTATCTCGGCGAGCGCAGCCACTACAACATCGCTGTGCCCAGTCGCGATGCGCCCATCTCGATCGCCGTACAGAACGCAGCAGTCTCCGCAGGGCATGCCACGGGCGAGGCCGTGCATCTCGATTGGAGCGACGACGCGGTGCTGGTGCTGCGGGCCTAAAGCAAAGCGGTCATGATCGCGCGGGTTTTGGCCTGGAGTGAGGCGAGCCGGTCTTCCACGTCCTCGAACTCGTCGACGCCCGCGGCCCTGACGAGAAGCGCTTTGAGACCCGGTGTCGCCTCGGCGGGGTCGAGTGTGCCGTCGAGCGCGATGCGCAGGATCTGGGTCAGCGCGTGCTCAAGCGTGGCTGTGGCGATCAGGGTCCCGGCGCTATCAGAGGACAAAAGACCCGCTGCGCCGAGCTTGTTAAGTGCGGCGATAGTGTTGGTCGAAAGCACAGCGGCACCGCCTGTGAGCTGCAGCGATTGCGCGACGAACTCGATATCAACCAGCCCGCCGGGCGCGAACTTGAGGTCCCAGTGGTTCTTGCCGGGAAATTGCGCCGCCAGCTTCTCGCGCATCTCACGCGCGTCGGCGGAGATCTTGGCGCGGTTCGGCGCTGCAGTCAGCGTCGCGCGCACAACGGATTCGATGCCGGCCTTGAGCGCCGCCGGTCCAGCGACCACGCGGGCGCGGGTGAGCGCCATACGCTCCCAGGTCCAGGATTCCTCGGCATGGTAGCGCGCGAAGGATGCGAGTGAGACCGCCGCCGGGCCTTTGTTGCCGGTCGGGCGCAGACGCATGTCGACTTCGTAGAGCCCACCGGCACCTGTGTGCACCGTGAGCGCCGCGATCAGCCGCTGGGCAAGACGCGCGTAGTAGGTGGTGACGGGCAGCGGCTTCTTCCCATCGCTCGCTTCGACGCCTTCAGGAACGTCATAGACGAAAATCAGATCGAGATCGGAGCCGGCGGTCATCTCGCGTCCACCGAGCTTGCCCATGGCGACCACGGCGAAGCTCGCACCAGGGATCGCGCCAGCACTCTCACCCAATTCATGCTCAACGATCGGCAGGAGACCGGTGATCACCGCTTCAGCGATATCCGCGAAGGCCGGTCCGGCATCGGCGGCCGAGGCATTGCCCTCGATGATCTGTACGCCGACACGGAAGACCTGCTCCTTGGCGAAGCGGCGAGCGGCATCGAGTGCGGCCTCATAACCTTCGGTGCGACGAAGCAGATCGGAAAATTGGGTATCGAGTTGGGTACGGCTTGGCAGGCGGTGCAGAAAATCGTTGTCGATGAGGGCATCGAGCGTCTGCGGTGCACGGCTCAAATGCGCCAAGAGGAGCGAGAAGAGCTGCACGCCGGCCGGCAGGTTGGTGACGAAACGGTCGAATTGCGTGAAGGCGGCATCCGGATCGGCAGTGTGGGCCAGCGCGGGCAGCAGCACCGGCACCAGTTTGGTCAGGAGCTCGCGGGCGCGAGCGCTGCGCGTCGCGCGGATGCGGCCGTGATGCCAGCCGCGGATCGCGCCAGAGACATGTAGCGCATTGCGGAAGCCCATCTTCTGCAGCGTCTGAACCGTTCCCGCATCCTCCTCGACGCCGGTGAAGACGAGATTGCCCTCACTGGAAGCCAGATCCTGCTCGCGCTCAAACAAACGGGCATAGTGGCCCTGCACCGCGGTCAGCTCGGCGGTAAGCGCGGCGCCGAAGGTCTCCGCATCGGCATAGCCCATGAAGCAGGCGACGTGGGCGATACCCTCGCCGGATTTCGGGATGCTGTGGGTTTGCTGATCCTCGATCATCTGCAGGCGATGTTCGAGTGTGCGCAAATAGGTATAGGCGCGTTTGAGGTCGGCATTGGTTTCGGTGCTAACCAGGCCGCGCGCGTTCAGTGCGTCAAGTGCGGCCAGTGTGCCGCTCTGGCGCAGCTCGGCCAAGCGTCCACCGAGGATGAGCTGCTGGGTCTGAGCGAAGAACTCGATCTCTCGGATGCCGCCGCGGCCGAGCTTGATATCGTGGCCGGCCACGGCGATGGCGCCATGGCCACCATGGGCGTGGATCTGGCGCTTGATCGAATGGATGTCCTCGATCGCGGCGTAGTCGAGATTGCGCCGCCAGATGAACGGGGTCATCGTTTTCAGGAAGCGCGCACCTGCGTCGGGGTCGCCGGCGCACGCGCGGGCCTTGATGAAGGCGGCGCGCTCCCAGTTCTGGCCCATGCCTTCGTAGTAGGACTCCGCCGCATCGGTCGAGATTGCGATCTGAGTGACGCCGGCGTCGGGCCGCAGACGCAGATCGACACGGAAGACATAGCCGTCGGCCGTGATGTCGGTCATCAGCTTGACGATACCCTTCACAAGATCGACGGCAGCGCCGCGCGCGTCGTCGCGCTTGCGGAAGGTGAAGCGAACGGGATCGTAAAACACGACGAGGTCGATGTCGGACGAGTAGTTGAGCTCGAAGGCACCGTATTTTCCCATCGCGAGGACGACGAGGCCGGTCGTTTGCTCGAGAACAGCCCCGTCGCGCTCTGCAAAATTCGCTTTTGTTGCAGCTTCGCGCAGCATGAAGCGTAGCGCGCCTTTCACGCCGGCATCGGCGAATTCAGTCAGCGCCTGTGTCACGGCTTCGAGCGGCCACAGCCCCGCAATATCCGCATAGGCGATGGCAAGAGCCGCACGGCGCTTGGCGATGCGCAACCGCGCCATGGCTTCGACTTGCGTTTCGGCATCGGCAGCTGAAAGCGCGAGCAACATCGCATCGGCAACGGCCGGCTCCGCTCCGTTCGCGATCAGCTGCGGCAAAAGCGCATGCTCACGAATGGCCAGGCGCGCGAGGAAGGGGCTGTTGCCGAAAATAGCTTCGAGCACCGGCTTCGACTCTGGCGCCGGCACAAAGCCGTTTTCGGCAAGCGTCGCGAGGGTGCGCTCGGCGCGTGCGGGATCGAAGGGCTTGGGAAGCGGCATGGGCTCAGGATGTCATGGCGCGGCGCGAACCACCACGCCTCAGGATGCGGCGGCGCCGTCGCTACGGTTGCGCGGGGGCGGCAACGCCTTGGCCCGCGGCGTGGGTCGCGGAAAGCGCATCACGGCGCGCAGGCCCGGCTGATTGTCTTCGAGCGAAAGCCGCGCGTCGTGAAGCCGGGCCACGGCCGCGACGAGACTGAGGCCAAGACCGGTGCCCGGTGCGCTTCGGCTGGCATCGAGGCGGACGAAGCGCTCGACGACGCGGCCACGCTCGCCGGCCGGGATCCCGGGACCGCTATCCGCGACGCGCAGCTCGGCACCGTCCGGCGTCTCCATCGCTGTGACCGTTACGCTGCCGCCAGACGGCGTGTATTTGATCGCATTGTCGACAAGATTGGAGAGCGCCTGCGAGATCAGGCTGCGGTTGCCTTCGATCATGGTCGTGCCAGCGGGGGTGAGCGTGAGCCTCACGTCTTTTTCTTCTGCGACTGGCTCGTAGAGTTCGGCGATGTCTTCGACCACGGGCGCAAGATCGATGATCGACATCTTGCCGCGCGCGACACCGGCATCGGCTTCGGCGATGAGGAGAAGGGCGTTGAAGGTGGTGATGAGCTGATCGGTTTCGGCAACGGCGGCCTCGATCTCGGCGCGACCGAATCCGCCACTTCCCGGACGCCTTTCATCAGCCGCTCGATTCGGTCGAGCATGGTATTGAGGTTCTCGGCCAGGGCGTCGAACTCGTCATGCGCCGCGCTGACGGGGACGCGGCGGGTGAGGTCGCCGCCAATGATCTCGGCGCTGGTGCGATTGATCTGATCGAGGCGCCGCAGCATGTTGCGGCTCATCAGCGCTCCGCCGGCAAGGCCGAGCAGCAGAACAAGGCCGACCGTCCAGGGTAGCGTAGTGGTGAAGAGACGCTCGGTCAGATAGCGCTCATGCACATCCTGTGCGATGAGCAGGTAGAAGCCGCCGGCGAGCGGGAAGACGCGGCCGCGGGCGCGGCGAATCTCGACCTGGTTCTCGATCCGACGCTTGTAGTCGAACTCTACGAAGTTGCCGGGATGTTCGAGGATCGGCGGCCAGGAATCGAGATTGCCGACGATACGTTTCTGGAACGCGTTGGCGAGCAGATAAAGCCCCGGTCCGCCATGGGTCGAACGGGTCGCAATGAGGCCCGCAAGTCCACGCAGCCCGAGTTGCTGATACTGCTCGTTGAGTTCGGCGATCTCGCCTTCGATCACCTGATCGGTCTGCGAATCGAGCGCCCGCTTGGTATTCCAATAGGTGAAGGCGAGCAGTGCGCCGACCGAGACGGCGAACACCGCGACATAGACCAGCACGATGCGATAGGCTTGAGTGCGGAAGATGCGCGGCCGAAAGGTCGCGTCTTCGCCCCTGAGCCAGTTCGCACCCGGCCGTTCGGCTTCAGGCACGCGCGGCACGGATCATATAGCCGGCGCCGCGCACGGTGTGCAGCAGCGCAGTGTCGAAGCCCTTGTCGATCTTGGCGCGCAGGCGCGAGATATGGACGTCGATCACGTTGGTCTGAGGATCGAAGTGATATTCCCAGACGCTTTCCAGCAGCATGGTGCGGGTCACGACCTGGCTGGCATGGCGCATGAGATATTCGAGCAGGCGAAACTCGCGCGGCTGCAAATCGATCGCAGCGCCGGCGCGTTGCGCGGTGCGGGTAAGAAGATCGAGCTCTAGATCGCCGACCTGGAGCTTGGTCTTCACCGCCTGGGGCGAGCGGCGGCGCATCAGCGCATCGATGCGCGCGAGCAGCTCGACGAAGGCGTAGGGCTTGGTCAGGTAATCGTCGCCGCCGGCCTTCAGGCCCTTGACCCGATCATCGACCTCACTGAGCGCGGAGAGAAACAGCACCGGTGTGGTGTTGCCATGCTCGCGCATGTCGGCGACGACTTTCAGACCGTCGAGCTTGGGAAGCATCCGGTCCACAATCGCAACGTCATAGGGCCGCGACAGCGCCAGGGTGAGGCCGGTTTCGCCGTCCGCGGCATCGTCCACCACATGACCGGCCTCTTTCAGGCCATTCACCAAATAGCGCTGGGCTTCCAGATCATCTTCGACAACAAGAATCCACACGCTCGGTATCAGGGTCCGCGCCGGCGGCGGCAACGGGGGGATGGGGCCGCCGCCGCCGGCACGGGAGCCGGACAGCGTTGCCGCCATCCGGTTTTCGTTTACGCCTTGCCGATATCGACAGCGACGAAGCGGGTTCCGCCCTGGCTTGCGACCAGGAGCAATACGGTTTGGCGGCCGGCGGCGCGCGCAGCGGCGATCTGCGCCAGCACGTCTTTCGGCGTATGCACCGGCTTGTTGGCGACCGACAGAACGACATCGCCGGCCTGGATGCCCTTGCCGCCGGCATCGCTGTCCGGATCGACACGCACGACCAGCACGCCATCGACATCGGCGTCGATGTTGAAGTTGCGCCGCGCTTCCGGTGTCACCGCTGCGAGGCCAAGGCCCATTGCAACGGCCGGTGCGGCACCCCCACTACCTGAGGCCTGGCCACCTTCATCGCCGCCTGGCGCCGTGTTGGCCGCGACCTGCGCGTCGGGACGTGCGCCGATCTTGGCTGTGATGGTGCGCGGCTGGCCGTTGCGCATGATGGCGAAGCTCGCCGTCGCGCCCGCCGGCAGCGCGGCAATGCGGCGGGTGAGATCGCGGCTGTCTTCGACCGCGTGACCGTCGAGCGAGGTGACGACATCGCCCTGCTGGAAGCCGGCCTGGGCGGCCGGTCCGCCGGGCACGACCTCAGCGATGATCGCACCCTTCGGCGTGGTGATGCTGAGCGTCGAGGCGATCTCCGGCGTGATGCTCTGGATGTTCACGCCCAGATAGCCGCGGTCGACATGACCCCGCGCCTGGAGCTGAGCGACGACGTCATGGACAATCGAGGCCGGGATCGCAAAGCCGATGCCGACGCTGCCGCCCGATGGCGAAAAGATCATCGAGTTCATGCCGATCACCCGGCCGTGCAGATCGAAGGTCGGGCCGCCGGAATTGCCGCGGTTGATCGGCGCATCGATCTGGATGTAATCCGTATAGGGACCATTCCCGATCTCGCGGCCAAGCGAGGAGACGATGCCGGCGGTCACGGTGTTGGAAAGGCCGAAGGGATTTCCGACTGCGACCACCCAATCGCCGACGCGGACATCGCGGTCGTCGCCGAACTGAACGGATGGCAACGGCTTGTCGCTCTTGATCCTGAGGAGCGCGATATCCGTTAGCGAGTCGGCGCCGATCAGCGCGGCATCGAAGCTACGCCCATCGGGCAGCTTCACGGTAATCTTCCGGGCGTTCTCGATGACGTGATTGTTCGTCACGACGAGGCCCGACTTGTCGATGATAAAGCCCGAGCCGGCGGAGATCGCGCGGCGCGGCGTGCGGCCCTGGCCGTACTGGTTGAAGAAGTCGCGGTAAGGCGCCGGAACGTCGCCCGCGGCGACCGGGCCGGTCTAAACCGTATCGGCGGTGATCGTCACGACGGCGGGACCGACGCGCTCGACGAGGTCGGCGAAGCTGAAAGGAGCACCGTTCTCGAGAGTGCGGCGGCCGGGCTCGTTTGCGGCGAGTTGCAAAGGCGCCGGCGAGGACGGTTTCTCGGCCGGAGCAACGCCAGGCGCGAACGCCAGCGCCGACAAGCCGACGAGCACGACAACGGCCGCGCTGCCGAGCGCGACAACACGCGAGCGACGGAGAATCGAATTGGGACCAAGCTGGAACATCGGAAGCCTCTCTTAGACAGGCGCTGACCGCCCTAATATGTTCTATAGCTTACCCAATTCATTCCAAATTATTAAACCTCGGCAATGAATTGGTTCCGGCACGACATCTCGCGCGGACGTGAAGCGACTATTGTCAGACTTCCTCTTCGCCGGCCGGTTTCCGGCCCGCCCTGATCACGACCCAAGCCGCGACGCCCACGGCGATGATCAACACCGCAAAAGGTGTCAGCCATAAGGCGTAGGTTTGTGCTTCGAATGGCGGGCGCATCAGGATCATGTCGCCGTAACGCGCGACGAGATACTGCTTGATCTGCTCATCGCTCTCGCCGGCCCGGATATGCGCGCGGATCAATGCGCGGAGATCGGCGGCGAGCGGCGCATTCGACTCATCGATCGACTCGCCCTGGCACACCATGCAGCGAAATTCTTTTTGAAGCGTGCGGGCGCGGGCTTCGAGCGCGGGATCGGGGAGCGCGCCGGGCGCCGGTGCTGCGAATGCCGGGCTTGAGAGGAACAGCGTTAACGCGAGCGCCACGAGATATCTCATTCGGCAGGCGCCGCCAGCGCATCGAGGACTACGCGCGTTTTGCGCAGCCGGCTCCAAAGTGCCGCAAAGCCGCCCAGCGCCATCACGAGCGCACCGAGCCAGATGAAGGGCGCGAGCGGATTGACGTAGGCGCGCAGGATCCAGTGCGTCGCGTCGCGCCGATCGCCAAGGGCAAGATAGAGATCGGAAAAAATCGTGGTGCGGATCGCGGTCTCGACTGTCTCTTGCCGTTCAGCCGGGAAGACGCGACGTTCGGGATGCATCACGGCGATGGTCTCGCCCTTCCGCAGAACGGTGACGATGGCGCGCGCGGCGTCGTAATTTGGCCCTTTGGCGCCGACCACATCGTCGAGGCGCAGCTCGTAGTCGCCGACATACATCGACTCATGAGGGCTCAGGACTTCCAGCGCCTCACTCCGCCACAGCGTGTCGCCGGCGACACCGATCAGTGTCACGGCGAGACCGGCATGGCCGAGCATCGAGGCGAGGGAGGCTGCAGATGCGCCGCGCCAGCCGCGCTTGCGGAAATCGATCGCACTCGCGCCGATCATCCAGGCGGCGACGGCGAAGGCTGCGGCGCCGAAGAGCGAGCGTGGCGTCGTGAAGACGAGGATGAGCACGAAGACCAGCAGCGCTGCGCCCAGCGCGGGATAGAGTACGCGGATCGCTTCGCGAAGATCACCTTTGCGCCAGCCGAGGCGAGGACCGAACGGCACCAGGACCAGCATGGCGAAGAAGAACGGCGCGAAAGTCGCAACATAGAATGGCGGTCCGACCGAGATCTTCTGGCCGGTCAACGTGTCGAGCAGCAGCGGATAGAGCGTGCCGACGAATACCGCTGCGGCGGAGGCCGTCAGGAAGACGTTGTTGAGCAGAAGCGTTGTTTCGCGGCTGACCGGCGCAAAAGACGCGCCCTCTTCCAAACTCGGTGCGCGCCAGGCGAACAGCGCGAGCGCGCCGCCGATGGCGCCGAAGATCAGGAACAGGATGTAGGTGCCGCGGGTCGGATCGCTGGCGAAAGCATGAACTGAGGTGAGCACACCGGAACGGACGAGGAAGGTGCCGATCAGGCTCAGCGAGAAGCCGGCGATGGCGAGCAGCAAAGACCAGGCGCGGAAGGCACCGGTGCGCTCGGTGGCAAGGGCCGAATGGATCAGGGCGGTGGCGACGAGCCAGGGCATCAGTGACGCATTCTCCACCGGATCCCAGAACCAGAAGCCGCCCCAGCCGAGCTCGTAATAGGCCCACCAGCTGCCCAGCGCGATGCCGATGGTGAGCGCAATCCAGGCCGCGAGCATGAAGGGCCGCGCGGCGCGAACCCAGTCGCGCTCCTTCACGATCAGCGCGGCGGCGGCGAAGGCGAAGGTCGCCGAGAGGCCGACATAGCCGGTGTAGAGCATGGGTGGATGCACGGCGAGGCCGAAATCCTGCAACAACGGGTTCAGACCGCTACCGTCGAACGGCGCAGGATCGAGACGCAGAAACGGGTTCGAGGTGAAGAGGAT
>Ga0310811_10009511_pt1 | contig 12554 bp, 8 predicted proteins | sample YCmetagenome_FD_207642 | JGI IMG/M metagenome (GOLD analysis project Ga0310811, IMG submission 207642) | Soil microbial communities from experimental microcosm in Duke University, North Carolina, United States - YC | ecosystem: Engineered > Artificial ecosystem > Soil microcosm > Unclassified ... | reverse complement strand
AATTAATCAGAGCTAACTTTAACTCGATGACTCTTCTTAATAAATTTATCACCTGTTAGTTTGAAATTTTTTATTTACAATGCTATGACTACTTTAGGGAAAGGTTTTAGCGTAGCTAATATGTAAAGAAAAGAAATATGGATGACATTTTAGATGAGCGCATAGAAGAGGATAACTTATCTGATAGAGATATTTTCACAAATATCTGGACTTCTCCAAGACAGATTCTAAAGTATATTAATGACAATCGATATAACAAATATGTAACTATTCTACTATTGCTTGAAGGTATCTCCGGAGCCTTCAATAGGGCTTATATAAAAGACCTAGGTGAGTATATGTATTTATGGGGTATAATATTAGTCTGTGTTTTTCTTGGAGGACCTTTGGGTTGGATTCTATATTATATTTATGCAGCATCACTTAGCTGGACAGGTAGATGGCTAAAAGGACAGGGTAACAAAAGCTCACTATTAACTATGTTATCGTACGCCATGACACCTTTAATAGTGGCCTTAATTTTTTTCATCCTTCAAATAATAATTTATGGGCATCAGTTGTTTGTGCCTTACAAAGATTTTATTAATGGAGGCCTGACCTCATACATTTTTATTTATGGTTCAACTGGCATTAGGCTCTTTTCTGAAATTCTAACAATTATATTTTGTGTTATAGGAGTATCCGAAGTTCAAAAATTCTCAATTGCAAAATCCATTTTGAATTTATTACTGGCAGCATTGGTAATGTTTGTTCCCATTTTCATAATAGCAACATTGGTGAGGACATTTTAGTGAATTTAAGGCAATAATTATCATTTAGTGATTAATCTGAATTTTAACAGCCTTAACACCTTCACCTGTATAAACCTGAACAATATAAATACCAGCAGGTAATCCCGCTGCACTGAAAACCGTTTTACCGCTATCAGTAGTATAGGGCAAAAGAACACGATGCCCCAGCGCATCGCTGATGTTGATGTTAGAAACAGAATCTTCAAGCTGAGCCTCAACAATCAATTCATTAGTAAGCATTGAATAATAAATCTGAATTTCATTTGCTGAAGTTGTCTTCACAAAATGAACCTGCGAATATGTGAATTGTTCATCGTAATCAGTTTGTTTTAATCGATAATAGGAAGTTTTTGAGACAGGCTCTTCATCCCACGCTGTATATTCCATGCGTTGAAAACTATTCCCCGCTCCTGCTACGCGCTCAATCTCTTCCCATGCTTTTCCATCTGCCGAGCGTTCAATCGTAAAGTAGTCGTTATTAAGTTCAGAAGCTGTTGCCCATTGGAGTCTTACTTTATCGTTTTCTGGTGTGGCTGAAAAATATAGCAATGAAATAGGAAGTGCTGAGCATAAACTTGAAGAAGCTACCTCGCTTGCAACCGTGTAAAAAGTTGAGGGAGAATTTTGGTTATTATATGATGTCCCTATCCAGCCCGCTGTTCTGGCAGTTGTTGAGATCCTGAATTCATCAAAAGCAGCATCGATATAATGATCGGCGCTTGTATATTTTGAACGACCGAAATAATTACCTGTAGAGCTCTCCATATTCTGAGGACGCAACGTCACACTGCTTGCAGAAGCGGTTGACGATCCATTTCGATATAAAGTCATTGTTGAAGCTGAGGCATCTATTACAACGGCCCAATGAATCCAGCTTCCTGTATTGGTAGTACTTGCTGAAACTGGTCCTTGTTCACCTCCGTTACCACTTGTTGTAATTCGCGCACGCGCATCTGAAGATGCTGCTGTTCCACTGGATGGTGTCAGGAAAAAATTAACAGTAGTGCTTTGTCCGAAATCAAAAATTCTTTCCCAGTTAGTGGTGGCCCGGTTTAAATAAACCCAACCTTCATACGTAAAGTTGGTAATACTCGCCAAATAGTTATTCGCTAACGCCAGGTACTGCGCAGATGTAGATGAGCTTAATACATTGGTACCGTTGCTAAGATTTCTTGCTGAGCCTATTTTGCCTGATGTGTTATTAGAAGTAGAATTATCAGTAAGGTTATTTCCGTTGGCCGTGTTATCATTTATACTGTTACTAAAATGCCATACACTTTTGTAGTTGCTATCCCACACGGTTGTTACTGATGGATCTGTTGTTACGGAACTATTTCCATAATACATGTGAATAATAGTATTGGATGAGGCGCTTAGTGTGGGAATTCTCACCCATGCAACGTACTCCCCTGTAGTAGAAACATATCGTTCTATCTGGTGACTCAGTTGTGTTAGGCAATCACTTGTAGTAAAGATAATATCATAGCCACCACTGTTTTGAACATGACCACTATTGGCAACAGTTCTGAGATTAATATCTGTAAAAGAAATCAAAACCGGGAAATTAGTAAGATTAGCACCTCCCACAACATTTGAATTCGATATTGTAATCTGTTTACCATAGCCATAACCGGTTGGTTGGGCCACGAGTCTGGCACTCATTATCACAAGCAGTACTAGAATGATATTTCGCATAAACAGTAGACTCCGCTCTAGGGCTCAACTACTAAAGCTATCAGTATCAATGATAACAGCCTATACATTCATACCCTGTCAGTAATTATACCTAGAGACTTGTGCGAAAATCCGGTAGTATACAACAAAATGACTTTCCTTTCATAGCTATTAAACAATGCTGGATCTTTTCTAAGTAAAAATGCGGACACAGCTTTGAGTATTTTCCAAATTTCATGAGAAGTGCATTTGCCATAGATTTGGGTGATCAATCCTATTCATGAAAAACCAGATAAAGAATTTCTTCAAAACGAATATAATCATAATAGCAATCTCATTAATATCTACACTTCTGGTTATAAATGTTTCGCTCATTTTTCATTACAAGACCACCATTATCCGAAATAATGAAGCCAAGAAGGAAGCAGAAAGTATAGTCTATCAGACAGAACAATTGGTAGGATACATGCTTCATACCATGGACCTGGGAATCAGGGCATACGGCGTAACAAAAAGTAAAGAAATGCTTAAACCGACCGATGAAGCGATCGGTAATATTGATAACATCTTCAATACCATTGAAGGTAAATTAAAAGCACAATCATACGATATATCAGAGGTGCAGAGTCTTCGAAATACATACATTGATTATGGAGAATTTTTACACGAGATGGAACGCGTCGCCGAACTGGACAGTATGAATACGTTTCGTAAAATGTTAGAGGAAGACCGCGGACTGAAAGTTTTTTTGCATTGGAGCGATGTTAGTGCAAAAATCAAATTGTTTGAAGATAAGTTAACCCTGGATGCAGAGGAAAAATATCAGTCAGCTATTAATGATAATATATACTTACAGATCTTTATTTTGATTGTAAGCCTTCCAACCCTGGGCTTTATTGTATTTAAAATCAAAAATGATAATAGAGCAAGACAAGGCCTGCTGAAAGAACTGGAAGAGAACAACCGGAAATACGTATTCAATCCAGGAACGGAAGTAGATTTTCATAATCCGAAAGAGCTGATTGAACACTCAATCAAAAATCTACAGCAAGCCAGCGAGTTCATTGAACATATTTCAGAAGGTCAGTACGATACTGACTGGCCGGAATTGAATCATGACAACAAGAATTTGAACGGAACTAATCTTGCCGGAAGACTTACCAGGATGCGCGATCAGTTGAAACAATTGAAGAAAGAGGAAGAACGAAGATTGTGGGCCAATGAGGGCCTTACCAAATTTTCCGAAACTGTACGCAATCATCAGAACGACCTGACTGAATTATCGAATGAAGTAGTCAAGTTTTTAACAAAGTATATGGGTGCTCAGCAAGGAGGTCTCTTTGTTTTGAAAGAAGAAGAAACTGAATCTTATCTGGAGCTGACGGCATGTTATGCTTTTGATCGGAAAAAATTTATTGAACGAAAAATTGAATTCGGTATTGGGCTGGTCGGGCAAACATACCTTGAAGGAGAAACAACATTGCTCACCAAACTTCCACAGGGTTATGCACACATTACTTCTGGAATGGGAGGAGCTACTCCCGGATGTGTTGTTATTGTACCTATGCGATACAACGATAAGATAGAGGCTATCATCGAACTCGCTAGTCTTGGAAAATTTAAGGACTATCAGGTAACTTTCCTGGAGAAAGCCGGAGAGTTTGTTGCATCAGCTTTGCAGAGTGTGAGAACCACAGAAAAAATGCAAAATCTTTTAGAAGCATCGCAGAGCCAGGCTGAGCAAATGCGATCGACAGAAGAAGAGATGCGCCAGAACCTGGAAGAGCTTCAGACAACGCAGGAGGAAATGGTGCGCAGACAAAAAGAGCTCGATCTCATGAAAGAAGAAGAGATGGAAAGAGCGCGAAAAGTAGCTGATGAAAATAAACAAGAAATTGATAAACTATTAGAGAAGCTAAAAATTGCAGAAGAAGAACTTCAAAAAGTTAAAGCCGCATAACTATACCATTTAAGAATTAAATAAATTTATTTATGAAAAAACAAATCCATAATTATATTGCAGCCATTACTGTTATTATTTACTTCGGCTCTTGCCAAAACAGAATCGAAAACAAGATGGATGCAACTACCAAACCTGATTCCACAGAAACAAACGTTGTACAACCGCCATTAATAGAAAAAGTATTGACGGCTGCTGAACAGCAAGCTTTAACGCCGGACATGGTTATCCAAAGTTTGAAGGATGGCAACGTACGTTTTAAGAATAATAATCTTACCTCAAGAGACCACTCATCCCTGGTAAGAAGCGCTGCCAGCGGACAATTTCCTAAAGCCGTTATACTTTCTTGCCTGGACAGTCGCATTCCTGTGGAGGATGTATTTGATAAAGGTATCGGAGATCTTTTTGTAGCACGGGTAGCAGGAAATTTTGTAAATGAAGATATTCTGGGCAGCATGGAGTTTGGATGTAAAGTATCTGGCGCCAAGGTTATATTAGTAATGGGCCATGAAAGTTGTGGCGCCATAAAAGCAGCCATTGACGATGTGCAATTAGGAAACATCACGGCCATGCTTACAAAAATAAAACCGGCTGTAATCAACTCACAAAGTTTTGAAGGATCTAAAACTTCAAAGAATGATGCATTTGTAGAATATGTCGCTAAAAATAATGTGATTCACACAATAGAAACCATCAAATTAAAAAGCCCTATTTTAAAAGAAATGTCTGATAAAGGTGAGATAAAAATTGTAGGCGCCTATTATGATCTTAAAACTGGACAGGTGACTTTTCTATAATTGTTCCAAGTTCAAAGGTTTCAAGTTGCTTGTACCGACCTGGAACTTGGAACCTTGAACATGAAACTCTTAACCAAGAACTAATGAACATTGACTATGCCACATCGGGCAGCAATCTTCTAACATGCGCTAACTGATGAGTATAGATTTTTGTTTCCAGGTTTAGAATACCCTCTTCATTAAAATGATCGATGCGCACTCTGCCTGAAACGTGAATGATGCGATCTGCATCGAGCAGAATTCCTACATGCACCACTTTTCCTTCTTTGTCTTTAAAGAAAGCAAGATCGCCAGGCAACGCCTCGTTAAATTGAACAGACTTACCTTGTGTTGCCTGCTGCCAAGCATCGCGTAACAATTTATAACCACAAATTTTAAAAACCATTTGGGTAAACCCTGAACAATCAATACCAAACGGACTTTTACCTCCCCACTGATAAGGTGTGTTGAGATATTTTTGCGCCAGTACTTTTAAAAATTCAAACTCGCGTTTCTGTCCCAGGTTCTTTGCTTCGCCATTAAAAGCAAATTGCTCTTCCATCTTAAACAGCTCAGAACTTGAAATAGGTATAACGCTACCCATCAGTATAATCTGCGGGCTCTTGTTATATAAGATGCTGGTCGTTATATCTGTTGTGATTTTAAATTCGGCTTGGTTTAAGTAATTAAAATAATCAGCCGAGATAGCGTGATATTGTTTGCCGTCAATCCAACCAGAGTATTGATCAAAGTCTATGAGAATTTTTAGCCACTTGCCATCCTTGCTTTTTTCAAGCACCTGGTAATGATCTCCAAATAAAAGTTGCGTGACTTGCTCCGAGGGATGGGTCGGGTCTTTTCGTACAGGCACGAGACTTAAACGGCAAATGCCGTATTCAGCGTTGTTTAAATCAGAATTCAAAATATAGGGGTACTTAAGCTTCTAAAATTACAATTAAATTTTCATGCGATTGAGATCTCGCTTAGCTTCTCTTTCCTTTATATTTTCCCGCTTATCATGAAGCTTCTTTCCCTTACCTACTGCTATTTCAAGTTTAGCCAGTCCACGGTCATTAATAAACAACCTTGTGGGTACTAAGGTAAGTCCTTTTTCGGTTACTCTGCTTTCTAGTTTCTTTAGCTCAGAGCGCTTGAGCAATAACTTACGTTCACGCGTTGCTTCGTGGTTATAATGCGTGCCCTGTGCATAGGGAGTAATGTTAATGCCTTTTACAAATAGTTCATTGTTATTCAGATAGCAATAACCATCCTGCAGATTCACTTTGCCTTCGCGTATTGATTTTATTTCAGTACCCATTAACACCATGCCTGCCACATACTTATCCAATATTTCATACTCAAATCCCGCCTGACGGTTTCTGATGTTAATGTCGTTCGAAAAACGTTGTTTACTGCTCATGCTTTTTAAAAATCAAATCAATCTTTTCCTTCTTCAATATCTTCTGCCCTGTTCTGCCAATAGCTACTAACCTTTCGCTTCGAAAAAACAAATCAGCTCATTGTCATTTAACTGATCTACCCACGCCGTGATAATCACTTCTTCATCAAGCAACGCAGGTGATCTGTGATCGATACTTAAGAACGTACCAATCCCCTCTTCCGTATCATCACACATATCAATAATAAATTGACGCGTGGTCCACTCCACATCACGTGCTAACGAAAAGGTAGCATACACCGGATGAACAACAGTACCTTGGAAAGCTGCCAGATCTTCTGGAAGAACCTTTCTCACAATCTTCTTGCGATCTCCAGGTTTTACAACATTTTTCATAGCGGCATGCGGGCCAGCGGTGCAACATCAAGTGTACAAAACTCGCCTTTTAAAAACTTATAGTGTGCTGCCATGGCTATCATGCCTGCATTATCAGTACAATATTCAAACGCCGGAATAAAAACCTGCCACCCTAAACGGTCTCCTGTTTCCAAAAGTTTCTTCCTTAGACCTGAGTTAGCTGAGACACCGCCAGCAATGGCCACTTGCCTGATACCAGTTTGCTTGCTGGCTTGCTCAACACGTGTAATCAGCATCTTCACCAACTGAGCCTGTATGCTGGCACAAATGTCGTGGAGGTTCTCATCAATAAAATTAGGATTCTTTTTCTTTTCTTCTCTTAAAAAATAGAGGAAGGACGTTTTAATGCCACTAAATGAAAAATCCAGACCGGGCATAACAGTATCGGAGAACTTAAAACGCTTGGGATCTCCCTGTTCTGCATACTTATCAATCAAAGGTCCGCCAGGATATGGGAGTCCCATAATTTTAGCGGCCTTATCGAAAGCCTCGCCCACAGCATCATCTTGTGTTTGGCCTAACACCTTCATGGTCAGGTGATCAGTTACTTCGATAATCTGGGTATGGCCACCGCTTACTGTTAAACATAGAAAAGGAAATGAAGGCCGGGGTTCATCAATAAAGTGAGCCAGCACATGGGCTTGCATGTGATTCACCTCAATCATCGGAATGTTCAATGCCATAGCCATGCCTTTAGCAAAAGAAACACCTACCAGCAAAGAACCCATGAGTCCGGGCCCACGTGTAAAGGCAATAGCATCTAACTCACTGTTGTTAACCCCTGCAGTTTGCATGGCTTCTTGCACCACGGCAACAATATTTTGCTGATGCGCGCGCGATGCCAGCTCGGGGACAACACCACCATATTTCCGGTGAACAGCCTGTGAGGCGATAATATTATTAAGTACCTTGCCGTTTCGTATAACAGAGGCTGATGTTTCGTCGCATGAAGACTCGATGGCAAGGATGACTGGACGCATGTTTTAACAAATGAACCTGCAAGGTATTAAAAATAGAATTCGAAAAATATTGGCCTATACCCTAACGGCCATTCTGTTTTTACTGGTCTCCTCCTTCCTGATTCTTCAAATGCCTCCCGTTCAGAATTATCTGATCGAAAAGTACCTCAAATCAATCACCGATATTACAGGTTTTAAATCATCAGTCAAGAGCTTTCGCATGCTTTGGTTTGACCGGCTCGAGATTGTCGACCTGAATATTTATGATCCGGATAACAATAAAATGATTGGCGCAAAAGAAATTGTAATCAATTTCAAACTTGCCCAGCTTTTCAACGAAAACAATGTTGATATCGATGGTCTTTATGTTGACGGCGCCCAAGTACTGCTTACTGATGTAAATGCCTCCGATTCTTCACGATACCTCAACATCAATGTATTTATTGATCGACTCGCAGAAGCTTATGCCTCGGCAGATACAACAGCAACGTCAGGTAAATCAACCCGCATTAATATTGGAGAAGCCACTGTAAAGCAGAGTTCTTTTCTATACATCGATGCAGAAGAAGACAGCATCAGGGAGGGATTTGATTACTATCACTTTGCTCTTGATGTAGACGAAGGGAATCTGGAAAGTTTTTCCATCTTAGGCGACACAACTCAATTTAACGTAACATCACTTCTTGTAAAAGATCGCGCTACGAAATTCGGCGTTCAGCAGCTCACTACTTTTTTCAGAATATGTCAGACCAGCATGGAGTTTTTGAATCTCGACCTGCATGCCGGAAAAAGCGTAGTGAAAGACACAGTAGTCTTTTCTTACAAAGACATGGGCGATCTGAGCGACTTCTTCACCAAAGTTAATATCAAAGCCAAGCTTAAAGATTGCCTCGTAGAACCGAAAGATCTGGCTGTGTTTGCTCCTGGTGCTGAGTCGCTTGGCCAACTTATAACACTCAATGGCGAAATTAATGGTAGGGTAAATAAATTCAAGTATTCCAAAATGGATTTTAAAATTGGAAATACTTCTTTGTATGGATCAGTGGAAATGGATGGACTTCCTGATCTTGATGAAACCTTTATAAACGTAAATTTAAAAAACTCAACACTTGCCTTCCCTGACATTGCATTTTTACTTAACGAAATAACAAACGAACAACTCAAGCCGCTAGGCAAAGTTGGCCTTCACGGGCAATTTATTGGCTACCCCAATGACTTTGTTGCCAATGGCGATATCACAAGCAAACTTGGACGTATTAAATCTGACATCAACTTAAAAGTTAAAGAAGGAAACTTCGATGAATCCGTATATAGCGGCAGGCTTGCACTAAAAGATTTTAAACTTGGCGAATATCTTAATGATACCACTATGTATCAAATGCTGAACATGGACGGCAGCATAAAGGGTTCTGGGTTGAAAGCATCAAATGCCGATTTCATCTTAAATGGAAAAGTGAGTTCAGTTGGTATCAATGGATATAACTATACTAACATTACAACTAATGCACGCTTTGCATCAGAGTTCTTTAATGGTTCATTTAGTATAAATGATCCTAACCTCGAGTTTAAAGCAAAGGGATCTATCGATCTTCGGCAGCAAAAAAACATTGTTAAAATTCAGGCTTCTCTTGATACTGCTTTTCTCAAAAACCTGAATCTCACGTCTGATAAAATATTTCTTCAAAGTGATGTAGACATAAACATTAAAGGACTTGAGTTGGATAGTATTGTTGGCACTGCCAATCTTAAAGATTTCACCATTCGGTATGATGAAGAAGATCTTACGTTAAAAGATGTTTCCATTGTATCGGAGCGAGACGGCAAAAACAGATCTCTCGCATTAAACACCACTTATGTTGATGCTGAAGTAAAAGGTGATTTTCTTTATACTGATATCACAAAAAACATAAACACATTAATTCATGAGATTACACTCAATATCAAAAATGATAAGAAAGCAATCAGCGATTATTACTCAACGAAGTTAACTTCTCCTAAAAACTATGAAGCTGATTTTAGCATTAAACTAAAAAAGATTGACGCTATTGCCAACCTCATTGATCTTGACTTTGGCCTCTCTCCTAACATCACCATAAAAGGAAATTTTGTAAGCGGCCACACCACAAAATTCCAGGCCTTTGCCTCTGTTGATTCATTGCATTATAAAGGCATGGATTTTATGACTAACGATATAGAGTTAACTGCATCAAAGATCAGCGACAGCACCAGCGTTCTAGCTATGGCTTATGTTAATTCAAACAAACAACTATATGGTCCGAATTTCCAAACAGAAAATCTAATCTTCGAAGGGATCTGGAACAAAAGCCATATTGATTTTGGATTAGATGCAGATCAGCAAACGCAAAAGAACTCTATGCGATTGAAGGGCGCTATTGATTTTATGAAAGATAGTACTCAAATCAGATTCTTACCCTCAGCGTTTGAGATCCTGGAAAGAAAATGGACATTCAATCCAAGCAACACCATTACTACTGCAAATCATGATTGGCATTTTAGCAATGTAGAATTGCAAGATGCGGGTCAGGCATTAGGCCTTAGCGGACATATCTCTGATGATCCTGCCCAAAAACTTTTTCTAAACATTACAAAACTGGATCTGTCTATCTTAAATGTTATTACCGGATTAAAATTTAAAGGTCTGCTAGATGCTCATGCAAGCGTGAACGACATCTATCAAAATCCATACATCCAGAATGAAGTCTTTGTTGACAGTCTCCAGATCAATGACTTTCTTATTGGTGACATCACCGGCAAAAATCTCTGGGATAACAGCGAGCGAAAATTTGATATAAACTTTTTCATCGATCGCTTTCAATCGAGAATTGTAAATCTTACGGGATATTACAATCCATCACTTGATGAAAACCCGCTTAACATCCATGCTAAACTTGAAAATGCTAATCTTAAAATTATAGAACCTTTTCTGGAGGGAATTTTCAGCAGATGGGGAGGCACTATTTCTGGAAACTACCTTATCCATGGAACATTCTCTGAACCAGATATTGATGGAGAAGGTACCATCACCAATGGAGAGGTGATGATAGATTACCTTAAAACACAATACAAGTTTTTGGGTACTGTAGGCCTTACCAAAAACTCTCTTGATTTAAAACATTTTGAGTTAATAGACGGTTTTAAAAACAAAGGTAAGTTACACGGATCCATCACGCACAATAATTTCAATGATCCGAAAATTAATCTGACAGCAACATTCCACAACTTCCAGGTGCTGAACACATCGCTGCATGATAATAACTTGTTCTACGGTCAGGCCTATGCAACTGGTGAAGTGAATTTCAGTGGACCGTTCTCTAATCTGAAAATTACAGCCACTGCTAAATCAGAAAAGAATACACGAATCTTTATTCCATTAGATGGCACATCATCCGTAGTGAAGAAAGACTTTATAAACTTTGTTAATTTCAGTGACTCTACATTCTTAAAATCAGTTCAAAAAGAGGCTCGTAAAAAGCTTGATCTTGATGGACTCACATTCGATCTAAACCTTGACATCACACCCGATGCTTATGGTGAAATTATTATTGACGTGAAGGCTGGTGATATTATCCGAGGTCGCGGCAATGGCGATTTACAATTGCAACTCGATACACGTGGAGAGTTTAATATGTTTGGTCAGTTTGAGTTTACAACGGGCGCTTACAATTTCACATTGTATGATATCATCAATAAAGAATTTGAGATTCAACGAGGTAGCAGTATAACATGGTATGGCGATCCATACGCCGGCAACCTCAATGTAAATGCATTGTATAATCAGTTAGCATCCTTTGGTCCCATTCTCAGTGATCAAACAAAAGCAAACTTGCCGCAGCTTAGAAGAAAATATCCGGCGCAGGTGGTTCTTAAATTAGATGGGCCCATGCTCTCACCTAACATCAACTTTGATATCACGGCAAAGGATCTTCCTCAAAGCATTCCTGTGGATAGTGGCCCTCCTATCAGGCTAGGCTTTGAGTTCAATGCCTTTAAAAGCAAACTTGATGAACAAGAACTTAAACGACAAGTATTCAGTCTGATCATATTAAAACGTTTCTCACCTCCTGATGCTTTCAATACATCCGGCTCACTTGCCAATAGCGTGAGTGAATTGTTTTCCAATCAGCTTAGTAACTGGATGACACAGGTGGATCAGAATTTACAGATTGATGTTGACCTCGGAAGATTTGATCAGGAAGCTTTTAATACATTCCAGCTCAGGCTTTCATACACCTTCCTCAACGGAAGACTGCGTGTAACCCGTGATGGTACGTTTAACAACAACACACAAACCACGAGCAGCAGCACAACTACAAATAATTCATCTAACGTTTCTAATATTGCTGGAGACTGGACTGTAGACTATCTGCTCACGGCTGACGGAAAGTTTAAAGTAAAAATGTACAACCGTACCAATGTTAACCCCATCATTAACACGGGAACTCAAAATACAGTAACTACCGGTGTAAGCTTGTACTACACACAAAGTTTTAATGACATTGCCGATCTTTTAAGAAGCAGCCGAAACAAGCGCAAAAAAGAATTAGAAGATCAGAGCAA
>Ga0310811_10009510_pt1 | contig 12554 bp, 11 predicted proteins | sample YCmetagenome_FD_207642 | JGI IMG/M metagenome (GOLD analysis project Ga0310811, IMG submission 207642) | Soil microbial communities from experimental microcosm in Duke University, North Carolina, United States - YC | ecosystem: Engineered > Artificial ecosystem > Soil microcosm > Unclassified ... | reverse complement strand
ACTCGATCTCGGTGGCGCGCTGGGCCATCGTGAACTGCCAGTGCTGCATCTTGCCCAGCGGTCCGCCGAACACCTGCCGGGTGCGCAGCCGCTGCACGGCCAGGTCCAGTGCGGCCTGCGCGACGCCCACACCGGCAGCGCCGATCCCGATCCGGCCCCGGACCAGCGCGGACAGGGCCACTCCCAGACCGTTGCCCCAGTTGCCCAGCAGGTTCTCCCTGGGCACCTCGACGTCGGTGAAGACGATGTCGGCGGTGATCTGGCCGCGGTGGCCCATCTTGAGGTCCGGTTCGCCGATCCGCACCCCGGGCGAGGAGAGGTCGACCAGGAACATCGCGGCGCGGTCTCCGTGCTCGCCGGCCCGAACCAGCACCGACACCCAGCCGGCGACCACACTGTTGGTGATCCACCGCTTGCGGCCGTTGAGCCGGTAGCCCTCACCGCTCTCGGTCGCGTAGCAGGTCATCCGCTCGGCGGTCAGGTCCGAGCTGGTCTCAGGCTCGGTGGTGGCGAAGGAGAACGCGGTGCGCCCGCTGACCAGCTCCGGGATCAACCGGGCCCGCAGCTCGTTGCTCGCGTAGGTCAGCGTCTGCGGCACCAGGATGCACTGGCCGTCGTAGACCCCGGCCATCGAGGACGAGTGGTAGGCGATCTCCTCGGTGACCGTGCAGGTGCCCAGCATGGGGTGCTCCAGGCCGGCCCCGAACTCCGGGCCGAACGGCACCGCGAACAGCCCCTCGTCGGCGAGCCCCCGGAACGCCTCCCACGGGAAGCTGTCCCGGGACTCCTCGCGGGACCCGATCTCCCGGGCGAACGGGGCGAGGCGCTTCTCCACGGCCGCGCGGGCCCGCATCCGCAGCTCCACGATCTCGCCCGGAAGCCACACGTCGTGGGTCATCCGGTCCTGCGTTCGCGGGACGTCGACCATGGAGCGCTCCTTCGGGTCGGGTGCCGGACGAGAGTAACAGTCAACGCTGACTGTTACTAGGCTCGCGGGCGATCGGACCGTCGACCGGCGCCCGCACGGGATCGCGTGACCTGCATGGCGGCGGGCGAGGGTTACTGTATCGGCGTGGCGACGTCCGGACAGGCTGGCGCACGCACGCAGGTGGAGCGCAGCGACACCACCCGTGCGCTCATTCTCAACGCCGCCGTCGAGTGCCTCGTCGCGGATGGCTACGAGCGCACGACGACGGTCAGTGTCCAGGCGCGGGCCGGGGTGTCACGGGGGCGGCTGCTGCACCAGTTCCCCTCGCGCTCGGCACTGCTGGTGGCCGCCGCCCAGTACCTGGTCAGCAATCACATCGCCGACATGGAGCACTGGATCGGCAGGTCGGACAACCGGCACGTCGATGACGGCGAGCGGTGCGACCGGGCCACCGAGCTGTTGTGGGCGACGTTCGACGAGCCCTACTTCTGGGCGGCGATGGAGCTGTGGCACGCGGCCCGGACGGACGCGGACCTCCGGGCGGAGCTTCTGGCGACCGAGCGGCAGCTGAGCCGGGCGATCAGTCACGTGGTCGCCTCGATGTACGGACCGGTCCTCAGCAGCCACCCCGACTTCGACGAGCTGTGGCAGGTCCTGTTCACCAGCATGCGTGGTGTGGCGCTGACCTACGCCCTCCGGCCCCGGGACCACCCCACCGACCCGCACCTGTCGATGTGGAAGCGACTTGCACGTGTCACCCTGTTGGGTGATCGCATGAGCTGTAAAAACAGTCACTGATGACTGTAATCTCGCTGTCTCTTAGTCGTCGAGGGACGTGCGGATGGTCAAGGTCGAGCCCACTGTCGTACCGACCACGAACGCCGAACCGCTGGCGTTCGTCATCATGAAGCTCGGCAGGCTGCTCGAGCGCCGGTTGAACCGAGCCGGGGATCGCTACGGCCTGACGGCCAGCCAGCTACTGGTGCTCGGCCTCATAGCCCGCCACCCCGGAGCGAGCCGGGCCGATGTGGCCAGGGGGGTTCATGTCTCGCCCCAGGCGGCGGGCTGCGTCCTGGCTCAGCTCCTGGATGCGGAGATGGTCACCCGATCAGAACGCGCGGTCGGCCTGCCGCTCGAGTTCTCGATCACTCCGGAGGGGGCCGAGGTTCTGAAGGAGGCCGAGATCAGCAGCGATGTGGCGTCCAGGAGCGCCCTTGACGCCTTCCGGTCCGGCCACCGCGAGTTCGTCGGCGCCGCGCTGCGTCATCTCCTGCGGAGCCTGGAAGGGGATTCGTAGGGCCTCGCCGCGCGGGCCGGCGGCGGTGTTGTGAGCTAACCGGGGCTGGGCGTTCGTCACAGCCCACGGCTGGGCGTGTCCCGCCCGGGATACCTATCGTGGAACGTGTCGCCGGTGCCGGCCATGTGAGCCGGCGCCCCGGTAGCGGGTAGCCCGCACCGCGGTGAGCGACACCAGACCTTCGGTTTGGCCCCTCAGCGACGAGTCGTGGCCGTGATGTGAGGCGGACTAGATGGGCAGGATCGTTGCGACGGTGGTGGTGTCGGTGATCGAGTCGGTGCTGGAGGTGGTGGACTGGGTGTTGGCCGGGATCCCCAATCCCGTACCGAGCTCCGGGCAGCTGCGGCAGATACGTGGGCGAGCCCTTCCCCCGGTGATCAGCCCCGTGGTGAACCCGGTACGGCGGGCCCGCCGCCCGCTGCTGGCGGCGATCGGGACGGCCGATCTGCTGGCAGATCGGACGCGGCGGCTGGGGGCCGGGACCGACCTGTCGGTGGAGTACCGGCGGGTCGTGAGGGCGGCCGTCTCCGGTGAACCCTGATCGCGGACGGTCCGTCAGCAGGGCCGGCTCTTGGCCGCGCGGACGGTCAGTCAGCCGAGCCGGCCTAGGCCGCGCGGACGGTCAGTCAGCCGAGCCGGCCTGGCATCATCGCGCCCAGGCCGCTGAGCTGAGTGCCAGCCCGACGGCCAGTACCGCGAGGAGCAGTAGCGTCACCGTGAGGAGTGTCCGCGCCGCGGCCGCTCGGGCACGCCGCTCGGGTGGCTCCGCCTCCGCGCCGGCGGTCCCCGGTGTCGGTGCGGGGTCGAGGGGACGGGCCCGACCCACGTCCGCCGCGGCCGCCCGATGCCGGCGTGAGCCGCGCTGCTCCGGGATGGTCGGCACGACGGGCGGGGGCTCGGCGGGTACCGCCGGCAGCCACAGCGTGGGTTGCGACACCGCCCAGTCCTTCGCGGAGTCGGCCAGCCATGCCTGCAGCGTCTGGTCGGGTGGCGGTGCTTCGTAGTCGGGCGAGCCGTGGTCTCTCATGGTGGCCGTATTCAGTAGTGAATTGACAGCGTCTTGAAAGGAAAGCGCAGTGTGCTCGGGCGAATGGCGGATCAGTCGTCCGATCCGTCGGCCTCGTGTTCCTCGGCCGGATGCTCTTCCGCGTCCTGTGCCGCGGCGGACCGTTCCGGTGCGGACTCATCGAGATCGGTCGGGGCGGACCCGGACGAGAAACCGAGTTCGGCCGCCAGCATTTCGTGCAGACGGCGAATCGCCGCGCGGGCCTCGTCCTGGATCTTCGCCAGGTGGTGCACCTCCCGGGCGGCGTGGTCACGCTTTTCCTGCGCGGCCTTCTCCGCCTTCAGGCGCGTCTCCTCGGCCAGGGCGTCGGCGTGCTTGCGCACCCGCTCGGCCTCGCGCTCGGCGTCGGAGCGCATCTCCTCGGACCGCTGCTTGGCGGCCGCGAGCTCCGCGGCCACCTCGGCCTCCCGCTCCTGGATGAGGGCGTTGCGCCGGGCCGCCTCCTGGTCCAGGTTCGACGCGCGGATGATCATCTGCCGCTCGGCGTCGTGCCGGTAGGTCTCGGCCTCCACCCGGGCCTTTTCCATGAGGGCGCTGGCCTCGTCGGTCGCCTTGCGGCGGATCTCGCCGGCCTCGAGCTCGGCCATCCGCAGGATCTTCTCGACGCGGTGGCCGAAGCTCTGCGACTCGTCGGCGCCCGCGGACTGGCGGCTGTTGGCCAGATCGTTCTCCGCACGGCGAAGCTCACGCTCGGCCAGCTCGGCCCGGTGGTGCTCTTCCTCGAGGTGCTGCTGCAGAGCGCGCATGTGGTGTTCGACTTGATCGCGGTCATAACCGCGCCATACAACCTCGAACATGTCGGTACTGGTCGAATCGGGGGCGACGGTTTCGCTGGGAGCGGCGTTCATACCGGGGATCGTAGCCAGCGTTTGCGCGATGGGCGATAGCGGGATACGCATTCACGAAAGCTGTCGAAAACGTGACTGATCGACCACGGGAAGTAATCCGTGAACGCATTCCTCTGCCTTATCGGAATGGTACGAATGGAATTGTCGTGCTGCGACGAATGGTGGGATGGGGGCTGCTCGTTCTTCGCACCCGGGCCGCGCACCCGGTTCGACTCCGGGCCCCGGACACCCGGCCCGCGCTGTCGGCCCCGCACACCCGGTTCGTGCTTCTGGTTCGTGCGCTCGGCCCCGGACGCCTGGCCCCGCATGCCTGGCCGCGCATGCCTGGCGCCGGATGCCTGGCCCCGGATGCCTGGCCCCGGACGCCTGGCCCCGGATGTCTGGCGCCGGATGCCTGGCCCCGGATGCCTGGGCCCGCACACCCGGTCCGTGCTCCTGGTTCGTGCGCCCGGCCCGACACCCGGTTCGTGGTCCCACCCCGTCGGCACGCCCACTTCGTTGCGCCGCACACCCAGTTCGTGCGCCGCACACGTGCTACAGCCCGTGTGGGGAGCACAGAACGGGTGTGCGGGTGGTTGGACGCCAGCGAACGCGCGGCGGGTCGGCGCGATGCGCCGCGGGTCGGCGGGATGCGGCCCAGGGTCGGCGGGATGCGGCCGTGGGTCGGCGGGATGCGGCCGTGGGTCGGCGCGGTGGCGGGCTGGCGGGATGCGGCCGCGGGTCGGCGGGATGCGGCCGCGGGTCGGCGCGGTGGCGGGCTGGCGCGGTGCGCAAGGCCGGTCGGGTCGAAACGGTTCGATGGCATTGACGCCCGCCGATTCGACCTTGATCGGAATCGGCGGGACGGGGTTGTCGAGACGCGCTCCCAATGGGGATACACCGCTGCCGATTACCCTTTGAGTCGGCTATCCCGAGAGACCCTAATCATTTTTCACTCGAAAGGACCACCGCTGTCCGCAGAGTCGTGGCGCATGTCTCCCTCTCGCGCTCCATGCTGCGGTTCGATGACGAAACGATATGGTGTAGGTAGTGGGAAGGCTGAGGAATCCTGGAACGTAAAGACGGGGGAAGGACCTGCGTATGTCGTCGTCGGAGCCGGTGAGTAGAAATCCCGATAAAGGCTATGTGGCGTTACTCGGGTGGAGCCTCAATGCGGTGGAGGCGCTCGATAGATTCGACCGGAGATATGTCGTGGTGGCCCCGGATTGGGCTGAGGAATACTGTCAGAAGCACGATATCCCGTACATTCCGTGGAATTTCGAACGGCTCAACGACCGGTCGCTGGAGATCGCCGAGACGCTCCAAAAAGAGGGTGTCGACGTAGCCATCCCGCTGTTCGAGGAGACCGTCGAATGGGCCGGCGCCATCAACTCCGTGCTGATGGACAACCCGAGGCTGTTCGGCCAGGCGATGTTGCTGCGGGACAAGGCGCTGATGAAGCGCCGGGCCCAGCTCGGCGGCATCCGGGTGGGCATCTTCGAGGAGGCCCATGACAAGACCGACGTCATCAGGTTCCTCAAGCGGGTCAACCAGACGCTGCTCAAGCTCGACGGCGACCCGAACGACCCGATCCATCTGAAGGCCTTCGACAAGGCCGGGTGCCTGGGCCACCGGGTGATCCGGACCCCGGACGAGGTGGACACGATCCCGGACGAGGAGTTCCCCGTCCTCATGGAGTCCCATCTCGACGGCTGGGAGTTCGCGGTCGAGGCGTGGGTGCACAACGGCAAGATCCGGTTCCTGAACATCTCGGAGTACGTCACCCTCGGGTACTCGGTGTTCGTCCCGGCCACGCCCGAGCTGGAGAAGTACCGGCCCGCGATCACCCAGCAGATCGAGAAGCTGATCAAGACCTTCGAGATCGACTTCGGGTTCATCCACCCCGAGTACTTCGTCACCAGCGATGGCGAGATGTACTTCGGAGAGGTCGCGTACCGGCCGCCGGGCTTCAAGGTGTTCGAGCTGCTCGAGCGGGCCTACGGCTTCAACGCCTACCAGGCACTCGTGCTGGCGTTCGACCCGAAGACCACCGAGGAGGAGATCGAGGCCTTCTTCCCGCGCGAGGTCGTCGACGCCAAGGGCTACGCCGGATGCTTCGGCGTGTACCCCCGCCGCCGGGTGGTCAGCGAGCTGTCCATGCCCGAGGAGACCGAGGACCACGACTACTTCGAGTCCCACGAGCTCACAGCGCCGCTGGAGGAGACGGTCACCAAGCGCACCGCGTTCGGTACACACTGGGGTCTGGTCTACTTCTTCGGCGACGACGCCTACACGATGCGTGATCTGCTGAAGAGGCAGGAAGAACTTGACTTCTACGTCTAGCGGGATCGCATGAGACCTCAGCTGCATGGGCGCGAGCTGGAACCGCCCGAGCACGACCAGGGCGGTCCCGCGCGTGACCGTGCGCAGGCCGGCGGTTCCGCGCTGGCCAAGCGGCTGGCCGCGCTCGACGACGCCACCCGGGCCATGGCGCAGACCCGCGACTTCGGCAAACACCTGAAGCTGCGGCGGCTGCTGGACTCGCTGCGTCGGGTGCTGCTGCAACCCGACGGTTGCGCGGCGATCCAGTCCCGGGCCCAGGCACTCGAGGAGGCCGGGCTGTTCATGGGTACGGACTGGGCCTCGCCGGAGATCCTGATCCCGGCCCTGGTGGGCCCGGGCCTGCGCAGCGGTGACGCCGACACGCTCCTCATGGAGGCGGTGAGTGAGCTGCGCATGCTGGCGATCGCCACCGGTGAGTTCAAGCATCCGAGGATGTCGGCGGAGGAGGCCCACCAGTTCCTGTCCCAGGTGCTGGCGATGAACCTGTCGCTGCTGTTCACCTCGCCGAGCGAGGCGGAGCGCCACAAGCAGGGCCGGATGGCGCAGCCGATCCGGGAGCTGTTCCGCCACCTCGGCGACGGTGTGGGCTACGAGGCCATCCTCGACCGGCTGGTGGAGGAGATCTGGCGCATCCTGCGCCAGCGGCCGATCCAGGTCGACCAGGTCCAGCACATGATCACCCAGATCGCGGTCTACCGGCGCGATCCGGACGCCGGCATCGGCAGCGGCGGCCAGGGGATCGAACGCCTGATCAGCAGCCTGTTCGGCACCACGGAGGCCTGCCGGGAGGACCCTGGCGTCGAGATCTACCGGTCGCGGCTGGAGGCCATGGACGCGCCCGGCCTGCAGTACGAGGCGGCCGGCTTCGCCCGGGCCATGCACGACACCGGCCTGGTGTCGCCGTACCACGCGGAACTGCTGCGCTACCTCGTCGAGAAGGGCGACTACCTGATCGCCGAGGCGCTGGGGCTGTCCAGCACCGGCAAGGACTGCATGCTGCGCTACCACGATCTGGTGCGCCGCCTGATCGTCGAGGCGGTGTACCCGCAGACCGCCCAGTGCATCTACGGCCTCGCGCTGATGCTCGACCGGGGGATCCTCTACCAGGCTCCGGTGGCCCCGGCCCTGTGGCGCCAGATCGCGCTGCCGCTCTCGCCGTACGCCCAGGAGCGGCTGACCCTCGCCTACGGCGACACCCCGGCGCCGGGTGCCCGCCTGCTGGCGGGGGTGCTGTCGATGCTGGGGCTGCCACTCGGGGTCGGTCAGGGTGACAACCCGACGTGCCAGTCCGCGCGGGCGCTGTCGATGTGGGCCTACAACGACCCCGACTACCTGCTGCAGGTGCTGGTGTCAGCGGCCCGCGACGACGAGGTGATCATGCACTTCGAAGGGCAGCCGATCTCCTCACGCGAGAGCTCCAGCGGGCTGGCCACGAAGCTGCCCGTCGACCTGGATCCGGTGTCTCTACTGGTGGTGCCCCACCTGGACCGTATCTACGCCGAGATGGGCCGCCGCTGCGGCGACCGTCCGGGCGACCCGCACCGGTGGGTCAACCCCGAGTTCCACGGCTGGTGGGCCGGTCGCGGGTTCGCCATCAACGTCGACGTCGCAACGGGCAAGCTCATCGATCTCGACGAGTTCCTGCGGCACTTCTACGCCAGCTACCACCCCGATTACAACGGCGAGCAGCCGTTGATCCACCCGCAGCCCGCCGGCGTCGCGGTGACCGACAGCGCCGCGCGGTACATCGGCTGGCACGCGATCGCGATCCTGCGGGTGGCCCCCGATCCGCAGGGCGTCATGCGGGTCTACTTCTACAACCCCAACAACGACAGCGGGCAGGACTGGGGCGACGGCGTCGTGGTCAGCACCGCGGGCAACGGAGAACGGTTCGGCGAGGCCTCGCTGCCGTTCGAGCAGTTCGCGTCGCGGATCTACATCTACCACTACGACCCCTTCGAAAGAGGTTTCCCCGAGCGGGTCCCCGACGACGACATCGAACGGGTCGTCGGTTACATCCATCGCAGCTGGGGAGTCGACCGGCTACCCGCCGGTGAGCTGCAGGCTTCACCCGAATCGGGCGACGGATCACCGGGCTGACGTCTTCTGTTCCACGGTTGGACCAATCAGTCAGTTACACAGTGTTATGTGATCCTGACCCGAACGTGGCTCCAGAGCTTGCGGGTGCCGTCGGTGCGCCCGCAATATTCGATTCCGGATACCGATGGACGAGCGGTCTGACCCTCGCCCGGCAGGGGGTGCCAAGTTGCTCGACCCAGGAGACAGCGGCGCCCGCGACCGAGCTCGGATCACAGCTTCCGGCCGGGTCGTCGCCGACTGCGAGACCTACATCCGCGGCCACCACGAGTGGCTGGTGCGCACGGCGAAGGCCGTCGGCAACGCCTACCGGCTCGACCCGGGCGTGCACGAACAGATGCTCGCGGAGCTGTACGAGGTGTTCTTCCGGCGCTGGGGCCAGGACCTGCTGGGGGTGGGCGAGCACGCGCGCAACGGCTACGCGCACAAGCTGCTGGTCTACCGGGCCCAGGTGCACCGGGCCGCGCGCGACCTGGCCCAGGGCTCGTTCCTGGGGGGCGGTTCCGATGTCGAGACGCTCCGCACGATCCTGCTCAACCGGCTCACCGGTGAGGAACGGGACGTGGTCGTGATGATGCACGGCCTGAAGAAGGACGAGGCGCAGGTCGCCGCCGAGCTGGGATTGCCGGTCCGCTCGGTCGAGCGGATCCACGAATGTGCGCTGGACAGGTTGCGCGCGGCGCTACGCCCGCTCGTGCCCGGTGGAGCGGGCTCCGCACGCGGGGGGCAGTGGTGAGCACCGGCCGGGGCGGGCCGGTCGGAACCCGGGACGCCCGGCTGGAGGCGGCGCTCGAGGAGATCTTCGCCGAGACGCCCGGTCCGCCCGCACCCGAGTTCGACGTGGAAGACCTTCTTCGACGGGCCAAGGGCTCGCTCGGGCTGCCCGATCCCGATCCGGCGCTCGTCGGCCTGCCGTCGGTCGGACTGGTACGCCGGCGCAGCGTCTTCACCATCGTGGGTTCGCTGATCCTGGTCGTGCTGATGATCACCGGCGCGCTGGCCTGGCAGCGGGCCGAGGCGTTCTCCGACGACGCGGCCCGCCAGCAGGCGATCGCGCTGGCGACCAGGCCGGTGCACGCGCCGTTCACCCGTACCGAGGTCGAGAAGCTGGCGGCCGCCGTCACACCCGGGATCGTCGACGTGGAGACCGAGCTCGGGCTGAGCTACGGCGGCGCCGGCACCGGCATCGTGCTGAGCCCGGGCGGCGAGGTCCTCACGAACAACCACGTGATCAACGGCGCGCACTCGGTCGAGGTGGTCACCAAGAGCGACGGCAGGCGGTACGCGGCCTCGGTCGTCGGATACGACCGCAACCACGACGTGGCGTTGCTGCAGATCCGCGACCCGGGCCCGTTGACCCCGGCCGCGGTCGGGGACTCCTCGACGGTCCGGGTCGGTGACCCGATCCTGGGCCTCGGCAACGCCGGTGGCGCCGGTGGCAGGCCTGCCCGGGCCCCGGGCACGATCGCCGAGCTGGGGGCCTGGATCAGCACCAGCGACGAGCTCACCGGCAGCACCGAGCGGCTGCGGGGCCTGATCCGGGTGCTGGCCGACATCCGGCCCGGGGACTCCGGCGGGCCGCTGGTCAACGAGGTCGGCCAGGTGATCGCGGTGAACACGGCCGCCTCGGTCAACTACACCACCAACGTGCCCAACGGCATCGGGTACGCGATCCCGATCAACGACGCGCTGGGCATCGTGGCGGCGATCAGGGCCGGGCAGTCCACCGACGAGGTCCACGTGGGCCCCACCGCGATCCTCGGGGTCACGGTGTCGGGCCCGGAGCTCTACCCGGACGGCCGCATCGCGCCGTGGGCGAAACCGGGCGCGGTGGTCACCGGGATCAACTCGGACTCCCCGGCCGAGGGCACCGGGCTGCGTCGCGGCGACACCATCGTCGCGTTCGGGGGCACCACGATCGACACCCCCACCCGGCTCACCGCCGTCACCGGCATGCACCGCCCGGGCGACCGGTTGAACCTCGACTGGATCGACGCGGGGGGTCAGGCGCACACCGCCCAGGTCACGCTGACGGGCGGGCCTCCGGCCTGAGGGTCAGCAGGGTGATCTCGCTGGGCGCGAAGATCCGCAGCGGCGGGCCCCAGAACCCGGTGCCCCGGCTGGTGTAGAGCTGGGTCCGCTCGCCGTGCCGGCTCAGGCCCGCGAGCGCCGGTTGCTCGGTGAGCACGAGGTAGTGGAACGGCCAGATCTGGCCGCCGTGGGTGTGCCCGGAGATCTGCAGGTCGACCCCCGCCGCCTCGGCCTGGGGTACCTGGCTGGGCTGGTGGGCGAGCAGGACCACCGGCAGCTCCCGCTCGGCTCCGGCGAGCGCGGCGGACAGGTCGGGCCCCCCGCCGCCGGCACCGCCGAGCGTGTGGCCCAGCCCGGTGGGGTCGTCGATGCCGGCGAGCACCAGCCGGTCGCCACCGCGCTCGATCACCCGGTGGGAGTTGATCAGGGGCTGCCACCCGAGCTCGCGCATCCGCTCCACCCAACCGGGAGCGCCGGAGTAGTACTCGTGGTTGCCGGTGATGTAGTACCGGCCGTGCTCGGCCCGTACGTCGCCGAGCGGCGCGACCTGGGTGTCGCGGCGACTCACCGAACCGTCCGCCAGGTCCCCGGTGTGCACCACGAGGTCGGCGCCCAGACCGTTCACCACCTCGACCACCCGGGCAGACCAGCGCGAGCGGTCGATCGGGCCGTAGTGGGTGTCGGTGAGCACGGCGAGCCGCAGCCCGTCGAGCGCGGGCCCGAGCCCGGCCAGCCGCACCTCGACCCGTTTGACCCGGGGAACCCGCCGTGCCTCGAAGATGCCGTAGGCCACCAGCACCGCCACCACGACCACCACGGCCGCCGCCAGGATCCGGGACCGCAGCGGGTCGGGCACCCCGGCGACGGTGAGCACCACCTCGGTGACCAGGCCCAGCATGCTCCAGGTGAACAGCACCCAGGCCACGCCCAGCAGCAGGTCGCCGGCCCGGGCGGCGCCGTCACGCTGGCGGGGCCCGTGCCCGAGGGTCATCAGCGCCGGCAGCGCCAGGTAGGCCAGCGCGAACGCGGCCGAGCCGGCGGCCACCCCGGCGGCCGGCCAGTCCTCACCTCCGACGACGAGCGCCCACCAGGGCACCCCGAGCAGCAGCAGCGGGATGACGAACAGGAACACCGGCATCCGCGGCCGGCCGGTGGGCTTGGCCGCTCGGGGTCGGCTCGGTGTGCTGTCGCGGGTGGTCGTCACGTATCGCCGTCTCTCGCGGGTGGGCCCGGGGCGGGGCCGGGCGGTGGTCGCTCCGGTTCCAGAGTGCCAGCGTTGCGGCGTCCGCCGCCGCATCCGGCGATCGCCTACGGCGAACGGAGTAGCATCCGTGCAGATCACCAGCGCTGGGGGGCGCCATGACACTGGATGACCTGATCTCCCGGGTGTACGAGGCGCCACGAGGGTCGCGGGTCGCCGCCGTCCTCGACCTCGGCGGCACCGTGTGCTCGGGAGCCGTCACCGACGCGGGCCTGCCGGAGCTACAGGGCAAGACGGCCGAGGAACTGCGGAAGCTGGGGCAGCGGGAGTTCGACTCGGAGATCGCGGGCCGTCTGCACAGCGAGGTGTGGGAGCTCGTCGAGGCCCACCACCTCATGGGGCACACGGTGGTGCTGGCCTGCGCCGCGCCCCGGCACCTGGCCGAGCCGGCGGCGACCGTGCTGGACGCCGCGCACCTGCTGTGCTCCGAGCCCGAGCTGGCCGACGGGGTGGCCACCGGGCAGCTCGCCGGACCGCCGCTGACCGGGCCGGCCCGGGCGGCGGCCCTGGGCGATCTGGCCGCCCGCAAGGACATCGACCTCACGTGGTCGTTCGCCTACGGCAGCGGCGAGCAGGCACTCGACGTGCTTGGCTGCGTCGGCAACCCGGTTGCGGTGCAACCCGGGCCCGACCTCCGCGCGCACGCCACCGACCGCGGCTGGCCGGTGCTGGCCTGCGTCGAGCGCGGAAAGCCCCCGTCGCTG
>Ga0310811_10009509_pt1 | contig 12554 bp, 5 predicted proteins | sample YCmetagenome_FD_207642 | JGI IMG/M metagenome (GOLD analysis project Ga0310811, IMG submission 207642) | Soil microbial communities from experimental microcosm in Duke University, North Carolina, United States - YC | ecosystem: Engineered > Artificial ecosystem > Soil microcosm > Unclassified ... | reverse complement strand
GAAAGATTTTGCCAGAACTGTTCTTTGCCAATACCTACTGGTGAGACAACGCCCAGACCAGTAATAACTACACGTCGCATAGTATTTGTCTCTATCTACGCTCTAGAATTGCGGGTGGATAAAAATACGTCGGCTACAATTATGTCAAGAATTATGTGGGGAGGCGGAGGTCGCTGAGGAGCGGCCGATAAAGATTGCATAACAAATTACTCTTTCTAAAGAAGAATAGTGTTGAACAAAAACGTGAGAAAAAACAGTTATTCATCACCTGTAAGTATCAGGTTTGTCAGGCGTTGGTGCTTTGTTGATCCTCACTGATGTACTCTTAGCAGTGAATGGGCGGAGAGAGACAGGTGAAAGTGGAGCTGTACCTCGAGGGGCAGGCAGCGGCATCGTCGGCTCAAAACCTGCCATTGAGACTTGCGTTTGTCCATATCCCCTGACAGGGTTTTGCGTAGGACCCTCATAGCGTGACAGTAGATACCCATTACATTCGAGATAGAGTAGATCCAGGCTAGTACCACGTTGAACGACCTGAATTGGGATGGACCTGTACTTAGCATTTTGAATAATTCGTGAGAATAACTGTATTTCTTGTTCGATATTGTGATAAGCCAGTGCGAGCTGATAGTAGTGTCGATAGCGGGATAAAAGCGTATTGAGTGAACCGGCCAGGGGCCAGAGTGTATTGTCTTGCGATAAGGGCACGCGAGCATCCAGATCGCCATTTGCAACGCGCACATGGGTATCGAGAATGAGTTGAATGCTCTCTTCAAGTTGTTGTTTTTCCTCACCAATGATATGCAGTTGTTCTGCAATCTGATGTTCCAGGGAAGCAATCACATGCGCGCGGTCGGCGCGTTCGATCGCATTATGCACACTTCGGTTCCAGAGAAACGAAATAACAGCAATAATTCCTTGAACCAGAAAAGGATCTGCATAATACTGAAAGCCGGCAGGTGTCGTAGCGATGAGTTTCAGATCAGGGGTGACGGGTCCAAAGCGCATCACCAGCGTAAGTACAACGCAGTTAAATAAGGCGCAGAGAAATAACAAGCCCGAAGGGAAGAAGGAAACGGCAGCGATCTCGCCGATAACAAATAATAAATCGAGGAGTATCATATGGGCAAGATCTAACCCACCGGGAAGATGAAAAAACGCTATTGTCTGGCCTCCATCAATCTGCAAAATTAATAAAATACCGGCCAATGTGTGAAAGCCCTTATGATTCAAAAAAGCGATGAAAGAGGTAGAGATTATTCCTCCGACCATAACGGCCGAAATAATGAGATTGTGGATAATAAAACCCATAAAGAAGACTACGATGACTATACAAAGTACCCCAAACAAAATAGTTGCGGTCAAACGTGAGCGGCGTACTCGTTCGCGTTCTTCCAGGCTAGCGCTGATAGGAGCGTCAGGTAAAGCCGCCAGCCGATACCACCAGCTAAAAGAATTGCGTTTCTGCTCTTCACCCTCAATCAAATGTGCCAACAAATGGTCAGAAGAGTCTTGTTGCATGTTATTCCCTTTTTGCCTGTATTTTATAAAGCGCTAAATGCTTCATAAATTCTAATATATCCTGCTGAAAGTAACTCTTGTAAAAAATGGATGACTCGTTCTGGCTGATCTTTCGAAACTAAAGATAGGATTTGTTCCACGGTTCGATTCCCATCTATGAGTAAAAAAATTTGGCGTTGCCAATGAGGCCAGGATCTCACAAGCGATATATCTATTTCCATAGATATAGTTTTTTGCAATACAGACCTTTCATAGAGAGTAGGAGCTTGTGAAGGAACTGGAGGTATAGGAATGTTTGGACCTGTGACAGGACTGACAGAGTAGGCCCCCAGTTGTTGTGCAGAGATACCAGGCCAGGGACCTGTGATCTGATAGTCCGCTTCAGAGCCATATGGGTGAGTATTACTCAAGCGAGGAATACCAGCTAATGGACCTGTGGTTTGCAGATTTGGTCCAGATCCATAGTGGTTGAGATAATCAAATGGCTGGATATCAGGCAGTGGATCCGTGGTGATCTGATGATTGGGCTCAGATTCGTACGGATGAGGTTGCCCTGGCGGTAGTATACCACCTGGTGGATCTGTCGCCTGACGACGATTAGGACGGGGGTGAGCGTTGCTAGCATAGGGAAGTGCCTGTGAGTCTGGACTAACACCAACATTACTTTGCTTCGGCTCCTCTCCAAAAGTATGTTGGATATCGCGTAACGTCAAAGAAAGCTTGCCTTTTTCATAAAGGATTTTCTTTGCATCCTCACCTGAAAGCAAACTTTGACCATTTGTAATGGTACATGCGACTATTTTACCACTTCTCACTAAGATCTGAACATCGCACATTCCATTTAGCAATGGAATGCCATCGATTTTTGTCACCAACTCGCCGCTCAGTTTATGAGTAGATAAAATAGTTTCAACAACTTTGAGTGTTGTAGAATATGTTTGTTGCATTTTTTTTAGTAAAAACTACAAGAACAGTAAACGTTTACTGTTTACATTTCTAGCGGTAAGTCTATCATAATTCCGATTCGCTGACAATGATAAATAGAAAAAAGGTAAAAACTGTCCCTACATCCCACCAGCCCTTGTTTTTGAGCGATTGGAACAGTATCAGCACATCCCACTTTCTTTATAGATGCTAAAATATTGTGCGAAGCGAGACTGACTTTAGCATTTCTAAAATGTGAATAGTCCTTTTTTCCCTATTTCCCCCTATGTCCTATATTTATAAGGATCTCAGTTATAGATCATATAGAAGAGATGAAAATTGTAAAATGGATAAATGGATCTGCCAGTGTTCATCGTCTGCAACTTTATTCCCGGTGAACAACATGGTCAGGCCATGGGGAGTTGGATATGAAATGTAGAGCCTTCTCCTGCAATCCCTCTACTTTCTATCCAGATTTTGCCTCCCATCGCTTCAATCAGGCGTTGTGAAACATAGAGTCCCAGGCCAGAGCCGCGCACAGGGCTGTTTACATCGCTCTCTATGCGATAGAAGCGCTGGAACACCCGATTTTGTTCTTTGGGATCAATGCCCTTGCCTTTATCCGCGATACTAATAATTACCTGTCTCGCACTATTGGTACGTGCAAAGAAACCGATCGGTGACGCAGAATCTGAATATTTCAATGCATTCGTGCTAATATTCATGAGTACCTGACGTAAGCGTACAGGATCAGCCATGACGGCCAGATTGCCAGGGAGATGCAAATGAATTTCGCGGTGTTCCTGTGTGACCTGTGGTTCAATAATAATCAGCGTACTTTCGATCACCTCATCCACTGAGACCCGGCTTGTATCCAGAGGCCGTAGTCCCGCCTCCATCTCCAGGCGGCTCGTATCCATGATATTGCTTAACAATATGACCAGTTCTTCGCAGCCCTGACGAGCCTTTTGCAGAAATTCCTGTTGTTGTTCTGGCGAGATCTCGTTGCCAAAGCTTGCCAGCAATTCGATGTAGCCCTGCACGGCAGTCAGGGGTGTACGTAGCTCGTGTGAGGCGGTAATCATAAATTGATCTTTGAGCTGATCGAGTTCTTGCAGGCGCTGATGGGCCTTCTTCAGGCGCTGATAGAGGCGAGCATTGGTAAATGCTACTCTGGCCTGTTCGACAAAGTTCTGTGCCAGCGGTAGATCGGCACTATTGAAAGGAGGATATTCATTCAAGCTGTCATGTTCAGCGCGCGCAAAAATTAAGACGCCCGCCGCCTTTTCGCGTACGATCAGGGGGGCCAGGATTGTGCTGTGAATGCGAAGCTGCATCAGTTTTTCGTGCAGTGTTGGAGGGTACAGGCGGCGTGTTCTTCTGCCGTTCCTTCTTGCTATTGGAAGTTGATCGGGCGCTGAGGAGGGTGTTTCAGGCGAAAGGAGATGCGTATCTGGTTGCACCAGGAAAGCGATCTGCTGGAGCATGGGCTCGGAAATATGGAGCGCCTGAGCTTCATATTCGTGCGGATAGATGCAGGGCCAGGCTTTCAGCATCTGCTCCTTATGGGTTTCTCTGAGCGAGAGTGCGCATGGTTCGAGCAATCCCTGCTCATTGATGAGATAGAGAATAACATAATCAGTGCGTAATGCCTTTGTGGCTTCCTGGCAGATCAGATCGCCAATTTCCGCCGGATCAACAACCGCTGAATTCAGGCGCACCGCGATAGTTGTCATCGCGTTCGCAAAAGCTTCATGCTCTCGTGCTTCCTGATAGAGCCGTGCATGTTCAATGATCGTCGCTATCTGTTCACAATAAGCGCGCCCTAATGTGAGCATCTGCTGATTGAGCGTCCGTGTCCTTTTATCTGTCACGGCAAGGCAACCAAGCAATTTGTCCTGATAATAGAGTGGCAGAAAGTAGCTGGAAACAAGTTGTTGTTGTTGTAGCCAGATGCGTATATCAAGTGGTAGCTCACTGAGATGATGAGACCAATGCATCTCAGTCTCTCTACTGGTTTGCGCCATACGTTGCAGGAGTGCATTCTCGCGAACATACCAGGTGACAGGCGGTGTGTTATTTGAAGTGGCATAGACCTGGATCGGAAGCGATTCGCGATCTTTTTGCGAAGAGAGCAGGAGTATGGCCGTCGTAAAGCCCAGCTCCTTGATGGGCAGGCATACTGTGCGTTCGAGCAGTTTGTCCATATCCAATATCTGATTTAAATGTATGGCAAGCAAGCGTAGATTTTCAGAATCGCGCCGTTGGCACTCGCGTTCCCGAAGCAAGAAGTCGTTCTCGCGATTCGTTAAGATATAGCGTATGGCAACAATAATGCTCACCAGCAGCGTCAGGGCTACCAGGCCCTCGCTTACTCGCCCTGCATGAAAAACCTCGGCATAAATACAGAGAAGCAGGAGCGTGATAAAGGGAATGTAGACATGCAGGCTTGAGGTGAGCCAGTTGCTATCAGCGTGATCAAACGACGAAATTTCGGTACGTACCCTGACTTGTTTCTCATTTTGCCGTTGATAGGCCTCATGCACAAGAGCCGTATAGGAGTAGAGTCCGGCCATTCCCCCCAGTAACTGGCTAATGAACCAGAATGTATCAATATATGCCGTTCCGACTTGATACTCACCGAAAATATTGAGATACGCATAAGCCATATCCGCCCAGGTTGTGGAAAGAAGGGAAAAAATAAATAAGAGGTAGGGAATATAAAAGTTCGTGTCTACCTTGCGTTGCATCAGCAAGAAAAACGCGAGCAAAGAAATTGCATCAAGTGTTGGGTAAGCGAAGCTGACGACCAGATCGCCGATATTCTGGGGAGAGAGCGTGTGAGAGGTATTTTGCAGATATTGAGGTCCGATCAGGAAATACCAGCATATGCCTAGCAGACTGCCCGTAGTAATCATCGCATCGATGACCATGCGTATGTGAAAGCGTGCCTTCGTTGGCATAAGAAGTAAGCCCGCAAAAATTAGAGGATAATAGAGGAGAAAAAAAAAGTCTGCAAATGATGGAAAGGGGACATCTCCTTGATGTTGCAGATACCAATAGCAAAAGCCGCCGATGGCGTTGAACAAGAGGCCCAGAGATACGAGGAACCAGGCCAGCTGATAACGTTGTGGGAGAAGTAGAGGGCCGTATCGGCTGCGATAGGCTGTTTGTAAGGCCCAGATAGCGCCAATGAAAGAGCTAACGCCGTACATCACGTTGGCAAAATCTTGATTAAGTTGCTCGTCGCCCGGTCGTTTGTACATCCAGAAGAAGCAGCCAAGGATAAAAAAAGCTGTAAAAAAGGCAATAAAAAAATTATAACGTGCCAGACGTTTTAAATGTGCAGATTCTATTATTCTCGTCGAAGCCGTATTCATAAAAAATCCTCGTACGAAGGCATAAACTAATGAACCACGGGAAGTATACTTGACTGCTTTATAGCTCGTCAAGCCGGGCGTTTTCCCATTTTCTCCATAGAAGCAATTTTGTGCTCCGAGAAGTAGAGAACAGGTAGAAAAAGCAATGCAGAGCGTAAAGATCGCTCTGGCAAAAAATGGTCAACGGTATGGGATATTTCGATTGGGGAAAGGATTTATGTCAAGGATTTCGTCGCACAAGATCGAGATACCAGAATGGTAAGCGTTTGCGAAGATGCGGTTTACTTCGTACGACATTGCCGGGAATGGTATCAAGGATATTATAAGCCAGCTCACCAGTAAGCGAACCGGCCATATCGCCGGGGCTATATTCTAGCATCCGCGTGGTGCGTCTCCCTGTGCGTTGTTCGCGTGTATCAATGGTCATCAGCATCAGGCCGGTTTCATCTTCATCGGCGACCACCTCTAACCAGGGATAGCTACCAGTGCTGGGTGAGAAGATGCCACTCAGGCCATTCGCGTGTATGCCTCCCTGTTGTCCATTCCAGTTTGCCAATGCAAGATACACATTATGTTCAGCTGCGCGTACGCGCCAGATGAGAGAGTGGAGTGGATCGAATTCGTCTGGTCCAGTGGACATGGCATGCTGAACTCTTGATGGCGGAAGGCCGATTGGTTCTGGAAAATCGAGCAGGGTTGGTGCGCAGACCAGATCTGCGCCCTGGCCTGCAAGGACGCGTAACGTTTCCGGGAAGAGCACATCATACCCGGTGACCAGTCCTATGCGGCCCGCAGGTGTGTCGAATGTTGGCAGACCAAGATTGCCTGGCGTAGCCCAGAGGCGGTCCCGCTTCGTCAGGTGCAATTTGCGGTAGGTACCATAGATGCCTTCGGGATCAATTAGCAATACGGTATTATAGTATGTTTGATTGGCCTGTTCAGCCACACCCAGGACCATGCTGATTTGCAGCTCTCCAGCCAGTGCGACCAGTATCTCAGTTTCTGGACCCGGGATCGTGATTGCACCTTTCTGGTAGTGTGCAATAATCTCATCGTTTGTGGCCTTCTGGTTCTGTGCAGCGGAAATGGGTCCGGGAAGAAGCAACTCCGGGAGCACCAGCACATCGGGGGTAGCTGGTGCGGCATCGCGCATCAGGACGCGCAATTCGTCTTGCAATGCTGCGAGCGATTCCGGTAAAGAGCGTGGAGAAAAGAGTTCCGGGCTCATCTGTACAATGCCTGCGCAGGAAAGCTGGCCGGGAGGCAATTCTCCGAGATCATACAGATTGTGATAGCGTAGTGGTTCCCAGAGATACGTATTTTGTACCAGCGAGGTATATTCTTCCGGCATCCTATCAGCCAGACGATCTCCCAGTTCTTCCTGCGGAGAACCCCAGCGTTTGTCGCGTGCGTGCGCGAGATGAATCTCCCCGAGGACGATTGCTTCGCCGTTATCAGCGTATGCCTGTATGGAACCATCGGGAGTAAGAATACAACTGCCGCCACTAAACTGTATGCCTCGTTCATTGCCATAGCGATTAGCCGCCACGACATACATGCCATTTTCAAATGCGCGCGCCATCCACCAGCTGCTCGGACACTTTTCCGCATTCCAGCTCACCGGGAAAAGCAGAACATCTGCCTTGCGTAGTGCTGCAACACGGGCAGCCTCGAAGTAGGCTCCATCCATACAAATCAGCGCGCTCAATCTCCCCAGCTCAGTTTCCCAGACGGGAATGCCCATATCGCCATCGCGAGCCCATCGTGGTTCTGAAATATATGAATGTAGTTTGCGATATTTGCCGACCAGACCCTCGGGACCCAGGAGCGCCACGCTATTGTAATAGACATTGGTGTCAGGATCTACCTCAGGAAGGCTCAGAGCGATATAGCAATGATAGTGACTTGCTAACTGCTGGAAACGTTCTGTCGTGTGTCCGGGAACGGGCTCTACAAAGGGCGCTATCTCTTGACGTGAAGCCCAACAGTAGCCGGTCGTAGCCATTTCTGGCAGGACGATCAAGCGTGCTTCATGTTGCGCCGCCTGTTCTACCAGGCGTAGTAGATGCCGAATATTTTTTTCTTTCTCGCCGAGTGTTGGTTCAAACTGGATTGCTGCCACTCGGTAGGTGAGTGAGGAGGAAGAGAGATTGCTCATGTAGGCTCCTGGTGTGTAACTTCGAGAAAGATAAAAGATACGATTTATACGACATTGCGGTTGCTTCTCGCAAGCTCTTCGTAATTGGTAGTATTATAACACTTCGTTGTCTCATCTGTATTATTTTTCTCGATCTGATATGGTACTTTAGGCCCAAAGATCCGTTATTTTAAAACATATGTGACTCTGCCTTTCTGAACAGAAACTCTTCTCTTTACAACTGTCAGGAGTCATGCTACAATCGTAAATACTGTAATAGATAAGCGACTACGCGAGCCAGATCCCTTCAAACATGGGAAACAGAGAGGAAGCATCGGCGGCTGAGAGTGCTCCTGAACCAGAGTGAAGGCGATACCCCTCGCAAGCTTGTACTGAGAAAGTAAAGTACACGGCTCAACACCGTTATCAGTTGTGAGAGCGCGTTCTTTCTGTGCTGATATACGTATAAACCGGATGATATCTCACATGCTGGTGAAGTAGTGGCATTGCAGGAAGAAGCGGAATCTGGGTGGAACCACGGAGAGTATTACGACCTTTTCGTCCCAATGGGGATGGAGAGGTTTTTTTTATTGTTCTGATTGTTCTGGTGATGTCGCAAAAGAAATGCATTGCTTTTCGATCGTGCTGAGCAAAGTTCATGGCCGTGCTGCTTTCACGATTGCTTGTAGTTGCACACGACGTACAGTGTGCGAGGAGCTGGTTCTTATGACGGTAGAAGTAGAATTGCAGGAGTCGATCAACTATACGCCGCTTCAGCGTATGCGGCATTCTGCTGCGCACATTATGGCCGAGGCGGTGCTGGAGATCTTCCCTGATGCGCGTCTGGCGATTGGCCCGGCGATTGAAGATGGTTTTTATTATGACTTTGATCTGCCGCGAGCGCTCACGCCGGAGGATTTGCCCGACATCGAGCAGCGTATGCATCGCATTGTGAATGGCAGTTACCCATTTAAACATGAGATGTGGCCGCGTGAGAAGGCTTTGCAGTACTTCGGTGAGCATAGTCAGGCCTACAAAGTCGAATTGATCGAGAACCTGACCGATCAGGAAGTTGGTATCTATACGCAGGATACGTTCCTGGATCTTTGTCGTGGTCCGCATGTGGAGAATACGCGTCAGGTTGGGCCCTTCAAACTCATGCGTGTCGCCGGGGCTTACTGGCGAGGCGATGAGCATCGTCCGATGCTGCAACGTATCTACGGCACGGCCTGGTTCACGCAGGAAGAGTTGGACCAGTATCTCTGGCGCTTAGAAGAGGCACAGAAGCGCGACCATCGCAAGCTCGGCCGGGAATTGAAGCTCTTTGTGTTAAGCGAAGAACTGCCTGCGGGCGTGCCGATGTTCCTGCCGCGAGGAGAGACGCTGCGCCACGAGATGGAGACCTATGTCCGTGAGACGCAGGAGCGTTATGGTTATCAGCACGTCTGGACCTCGCACCTGGGCAAAGTGCGCCTCTACAAAACGTCGAAACACTGGTATACGTATCGCGAAGACATGTTCCCGATCATGAAGGGCGAGCAGGAAGCTTCAGAGGACGACGCCTACGTGCTCAAACCGATGAACTGTCCGCATCATATTACGCTGTACAAGTCACAGATGCATAGTTATCGTGAATTGCCAGTGCGTTACGCCGAGTTTGCCACGCTGTACCGCTATGAGAAGGCAGGCACGCTCACGGGTCTGGCACGTGTGCGCAGCCTGACACAGGATGATGCGCACGTCTTTATGCGTCCGGATCAGGTGCAGCAAGAATTTGACAATGCCATTAACCTGACGCTGGAAGTCTTCGAGACCTATGGCCTGTCTGACTACTGGGTGCGCCTTTCTCTGCGCGATCCACAGAAGAAAGAGGAGTACATCGGCGAAGACGCAGTGTGGGAAGCCGCTGAGTCCTCATTGCGAGAGGCGACCGAAAATAAGGGCCTCAAATATGAGATCGGCATTGGTGAAGCGGCCTTCTATGGTCCCAAGGTTGATTTTATGGTGCGTGATGCGTTGGGCCGTGAATGGCAATGTTCGACGATTCAGCTTGACTTCAATCAGCCGGAGAACTTCCAGCTGGAGTATGTTGGTGAAGATGGGCAGGCTCATCGTCCGGTGATGATTCACCGTGCCGTCACGGGTTCGACGGAGCGCTTTATGGCGCTGCTGATCGAGCATTTCGCCGGGGCATTCCCGGTGTGGATCTCGCCCGTACAGGCGATGATCATCCCGATTGCCGATCGCCATGTCGAATACGCAAACAACGTGCTGGCAACACTCAAGGCGGCAGGCATACGGGCGGAGATCGACACGCGAGGTGAGCGTATGAATGCGAAGATTCGTGATGCGCAGATGCAAAAGATCCCGTATATGCTGGTGGTTGGAGATAAAGAGGCGCAGGCGGATGCGGTCTCGGTGCGTTTGCGCAGTAACGTCGATCTCAAGTCGATTCCCGTTGCGAAGTTTATCGAAGGGGTCTCTGAGATTATCAAAACCAAGAGCCGCGAACTCTGGCCGTAGTCCAGGCAAGACATTGCCTGATTGAGCGCATACTATGGTAAATAATTCTGGCGTGTAAGCAAGACATGCCGCCTCCCACATGGTGTACAGAGAGAGCTTGCTGATAGCTGAAAGCAGCTTCACCACAAAGAGGACGGTACCCCTTGCCAGCCTGTATCGAGATAGAAAGGTACACGGCACGACACCGTTACTCGTCGCAGTTGAGCGTGCTCTGCCTGTCGTGGGGAGCGTATAGAGCTTTCTGCTATGCTGAGCACGAAAACGGGGTGGAACCACGGAAAGTTATGATGGCCTTTTCGTCCCTTTGCGGACGTGAAGGCTTTTTTTATTGCTTATTGTGTTTTGCCAGTACAAAAAATGGAAAGGAAATCCCTCTATGGCTATCGATGTTTCCTTGCAAGAGTCACTCAGTTATACGCCACTTCAGCGTATGCGCCATTCGATTGCGCATGTGATGGCGGAGGCGGTACAGGAGCTTTTCCCCGAGGCCAGATTTGGTATCGGGCCCGCCATCGAAGATGGTTTCTACTACGACTTTGAATTGCCCAGAGCGCTCACGCCGGAGGATCTGCCCGACATTGAGCGGCGTATGGCACTGATTATTGCTGGCGATTACCCTTTCCTCTACGAACGATGGCCACGTGAGCGAGCGCTTGCCTACTTCCGTGCAAAGGAGCAGAACTATAAAGTCGAGATTATCGAACTGCTCAAGGATCAGGAAGTCGGGATCTATCAGCAGCATAACTTTCTTGACTTATGTCGAGGTCCGCACGTCGAGAGAACGGGACAAATCGGCCCTTTTAAGCTGATGAGAGTCGCCGGGGCTTACTGGCGAGGTGATGAATATCGTCCGATGTTGCAGCGCATCTATGGGACGGCCTGGTTCACGCAGGAAGAGTTAGAGCTGTATCTCTGGCGTCTGGAGGAGGCAGCTAAGCGTGATCATCGCAAGCTCGGGAAAGATCTGAAGCTCTTTTTCCTGAGTGACGATGTTGGCGCGGGTGTGCCGATGTTTCTGCCGCGTGGCGAGATGCTTCGCTACGAGATGGAGAAGTATGTGCGTGAGACGCAGGAGCGCTATGGCTACCAGCACGTCTGGACGTCGCATCTGGGCAAGGTGCGCCTCTATAAGACGTCGAAGCACTGGTACACGTATCGCGACGATGTGTTTCCGGTCATGAAGGGCGAGCAGGAGGCTTCGGAAGATGATGGCATGATGCTCAAGCCGATGGGTTGTCCGCATCATATTCTGCTGTACAAGTCGCAGATGCATAGCTATCGTGAGTTACCTTTGCGGTATGCCGAGTTCGCCACGCTCTACCGCTACGAAAAAGCGGGAGCACTGACGGGTCTGGCGCGTGTGCGCAGCGTGACGCAGGACGATGCACACGTGTTTATGCGTCCGGATCAAGTGCAGCAGGAGTTTGACAATGCCGTCAATCTGACGCTCGAAGTCTTCAACACGTATGGGCTGTCGGACTACCGGGTGCGACTCTCGCTGCGTGATCCGCAGAAGAAAGAAGAGTATATTGGTAGCGATGAGATCTGGGAAGTGGCAGAGAGTGGGTTGAGAGATGCGGCGGAGAGCCGTGGCATTAGTTATGAGATTGGCATTGGTGAGGCGGCCTTTTATGGACCGAAAGTCGACTTTATGGTGCGTGATGCTCTGAAGCGGGAATGGCAGTGTGCGACGATTCAGCTGGACTTTATCCTGCCGGAGAATTTCGAACTGGAGTATGTCGGTGAAGATGGGCAGGTTCATCGTCCGATCATGCTTCATCGCGCCGTCACGGGTTCGACGGAGCGTTTTATGGCGCTGCTGATTGAGCATTTCGTTGGAGCGTTCCCAGTCTGGATCTCGCCCGTGCAGGCCATGATTATTCCGATTGCCGACCGCCATATCGAATATGCGAACAACGTGCTGGCTACGCTCAAAGCGGCAGGTATTCGGGCGGAGGTTGATACGCGAGGTGAGCGTATGAATGCGAAGATTCGTGATGCGCAGCTGCAAAAGATCCCGTATATGCTGGTGGTTGGGGATAAAGAGGCGCAGGCGGATGCGGTCTCGG
>Ga0310811_10009508_pt1 | contig 12554 bp, 13 predicted proteins | sample YCmetagenome_FD_207642 | JGI IMG/M metagenome (GOLD analysis project Ga0310811, IMG submission 207642) | Soil microbial communities from experimental microcosm in Duke University, North Carolina, United States - YC | ecosystem: Engineered > Artificial ecosystem > Soil microcosm > Unclassified ... | reverse complement strand
GCACTTGCACTCCCCTTTTCCATTTGTAGTCATAATGGAGATAACAAATTGAACAGTTCCCATGGCTGCCAGCGCTTGTTGTGCACCTATGCAGAATTCAGTCCAATGTTGGTATTACACTCCCCCATGTCCTGTCTATGTCCGCTTACCTCCACTGGTGCATGAATTCTGATTGATATCATTGCTAAAGCTATTGTTGCAGATCTTATTACATGTATCCTCATGTTGCACAGCACTAGTATTCCATTTACCTACAGATATGATGCGCCACACTTACATTGCTACATTTCTTGCCTACACATTCTACATATTCACGCACTACGATATAAGGACTCTTGGTAGATAGTTTTCACTTCCCCTTCCTGTGGGCAACTGTTGTATAGTGGAGTCACCTAGTAAATCTCATAGTCTTGTGCAATTGTCAACCTCCTTGCCATCTCTGTGACTGTGCATGCGACCTGAGTTCTTTTCAGTTGCACACTACTACCTAGGTTCCCTTTTCTCAAAGTTGCACTTGTCGCCAATAAGTCATGTGCTTTGGTTATCACACTCCCTGCCAGCACACTCCTTGCTAATAGCCACATACCTCTATTGTTGTATCTTCTGCAGCACACTCCTTGCCAATAGTTGCACTCCTCCATTTGTCACATCTCCTGCCAGTGCACTCCTTGCTAATAACTGCACTCCTCTATTGTCACACTTCATGCCAGTGCACTCCTTGCTAATAACTGCACTCCTCTATTGTCGCACTTTGTGCCAGCGCACTCCTTGCCAATAGTCACATATTTTTATTACCGCACTTCTGCCAGCACACTTCTTGCTAATAGTCATGCCCCTCCATTTGTCGCATCTTCTGCCAGTGCACTCCTTGCCTACAAGTAGCGCATTTTGTCACACCCTTAGATTTTGTGTGCTTCAAGTACTCAGCACACTTACATAGCACTACTATTACCTTTAGCGCTATTGCTGTTGGGTTGCTATAAGGTTGCTATAGGTCTTAAGTCCTTGAGCTCAGCTTCCCTTGCATATAAGGATAAGTAGAGTTAGTTGCATTCAGCCTAGCTAGATTTATCTTTCACACTGCATATGAGGAGCAATTGAAGCAGCCACAAAGTAGAAAAGTCATAGACCATGTACTTAAGGACAGGCAAGAAGTCTTATCCCATATAATTGTGTTGTTATTATACGTGCATCATACATAAGACCCTGAAGTAGTAGGACACCATGAGGGACATTCAGTCATTGTACTTAGCTGCCCAAGTTAAGCCTATGTCAACCAAAGGTGCACAATGCAGAACAAGGTCTGCCACAAGCTTCCACCTTTGGATCAACCCTTCGAAGGCCGGAATGGTGTTGCACAGTAGAGGACTGGTTTCACCAGACATGCATTGTTGAGTGTGGTGCGATGCCTAATGTAGAACAGTAAATACAATATTGAATAAGATAAATTAAAACATACCTCTAGAATAACCTTGAGATCCTGCAGGACTTGCCAATTCATGGGGCTCAGTTTATAGTGGACTATGGTGCATTGAGCAGGAAGATCAATCCAATGGTCGATAGCCTAGGCAAGCATTAGGTGATGCAAAAATTTTCTGCATAAAGGCACTCAGAGGTTCAGCAAACTGCAGGACATGATTGTGTTTGATAGTAGACTCCATCACAATTAGTTAGAATGATGAATGGCAAAGGTGCCTTAGGGAAGTCAACATGTAATCGGACTTTCAAACCTCATGGCAGCACCTACATTTTTGGGAAAACATCTATAACTCTACCAAACATCCACATAAAAATATAGCCTTTTAACAGATGGAGAGTCTGAAATCAAACATACAAGGCCCACTTGTTATTTATTTCAAAACCAATGTGTTGAGTCAAGCAGAGACTTACCACCCAGAACAGTGCAGTTTCCACTCATTGTGTCACACCATGTTATATACCTGCCACAATGCCATTTTACACACCGCAACTGCTTGAAAGTTGTGCACTGAGCAATCTGGAAGTTGAACAGTAGGAAAATGAAACTGCATCAAAAGTAAATCAGCAGTGCCAGAGGATGACCCAGCCAGTGTGGTGGAAATGAGCCAGTATTTGTTTTTGTTGTTTTGGGTGGAACAATAAGCACAGCCAGCCACTGACAAGGTCAGCTCCATGAAGGCACATTAATATTACAGGAGTTTCACTTATGACAGAAAAGAAATCACCAAGAGGAAATACTTCAATTGTGTGATGTTTATAGACTGTGTGGGACTCAACAACTCCCGCTGACATTCAGTGGTTGCATCCCAGAAAACACCAAGGTACTATGTCTTTGTCTTGAGTACCCCACTCCAAGTCTGGAGGACAAGGTCAACATTGAGGGCTGTTGATGAATTGGTCAATCATTAAGACCCACTATGATGGCAGTCATGCACAGTGATGCTGGCAATATTGTGCAAGGCTGGGGATTGGCAGGTCCATTTGATACTAACCACCCAGGCAGGCAGGCAGCCTATCCAACAGTCTCCCAGGAATGTGGGATCTATGCCATACCTTGCTGGACATGTACTAACTGCTTTGTGGAAGGTCATAAGGGAGTCGATGAGATGAAACGTTAGCAAACAGTGATAGATATTAAAGGCAGGTGTTTCAAAATAATCAACTGACTTGTAATGATATATGAGATTAGGAGGAACCAGTACTGGATATGATCACAACTGGGATTCAGACCGCAGATTTGAGACATGCCCAGCTGGCTTCTGGATCAATGGGCTACCATCCAATATTTGTCGGCCATGCTTGGCCTCACAGGAGGCACCGCTGGAGTGCTTGTGGACTCACACTACCATCCATTGTCATTCGGCCACACATGGATCCACAGTGAAATATCGGGCATGTGACAAGCATGGGACATGGTCAGTGGAACACAGAATGTGTCCATTGAGGCTGAACAATGCATGACATTATGGATGCACTACCACAGAATCGCTGCTCACCATATATTCTCTTCACATTACAATTCACATCTTCATCATTTCCTAACCATGTCAGCATCCAACACTGATATCCAAGATTTGCCTATTCCTGATCACATTGATCAACAATTGCCTGATCACATGAGCAAAATGAACACTCTCCACAATGATATCAAGACACTGCTCCTCAGCATTCCTAAGGAGAACAATGGTCACATGGGTGAACAGGAGTTCCAGTGCTGGACTGGGCTCGTAGTAAGTTGATTTTCCCTTCAGTCTAGGTATTTAAAAATTGTATTGATAGGCCAACCTCCAATCAAAAACCAATACTATCAATCCCAACCAAATATTTCAAGAGGCCTCCAGGGAGGAACAGGAGACTGGTGCATGCCAGGCTGACTTGCCTGCTGAGGAAAACGATCTGGCAGAGCAGGAGACCCAAGATGAGGAGCATGATGGAGGGCCCAGCAATCAAGGGGGAGCGCAGGACAACAATGAAGATGCAAATGCAGCTGTTGTGAAGCATGCCAAATGTGGTGGGTCAAATACCGAGGTTGGTTCTCATATGGTTGAGCCGGTGGTTGGCAAGGTATGTCTCTCACTTATGGTCTAGCCTGTCTAATTGTGAACCCACTCATAGAAACAAGTCCTGTGCATGAGCTCCAATACAACACCCTGCAATGTTGACCCATGTGAGAGATGCTTGAAAGCAGGTCACATCTGCTTTGGTGAATTGGGCTTTGTGTGCAGCAGTTGCAAGAAGTTGAAGGCCAGGTGTTCCCTAGTGGCCAGTGAGTATATATGTCTCTTATTCATTTATTGCATGCTAAGACTTGCTTCAACTTCAAGCAAAAGCAAAGCCAAAGCCAAAGCCAAATGCAATTATGACTGTGAAGGCCAAGGTGAACACTGCAGCATTGCAGGTACCTCGGCCAGTCCCAGGCCCTTCATGTGGTTGGCTGTAAATCCTGATTGAAAGTCACAAGAGAAAGTGGCCTGAACAAGAGGACGATGAAGATGAGGATGAAGAACAAGATTCAGAACAGGAACAAAAGGACAAGGATGTGCAGGATGATGCCTTCATGGCAGGTAGGGTTCATGTGCTGCCTGAACTCATTGCTGTCCTTGAGGGAATCATTGTGGAGCTTAAGAAGGAAGTGGGACACATCGACCGGCACATCAGCTGAAGGTGCTGTCGTCTCTAAGTATGTTATCTTACAATACATGGTTCAACAGCACAGTATACAGAATCCTAGGTATCTCAACATCGTGTTTGCCACATAATTACGACACTACTGGAATGCAGTACTGTGACTGGATGCATCTCCATACAAGCAAATAACATGAAAGCATTCTCTTAGTACTATTACATGTGAGGGATCCCAAATCAATCTCTTACAGCATATTAATGAGCAACCGATGTGAATGTATGTGGAGCTTAACGGCATCCAACCAATATATAGTGCTCAGCTAGCACCTGCTATATTCCTTCCTGTCTGGCCATCTATTGCTCGAATTATCCTATATAATCAGGTATGTCCTGTACATCCTCTCATACACCATTAGCTGACCATAACATAGGTATAACTGGATATAAGTCAGGAAAACACATCTATGGATATCTTTCAACCATCTACCAATGTAAGTGCTGTGCAACAACTTTTTCTGTAGTGCCATTGATGATGATTTGGTCAGTCATCCACCCCCACTATGATGGATATCATTCCCACATCGACTCCCACTATGATGGATATTATTCCCAGTGATGCTGGCCTCACCATGCAAGGCCGGGAATGGGCAGGCAACACTGCCAAAGGGGTGTGGCATGTTCCACTATACCTGGGAAAGAGAAAGTGGCCTGTGGAACAGTCCCCCAGAAAGGTATGATGTATGTTATGCATTGTTGGGACATATCCTCATTGCTTCATGAAAGGTGCATGGTAGACATGGCAATAGAAAATGTCAGAAAACATACCACTCAATTTGACCCCGATAGACCAGTAATAGTGATCTAATGCTAGTGATTCTTAAGTACACACTGGATTGTAGTAGTGGTAATGCAACATGTGATAGAGACACTGGGTACAGATGTAATAGTTCTACCCTCATTGATGATTTCAGATGGTATTCCACCTGGTCCCAATTCTCCCACCCTTAGGCTACCATCGCTGTCCACCCGGACAGTCTAGGTGACATGCCCAGCTGGCTTGGAGACTATGGGCGACTGGCCATTTGAATGATGGAGCTTGTCGGGGGTTCAAATGTGAGAGTTGTAGATAGCACCTGCAATCATCATAGTTTGCCAACTGGCCGAATTTCTTAGGGTCATTTGGAGTGTGGATAATGACCTGTGCAGGGCCAGAATCATAAATAAGAGATATATATACTACTGGCTCCATGGATACATGGACCCTTTAGATTGCAATACTAGTTGCCATATATATAAGTATTATTGTGTATTGGTGAAGGCATGGTCTCTGAGGGGTAGTCTACATACTCAATCTGTATAGATAGGCAGGCAATAGTGTTGCCACAGCTCTGGCTTGAAGCCAGCTTTAGCTGAAAGTGGAGCTAAAAATAGGCTGGCTGTGTACCAAATTAAGCTTACATAATATATGGCTCAGTCTGGTCATTTGAGCCATTTCATAGGTCTTCAAGCCAGCTCCAGCCACATTTAAAATTTGAATAGATATAAAATATATTTGTATTGATTTATAAATAGTAAATACATTAAGTGATAATAATAGCAAAGGTCCAAGGCCCAAGGCCTGGGTTCCGAATTAGGCAGCGCTAATGTCTGTCTACAACACATGCTAGAATCTAAACTTGTATCCAATATTGACAATTGTCCTTTGATATGGGGCCCCAAGACAATGTAAGACAATGTTTTGATCCGATGTTTGGAAAACTTACCAAATTTAGTTGTACTGTAGCTTGGATCATGTTCGCAGGATGCAGGCAGAGCAAGCAGAGATGAGGAAGTGGCTTTGCAAATATCATTGAAAATTGGGGTGAGAAAAACATTGAGGGAGTTGAGGGAGCAGTGGGCGAAGGGCAAGTGAAGAAATGGGGGAAAGAGGTGTTGAGGAAGCTTTGTTTGAGCTGGGGGTAGTGCGATGTCAAGAGCAGACATACCAAGTAGAGATCCTTCCTTGTCTTGTCGTTTTGCCTTCATCTCCAGACTGAATACATATTGCCGTCTTGCTTCATCACTGTGTAAAACGATATTTTGATAAGCCTCAATCAAAATGACAAATGTGTCACTTACCGAGGGGTGTAAATGTGATTGAGGTGATGGTTTCTGGGGAAATGATCGTCTTGAATAACCTATGACCAGGAAGTCAGTGTGTAATGGAATTGAATATATGTATATGTACCCCTTATCCTTGTCCAAATCAACAAGGCCGACACTATCTGTGCTTGCAACAGCAACCAGCATCTTGCTAAATGGGCTACATGTGATGCCCACTATATCTTGTCCTATGCTAATGGGTCTCATGGGAGCAGAGGGCTTGCTCGTGTCATAAATCAGTATATCACACCCAAAACCAAGAAGCAGATGGGTACAAACATGAGGATGGAATGACATGGTGCTCACAGACCTTGCAGCACTTGTGTGGAGGGGTGCAGGGCTGGATGCAAGATAGTGGGATTAGAGGTAGGCCAATGGTATTGCCAGCTGCAGGGGGGACAAGTTGTAGAAAACATGGGAAAGGTGATGTTGGTGGTTGGTGGGGCAATGGTTTAGTGATCATAAAGATGGGGGGAAAAAAGGTGCACCTGGTACTGAGAGGGTTATAGCACAGAAGATGCATTAGATACCATCACCTTCACAATGTTGTAGATCATCAGAGCAAGGTGACACTCAGCAAATGAAAGTGGTGAAAGAGACAGTCAAGCAAGCAAAGAGAGAATATTTGAAAATTGAAAACATAATACAATGCAAGAGACAATGCAAGATGCCAGGCAACCAGAATAAGTAAAATGAAGAGTAAAAGAAAACATCACATGTGGTAGATAACAGGAACATCATTAATGTCATCACACTCCTCCTCTGCAATAGCTCTGAGGAGGGTGTCATATACATCACCTGTCATTCTTCTGCTGGAATATGTCAAAAGAGTGTTAGTCTCGTCTCCCTCACCCAACACCTTATACTCCATAGCTTTTTGCAACGCTGCCCAACCTTTCATAAAGTTAAGTCATTATTTTTTCATGAGAAACTTTACCACTTGCAGGGCCTCCATCAGGACTGGGCTGATGCGATTGCATTTCTTCATGTTGGTCTCACTGCTGGATGAAAATACTCACTCACATGGAACAGCAGAGGACTATATAGAGAGGTAGTCCATCACAATACCATAGAGTGTCAGAAATATGTAAGGTCTCTGAGACCTGGTGAACACATGGTCAATAAAGATTTTAATTGTAGAGATATGGGACACTTACCATTCAGAACCCAAGTATATCTGTTCTCTTGGCACTGAGATTAGCCATGGTGTAGGCCTCGAATTCTTGCTCAACTGTTTGGATGCCACTGTTGTGACATGGCAGGACACCAATATCAGGGAGTCCATAAAGGCAGGAGCCTAGCATGCGTAGTTATTGCTGAGGTCTTACTTCATAAGCTGGAGACTTGACAGATGCTGAGCTGTTTGTGGTTCATTTTTTATGCATCTGCATGTGCTAATATTAGTTCAAAGTTGCATTGTTATTATTATAGTTTGACACAATGTACCAGATTGATTATATGTTTCTCTACATCTTGAACCAGTTGTTCTGCCCAATGACTCTGAACTCATGACATTTGGACTGCAGGATCAACAACTATACATGCAATTGTGAGCAACCAATTATTTGAAAAAGATACTGGACTCACACATAGCAACTGCATAGGCATTTGTGGCGCCCAGCCTGTCATCATACTTATCTGCCCAAGTCAGACCTATCTGAACAAGAGGGTCACAGTGTGGGATGTGTTCAGCCAAATAATTCCACCACTCTATCAACATTTTGAAAGCTGGATATGTACCACTCAGCATGAGAGTGCGTTCACCTGACATGCTTTGTTGGGCAGCATGGGGCACCTAGTATATAATGATAAGATGAAACATTTCGAAGATAAGAAAACTAACCTCTAGGATTACTTTGACATCCTGTAAGAACTGCCACTCCATCAGACTCAACTTGAGCTTGCTGATGGAGCATTGAGTGGGAGAGTCAAAGAATAAATCTATTGCCTAGATGAATGTTAGTTTATGATAAATGTTTTATGCATGATGCCTTACCTGGCAAAGGGTTCATAAATGGGTGAGCATGACATAGGTTGAATCCCAATGGGTTGCCTCATCAAGCAGGAGTTCAACAACAGGGAGGCATAGTTTGGTGCCCGCATCATCTTGGAACCACTCCTTCTCATTACCTGTGATGATGGTGTCCCTGAAAGAAACATGTCGCTGGTTTGATGCACAAACTGTGCACACAAGGTCCCTAGCTCTGCTGATAGCTTGCATGGTCACTGCTTCAAGATACTCTGCCTTGATGATGGTGCAATCACTAATTACCCACTGTTTGGGCATGAGCAAAAAGTTGGCCTTGTGGTAATCATTAATTATATGCTTCACACATATGTTGATGATATGTGGGAAGCATGGGATTCGGCATTTGATGGGGTTGAAATCAATGCCTTGGCACTCCAGTTTTTGCAAAAGCTCTCACATGGAAACCTGATTGTTCACAGCATTGTCCAAGGTACAGTGACCAGTCTAAAAAAAAGTCAGAGCATGTTACATGGTACAATGAAACACTGACCTTTGCAGGCACAGCAGCGCAATCAGTAACATGCATGATGACTCCTGCCAGCAATTCATCTGTGTGACTGATGAGCATTGAACTCCAGTCAGCCTTAGCGATCCAGTGGGCAGTAAGTGCTATGAACAGAGAGCTGTGGCTGCTCTCGGTAAGTTTTCATACTTAATCAGATCATTTTACTTACTCAATATGCAGCTGTCTGCTCTTGCTTAGTCTTACCTTGCTCAAGACCCAACTTGGCTGAATTAACTTCAGTCAGGTGGTACTTGCTAAAATGTTCAGAGAGGACTAGTTTTAGCTGTCCCCTCCTTCAGTTCAGACTTCAGTCTTGGTCTCAGATAGAGGCAATTTCATTGGTCCAGTTACTTAATTGGGGTTACCATCGCCTTTGGTCTTGCTAACATTGGCCAACAGCCTTGGTAATCATCACACTCAGGAGCTTATAGATCTTAACTCCTTCCATTAGTCTCCCTTGCTCATATTGAGAAGGAAGTTCTTCATCAGTAGTCCCCTTTGGGTCAATCATTACACTCACATCCTCAAGGGATTGGTAGATAATCCTTATAGTCCTATTACCAACTAACTACCTATTTCTTCATCACATCACACCCAGAGAAGCTTTTGAGTCATCTCACTTCTCACTCATCTCTATTATAGTGCCTATTTGCAATTCCTCATCTTCAGCATAAAACCCCATGCACACTGTAGTGACTAGCATCACAGGTATGAACGACATGGAGTTGGATTGCATAGCCAATGAAGATGATATTGAGCCAGAAGGGAGAGGGCCCAAGGATGCGCTAGATGCATAGTGCACATACCCAGCCACTGCATAACACCCAACCTCCTTGCTGTAAATATCTGCAAGTCTGTATATGACTTCCCTCCAGAAAACATATCCCATCCAAACAAATAAAAACATCAAGAAAACCATATAATATACATTCCCATAATATCTCTTGTTTATCTCTCTCCATCCATTTTGTTTCTGTTGCATATGACGTGCATAGCTTTCAACATATAGCCAACAACTCTACTATATTCCATATGTCAGCCATCATAATCAGCCATCATATATGATTCAGTTCAGACTGCTCTGCACACATCTAATCAACCTCATCACCATTCCACACCTCACATGATTTTTGCGATTTTTCACAACCTTTGCACCTCACACACATTGTGTGATCCATTCCACCTCTGCACTCTAATGAGATATCCACAATATTTACAACAATATGTTGTCTGCATGGTATTCATGATTTACATGATTATGTGATTTCTTGACATTTGCAATTCATATGACCCTTGTGATTTCACAATCCACACAACTATTTGCAATCGCATGGTGCACATCATCCCTTCAACTCGTGCATTTTAAATGATATTGGGATGTCAAAACACTTTGTGACATCTCATGCTGTTTGCAAATTTCACACTTTGACACACCATGCCATTTCACTATGACATTCCATGCCAATTCCACATGCAGGGATTATGACAGGAATAGATGAAAATGATTGTGTGATGAAGACAAGACAGGCACTGTCTTACTACTTAAAGGGTCTTATATAGAATGCACATATAATGACAACACAATTATGTGGGATAAGACTTCTTGCCAGTCCTTAAGTACATGGTCTACAACTTTTCTACTTTGTGGTAGATAAAGTGTGAGTTCTTGGGAGGGTTTACTTGATCTTGATTGTCCCCTTCTTGTCTATCTCTCTGTAGGCATGCTTTGAGGTCTTTGACAGATGATTCAGGTATATCTCACCTTAAGATAGATTGCCTCAATAGATAGTAGTTGGTTGATCACGTGTCTCCCTTCCTTTGAGAGAGAAGCTTCTTAAATATGTATGACTTAGTTTAGCAGTTTAGATTGTTATATAGTTAACCCCTGCAAGGTAGTATATAACTCAGAGTTAGATATGTTTACTTAAGTTTACTTCTAGGCACTTATTTTGCCTGCACTTTAACTCTTAGATACTCTCACTTGTTTTGAGAGATGATGATTGTAAAGTGGGAAGTTATTATTCATATGTGAAAAATGGGCTCCTTTTATACCTTTTTGGAGGCCATATTACTAAGCATGATCCATCACATGGATTTGTAAGAATGTGCTTACAAACCAGGCTCTTGGATGTGTTGAGTCAGCTTAACTACTACATAGATACTAAATAAAGTGTAGTCTTACAAAGCATGGATCAAAAGTGGCACAAGTCATCACATGGATTAGTAAGAATGTGCTTATAAACCAAGTCCTTAGGTGTGCTGATTTATCCTTGTTAGTAAGTGGATTATTAATACAACTGTAAGTCTTACAAAGCATGACAAATCATGACCAAATCATGATGAGTCAAGTTGAATTCCTTACAAACCAAGGTATTTCTCAGTCACATGGCAGGCTCATAAATAATCCTGGTGGCTTCTGAGAAAATCTGGTGACCAAATAAAAATACAAATAAACACAAAGAAATAGAATCTTTAGGAAAGAAAATAAGATACAGGGGAAAATAGAGGTGATGAATGAAGAAAAAGAAACTAGCTAGAAAATATAGGAAAAAGAGTAGAGTAACTTGGTAATAGGAAAGTGTATAGTGCCTGAGAGCTTTCCTATCACTCCTTATCACTCCTCTTAAGTATCTGTCATGGTATGAGTTGCATACCATGCATGACAGCGGTAGGAGGTGGGAGCCATACAGATGCATAGTAATGCATTAGTCCTAAGAGGGTGATGAGAAGTGGGAGGTGTGCAGGTGCATCATGCATCAGTCCTAAAATGGCCAAGGGCAGTGAGCAGGAGGTGTCTAAAATAACCAAGGTATTATAACCACACATGCAGGAGGCAGGCAAGTGCATGATGCATCAATGGATGATGCATAATCTGTTGATGTATTGAACAAATGCATCATGGATAGATCACCCTATACTGCTATGATGCATCAGCATTTGCAGGTCTACAGTTATAAGACAAACGCATCACCACTACACCTGCAATTACAGCATTTTCTTGCATTACTATGACAAGGACACCTGTCAGCCAATTCCCAGGGCATTCACATGATTTGTTGCTTACTTAAATTTGAACCTTATGTTGGGCTGAGCACCCATCACTGCCTGGCAAAACTTATGGTAGCATGAAAGTTGTCCTTGTTTGTATGACCATCAGTCAGCCAAAAAAGTCAGACCTGCTCCTGGTTGAATGACATCAATCAGTCCCATTACTTACCCAAATTACATATTTTGTACAGTGTTCCTCCAAGAAAAGAACTGTATATTTCTATATTGGTTGGCTGTGGTGTTAGTGCATAGCAATGTGTTGGGGTGGGCATTCACCTTGTACATTCCTAGTACAATGCTAAGGTTGGCATTAAAGGATGTGATTATTTTCAACCAACATTAGAAGTGTCAGACCAGTGCAAGAGATGCTGAGTCAGTGATCAGGCTCAACAGGCCTACTACATGTTCAATGAAAAGGAGAACAGCCTACACTTGAAAAACCTTAGGACAGGTGTTTACAGTATCAGTCTTGGGTTAAAATGAGACATAATGAGACATAGGAGGTAGGAGGGGGGAGGGAGACCCTGCATAACTCAAGAATGCGATTTTTTCTGGGAAATCTGGCTTGACCATCGTGTTCAGAATGTTCAATAGCCCTCAGGAAAAATGCCCTTGGAGTCCTGGCAAGTCATGGGAAGTCTGTAAAAATCAGTCTTTGTAGGGGGTATCAGGAAAACTGACATATTTCATTTCAGACAGGCTCAGGACACTCTGGGACCATCTCCA
>Ga0310811_10009507_pt1 | contig 12554 bp, 7 predicted proteins | sample YCmetagenome_FD_207642 | JGI IMG/M metagenome (GOLD analysis project Ga0310811, IMG submission 207642) | Soil microbial communities from experimental microcosm in Duke University, North Carolina, United States - YC | ecosystem: Engineered > Artificial ecosystem > Soil microcosm > Unclassified ... | reverse complement strand
CTCATCGTAGTTGATCAGTTGCCGCGCAATTCGTTAGGCAAAGTGGACCGGGCCAAGCTGAAAACAATCGGTGCGGGTCTGGACGGTTGGCGCGCGGCGTGAGCGCGCAACCTATGTCCGCTACCGAAAGTCCTGATCAACGATCACGGCCGCCAATGACATGTTGAAAAGCCTCGGTTGAAAGCAATCGTCGTTCTCCAAACCTGCGAGTTTGGGAAAGCCTTTGGTCGTCGGCATCAGTGAGTTTCAAGCGTGCTGGCGCATCTCGTGTCGCCGCCAGGGTCTCTGGCAATTTCGGCCGGTCTGCATGAAATAGGCGAGATGGGTCGAGTGTTCTTTCATATGCAGCGCCGCATAGCAGGCGGTCTCTTACGCAGACGTGGCCTGCTGACCCTGCCGCCTCTCTGACTGATGCAGGGGATGGCAGCAACCGATCACCAAACGGAAGGACCGTATGAATTCGTTGACGAACCCCGTCGTATCCGGAATCGAGCGTCCGTTAGGCTCGATGGAAAAATTCTTCTACCTGTTGAACCAGGACAACTCGAATCATTTCGCTATCACGGGCGAGGTGACTGGCCCAACGCGTATCGACCAATGGCAGGACGGACTGGATCTGGTGGCGCACCATTCGTCTGTGGTGTGGTCGCGCATCGAGCGCGGTAGCGACGGCGTTCCCATGTTCCGTTCGTCACCACGTGGGTCGGTTCCGCTGAAGGTGGTTTCGTATGACGGGTCTCGATGGACCGATGAGGTTGCCGCGCAACTCGCGCAACCGATCGACGAAACGAAGCCGCCCCTCTTGCGCGCCACCTTGCTGCACAGTGCGGAACGATCGATTATCGTGCTGGCGGCGCACCATTCGATTAGCGACGGGATGTCATTGACGTTTCTGTTGGGCGACCTCTTGCGCGCAGTGTCCGGACAGAACCTGTTGCGTAGCCAGGAAAGCGAGGCCGTTGAACGACTCGTGGAGCGCAGGTATCGCGCAACGCAGTTGGGTGCATCTGCGCACGCACCCGAGCAGGCAACCGAGCAGGCAACCGAGCAGGCAGCGCCGATCACGCGGCAGCCGAAAGCATTCCGACACCAGGATGGATCTGCGCCGCGCGTCGAGGCGCTGCGCCTGAGTTCGAACATGACGCGCACGCTGCGGGAGCGGGCGCGCAGTGAGCGAACCTCGGTGCAGTCGGCACTGGTGGCGGCGCTGGTGGCAGCGAGTCATCGTTTGGCCCCCGAGGCGTGCGCGGAGCCGATGCGCGTCATATCGCCCGTTGATCTGCGACGTCGACTGCTTGATCACAGCGACCATCTCGGTATGTGCGCAAGCGCGGTCGTTCTCGCCGATGACGGTACCGGCAGAACTGCTTTGTGGAGCCGGGCGCGTCATCTCGGACAGGGTTTCGCCGGCCTTGAATCATCGCCGACGCTGGCAGAAGCAGTGCTTGCAAAACATGGCGCGCTGGCCGGCGTCCAAGAGACTGCCGACGCGAAAACAATCTTTGCGAACGTGTTCGCTGGTGACGCTGCCGTAACCAATCTGGGTGTCGTCACTCTGCCGCAAGCATTCGGCTCGCTGGTCCTCGACGCAGTCTGGGGACCGGCGATCGCCGTCGGTCTGATAGGCGAGCAGGTGATTGGCGCGGCGACATTCAATGACCGGCTGCACCTCGTGCATACCAGCTATGCGCCGATCAAGGGGCTGCTAGATCAGATGAGCGCGGAATTGTTGGATGCCTTGGCCAACTTCGACTAACGGTTTTGCTGGTCAGATCGGTGCGGGCGGTGCGGTTGGCCAGTTCGTTTCATGCCGGCCATTGTCGCCGCACTCCCGTTGCCCGCTATCTGTGACAGGCACATCGACTTCGGCAAGCCATGCTAGTGCGATGCGCGCCTGAGTGGCGCAGCCCATGGCTCGCCGCGCGAAGACGCCATGATTATTCGCTGACAGCGCATTATGAGTTTCCATCTGGACGCATTGTGTCGATGGTCGGCAAGAGTAATCTCGCATCAATGCGCGATGCCGTTCCAACTCCGGCGTGGCCAATACCAGACAAATCATGAGACAACTCCAGCTTGCCGTCGCCGGTGCTGGCCTGATCGGCCGGCGTCACATCGATCTGATTCAGGACAGCGACCGCTGCCGGTTGGCCGCCATTGTCGATCCGGGTCCCGGTGCCGCCGAAGCCGCCGTAACAGCTCACCTTCCCCTCTATCGCTCGCTCGGCGAACTCTTCGAAAATCCCAGCTATGACGACGAAGACCGCCACGTGATCGCCGGCGACATGGGCTCGCTGTCCGTGCCGACGATGCGCGTGAAGCGATACGCAAGCATGCAGGAGCGCTCATGGTGGAAGCCCTTTGAACCTGGCGTGGCTGGGATCGATCGCGCGGACCCGCTGAAGCGGCAACTCGCGCATTTTTGCGACGTGGTCGCCGGAAGCGCACAGCCGCTCGTCACCGTCTACGACGGTTTGCAGAATCTGCGCATCACCGAGGCGATTGCCGAAGCGGCCCGCACCGGCGCCGTCGTCGATACCGGGCGCCTGAGCGCCATAGTCTGAGTGAGCGCGCGAACACACGGAGACGGCATGCAGCGTATTCACGGACATTGCAGCCGTCGCTACCATCGCTACCATCGGGTAGAGTGGATTCGTTACTGACGCCGGGAAAAAATCATGCGCCGCACTATTGCAACCGTGTCGCTGAGCGGCACGCTCCCTGAGAAGCTCGAGGCCATAGCCGCCGCGCGTTTCGACGGCATCGAACTGTTCGAAAACGACTTCGTCAACTACAAGGGGTCGGCCTCGCAAGTGCGAGCGATGGCGAGCGATCTCGGCCTGAGCATCGACCTGTACCAGCCGTTCCGCGATTTCGAGGGGATGCCCGACGCGCAGTTCCGGCGCAGCCTCGAACGAGCCGAGCGCAAGTTCGATCTGATGCAGGAGCTGGATGTCTCGATGGTGCTGTGTTGCTCGAACACGTCGCCGCTCACCATCGACGACCCGGAACTCGCGGCGGCGCAACTGCACGAGCTTGCCGGACGCGCGGCGGCGCGCAACCTGCGGGTCGGCTTCGAGGCCCTCGCCTGGGGGCGCGCGACGAACCTGTACGGGCAGGCCTGGGAGATCGTGCGGCGCGCCGATCATCCGCACCTCGGGCTGATCCTCGACAGCTTTCATACGCTGTCGCTGAAGGACGACCCGGCCGGCATCGCCGAAATTCCCGGGCACAAGATCTTCTTTCTGCAGATGGCGGACGCACCGCTGCTGTCGATGGACGTGCTTCAATGGGCGCGGCATTACCGCTCGTTCCCCGGCCAGGGACAGTTCGACATGGCGAACTTCCTTGAACAGGTGTTGCTGGCCGGCTATACCGGGCCGTTGTCGCTGGAGATCTTCAACGACATCTTCCGCGAAACGCCTAACCGCCGCATCGCCGTCGACGCGATGCGCTCGCTGCTCTATCTGGAGAGCCAGGTGCGCGACCGGCTCGAGCATCCCGCGCCGCTCGACGGCAACCCGGACCACGCGAAATACGCGGAACAGCGCGCAATGGTGCTGCAGCGCATCGAACTGTATAGCCCGCCGCCGCTGCCGGACATCGTCGGGCTGTCATACATCGAATTCGCCGCCGACGAGGCGTCGGCCGAACAGTTCGACACGCTCTTGCAGCAACTCGGCTTTCGCCGCGCCGGTCGACATCGGTCCAAGGCGGTGGTGCTGTACCGGCAGGGGGAGATCAATCTGATCGTCAACGCCCAGCCGAACTCGTTCGCGCGATCGCGCTTCGAAACGCATGGCCTGTCGGTATGCGCGCTTGCCGTGCGCACCGCGGACCCGGAAGGCGCGGTCGGTCGCGCGACGGCGATGCAGTCCAAGCGCTACGACGGTCCCATCGGCCCCTACGAGCAGCGTGTGCCCGCGGTCATTTCGCCCGGAGGAAGCCTCGTGAGCTTCGTATCGTCGGCGCTCGGTCCGAATGGCCTTTACGAAGCCGATTTCGTGCTCGACGACGAAGCCGATGCGGCCGCTCAAGGCGTCGGGCTGCAACAGATCGACCATGTCGCGCTCGGCCTCGCGGTCGATCAGCAGGACACGTGGATTCTGTTCTCGCGCGCGGTGCTCGGCCTGGAGCCGGGCGAGAGCCTCGAACTGGCCGATCCGTTCGGGCTCGTGCGCAGCCGCGGCGTCGCTAACGCCCAGCGCAGCATGCGCCTCGTGCTCAATGTGTCTCCGGGACCGGGAACGCGCACCGCACGAACGGTGGCGGCCGGTGGCGGCGTCACGGTTCACCACATCGCGCTGAACTGCCACGACATCTTCGCCACCGTCGCGCGAATGAGGGCTAACGGCGCGCGCTTCGTGCCCATCTCCGCGAACTACTACGACGATCTGATCACGCGTATCGACCTCGATGAAAGTCTGATGGCGCGCATGCGCGATGCCGGGATCTTGTTCGACCGGTCCCAGGCCGGCGACTATTTCCACATCTATACCGAGAGCTTTAACGACGGGCTCTTCTTCGAAGTCGTGCAACGCGTGAATGCGTATGACGGCTACGGCGCGACGAATGCGCCGGCGCGGATGGCGTCACAGGCTCAACGCGGCGCTTGAACGTTTCGCGCTGATTTTGAGGTACTCGCACCGGGGCGCCAACCGGCGTCCCCGGTGCGTCGCGCTTGCCACGCAAGCCGCGCAAACCGCCGCGCCGAAAAGTGCGAATGCGCAACGCAAGCCCCCATCCCGTCACGCTTTGGTTATGATCCCGGCAGACCTCCGCTTTTACCACCGCGACTTTGTTCCGGTTCCAGTTCCGATCTGCCGCGATCCGCTGCGAATGCAATGAGTGACCCATGAGTGACATCACACAGCCGCCGTTTTCCATACTTTTCGTCGATGACGAGGAGATGTCGCGCAACCACTTCGCACGCGCGATCCGTGCGGACTACTTCGTGCATGTCGCGCAGAGCGCGGACGAGGCGATTGACGTGCTGCGCGAGCACGGCGCGGAGCTCGCCGTACTGGTGACGGACTACCGGATGCCGGGGCGCGATGGCGACGATCTGCTGCGCCAGGTGGCGCACGAGTATCCGCAGATCGTGCGGATACTCGTGACCGCGTATGCGGACAAGGACATGCTGTTGCAGACGGTCAATACCGGAGACGTGTTCCGTATCCTCGAAAAGCCGCTGCGCACGGAGAAGGTCCGCGAGGTCCTGCAATTGGCGATCGCGCGCTACTCGGAGCGGGAAACGCGGCAACAACGGCTATTGGCGATGGACGAGACGCTCGCTTTCCTCGCCCACGAACTCAATACGCCGTTGGCGACGATCTCGCTCTTTGCGCAATCCGTCGAGAACGACGTGATCGAGCAATACGATCCGGCGCGCCAGAAGGAGATCGGTCACGCGGCCCGATCAATGCTGAACAATGCGCAGTATTGCCTGACGCTGATCTCGTCGTTCTGGGAGACGGTGCACAAAAGCGGCGGCCAGCAGTCAGCCTCGGAGGCGGGCAGCCGCGAAGTCAAGGCGACGCGTTTGATCGCCACGCTGCTCGACACCTATCCGTTCGTCGGCTCGCAGCGCGACTGGATACAGGTCGACGTGCAGGGGGATTTCGTCGTGCGTGCAATGCCCAATTGCGTGGCGCTGGTGCTTTCCTCGCTACTGTCCAATGCGCTGCGCGCGCTCGAAGGCACGTCCGAACCTGCGCTCCACCTTGAAATAGTGGACGGCCCCGAGCCCGAGATCCGCATGCGCGACAATGGTCCCGGCATCGCACCCGAGGTCAAGGCGCGCTTGCTGCTGGACCCCGTTACCACTTACGCCGGTGCGGGCGGCCACGGCATGGGCATGATCTTTTGCAACCGCATCATGCAATCGTTCGGTGGGTGCCTGCGAATCGAGTCCGAGCTGGGCGCGGGGACCACGGTCACGATGGGCTTTCCCGGTGCGAAAGGGCGAATGCTAGCCGCGGGCCAATGAGCGCGCGGGTGCAATCGTCGTTCGAGCCGAGCGCGCGGCCGACATTCATGTTCACACGGCGAGCGGGCTGCTACTCGCTCAACGCGTCGCGAAGAGCGCGCCGCGCCTTGGTCGATGCGTAATACGTCTGCAACGCGTCGGCTGAACGTTCGCCCAACGTGCAGATTCGTGCGAGCCAGTCGGGCTCCGTGGGCCATTCGCCGTCGATCACGCGCGGATATATTTGCCTCGCGAATTGATGCAACGCCCTTGCTCCAATGTTGCCGCTGACGCCGAGCAGAACGTGCAACGCGCTGTGCGCCGACTTGACGTCGAGAGCCGCCGTGCTGGCCGCGAGCCGCTCGACCAGCGAGCGGATCTGTTCGATGCCGTTGAGAAACGAGTCGTCGAGCAGATCGAGCGCGACCAGTTCTTCGAGGTGATCTTCATCGAGCAGACCGTCTTGTGCGATTGCCACAGGCTTTTCGATCGACGCAGCGGGCGCCGGCGACAGATCCGTTTGCGCCGAGGTGTTCAATGCGGGTTGCGGTGCAAACTGTCTCGCGAGACACGCATAAAGAGAGCCGGCCTGCACCGGTTTGATCATCACCTCGTTCATGCCGGCGGCGAGGCAAGCGTGTACGGATTCGATATCCGACTGGCTCGTCACTGCGATGATCGGCACATTCGCATGCAGGCCGATGCGGGCGCGAATCTGCGCCGTGGTCTCCACGCCGCTTATCCCCGGCATGTTCATATCCATCAGGATCGCGTCGATCGCGCCGTCTTCCTGCAACCGGGCCAGCACGGCCTGCCCATGCTCGGCCTCGATCACGCTCGCGCCACAACGCTCCAGATAGGTTTTGGCCACCAGTCGGCTGTAGGTGTCGTCGTCGGCCACGAGGATCGATTTGCCGGCGAAGCCGTCCGAACGCTGACCCGCATGATGCCGGCTGCCGTTTTCGAGGAGCGTCTGCAAAGCGCTGATCAAATCCTGCACGCTCGACGACTTGCTGATGATTTCATCCATCCCGGCTCTGCGGGCGTGCACGCGGACCGCGTTGCCGGGCTCCGCCGTATACGCGGCAATCAGCACGCTGCGGTTCGGACATTCGTGGTCGGCGCGAATCTTCTCGGTGGCGGCATAGCCATCCAGAACCGGCATGCTGATGTCCATCAGCACGAGGTCGTAGGGCGAGGACTGCCGCAGCGTCGTCAACGCGATCGCGCCGTTTTCCGCTTCGCTCACATGGGCGCCCGCCTGCGTCAGCGCGCGACGGGTTCGGGTCCGCTGACCGGCGTCGTCGTCGACGATCAGGATGCGCTTGCCTTCGAAAACCGGTGCGGCCCGCTCGAAAATCCGCTGCTCGTGTTCCGCGACTTCGTCGTTCGATACGGCGGGAAACCGCAGCGTGAATTCCGTGAACTTGCCGACTTCCGACTGGCATCCGATGCTTCCGCCGAACGCGTGCATCGCGCGCTGGCAGTACGCAAGCCCGAGGCCCGTGCCTGCCGAATTGCCCGCCGTGCGAAACGGCTCGAACAGATGCGGCAGGATCTCGGGCGCGATGCCGCTGCCGGTATCGCGAACGATCACTGATTGTCTGTCGACCGTGAGCGTCAGCGTCGCCGCGGGATGCGTGGCGATGTGATAGAGCGCGTTCTTGATCAGGTTGAACAGCGTGAACAGATAGACGGTCTCGTCGACTTTGAAGACGAAATCGTCTCGCACCACGAGGCTGACCTTGCCGCGCTCCTTGTCATCGTCGAAGCCGTATTCTTCCAGCGCCTTGCGTGTGGTCGCCGCCGCGTTCAGATAGGTCAGGCGATCCGAGCGGACGGATTTCGCGCTGACTTCGTCGAGGGTCATCGCGATGATGCGCAGGCCGCGCTCGATCGACAACTGTCCTTGAGCGAGATGCTCATACAGCGATGCCGCGCTGGCGGACGGCAATGCGGGCGCCCGGTTGAGTTCGGTGGTCGCCGGCAAGGCTTCTTCCACGCGGTCCAGAACGTGCCGCAACTGGCTGAGCGGGTTGCGCATTTCGTGCGCGATCGAGCCCGCGAGCGCCTGCAGCGCGCGGTTCTTTTCGACAAAGATGCGCCCCTTGCTGATTGCATGGCTGAACGCCATGCTGCACAGGACGACGACCGGTAGCAACGCGAGATTGGACTTATCGGCCTCGGCGAGGACGATCGGCGCCGGGGCGGAGATCACCGCGGCCGTCGCGCCGGAAAATACGCCAATGCCGATACAGGTGAGCAGCAGAAGCGGATTGTCGATACATAGCGCCATAATGAAAATCATCATGACCTCGGTCATCATCCACATAGTGGAGAATGAATTTCTGACCGTAAGAAATGTGCAAACGAACGGCAATACGTAGATCAGCGCGCAATGCCAGTAAATCAGCAGGAAATGGTTAAAGCGCTTTGGCCAATGCGCCTGAAAAAGCAATGGAACGCAGATGAGCGCCGCGCTCAGGCGGAGCCAAAGATTGTCGTATGGCTGCGGCAGGATATACGTCCACACGACGTAATAGATGGGGTGGCACAGGAGGCCAAGTGCGCCGCCCCATCGAATTGCAAACCTGCTTCGTTCCAGCATATCCCGCATGCTTTCGCGCGATATCGCCATCAGGCCTCCATTGTCGTTACGATCCTATCAACTCGTGCTTGCTGTGATGCTGCGTTTCCAGGGTGATCGGCGAGCCGTTTTTCCCATGGAAAGGACCGACCGAGAACCCGTACTTCTTCAGGAGACTATGAGTATACGAGACCGACCATACGGGCGGGCTGCCGATGATGAAGTCCGAAGCAATGCCTTCCTGCCAGGCCGAGTAGCCCTCCGCGAAACAGGTGTAGCAGTCGCGCGTGGACGGCAGCCTGAACGGAAAGGTCGTGTCGAGTCCGGCGGGGCCACGGGCGAAGCACTCAATATATAGCGTATGGCCGCGCGAAGCGAGTTCGGCTTCGACGCTCGCCGCGCGGGGATGGGAGTCGTCGATCCAGAACTGCGCCCGCTTGAGATCGGCGGCGGTGAGGTAGGGCACGCTGGTGCTGCTCGCGAGGATCGCGCCGTCGAATTGCGGCAGCGGCGTGTCAGGGCTGAAGGTGTGAACCGACACCCGCGATTTGCCCAGCAGGTCCGACGCCAGCAGCTCTTTCGCCTGTTCGGTAAGCAGATTCACCTTGTCCGGCAGGTCGATCAGAACCAGCTCCTTCGGCACATCCTTGTAGAGCAGATACTTGGCGACCGTCGTGCCGAGCCGCCCGGCCGCGCCGAATAGCGCGAGTTTGGTGTTGCCGAATTCGAGGTCGAGTTCGTTGCAGCAATGGACCGCCCAGTCCTTCAGCATCGCCGCGGTGGCCGCGTGGCCGGTGGTGATATGAGGCGGCTTCGTATGCCGCGGCAGCGCGCCATAATTGCACGCATACGGCGTGGAAGCGCCCATCGCCACCATGTTCAGGCCCGCTTGTCGTGCCAGTTCGAGGGCCGGGAAAAATTGCGTCTCCCTGAACCGCTTGATCCCGCGCGGGCTGCCGAGCCACATCTCGAGCGGCACCGGGCAGGCGATATTGGCGCCGATGACCTGAGAGCCCGAGTAGATAGGCGAAGCAATAAAAGGCTTGGTGTTCCACAGCTCCTCTTCAAACGCGGAGTTTCTGTGCTTGACATTATGAAATGAAAATGAAAGCGTATCCCAATCCGTAGCGTGAAATAGAAAACCGACGCCGCCATGGCCCGCGGGCAGGTTATCCCGGATCTCTTCCGGATGAATTGTGTGTTTGAGCGTGAGTGGTGCACTATTCAGATGCAAATGGAGACCCGCTTGCTCAACGGAGTTGGTCAACACTTCTTTGTGAAGAGAAGTTTTCATTGGTTTTCCCTTAGGTTGGAATTACGCTGGAAAATCAGCGCGATGTAGCCAGTCAGAAGCGACAGACAACCCTGCAACTCTAGAGAAATCCGTTGTGATGTGCCCGTCTGTTCATTAACACTGCATTGATCCCGCGTTGGCGTAAACCCGTTGGCGGGACTTGAAATCTATGCAATCCGCATTTCAGACGAAGCGGAATAAATGACCGGCGGGCAGGCGGACGTGCCGGCGCGGGCGCATCGGCGGGAGCCAGGTGGTGTCGGCGGCGTGAGTGCCGTTCTGCGAGCGGCGGTGGATGCGGTGCGCGGCTGAGGTCGGGCAGGGTGGTTTTCGTTGGACGGGCAACGTTGCTGGCCCATGCGGGCTGTGGCCGCGGGCCGGCGTCGCGGTGGCCGCGAGGCGCTATCAGTCCAGATTCAGACGGCGGGCGGCCGCGATGAGCGAGTGCGGATGGAGACGCCCCAGCCATTCCGCCCGGCCTATCGCGTAATGGCGTACCCGATCCGCGCAATCCACCGATGCTGGTTGTAGTCGAGAATGTCTTCGCCGTAGCCGGTAAAGAAACCGACCCAGAGATAGCCGCCCCACGAGCTGTTGATCAGCTTCGCCAACGGATAGGTAAACTGCGTGTCGATACTTCCGTAAGTGGATTTCGTCCCCTTTCTCAAGGTCGTGGCCAGTTGCCAGCCATCTGTACTGCCGTACTTGAGCAGCAGATCCACATAACCTCGATAGTCGGCGATATTCGAGTTCTCGCCTGCAATGTGAACGTAGTAATAGATCTTCGGCTCCACGGTCAGGTGATTGGCATTCAGGTCGCCGAATTCCCACTTCGGGCGCACGAAGAGAATGTCGATGCCGCGTGATTCCGGGCCGTCGCGTCCGTTCGATTCGTGACTGTAGCCCGCTGCTATGCCCATCTTGCTGAACCACGAACTCTTCCAGCCGGTGTCGTCGAGCGAATAGAACAATTGAGGCATGTAGCTCGTATCGCGGAAAGGAGCGGAGTACTCGCCGAGATCCCACAATGAGGTTTGCGTATAGCCAAAATACAGGTTGTCGACGAAGCCGCGCGAGCGCGGATCGTCCGGCACGACCAGGCGGAATTTGAAGCTCAACTGGAATTTCGCGAGGTTCTCCCCGTTCGAGCCATCGGCAAAGTACATCGGTTCATAGACGGAGAAGCGGCTCAGGAAGCTATTGAGTTCCGGTATGGGCGCATTCGCGTGAGCGGGCGTCGGGGAAACGGGGAAAGTACTCGCGGGCTGTTGCGCGATGCTAGCAGACTCGTCGTGAGTGCCTTCAGCCGAAGCCAGCGCGCTCGACTTGCCGGGTTCGGGCGGCCGCGTAAGCAGCACGAAAGAGGGCGATACATCGAGCTCCGGCACGTCGATCTTCATCGCGCCGCGCGCCCACTTGGGCCACGTGCCACTGTAGCGGACCGCTTTGAGATCGCCCGGCGCCAGCTTCAGATGGGCAGGCGCGCCGCTCTCACGCGTGAGCGTCAGCGGCTTGGGAATGACATCGGGGTTGCTGATGGAAATGTTCAACTGCGCAGGAACGTCCATCTCCGTGCCGCCCGGTTGATCGCCGGAATACACGACCGTCACTTCGAGCGGCGCGGTGGAGAGCGCCTCGCGCGGCGGACGCAGCACGGCCACGCCTGCGAAACTGGAAGCCGGATAGCTGGCGCAGAGCGCCAGTACACTTACCCCCAGAGATAACCCGCGAAAGTGTGAGTCATTGCCGCCATTGGCGGAAATGCGGTCTTTCTTTACTCGAAACATCAATCGATTCCACACAGGGACTCCTATTGATCTACGAATTCAGGTCGCAGCGAAACGATAAACTCAAAGCGGAGAATTGGGGTAGAAAAGTTCTGGCTGGCGCGAGTCATGATGCAAGCGTGACTGAGTGTCGGTGATAAGTTTTATCTGGTCGCCAGCTCTTGGGCGGTCGCCGACCTTGACCAATTTCCCCCGCCATATTCATCAATCGCGCGACCAGATACGTTCCTCGCAACGTGTGTTTCGTGAGCGTGCAGGAAAGAAGCCGTATTCGACCGATGGCCGTTGCATTTCTACAACGCATGAATCGAGAGTTGCCCATTAAATATCGTCATGACAGGGCGCGTCTGCATGCGGCGTGTGAAATGTAAAGAGCGCTTCTCGCAGATTTAACGTTCGCGTCGATAAGTCCATAGGCGTGCTTAGTTTGTGCGGCCGTGCAGATCACGATATGACCTGGCTGCCAGAGAAAAAGCATTCGCGCCCCCAGGCTTATCCACAGAAAACGTTCATAACGTTGTGGACAAGTCCTGGCTAACCGCGCTAACTGTTTGAGCGCACGGGAAATTGTTTGCGGGTGCAACGAACGCGCGCGCCGTGCGCGCGTCAGCGGCAAACGGCCAGCGCCAAACAGCTAGACCCCGCCGCTTACTCCACCGGCGACGCCAGCAACGACACCGGCACGCCATGACAATCCACCTTGGCCAGAATCGCCGCGCCGAGCCCGGCACTTGCTTTCGTGTGGGTGTCGAACGAACCGGGGTCTCTGTCGACCCGCAGGATGTTGAGCGGCCACGACGGCCGAGACAGTCGCTCGTGCGCGAAAGCGCCGACCCACAGCGGCGTGGCGGAGCTGCCGTTTTCCACCGCATAACCGCTCGGCCAGAAGCGCAACACGTCGCGCTCGCCGCGCGTGTC
>Ga0310811_10009506_pt1 | contig 12554 bp, 8 predicted proteins | sample YCmetagenome_FD_207642 | JGI IMG/M metagenome (GOLD analysis project Ga0310811, IMG submission 207642) | Soil microbial communities from experimental microcosm in Duke University, North Carolina, United States - YC | ecosystem: Engineered > Artificial ecosystem > Soil microcosm > Unclassified ... | reverse complement strand
CCGAGGGGTAGCGCACCAGCTCCGGGCTCACGAACCGGGAGGGGTCCATCCCTCCGACCTCGCTCCGAGTCCAGCGGACGGGCTTGCCGGACTTCACGCCGACCTGCCAGACGTCGCTCGGCGAGGTGGGCGTGTCGATGGCGAAGGTCAGCACGTCCGACGTCCGGTTCGGGAATCGCATCTCGCCCACCACGCCGGGCGGGGTCTCGATCGGCGTGCGCTTCACCGCGCCGGGCCTCTGCAGGAAGAGCTTGCTGAACCCGTCCTCGTTCACGGCGTAGGCCAGCGTCCCGTCCACGGCCACCGCGAGCGCCTCGACGTCCCAGGGGACATCGGTGGTCAGCTTCGTCCATGGCGCCTCGGGATGGCCGAGGTCCGCCCGGAACAGCTGGCTGAACTCGGCGCCCCGGTCGGTCACGAGGTAGACCGCGCGCCCGTCGCCGGAGAACGCCGCGTGCCGCAACGAGGCCTTGCCCTTCGTGGCCGGGTCGGGCGTCACGCGGGTGCGCGCCCTCGTCTTCACATCCACGACCCAGAGGTCCGAGTCGTCGATGGCCCGCATTTGCTTCACCAGCAGCCGCTCGCCGTCCGGCGAGAAGTCCACCGGGAGCCAGGTCCCGGCGTCCTCGGTCAGCCGCTGCGCGGTGCTGGGGCTCGCCACCTCCGCCAGGTAGACGTCGGTGTCCGTCCCGTTGCGCCCCGTCCCGGAGAAGGCCAGGCGCCGCCCGTCCCGTGACAGCGTGAAGGTCTCGTGCCGGCTCTTGCCGTCGGTGAGCACCTGGCTCTGTCCGGTGCGGGTATCCAGCCGGTGGAGCTGGAAGGCCTCTCGGCCGCCCACGTCCTGGAGGAAGAACACCGTTCGCGAGTCACCGGGGAGCGAGCGCGCCTTCGACACCGGCTCCTTGCCGAACGTGAGCTGCTCCCGCGCGCCCAGCGGCGAGGCCACCCGGTGGATCTGGTTGACCGACGAGAAGCGGGTCAGGACGAGCAGCGCCTTGCCGTCGTCCCCCGCGTCCGCCAGGAGCGCCGAGCGGACCTCGGTGTAGGGCGCGAGCCAGGCCTCGAAGTCCGGCGGCACCACCGGCACCCCGCTCACCAGCACCCGCGGCAGCCCCGGCGCCGGCTGGACCGGCAGGGACGACACGCGCGCCGCGCCGTCGGCCCGGGGCGGGGTCGCGGCGGGCGCCTGGGTCAGGAGGAGGAGGGAGGCTGCGACGGGTAGGATCATGTGGTCGCCCGCTTCGACCAGACCTGGGGCGCGCGCGCAAGCGCTCCCGGGCAGCCAGCAGGCGCAATCCTTGCCGCATGGCTTTGCTGCCTGCTACCGTCCCTCGCGTCGGGACGAGGGCGCGGCGGCGCGAACAGACGCGGAATCCCTCGGAAAACCCGGGTCGACTCCTCGGCAGCGAAGGGGACATTGCACGCCCATGGGCACGCAACTGGTGATGTATGACGAGGAGTACAATCGCATCAACGCCGTCTGCGATCGCCTGACCAAGGACGCCAACGCGAAGGTCGTCTTCATCGTCGACAAGAATGGACAGCTGATCAGCGCCTCCGGCCAGACCCAGAACATCGACACCACCTCGCTGGCTTCCCTCACCGCGGGAAACGTCGCGGCCATGGGCGGCCTCGCCAAGCTCATCGGTGAGAACGAGTTTCCCAACCAGATCCACGAGGGAGCGCGCGAGTCGCTCTACATGACCATCGTCGGGAGCCGGGTGGTCCTGGTGGTGATCTTCGACACGCGGACCTCGCTCGGACTGGTCCGCCTCCGGGTCAAGAAGGCCTCCGACGAGCTCGGGAAGATCTTCGAGGCGCTGGTGAAGAAGACCGAGAGCCCCGGCGGCATGGGCTCGCCGTTCGCCGAAATTTCCGACGAAGACATCGACAATCTCTTCAGCGAGTAGCGACCGAAACCCAGGTCACGAAATGTCCTTCATCAATTACTCATCCCGCGAGATCAACTGCAAGATCGTCTATTACGGACCCGGTCTGTGCGGGAAGACGACCAACCTCCAGTACATCTACAACAAGACCAACCCCGAGACGAAGGGCAAGCTGATCAGCCTCAGCACGGAGACGGACCGCACGCTGTTCTTCGACTTCCTCCCGCTCTCGCTCGGAGAGATCCGCGGCTTCAAGACCCGGTTCCATCTCTACACCGTGCCCGGTCAGGTCTTCTACGACGCGAGCCGCAAGCTCATCCTCAAGGGCGTGGACGGCGTGGTCTTCGTCGCCGACAGCCAGGTGGAGCGCATGGAGGCGAACATGGAGTCGTTCGAGAACCTCCGCACCAACCTCGGCGAGCAGGGCTACGACCTGAACAAGATCCCCAGCGTGGTCCAGTACAACAAGCGGGACCTGCCCAACGCGGTGACGATCGAGGAGCTGCGCGCGTCGCTCAATCCGCGGACCGTCCCCGAGTTCCAGGCGGTCGCCCCGACCGGGGTAGGTGTCTTCGACACATTGAAGGCCGTCGCGAAGCTCGTCCTCACCGAGCTGAAAAAGGGCGGCTAGGCAGGAACCCGCTCGGTCCCCCGCACCCGGGGGACGCCCGAGAGAGCTCGCAGGCGCGCGCCACGATCGGGCTCACTCCGCCGGATACACGGTCACCCGGCGCGTCCGTGGTATGTAATGACTCGGTTTTTCGTCGCGGGAGCCGTCCTTGCGCCAAGGTCAGCCTGCACTCCTCGCAGCCCTCACGCTGATCGCGAGCCTCTCGGTTCACGCGCAGTCCTCGGACTCGCTGCCGGCGCTTCCCGACTCCCGCGCCGACCCTGCGGCCGGCGCCGGAGAGATGGCGCCGATGCGCACCGGCGACAAGTCCATCCAGGCGACGCCGCCGCCCGCCAGCCCGGCTCCTTCGAAGGTGGCGCCCGGCGCGCCTCCAGCTGCGGCCTCCTCGACGTCGACGACGGTCACCCCGGTGAAGCCGAGCCCGTCGGACGCCGCGCTCCCGGCGGTCACCTCCGACGAGGCGTTCCAGACGCGCGTGAAGACGCTCGAGGAGCAGGTGGTGGATCTCAAGGAGAAGATCTACCGGACCAAGGCGCGGCTGCTCCTGCTGCAAGAGACGGTGCTCGGCGGCGACCTCTCCTCCGGCGCCCGCGCGGTGCTGGTGCACAAGAACGACATGGGCGGGAGCTTCGCCCTGGACTCGGTGGCCTACGCGCTCGACGGCGCGCCGATCCTGACCCGCACCGACAAGGACGGCGACCTCTCCAAGCGCCCCGAGTTCGAGATCTTCAACGGGCGCATCGTCCCCGGCCAGCACCAGGTCGCGGTCAAGCTCGTGTACCGCGGCAAGGGCTTCGGCGTGTTCAGCTACCTCGAGGGATACAAGTTCACCGTCAGCTCCAGCTACACCTTCAGCGCCGAGCCGGGGAAGGTCACCACGGTCAAGGTGGTGGGCTACGAGAAGGGCGGCATCACCACCGACCTCAAGGACAGACCCGCGGTCCGCTACGACGTCGAGGTCAACCGGGAGACGGCGCCGAAGCCCCAGGCGCAGGTGGAGACGAAGGAGACGAAGTGAGGTTCATCGCTGCGGCGCTGCTCGCGCTGGTCGCGGTGGGGACGCCTGCCCTCGCCGAGGAGGTGCGCGTCTCCGCCTCCACGGCGACCAAGCTGGACCAGGTCTCGGCGCAGCTCCGCAACGCCACCGAGAACCTCGGCGTGGTCGAGACCCAGTACGCCACCCGGGCCGACCCCTCGAACGACCTGGTGCTCGAGCGGCGCTTCTCCGACGGGGAGATCCAGTACCTCCTCCAGGACTGGCCCACCGCCTCGGTCCTCTTCTACGACCTGCTGGCGGACAAGGCGTTCGACCGGAACCCGCGCCGCCCCGACGCGCTCTGGTACCTCTCCGACGCGCTCTACCAGCAGCAGAGCTACGGGAGCGCCCGCCTCTACCTGCGCGAGCTCCTCCAGCAGGACACCCCGCGCTACCGCGAGGCGCTGAGCCGGTACCTGGACGTCACCAGCAAGCTGAACGACTGGGGGAACCTCGAGCCCTACCTGGCGAAGGCCCGCGGGCCCGACGGACAGTTGCCGCCGGACCTCCAGTACGTCTACGCGAAGTGGCTCGCCCGGAGGCCGGACCTGCCGCCCGAGGAGCGCCGCCGCCGCGCCGCCGAGGCCTTCCAGCCGCTCACCGCCCAGGGCAATCGCTTCCGCTTGCCGAGCCTCTACTTCCTCGCCGTTCTCCGCGTGCAGGCGCAGGACTACGCCGGGGCCATGGAGCGCTTCGCCGAGGTGAACGCCACCAAGCCCACCGACGAGCGCGAGCAGCGCATCGTCGAGCTGGGCCACCTCGGCCTCGCCCGGCTCCTGGTGGAAACGGGCAACGTCCCCGAGGCCATCGACCAGTACCAGGCCATCAGCCAGGAGTCGCCCAACTTCCCAGAGGCGCTGTACGAGATGGCGTGGGCCAAGGTCCGCGCGGAGGACTGGGTCGGCGCGCGGAACGCGACCGACATCCTGCTCCTGGTGGCGCCGGACTCGCCGCTCGCTCCCGAGGCGCAGATCCTCCAGGGGCACCTGCTCCTCAAGCTCAAGCGCTACAAGGAAGCCACCGACACCTACAACGGCGTGATCGGTACCTACGCGCCGGTGCGCGACGAGATCGACCGGATGCTCGCCGTCCAGAAGGATCCGGTCGCCTACTTCGACAACCTCCTCGCCCGGAACGAGAAGACGCTGGACGTCAACACGCTCCTGCCCCCGCTGGCGCTGAAGTGGGCGAGCGCCCAGGAGGACGTGGAACAGGCGCTCCGCGTCGTCGGCGCGCTCGAGGGCGGGAAGAAGGGCGTCACCGATGGCCGGGCCATCGCCGACCGGATCCTCAAGGCGCTCGACGAGCGCGGCGCCGAGGCGTTCCCCTCGCTGCAGGAAGGAACCACCCGCGCCGAGGCGGTGGCCAACGGGCTCGCCTCCGCCGAGGCCACGCTCGACGCCGCCGAGGTCGAGGCGCTCGACCCGCTGCTCGGCCACGACGAGAAGATCGAGCTCGGGCGCATCCAGGCGAACCTCGCCTCCGGCCGCTCCCGGCTCGGCGCGCTCCCCTCCACCCCCGCCGAGGTCTCGGCCCGCCGAGGCCGCATGCAGGGCCGGATGGACGCCATGGACCGCGAGGCGTTCCGGCTCGGCACCGAGCTGGACAGCATGCGCGCGATGCTGGTCGCCACGCAGAAGTGGGTGGCGGACACCCGCGCCCAGCGCCGCGACGGTCCGGACGACGAGAAGCAGTTCACCGAGCGGCTGATGTCGGAGCAGCGCTCGCTGAAGGCCCTGGAGCAGGAGGTGGGTCGGCTCCGGGGAGAGGTCGTCGCCCAGCGCGGACTGGTGGACACCACCATCGGCGGAGAGGACGCCATCCGCAAGGAGATGGCCCAGGCCTCCTCGTCGATGCGGGGCATCCTCTCCGGCGTGGAGCCCCGCGCCAGCGGGGAAGGCGCGGCGTTCGTCTCCCGGACCCGTGACCTCCGCACGCAGCTCGCCGCGCTCCAGCAGCGGACGGCCGCCGCGCAGGCCGCGCTCAACGAGCGAGTCCGCCTGAAGGGCGCGGAGATCCGCGAGAAGGTGGTGGCCGAGGCCAGGCTGCTCGACGGCTACGGCAAGGACGTGGGTACCGTCTCCGGCGACGCGCAGCAGCTCGTGGGCCGCATGGCCTACGACAGCTTCCGGCGCGTGCGGCGCCAGTTCTACGATCTGGTCCTCAAGGCCGACGTGGGGGTGGTGGACACCGCCTTCACCCGGAAGCAAAGCCAGACCAGCGACATCCAGAAGGTCGCCTCGCAGAAGGAAGAGGAGCTGCGGGCGCTGGACGCGGATTTCCAACCGGTCCTCAAGGACGTCGACTGATGCTCGGGGCACTGGTCATCGCCCTGGCGGTCGCGGCCAGCCCGCCCGCGTCGACCAAGGGAAAGAGCAAGAAGCCGGCGGCGACCAAGAAGGCACCGGCCGACGCGAGCCCCGAGCCGGCGAGCGCCCCGCCCGTCCCCACCGCCGCCACTCCCGAGAAGCGCGACGTCCAGCCTGGCCAGAAGCCGAAGCTGGGCATGGAGCGCATGGGGCGCACCCCGGAGGAGCAGAAGCAGCTCGACGACCTCCAGGAGATGCTCCGCGCCTACGAGGACGAGTCGCGCGAGTTCAAGCACGACGTCCAGCTGCTGGTGGAGAAGAAGTACGAGGAGAAGCGCAGCGACCTCGCCGCGAGCTACGAGAAGGTGATCCGCGACCTGGAGGTGGGCGAGCGCAAGGACCGGCTCGACGCCATCGCCCAGTTCGAGGAGTTCCTGCAGCGCTACCCGGACGAGCCCCGCTACACGCCGGACGTGATGTTCCGGCTGGCCGAGCTCTACTACGAGCGCAGCGCGGACGATCAGGCCGTCGCCATGCGCGCCTACGAGGACCAGCTCAAGCGCATGGACCCCGCGAGCAGCGCTGCGCCCCCGCCCGAGCCGGCGGTGGACTTCCGGCCCTCCATCGCCCTCTACCGGCAGCTGCTGGAGCGGTTCCCGAAGTTCAAGTTCAACGACGCGACCACCTACCTCCTCGGCTACTGCCTCGAGAAGCAGAACGACTTCGAGGGCGCCCAGCAGGCGTACCACGACGTCATCGACGACTACCCGAAGAGCAAGTTCGTCACCGAGGCCTGGGTCCGCATCGGCGAGTACTACTTCGACGACTACGACGACCCGGACGCGCTCCCCCAGGCGGCGGTTGCCTACGAGCACGCCATCAAGGACACGAAGAGCCCCCTCTACGACAAGTCGCTCTACAAGCTGGGGTGGACCTACTACCGCCAGGACCGCTTCGAGCCCGCGGTGCAGCGCTTCCTCGAGCTGGTCGACTACTACGACCGGACCGGACCCAAGAAGGACGGCAAGTCCACCGGCGACCTCCGCGGCGAGGCGCTCCAGTACACGGCGATCAGCTTCGCGGACGAGAAGTGGGGCTCGGTGGAGAAGGCCAAGGCCACCTTCGCCAGGATGGGCGGCCGCCCCTACGAGGCCGAGGTCTACCGCCGCATGGGCGACGTCTACTTCGACCAGACCCGCCACACCGACGCCATCGCCGCTTACCGGCTGGCGCTCCAGCGCGACCCGCTGGCGGTCGACGCACCGAAGCTCCAGCAGAAGATCGTCCAGGCCTACGAGCGTGACCGGAAGCTGAACGAGGCCTTCGCCGAGTCGGAGGCGCTCGCCAACGCCTACGCCCCCGGGACACCCTGGTACGAGAAGCACAAGAACGAGCCCGAGGTGATCGCCGCCACCCAGGACCTCGCCGAGCGCAACCTCTACGGCAGCGCCGTGTACCACCACCAGCAGGCGCTGGCCCTGAAGCAACAGGGGAAGCTCGAGGCGGCGAAGACGATGTTCGAGGCCGCAGCCACCGGCTACGAGGGGTACCTGGTGCGCTTTCCGCGGAGCAAGGCGGCCTACGAGGTGCAGTTCTTCGCCGCGGAGTGCCAGTACAACTCGCTGCAGTTCGCGAAGGCGGCCAAGAACTACGACGCCATCCGCGACACCGGCGCGGACGACAAGTACCGCAAGGAGGCCGCCTACGGCGCGGTGCTCGCCTGGAGCAAGCTGATCGAGCAGCTTCAAGACTCGAAGAAGCTTCCGAAGTACGCGGTGCTCCGGAGCAAGGACCGGCCCGAGGGCGAGAAGCCGCAGCCCATCGCGCTCGCGCCCGAGGAGCGGTCCCTCATCGCCGCCACCGATGCCTACGTCCAGATCTCGCCGACCGACGAGCGCGCGCCGGGCGTCTCGTACAAGGCGGCAGAGCTCCTCTACGCCCACAACCAGTTCCCGGACGCCCGGAACCGGTTCGAGACCATCATCCGCAACTACCCCAGGAGCGAGGTCAGCAAGTACGCCACCAACCTCACGGTGGAGAGCTTCCTCATCGACAAGGACTGGCGGAGCGTGGAGGAGGTCTCGGCCCGGCTGGCCCAGAACACCGAGGTCATCGACCCCAAGAGCGAGCTCTACCGGGACCTGGTCAAGTTCAAGCTCGCCGGACGGTTCAAGCTCGCCGACGAGCTGATGTCCCAGGGAGCCTGGGACGAGGCGGCGAAGAAGTACATCCAGCTGGTGGACGAGGAGCCGAAGCACGAGTTCGCCGACAAGGCGCTGAACAACGCCGCGGTCTGCTACGAGAAGGACCACCGCTTCGAGAGCGCGCTCAAGCTGTACGAGCGCATCTTCCACGACTACCCGAAGAGCAAGCTCGCGGACGCGGCGCTGTTCCGGGTGGCGGTGAACCAGGAGAACTCTTACGACTTCGACCACGCGGTCGGCAGCTACGAGCGGCTGGTGAAGGAGTACCCGGCCAGCAAGGACCGCGAGGCCGCGCTGTACAACGCCGCCCGTCTCCTCGAGGGACAGCAGAAGTACCCGCAGGCCGCCGCCGCCTACGCTCGCTACGCGGACCTGTTCCCCAAGTCCGAGGACGCGCCGAAGAACCAGTACCGCGCCGCGCTGGTCTACGAGAAGCAGGGCGACACGAAGAACGAGGTCAAGGCGCTCAACGAGTTCGTCCGCCGCTTCGGTGGCAAGTCGAACCAGGGCGAGCTCGTGGTGGAGGCCCAGAAGAAGCTGGGCGATGCCTACGCGAAGTCGGGAAGCCCCAAGGACGCGCGGAAGGCCTGGGAGACCGCCGCCCGCGAGTTCGACCGCCGCGGCCTCAAGCCAGACGCCGCGCTCCAGGGCGCGGACGCCGCCGCCGAGGCTCGCTTCCAGGTGTCGGAGCAGGACCTCAAGGAGTTCGACAAGCTGAAGATCGGCGGGAAGGGCAAGGCGCTGGAGAACAGCTTCACCGTGAAGCGAAACGCGGTGAAGAAGGTGCAGGCCTCCTACGCCGAGGTCTTCAAGTACAAGCGCATCGAGTGGACCCTCGCCGCGCTCTACCGGCAGGGTTACGTGCTGGAGCGCTTCGGGGCCACCATCAACGAGACGCCGATTCCCCCCGACGTGAAGCGGCTCGGCGACGAGGCGGTGGCCGCCTACCAGGACCTCCTCCAGCAGCAGACCGCGGCGCTGGAGGACAAGGCGGTCGAGAGCTACGCCGCCACGCTCGAGCAGGCGCGGAAGAACCGCATCAGCAACGAGTGGACGAAGAAGACGCTGGAGGCCCTGAACCGCTACCGGCCGAAGGAATACCCGGTCCTGAAAGATCCAAAGCCGGCCATCGCCGTTGACGTGACGTGGCCCGATGGTCTGGTCAGCAACGCGGTGGCGAAGGACAAGGGGCAGACGGCACCGGCGAAGGACGTGCAGCCCGCCGGCACGCCGCCCGCGGCCCCCGCGCCGGCCCCGAAGAGCGGGGGTGGCTCGTGAGGCGCATCGCCGGCGCGCTGCTCGCCGTCGCCGCGCTCGGCGCATGCGGCCATGCGCAGGTCGCCGGGCCGCCACCGCGGCCGCTCACCACCTCCACGGCGGCCACCCCGGACCTGAAGGAGGGAGCCGGAAAGGGCGATGGCGAGGGGCCCGATGCCGACACGCAAGGAGCCATCGACCGCGGCATCGCGCAGGCCCAGCGGGGCGACCTGGACGGGGCGCAGAAGACGTTCCAGGACATTCTCCGCTGGACCCCCAACACCGGCCCGGCCTGGGTGAACCTGGGCGTCATCGCGGAGCGGAAGGGGAACCTGAAGGAGGCGGAGGAGAGCTACCGCCGCGGGGCGCAGTGCACGCCGGACCCGCCCGAGTCGTGGGACTTCCTCGCCCGTCTGCTGGTGCGGACCAAGCGCACGGCCGAGGCGGAGCAGCTCCTGCGGGGCGCCGCCCAGCAGCAGCCCGAGGACATCGGTCCCCGGAACGCCCTGACCTGGGTGCTGCTGGAGACCAACCGACTCCCCGAGGCCGAGGCCGAGTCCAAGAAGGTCCTCAAGGCCGACGAGCAGAACGTGCGCGCGATGCAGCTGCTCGCCCAGGGCTACTACCGCCAGGGCAAGTACGAGCTCTGCCGCCTCGTGCTGGAGAACGCGCGGGCCGTGGACCCGAAGGACCCGGTGACCCACAACGCGCTGGGCACCGTCCTCCTCAAGCTGAAGCAGCGGGCCGCCGCGCTGGACTCGTTCAAGACCGCGGCATCGCTCCGCCCGGACTTCGCGGAGGCTCACAGCAACTTCGGCGCGATGCTGGTCGACAGCGGTGACTACGACGGCGCGGTGAAGGAGCTGGAGCAGGCGGTGAGCGCCGCGCCCGAGCTGTTGCCCGCGCGGATGAACCTGGGCAACGCCTACCGGGGCAAGCTCGAGCTCGCGAAGGCGAAGGAGCAGTACGAGAAGGTTGTCGCCCTGGACCCCACCCTGGCCGACACCTACTACAACCTCGCCATCCTCCACCTCGACTCGGACGTGCCGGGGATCGACACCATCGACCGCTACAACAAGGCCATCGCCTACTTCACCACCTACAAGGAGAAGGGCGGCGCGGACGATCGGGTCGAGCAGTACCTCAAGGACGCGGCCAAGGGCATCGACCGGGAGCAGCGCCGGCGCGAGCGCGAGAAGAAGGACCAGCTTCGCAAGGCCGAGAAGGAGGCCGCGGACGCGAAGAAGCAGGCGGAGGCGGCTGCTCAGGCGGACGCGGCCGCCCAGGCTCCGGCCGCCGCGCCAGCCGGTGGCGACGCGGCCAAGGCGGCGCAGGCGCCAGCCTCCGACACGACCGGCACCCCACCGGCACAAACGAGCAAGAAGAAGACCTCTCGGTCTAAAGTGAAGACCCCGTGACGCGCCCTGCCCTCACAGCGCTCGTGGCCTGCGCGGCGCTCACCGCGGCCGGTGCGGTGCGGGCACAGCCGGACCCGTCCGCGGCCCAGAAGGAGGCCGACCGCGCGGCCCAGGTGGCGCGGCAGGCCCGGACGGACGTCCAGGCCGCGGCAAAGCCCCCCGCCCGTGGCGGAGGCAAGAAGGTCATCAAGCTCGACACCCTCACCGTCGAGGGTCGAATCCAGAAACCGGAAGCGTTCTACGTGCTTCCCCGCTCCAACCTGAACTTCGACGAGCTGCAGAAGTCGGAGAGCTTCGTGCCGAAGATCGAGAAGAGCGCGCAGAAGGATCCGTTCTAGCCCGTGAGAGCACGCGCCCTGCCCATGTCGAAGCCTGCCTCTGGCAGCGCCAAGATCCTCCGCGTCGGAGTGATTCGCGACGGGAAGATCATCGAGGAGCGACACATCCGTCACCCGTCCGCCGTCACCATCGGCCAGGACGGGACGAACACCTTCGTCATCCCCGCCAGCGAGCTCCCGGCGACCTTCCCGGTCTTCGAGTACCGCAATGGGCAGTACTCGCTCCTCTTCACCGACCGGATGAACGGCCGGGTCGCGAACCGGCACGGCGACTTCGACTTCGCCGGCCTCAAGACGAAGGGGCTGGTGCAGAAGCGCGGGAGCGTCTGGGCGCTTCTTCTCGACGAGTCCGCCAAGGGCAAGGTGTCCCTCGGCGAGGTGACCCTGCTCTTCCAGTTCGTCGCCCCGCGGCCAGAGCCCGCGCGCATCGAGCTCCCGGCGGACGTCCGGGGCACGGTGTGGCGGAGCATCGACCACCTGTTCTTTGGAATCCTCGCCGCCTCCCTGTTCCTCCACTTCGCCGGCGCGGCGTGCATCGCGCTCAGCCCCAAGCCGCCCGACACCGACCTGGCGCTGGACGAGCTGCCGGACAGATTCGCCCGCGTCCTCCTGCCGCCCAAACCGCCCGAGCCGGAGCAGCAGAAGGCGCCGGAGCAGACCGCGCAGGAGGAGAAGAAGGACCTCAAGAAGGACGTCAAGAAGAAGGACCTCCCCCAGGACGCCACGCAGCGGAAGGCCGTGCTGCAGCAGCGCGTCGCCAGCAAGGGGCTCCTCAAGATCCTCGGCTCCGCCGGAGGCAGCGGCGCGCTGTCGGACGTGCTCGGTAGCGGTACCGGCTCGGGCGACGTCGCCGCGGCGCTGGCGGGTGCGCGCGGAGTGAGCATCGCCACCGCGGACTCGGTGGGAGCGCGGGCCGGTGGCGGCGCGGGCCGCACCGCGGGGATCGGCGACGTGGGGACCTCGGGCGGCGGCAAGGTGGCCCTCGCCGGCAAGGGCGACGCCAAGGTCTCGGGTCAGGTGTCCACCGCCGCTCCGGAGGTGGACTCGGCGGACGTCGATCGCGCGGCGCTCTCCCGCTACATCCGCGACCGGCTGGGCGCGATCCGCGGCTGCTACGAGCGAGAGCTGAAGCGGAACCCGGGGCTGAAGGGCAAGGTGGTGGTGCGCTTCAACATCACTCCTGCCGGCCGCGCCGGGGACATCCGCATCGAGGAGAACACGCTGGGAAGCCCCGAGGTGGCCAGCTGCATCAGCGGGCTCATGCGCAGCTGGATCTTCCCCTTCAAGCCTCCCGACGAGGTCCCGGTGCAGTACCCGTTCCTCTTCACCTCCGCCGGGTGAGCGTCTCCAGGGTGCGCACATCGGAGTTTGACACCCCCTCTCGGCGCTCCTTACGCTCACGAAGGATGCAACCGTCCGTCCGCCTACCCGCCATCGCTCTCTGTCTCCTGCTCGGGGCCGGACTGGCGCGC
>Ga0310811_10009505_pt1 | contig 12555 bp, 6 predicted proteins | sample YCmetagenome_FD_207642 | JGI IMG/M metagenome (GOLD analysis project Ga0310811, IMG submission 207642) | Soil microbial communities from experimental microcosm in Duke University, North Carolina, United States - YC | ecosystem: Engineered > Artificial ecosystem > Soil microcosm > Unclassified ... | reverse complement strand
CAGCAAGCTTACAGCTGATGAAGCTCGCGAGCAATTGGTTGCCTCATTGAAAGATGAAGCACAGACTCGCGCTTCCAGTTACATTAAAGACATTATGGAGCAGGCTAAACTTACTGCTACCAAAGAAGCAAAGAAAATTGTTGTTGAAACTATTCAGCGCACAGCAACTGAGCATGCAGTAGAAAACTGCGTATCGGTATTCAACATTGAAAGCGATGATATTAAAGGTAAAATCATCGGCCGTGAAGGTCGTAACATCCGTGCGTTAGAAGCTGCTACAGGTGTTGAGATTATTGTTGATGATACACCAGAAGCTATTATCATATCAGGCTTTGATCCGGTAAGAAGAGAGATTGCCAGATTATCATTACATCGCCTGGTGCAAGATGGTCGTATTCACCCTGCGCGCATTGAAGAAATTGTAGCAAAGACTACCAAGAACATAGAAGACGAAATTATTGAGATTGGTGAACGTACCGTAATTGATTTAGGTATTCACGGTCTGCATCCTGAATTAGTAAGAATGGTTGGTCGTATGCGCTTCCGTTCTTCTTACGGACAAAATTTATTGCAACACTCACGTGAAGTTGCCAATCTGTGTGCCATCATGGCTGCAGAACTTGGTCTTAATGTGAAACAGGCAAAACGTGCTGGTTTGCTCCATGATATTGGTAAAGTATGGCCTGAAGAATTAGAAAAGCCTCACGCTATTGTAGGTATGGAGCTGGCTCAGAAATACAAAGAACATCCTGCTATTTGTAACGCTATTGGCGCTCACCACGATGAGATCGAGATGACTGGTATACTTTCTCCTATCATTCAGTCATGTGATGCTATAAGCGGTGCAAGACCTGGTGCTCGTCGCGAAGTGATGGAACAATACATCAAGCGTCTGAGAGAATTGGAAGAAGTAGGCTTGAGTTTTGAAGGCGTTGAAAAATGTTATGCTATACAGGCTGGTCGTGAGTTGCGTGTTATTGTTGATGCTGAGAAGGCAACTGATGATCGTGCAGGGCAGTTAAGCTTTGACATTTCACAGAAGATAGAACGTGACATGCAGTATCCTGGACAAATTAAAGTAACGGTGATCCGTGAAATGCGCAGTGTGGCCTATGCCAAGTAACAGAAGGGATTCTCAATAAAATCATGAAGAAGCCCCGCCGGGGCTTTTTTCTTGTTCAGTCCACACACATTAACCAGACATACTTTTCTTTTATATTTGGCCTTTAAAATTTTAAGTAAGCAATGCGTCAGAAGTTATTAAGCGGCGGTGCCAGCGAATTAAGTTACGAGATCCGGGAGATCGTAAAGAAAGCTGAGCAACTCAAAAAAGTAGGCGTTGAGATTTCATGGGAAAACATTGGTGACCCAATTCAAAAACATCATCAGATGCCTGTATGGATCAAAGACATTATCTCTGATCTGATGAAGCAGGATGATACCTACAGCTACTGCCCTTCAAAAGGTATGTTGGAGACGCGCGAATTTCTGGCAAAGCAGACTAACGCATTGAATGGTGTTCAGATCAACGCTGATGATATTTGTTTCTTCAATGGCTTAGGTGATGCTATTTCTAAAGTGTATCAATTCATTTCAAGAACATCGCGAGTTATTGGCCCGTCACCTGCGTACTCAACACACTCCAGTGCTGAGGCTGCTCATGCTGCACATGAACCTATCACTTATAAACTTGATCCAAACAACAAGTGGTATCCAGATCTGGATGATCTTTATAATAAAGTAAAATACAATCCTAACATAGTAGGTATTCTTATCATCAATCCGGATAATCCTACCGGGATGGTTTATCCATTGGAGACGTTAAAGCGCATCGTGCAAATCGCCAAAGAGTTCAACCTCTTTTTGATTGCTGACGAAATCTATATCAACATTACCTATAATGGCACTCGCGCATATTCACTGGCTGAGATCATTGAAGATGTTCCTGGTATCTCCATGAAAGGTATCTCGAAAGAAATGCCATGGCCTGGAGCGCGTTGTGGATGGATGGAGTATTATAATCGTGATAAAGATAAAGACTTCAACAAGTTCTGTCAGGCATTGGATAATGCAAAGATGATTGAAGTGTGTTCTACTAAATTACCACAGGTTGCTATTCCAAAAATATTTGGAGATGCTCGCTTCAGGCCTTACCGGGAATTAACTAATCAACGCATTGGCAGAAGAAGCAAGATTATTGCTGACATTTTACATACTGTGCCGCAGCTTACGTTCAATGAAACGTTTGGAGCATTTTATAATACTATCATTTTCCGTGACGGTACATTAAAGCCAGAGCAGTCCATGAAGATCAGTAATGCACAGGCAAAGACGTTGGTGGAAAGCTGGGTTAATGATGAAGAAGGTAAGCCAATGAAGAACATGCCGATGGATAAGCGTTTTGTTTATTATTTGCTGGCCGCCAAAGGTGTTTGTGTTGTGCCTATATCATCTTTCTGCTCAGAGTTGCAAGGCTTCAGAGTTACGCTGCTTGAAGAAGATGAGCAGGTACTGGCAAAGACATTCGGTAACATCCGCGATGGGATTATTGAATATCTGGCGTCTTGAGATAGCTGCGAGCCGTGAGTTACGAGCTATGAGTGCTCATCTCGTAACTCAAAGCCCTTTCATCACTTTTTAAAGAAGAGAACAAAAGTAGTTCCTTCATCTATTTTACTCTCAACAGTAATGTTTCCACCAAGGGCACTCATTTGAGATTTTACGAGATATAAGCCCATCCCTTTTCCTTCCACGTGAAAGTGAAAGCGTTTGTACAGTAGAAATAATTTATCTCCGAACTTCTCAAGATCTATTCCCAGTCCGTTGTCAGAAATTTCAACCCTGATAAATTTATCGTCTGTTCTGGATGAAATTATAATTGTTGGCTCAACATCTGGTCTTCTGTATTTAATGGCGTTACTGATCAGATTATAGAAGATGCTTTCAATATATTGAGGCAGTGTATGAATGGTTGTCTCGTTATCCAGTTGAATTGAAATATTCGTTTTAGTCTCTTCAATCTCTCGCTTTAGTGTCCGGATTGTTTTTGCAATGACATCTTCAAGTCTAGTAATAACCAATACTTGTGTGTTCAGTTTTTGAAGTTCAAGGATCTGCGCCAGATCTTTTATTACCTTATCCAGATCTGTGGTTGAATTAACCATCATGTTGATGATGTCACGAATCTCTTCCTGGTCTTTTGCATATTCAAATACCTGGGCCAGCCCAATAATCCGAGCCATAGGTGCACGCAGGTTATGTGAAATGATATATGCAAACTGTTCAAGCCTGTTGTTCTGTTCAATAAGCTCAAGGTTGGTTGTTTTCAGATCTTGTGTCTGGCGCTTCACTTCAATCAGCAACTCATCATTTTTCTGCTGAATAATAGCGCTTTGATTTTCAATTGTCTCTTTCGCATTCTTCAGATTTTCGTTTTGCCTTGCCAATACATTTCGTTGATTCTCAATTTCAGTTTGTTGAGCAACAAGTTGTTCGTTGTGCGAAACAATCTCTTCATTCTGTGATGTTATTTCTTCATTCTGCGCCAGTATCTCATGAGTACGTTCCTTTACCAATTGTTCTAGTCTGGCATTTTGTCGCGACAAAATATCGTTGTTAAGTTCTTCTGCGCGCCTGAGTTTTTCAGAAGTACGAAGGCTGTGAGATGCATAGTAAGCCGAATACGCAAGAGTTGGCATCGTTAAAAAAAACAAAATAACCTGAAGCAGATAACTATCACGCAAGGCACGTTCATATTGTATTTTTGCATCTGCAGTAATTTTATCTTCAAACTTCCGGATGTTAATAGCAAACTGCTGTTGTTGAGAAAAAACAATGTAACCCGGGTCTTCATCTAATATTGACAGGAATTTATCACGTTGATTGTTGAGGAGATAAGCCCTCATCTGGCTCACCACATCAAAATACACAATGATCGAATCTCTCAAGGCATAAAATTCATCCATTGGTGCCTGTTGACTGATAAGGGCTGTCTCCAGACGCTTGAAGATTCTGCTGCGATCTGCCGCTGCGGAATCCATCGTTTGGAAAAAGCGAGGCTTAGTTACCAACGCATAGCTTCTGATAGCCATGTCAAGTAAATGAAGATTGCGTGTAATGTCAACAGTTGTAACTTTTACTAGCTCTGCCTCCTCTTGCCTTATCTTATTTTTTTCGATGATCCGGCTATTTTCATAGATCAAAAAAATATTAACCAGTAATAAGACTCCAATTAAAATTACGACTGAGGCCAGAACGTATCCACGTAAAAAAGTCTTAATTGGCATACAGAAAATTTACAGTACATTTTAATCATAAATTCTATAACCTACACTACCTTTCAGTTCAAAAATTGAATACATTAAGGATTATTAATTGCAATTAGTACCTGCTATAACGCTATTAGAATAAGATTCACAATAAGTGAGTTTAAATAGTATCAGCAGCACATTTAATACAACCATATATTTGGGTAAATAGATTAAAAAATGGCTATCAAAATCAGAAAACAAGATGCCCTCAACTATCACACAAAAGGGCAGCCTGGTAAAATCGAAGTTGTCCCTACGAAGGAATTAAGTTCACAGCTCGATCTCGCTCTTGCGTACTCACCCGGCGTTGCAGAGCCCTGTCTGGAAATTGCTGCTAACAAGGAAGATGTTTACAAATACACAGCAAAGGGAAATCTGGTTGCGGTTATCTCTAACGGAACCGCTGTGCTTGGTCTCGGCAACATCGGACCCGAAGCATCAAAACCGGTGATGGAAGGTAAGGGTGTATTGTTCAAAAAATTTGCAGGCATTGATGTGTTCGATATTGAAATTGACGAGACTGATCCTGATGCCTTTATTAAGATTGTAAAATCGCTTGAGCCTACTTTCGGTGGCGTTAATCTGGAAGACATCAAAGCACCGGAGTGTTTCAAAATAGAAACTGAATTGCGTGAGAAGATGAATATTCCCATCATGCATGATGATCAGCACGGTACTGCTATCATCTCTTCAGCTGCTTTGCTTAATGCCCTTGAAATTGTCGGAAAAAAAATTGGTGATATAAAAATTGTTGTGAACGGTGCCGGTGCAGCAGCTGTGAGTTGTACCAAATTGTATCTCGCGCTAGGTGCAAAGAAAGAAAACATCATAATGTGTGACAGCAAGGGCGTGTTAAACAAAGAACGCGTTGGCCTTGATGACATTAAATCGCAATTTGTCTGTGAGCATAAGATAAATACTTTACAGGAAGCCATGAAAGGTGCTGATGTATTCGCAGGGCTCTCCGTTGCCGATGCCATTACACCTGAGGATTTAAAAAATATGGCCAAAGACCCTATCGTCTTTGCTCTTGCTAATCCTGATCCAGAGATAGCGTATGATCTGGCGAAAAGATCAAGACCTGATGTGATCATGGCAACAGGTCGCTCTGATTATCCTAACCAGGTGAACAATGTTCTGGGTTTCCCTTATATTTTCAGAGGAGCACTTGATGTGCGCGCTGACGAAATAAACGAAGAGATGAAGCTGGCTGCTGTACATGCGCTGGCGGAACTTGCCAAAGAGCCCGTACCCGATATGGTTGTGAAAGCTTACGGAGCAGATGCTATGAAGTTTGGTCGTGACTATCTTATTCCTAAGCCACTTGATCCGCGACTGATCACTACTGTATCACCTGCTGTTGCAAAAGCTGCTATGGACTCGGGAATTGCTCGTAATCCGATAACTGACTGGGGTGCTTATAGCGTGGCGTTGCAAAAACGAATTGGCATCGATCAGGAATTAATGGCTCGCGTTATCGAACGTGCAAAGCAAAGTCCGAAACGAGTGGTGTTTGCTGAAGCTAACCATCCTAAAATTTTAAAGGCTGCACAAATCTTAAAAGATGAAGGTATTGCCCATCCGATATTGCTGGGAAATAAAGCTGAAATACTTAAGCTCATAGAACAGAATCAACTTGATTTACAGGATTGCCCTATCATTTATCCGCGTGAAGAAGATGAAACTGTTGCTCGCTATGCTGAAGTGTTCTATAAAAAACGTCAGCGTAAAGGATTGACCTATCAGGATAGTCTACGCCTGATGCGCGACAGAAACTACTATGGCGCTATGATGGTAGAACATGGCGATGCTGATGCATTGGTAAGTGGACTTACAAAAGATTATCCAAAAACGATCTTACCCTCGCTTCAAATCATTGGTACGGCTGAAGGTGTGAACCGTGTGGCGGGTATGTACATCATCCTGAACAAGCGAGGAACATATTTCTTTTCAGACACCACGGTTAACGTTGATCCAAATGCACAAGAGCTTGCTGAGATTATAGAGCTTACAGCAAAGGGAGTTAAATTCTTTGACATCGAACCTCGGATCGCTATGTTGTCTTATTCTAATTTTGGTTCAGCTAAAGGTGAGATCCCAGAGAAAGCACGCGCTGCTGTTAGTTTGGCAAGACAGAAAAACCCTGATCTAATTGTAGAAGGCGATATGCAGGCTAATCTTGCATTGAATATACAAATACAACAAGAGACTTATCCATTCAGTAAACTTGCAGACAAAGCTGCCAACACACTCATCTTCCCTAATCTGGCGGCAGGAAACATTGCTTATAAATTATTAATGGAAATTGGTGGTGCTGAAGCTATCGGCCCTATTCTGTTAGGTATGAAAAAACCAGTTCATATTTTGCAGTTGGGAAGTTCCATACGTGAGATTGTAAACATGGCAGCCATTGCCGTTGTAGATGCTCAGAGAATTGGAGAAGGTAAGGATCTGTAAACGATCCTTACTTTTATAAATTCTTGCCATCTTCTTTTTGGTGTGTGGACTTTATTCCTGTATGGCTCATCACAGCTCGAAGTTTTCCATAACCATAATTACCTTCCAGTTTCATAAATAAATCTTTAGAAGTAAATCCTTCTGGCATTTCTTTTAATGCTTCGGTTATGGTTGAAACATTCTCTTCTGTCATAAACTTGTAGATGCTTAGTTTACCGGCTTCAACAGCCCTTGCCAGGTGGCCTTCAATTGTTGCAGGTACAAGGCCTCTCTCCTGTGCAATGGCATCAACTGTAAGACCACTCTCCAGAAGATTTAGTGTTATGTCATACGTGCTTGGCTCATCTTTTTTACTTTTCTTCGGCGCTCGATTTTTCTTAGTTCTTTTTCCTTTTACATCACTCACTCCTACAGAACTTCGGATTTCATCCAGCATAGTTAAACGTTCTGTTATGCGCGACTTCGTTAACTCAGCAAAATCAAAAGCGTCTCTTCCTTCCAGTATGGCTTGTGTGAGATATAATGCTTTATCTACTTCTTCACGTTTCTTTGCAAAAAGTTGATCGAGTTCTGTAAGATTAGTAACATAACCTTTAACTCTTTTTTTTTCTTCATTTCTTCTATATGTGTTAGAAGTATTTTCATTACACGTAGAAGAATATCTTTATAATAAATGCTGCCGCTTTTAATTCTTTCTAACAAAAGTTCTTGTTGGTTTTCAACCACGAGTGTTGTTAGTTGTCTTTTAAACTTTTCTGTATTAGCAACCTCGCCTGATAATGTGTTGTTAATCTGCTCCAGCACAGGCTTCATCGTTTCTTCTTCGAAATTACCTTCTTCATTGTTAGTCTCATGGATGTCTTTGATCTCCTTGAGCAGAGAATTAAAATCAAATGTTTTAGCAATGAGATACCTGATGTAATCACGTTGTTTACTTTTCATCACCATGCCAAGCTCTGCCGGTCGATTATTCGTTTCAGTGAAAGAAACAATTTGTTTGTCGGTTGTGATTACCTGGGTGTCAATGCGTGTGCGTAGAATTAATCCTTCAAGCGATCTTAGTCGGGATAAAGCAACATAGACCTGTCCGTCAGCAAATGCCTGACCTACATCAATGATAGCTCTGTCGAAAGTAAGACCTTGACTTTTATGTACTGTAATGGCCCATGCAAGCTTTACAGGGTATTGCTCGAATGTACCAATCACCTCATCTTCCAGTTCTTTTGTAGAAGCATTTATAGTGTACTTTTTATTTTCCCAAAGTGCTCTCTTAAGTTTAAAAAGTTCATGTGTCTCTGCCATGGAGACTTCTACATCATCACCAGATATAGAAGTTACTGTTGCCAATTTTCCATTGAAGTATGCCTTGTTTTCATTATCATTTTTGGTGAACATGACCTGCGCTCCTACTTTCAGTTCAAGTTGTTGCAATACCGGGTACATGCTTTCAAAAAAATCACCATCAATCAATGCTTTAAAAATGTGCGATGGCGTATCAAGTTCCTTTAAGGCTTTCTGATTTAACTCATCAGCTTTATAATTGTGCGTAGTGAGCGTTATCACTTCACGTAAATGTTGAATCTCATCTGAAGGCTTATAGTATTTATTCAGTTCGTCGATATCTTCTTTAGTAGGTTTATTGTTCCGAAGATTGTTGAGTAAGTTGATGAAGGTCTCATCGCGTTGACGGAATATTTTATCCAATTCTACATAGACAAAACCTTCTTGTTGCAACGCCTTGGCTTCAAAGAACCAGGCGCTTTTATAATATCGTTTTATTTTTTCCTCTTCTTCCTTTTTTACAACGGGTGGTAACTGATACAAGTCACCAATCATTAAAAGTTGTACACCACCAAAGCTCTGATTGTAATTACCTCTTGCTGCTTTCATTCGATAATCAATAGCGTCCAATAAGTCAGCACGAAGCATACTCACTTCATCAATCACTAATAGATCAATAGAGCGTAATACCTGCTTGCGTGCACTGTTGAGCGGATGTTTGTGAGCTAGTATGCCAGCGGTGTAATAACTACTATCAGCATTGAAATCATCTGGTATAGATTGATCGGGTAGAAACATACCGAATGGGAATAGAAACTGCGAGTGAACTGTAACACCACCTGCATTGAGTGCTGCAATACCTGTTGGAGCCACGACTGCAAACTGCTTATGTGTACGCTTTGCCAGATTTCTCAGAAAAGTAGTCTTGCCAGTCCCTGCTTTTCCCGTAAGGAAAATGTGACTTGCTGTGCTATTAATAAATCGAATGGCCGAAGCAATCGTATCAGTCTCAGGAAATTCAGTTTCGGCGGCAGGATGCGTGATCATAAGAAAAATTAAAAATGAAGTTACTAAAATCGAACATCATGAAATTCCCTACCGGAAAAATAGGAAGGTATACAAAAAAGAGGGCGCCCTGTTGAGCGCCCTCTTTCTTAATATTATATGCAGCTATCAAAAATTATTCTGCCTGACTGGGAGCCCCCATCTGTAATGCATTAGAATATTTCTCATAAGCATCTTCCATCTTCTTGGCCAGATCTGCTTCACCATATTTATAAAGTGAACGTTGCAGCTCTCCGAGAATAACAATATTGATCTGAAGTTCTCTTCCCATATCGCCTTTACGAATCAGGTACTCGGCCATTTCATCAGCACGTTGCCCCATGAGTTTTGAAATTTCGATTGCTTTCTCCTTCTCTCCTACTTCAAACAATAGTCCAACAGTTTGTGCTGTAGTGTAATCGTAACGAATAGGGCCATCAGGCATTTTCTCTAATGAGAAAAGAATTGCTTTACGAGCTTTTGCTGTATCACCTTTGGCAATCAACGCTTCGGCAAGTGCATTAAAGCTGCTACGTTCATTCAATACGGAGATGCGATAATCGTTGGTGTAATAAATATTTGGATCAGCTAAGCCACGATATTGAAACTTCTCTGTCATGTTTTTATAGCAGACATCCGTATTTACCAGTTCTTGTTGTGGATGTCTGTTCAATACTGGCAAAATGCGATAAGCATTTCCTTCCTGAACAGCATATGGGCTCAGGTCAACATTGAATTGCGACATGGATGTGTTGTTCACATAAATAGGACGTTCCCAGTTGTTAGTAGCCAACAGATCAAGCATGGCCAGATCTTTTTTCTCAAGTCCACCACGACGCAAACGAAGTTGCATATAAGGAACCACCATGCTATCCATCTCCTGCGGAATAATACCCATGCTCTTAACTTTATCTACATCAACTGACAGGATGATGTTTTTAGTAGGCACAACATTAGCCGATGGATATAAGCGAAGTGCTTTATGATCTTTCTGAATTAAGTCAAGGAACTGAACAAGATCCATATTCTGAATCTTCATGTCATTAAACGGAAGATAATCATTCGGACCACCCTGACGATAATGTTCCAGATCAAGATGATACGGGAATGCTTTCGACTCATAAGCATCTTTCATGCTTTGTTTAATGTACCAGTCTGTATTGTAATAACTCAATACCACTACACGCACGTCTGTACGAACGCCTTCAACCTCTTGTGCATACCACAACGGGAAAGTATCGTTATCACCACCCGTGAAAAGAATTGCATTGGGTGCACATGACTGAAGATAATTAATAGCTGAGTCTACAGAGTAGTAACGCTTCGCTCTGTCGTGATCATCCCATCCGTCTTTTGCCATTAAAGCAGGGGCTGAAAGACAAACCAGTGTAGCAATGATGCCAGCCGTTTTAAGGTTCTTGGTGAACTTGGTGAAGATATCTGCCAACGCAATGACTGCAAAACCTATCCAGAAACAATACGCATAGTATGATCCTGCATAAATGTAATCACGTTCGCGGGGCTCTGTTGGTGGTGAGTTAAGGTAAACTACAAGCGCTACACCCATCAACACAAAAAGTAAACCAACAACTACAAAGTTGCGTGAGTTGTTTACAATCTGATAGAACATACCAATGAGACCAAGTATGAATGGAATCATGAAGAAATTATTTCTTCCTTTATTTTCAGCAAGCTGTGAAGGCAACTTTTCAAACCAATGATTTGGGCCCATCCACTCTGCATTTTGAATATCACTTTCGCGTCCGGCAAAGTTGAACATGAAGTAACGCACGTACATCCAGCCAATCTGGTGACTGAACATGTATCGGAGGTTATCGATCTTACTTGGTTTTTCTCCTTCTTTCAATCCAAGTATATTTCTATAGATAGCCTGGTGATCTGGATCAGTGCTGTAAACACGCGGAAGGAATGTCATATCCTTGTCATCATATTTCTGCGTAATCTTTCTGTCTTTAATGTAATAGTTGTCTTTGCCTTTTGCGTAAACCGGATCTCCTTCTTCATAACCTTGAAGTTCGGCTGTAAAAAGTTGTCCGTACAACAATGGACGACTGCCATACTGCTCACGTTTCAGGTAGCTCACGAAACTCATTACATCTGACGGATCGTCTTCGTTAATTGGTGTTCCAAAGTTTGAACGAATAACAACGACCGTGTATGATGAGTATCCAATCAGGATAAAAGCTGTTGCTAACAAAAACGTATTCAGAAGTACAACTTGCTTTTTCTGTGTAATCATAATACCCCAGATAAGCGTGGCGAGGAGTATTGTTCCAAAAACAATTACACCTGAGCCAAAGGGCATTCCTAATGAGTTAACAAAAAATACCTCAAAGTGTCCTGCTACTGTTGGAAGACCTGGGATAATAACGTCATTAATAAATAATATGATGAACAAGCTTACACCCATGGCCAGGCAAACACCCCACAAGGTTGGCTTATATTTCTTGAAATAATAAATGAGTGATAGTGCTGGTATAGTTACCAGGTTAAGCATGTGAACACCAATGGAAAGTCCCATCATGTAGAAGATGAGCAATAACCAACGGTTAGCTTTCGATTCATCTTCAATAACCTCCCACTTTAACATGGCCCAAACTACAAACGAGGTAAAGAATGATGACATACCATATACTTCGCCTTCAACCGCAGAGAACCAGGCAGAATCTGAAAACGTGCAAGCTAGCGCGCCAACAAGTCCGGCACCCATCAACACCCAGATCTTATCATCTGTAAGTTCTTCAGGCTTGTTGACTTTCATCAGCTTACGACCTAAGAGCGTAATAGACCAGAATAGGAACAAGATTGTAAAGGCACTGGCCAATACACTGCAGAAGTTGATCCAGTAGGCTACTTTGGAAGTATCTCCAAAAGAAAGGAATGAAAACAATCTACCAATAAGCAGGAAAAACGGAGCTCCTGGAGGGTGTGGAACTTCAAGTTTATAGGAAACAGAGATAAATTCTCCACAGTCCCAATAACTGGCGGTTGGCTCCATTGTAAGCCAATACGTTACCAGGGCGATGGCAAAAGTCACCCAACCAAAGATGTTATTGAATTTTCGAAAGTTTGCGTTCATGAGGTGTTCGTATTTCTAAAAACTAAGGGGCGAAAATAAGTAAATAAGTTCAGAGTGCACAGTCTGATGACGGTGTCAGGTAACTATGGTTTTCAGTATAATTATCTCAGGCAGATGTGGGAGATAAATGGCTTTTTAAAGATTTAACTCCCATCATGTGCCCATCTTATTACCTGATAAACAGGGCGTTTGCCACCCATTGATAGGCTACAATTCCCACCATGTAAATAGCTCCTAAAACCCCAATCTCACCGGTTGATGCTATCTGAATCAATCCGCCTACGCCAATTAATGCTAACGCTATGGTGTAGCCTACCAGTATAGTTCTTGTTTTTTTCTTTTCACTATTGAACATAGAGGCCA
>Ga0310811_10009504_pt1 | contig 12555 bp, 8 predicted proteins | sample YCmetagenome_FD_207642 | JGI IMG/M metagenome (GOLD analysis project Ga0310811, IMG submission 207642) | Soil microbial communities from experimental microcosm in Duke University, North Carolina, United States - YC | ecosystem: Engineered > Artificial ecosystem > Soil microcosm > Unclassified ... | reverse complement strand
CAGCGACCTGCCGGGCGACGTCGAGCGCCGCGTGCGGCGGGCAGATCGAGAAGATCGCGGACGACTTGGCGATGAGCCGGTCGAAGCCGACCCCGGTGAGCTCGGACGCGAGTGCGCGCCCGGTCGTCGCCCGGGACCGCCCGGCGGGATCCCAGAGCACCTCATGCCCAATCGAGACCAGGCAGTCGCCGACGGCGGCGCCCATCTCCCCGGGATGCAGTAGCCCGACGGTCGCCATGGGCCCTCCAACGTTAGGCGGCGTTCGGCACTATTGTGCAGGTTCGCCCTGTTGGGCATTGGCGTCGCCCCGTAAACCGCAGCAGAACCGGTACCAGAATCCCTCGTTCTTCGTGATAACAGCAACAGGCGCGGAGCGCTCGCGGGGATACCACGCGGGGCCCACCAGGCCTCTGCCCCTTACCCGGCCTAGAACGCGACCGGGAACGGCTGGCCTGGCTCGTAAGTAGACGTGAGGCTCGACGGGAACCGCAGCGGCGTGACTGTGCCGTGGCTGATCACCCCGAAATTCAGGGGTATGGCTTGGCCGAGAGAGTAGCTATTGCTCCATACTCCGATGAGCGTGTCCCCAGACGGGCTGGTCCACAGCACCCCTCCTGCCCCCTGTGCGGCGTTCAACTGGTAGTCGATCGTGGCCTTGCCGCCCGCCGTGAGCGAGTTGGTAACGAAGGCGATGTGAACCCCAGCCTGATAAGGCCAACGGCGTGCGCCGCGTACAGCGCGGTCACGCCTTCGGAGGCCCCTGGTCGCGTCCGGGTACGCCGCGAGCTGTGGGTGTCCAGGAAGTCCACGATTCAGAGATGCCGCCCAACGCTTCCGGTTGCCCCCGGAGGGATATTTCCGAACTCGCTGCGGCTAGTCCTAGCGCAGCAGTAGGTAGTAGGGCTGGCCGGCATAGTGCAGCGTGACCCGGTGAGCGTTCGGGTATCGCGCCAGGAAAGACTGGGCCTCCGGCGCTTTGACGGTGAACGTGAGGACCACCTGGGTCTGAGGGAGCACCCGCGTGCGGAAGTCCGCCAGGAATGCTCTTAGGTCACGCTGGGTCTCAATGCTGCTGTACGGGTCCGACGAGACCGGTGCGGGGTTCAAGTCGGCCCCGAAGTAGATGAGGCCGGGATACTGCCCGTGGAAGTTGGCGACATAGGCCGTTCGGTTGCCGACGAGCGTGTGGATCTGTTCCATCAAACGGACGAAGTCTGACATCGACACGGGCGACTCCTGGCAGCACCGGGTCGCGTCGTCGAGCCCGGGGCCGACTCGCTCGCCTGCCAGCGTCGCCGGCTTGCCGGGAGGAGGAGCGGCGGCTAGGTGCTGGCGGTCAAGGTAGGGCGCCTCCGCCCACAAACGGAGGCTGGTCCGCGAGTATGCCGCATGGGGCAGCAGCGCGAACGACGCGACGATCAGCGCCACGCCGGCGACCGCGACTGTCGCCCGCCGCTGGACGCCAAGAAGCCGTGGCAGCACGGTGGCCGTCATGATCACCAAGGCTGGGACCATCAACTCGGTGCCGGTGAGGTGCGAGGCATCCGACCGGAGCAGCACTCCTTCGTAAAGCAGAGCGGTGGCTAGCACTGTCGCGAGGAGCGTTACCCGCTCCTGCGGCCATTCCCGCGCGATCCGCAGCGGGCGGACCTGGAAAACGGTCAGTAGCGCGAGCGCTGCCAGCAGGAACGGAAGAGCGTAAAACAGGTGAGAGTACGGGGACGGCGTGTGGTTGAAGCCGCCCCAGGGAGTGTCGTTGGCCCCCGCCGCCACGGCCCTCGGGAACAGGAAATACTGGTGCAAGAACTCGATCAACTGGCCTTGGGCGGCGTAGAACGCCAGGACCGGTATCCAGATCAGCGCAAAGCCAGCGAATACCGCAACAAGGGCCGTCCACAAGGCACGCCATGAGGCGGAGCCGCTGACTAGCAGCAGGCCTCCGATCGCCAGCGCGCCGACCGCGCCGCCGGCCAGATTTTCCTGCGCTAGGTAAGACGTCAGGCCCCAAAGCGCCCCGATGGCGGCTCCTGCGGCGGCGCCGCGCCAGGACGGGGAACGCCTGACCACCGCGGGCAGCAGCAGGACCAAGGCGATCGCGCCGACGTAGCGCAACGGGTTATCCCAGCCGAAGTAGCCGTCAAATGACCCGCCTGGCTGGAATGCGAGCAGGTGCAGCCCTGGATAGACGAGCGCGGAAAGCAAAGACGCCGCCAGGCCGCGGGCGTAGCCGAAGGCGAGGAAGAACACCGCGAAGAGCACAGACACGCCCGCCCACACGAACAGGGCCCACGCCTCGCGGAAGCCGACGACGGAAAAGGACGTCACGTGGTGCATGAGCCAGTAAGCGGCTACTTGCGTGCCCGGGCCGTACTGCACGCTAGCGGTGCCAACATAGGGAAGATAGCCCTTGGCGACTGCCTGCAACCCGATCAGGACGACCTCTTCCTGGTGGCTGATCGGCGTGCTGGTCTGGCTCAGGTACCAGGGCGGTCCCGCGAAGTACCAGGCCAGGGCGAGGGCGGTCACCAGCCCCGCCGTCACTGGCAGCATCCTGTGGGCGCGTTTCCGCCACCAGTCGACTCGATCGGTCACCGTGCGCGTACCGCGTTGGCCCGCAGGCTCGGGTCCGCAACGACGATCCGGGGGAACAATCCGGTGCACCATGCCCGCCAGGTCCGCGGGTGACAACGGCCAACGGCCAGCACGCGGGCGGCCGTGGTCAGCCAGATTGCCGGGGCAATGACACCGAGCAGGTATGCGGCAGTCTCCCAGCGCTTGTCGTCGTAGGGAAAGTAGAGGTACCGCTCCGGCGGGGGGAACGTTGCCTTTGCCCGGTAGTACACAACGAGAAGCAGGAACGGGAACCAGGCGGCAAGCGCCAGCCAGATCGCGGCTCGCTCCCGCGGGGCCAGCACGCGATCAAGCCAAGCGGGGGGCCGGGAGCGGCCCGCCGCCAGCGATACCAACCCGAGGGCCGCGCTTAGGCACAGCGCGATCAGGGCACCGGCAATCATGTTCCGCTGCGCCACCGGGAGCTGGTCATGTGGCCGGATGAGGGCCGCTGTCGTCATCGCCAGCGCGCTGGTCACAGCGAGCGAGCCGAGCGCGGCCCGGTAGAAGAGCCGCGGGCCAGCGTTAGCGATGCGCAGCGCCCGGTCAAGCCACCTGGCTGCCGGGCCAGGGCGAGGTGTGCCAGTAGGACGCCGCATAACGCCGGCACTTGCGACAGCGTCGTGGTCTCCAATAGCCGCGCGAGGTATGCCATCGCTTGGCGTCAGCGGCGATTGGCTCGGCATATCTATTGTGTCCATATAAAGGAGACAAAGTTCGCGCGTTTTTGGTTGCCTGGCCGGCATGAGAAAATCTCAAGATTCTTCCCAAAGTGCGATTCGCACCGAGAATTCGCATGAAAAGACCTACATATTGCGCCTTCGCGAGGCCTTTTCGCGTTAGAAAAGGCTCACGGCATGAGGAATGACACGCCGCTTGACGTAACCGGAGCGGCGTGAACATGCCGTGGCTAATCACCCGCAAAGCGCGGGCGGGAAGCGGTGGCCGACACCCCGTGTTCAGCGTTCCTATAAGAAGAGACGTCGTTCGGGCTTCTAGGTTGCCTGGGGCAGCGGAGAAATTCGTCCCGTCACGCGGTGCGGCCAGGAACTTCAGCTGGGCGTGCTAGCCCCGGCGCAGCAGGATGTAGTAGGGAGAGTGGAGAAAATGCAGGGTCACCCGGCGGGCGTTCCTGTATCGCTGCAGGAAGTACCGGGCCTCTGGTGCCTGGAGGGACGTCGTGAAGAGCGCCTGTGTCTGCGGCACCACCCTGGTGCGGAAGTCGGCCATGTAGGCACGCAGTTCGGGCTCGGTCTCGATGCTGCTGTACACGTCGGACGAGACCGGCGCTGGGTTCAGGTCGGCCACGAAGTAAACGAGACCGGGGTATCCGCCGTGGACACCAGCGACGTAGACGGTGCGGTCGCCGATGATCGCATGGACCCGGTTCATCAACGCGATGAACTCGGGCATTGACGCGGGTGTGCCCTGACAGCACGAGGGCGCGTCGTCCAGCCCCGGTCCGACGCGCCTGCCCGCCACCGTTGCCGCCGTGCCAGGATGGACACCGCCGGACGACAGCGGGCAGCAGCAGGACGAGGGCGATCACGCCCACGTAGCGCAGCGGGTTCGCCCAGCCCCAGTAGCCGTTGAACGAGCCGCCCGGCGCGAACGCGATCTGGCGGAGCGTCGGGTAGACCAGCACCGAGAGCAGCGAGGCGGCCAGGCCCCGGGCATAGTCGAAGGCGAGGAAGAACACCGCGAAGAGAACGAACGCACCCGCCAGCGCGAACAGTGCCCACGCCTCACGAAAGCCGACCACCGACATGGCTGTGACGTGGCGCATGAGCAGGTAGGCGGCCAGTTGCGTGCCCGGGCCGTACTGCACGCTGGCGACGCCTACATAGGGAAGGTGGCCTTCGGCCACCGCCTGCAGCCCGATCAGGACGACATCCTCTTGCTTGCTGATCGGTGCGGTGGTCTGGCTGATATGCCAGGGCGGTCCCAGGAAATACCAGGCCAGGCCGAATGCCGTCGCCAATCCCGCCACCGCAGCCAGTCGCCGGCGCGCGCCATCCCAGCGACGCCCTACCGGGCTCGGATCCACCGGAGCGCGGGTCACCCGGGGCAGGTCCACCAAGGGCAGGTCCACCAGGGTGGGGGCCACCGGGGCAAACCGCGGGAACAGCCCGGCAAACCAGGCCCGCCAGGTCAGCGGGCGGCTGCGGGCCACGGTTAGCACGCGGCCGGCCAGGGCCATCCAGAGCATCGGGGCAAGGACGCCGAGCAAGTACCCGGCGGTTTCCCAGTGCTTGTCGTCGTAGGGAAAGTAGACATACCGCACTGGCGGCGGAAACGTCGCCTTCGCCCGGTAGTACACGACAACAAGCAGAAACGGGAACCAGGCGGCAAGCGCCAGCCAGATCGCGGCTCGAACCAGCTGCGGCACTACGCGATCGAGCCAGGCCGGGGGCCGGTACCGGTCCCCGGCGGCGAGCGAGGCCAATCCGAGTGCCGTGCTGGCACCCAGTGCCACCAGCGCGTGGGCCACCAGGTGCCGCTGCGTCACCGGGAGCGGTCCGGGAGGCCGGGTGAATGCCGCTATTGCCATTGCCAGCGTGCTGGTCAGGGCCAGCGAGACGAGCGCGGCCCGGTAGAAAGGCCGCGGTCCGCTGACCGCGATGCGCAGCGCCCAGTCAAGGCTCCTGGCTGATCGGCTGGGGAGGGCCAGGCCGGCGGCGGCCTCGGCCCGCGTTGTGGCGCCGGAGGCCGGCTCGTCAGGGCCGAGGAGCGCAGTGGCCTCGCCGCTGACGCCATCATCGGGCCAGTAGCGGCAATTAGGATGATGGGCTGTGTTATGTCCATTAAGTGGAAACATGCGTCACATATCCACATTGGCGCCGATGTTGACGATAAATTTGCAGGCACATTGGCAGCATCTGTCCGGATAATTTGCCGTTGGCTCATGCATTTGTGAGGCTGCCAACGACAGCCGAAATCCCCCTGCGGCGGCGGCGAGAATAGCGGCCGCTGGGGCAACTTAGCGCGTCAGGCCGCGTTATCTGCTCGTCTTCCGGGAAACCGCGTAGGCCGTTGAATGTGCTTCGCGCGCACGCTTGCCGACCTAATCGGCGGTCCCAATCCGGTAAGTTTGGGCAGGTCAGATGTCATCGCCCGCAATACCGCAGTAGGGAAGATGTCGGTGCTGGGAGATATTGCCTTAGGCCAGGCGGGCGTGCCAGGCGAGCGCGGACGTATCGGTGAGGGACGCTACCTGGTCGATGATGACGCGATGCCGTTCCGCGTCGCTGGCCGCGCTGTCCCAGGCCGGCTGGAACACCGGGTCGAGGGCGGATGGCGCGGTCCGTGCCAGGGCCAGCGCCAGTTCGCTGATCACCTCGCGCTCGCGCGCCTGCTCGGCCATCGCGTCCCTGCGGGACATCACGTAGTGCGCGGCGACGGCCTTGAGCAGCGCGCATTCCAGCAACTGCCGGCGCGGCACCGCGAGGTCGGCGGCGTAGCGGCTGAGCCGGGCCCAGCCCGCTACGGCACGGGTGCCGTCCTGGGCAGCCTGGCAGAGCCGGCCGACGAGTTCGCTGGTCAGGTTCTTGGCGGCGGCAAGCGAAGCGGGGCCGCCGTCGAAGCTGAACTGCCAGCAGTCCAACTGCATGAACTCGCTGAAAACCGCCTCAAGCTCGGCGGTGGTGACGTCCCACGACGGCTTGCAGTAATAGGTGAGGGCAACCGCGGAAACAAGCGCCCGTTCTGAAGGATCGGTAAGGTCCTTGAGGGAGATGAGGCCTGCCTGCAGGCCGTCCTCCACATCGTGCACCGAGTAGGCGACGTCGTCGGCCCAGTCCATGACCTGGGCCTCGAGGCAGCGGCGGCGGTCGGGTGCCCCGCTGCGGATCCAGTCGAACGCGGGGAGGTCCGACTGGTAGGCGCCGTACTTGGCAGGTAGGTGCAGGGTGACGTTCTCAGGTGCGGCCAGGGCTTCCTGGCCGGGTTCCGCGGTCCACGGGTACTTGAGCGCCGCGTCCAGGGTGGCCCGGGTGAGGTTGAGTCCGGCGCCCGGCACCTTCGGCTCCAGCCGGGTGAGGAGGCGCAGGGACTGGGCATTCCCCTCGAAGCCGCCGCAGGCCAGCGCGCCGCCCGGGTCGGCGAGTGCGGCCAGGGCGGCCTCGCCGTTGTGCCCGAACGGGGGGTGGCCGAGGTCGTGCGCTAGGCACGCCGCGTCGACCAGGTCAGGGTCGCAGCCGAGCGCCGCGCCGATCTCGCGGCCGATCTGCGCGCATTCGAGCGAGTGGGTCAGCCGGGTGCGCGGGAAGTCGCCGGAGCCGGCCCGGACCACCTGCGTCTTCGCGGCGAGCCTGCGCAGCGCTGAGCTGTGCAGGACCCGGGCGCGGTCCCGCTGGAACTCGGTGCGCCCGGCCTTCTTGGGCGGCTCGGCCACCCAGCGATCGGCATCACCCGGACGGTAGGTCACATATCCAGTGTGACCCACCGAACCGACATTCCATGCCACCTACCTGCGCTTGGTGCGCTCCGTCGCCAGATGTTCATCGCACCGGGCCGCGCACGCCGTTGGGCGCAGCCCGGCAGCTTTCATCCCTCGGGAAGCCTCAACGGGTGTCGCTGCCGCCGGTGTGGACTGCGGCGCGGCCCGCCTCGAGGCGGGCGATCGGGACCCGGAACGGGGAACAGGACACGTAGTCGAGGCCCACCTCGTGGAAGAACCACACGGAGGCCGGGTCGCCGCCGTGCTCGCCGCAGATGCCGAGCTTGAGGCCTGGCCGGGTGGCGCGGCCTTCGGCGGTGGCGATCTTGATGAGGCGGCCGACGCCGGCGGAGTCGAGGGTCTCGAACGGCGACACGCCGAAGATGCCCAGGTCGATATAGGGGGCGAAGAACGCGCCTTCCACGTCGTCCCGGGAGAATCCCCAGGTCATCTGCGTCAGGTCGTTGGTGCCGAAGGAGAAGAACTCCGCCGACCTGGCGATGTCGCCCGCCGTGACGGCGGCGCGTGGCACCTCGATCATCGTGCCGATGAGGGCATGCACCTCGATGCCGGTCTCCGCGGCCACCTCCGCGAGGACCTTCTCCGCGGATTCCCTGGTGATCTCAAGCTCCTGCACGGTCGCGACCAGCGGGATCATGATCTCCGGATGCGGAGCGCCGCCCGCCTTGATGCGGTCGGCGGCGGCGTACGCGATCGCGCGGACCTGCATGTCGAACAGGCCCGGGATGACGAGGCCGAGCCGGACGCCGCGCAGGCCGAGCATCGGGTTCTGCTCGTGCAGGCGGCGCACCGCCTCAAGGAGCCGCAGGTCCTTCTCGCTCGCCTTGTCGCCGGCCAGCGCGACCTTGACGCTGAGCTCGGTGTAATCGGGCAGGAACTCGTGCAGCGGCGGGTCGATCAGCCGGATCGTCACCGGCAGGCCGTCCATCGCCGTGAGGATCTCGACGAAGTCGCCGCGCTGCAGCGGTTCCAGGGCGTCGAGCGCGGCCTGCCGCGCCTGCGGGTCCTCGGCCGCCAGGATCAGGTCCTCGACCAGCTGGCGGCGCTCGCCCAGGAACATGTGCTCGGTGCGGACCAGGCCGACGCCCTGCGCGCCGAAGCGGCGGGCCCGCGCGCAGTCGGGGCCGTTGTCCGCATTGGCGTACACGCCGAGGCGGCGGGCCGCGTCGGCGTGCGTCATGATCGTGTGGACGGCCGCGACCAGTTCGTCGCAGTCGGGGGCGAGCTCGCCTTCGAAGTACTGCACGACGTTGGAGGCGACCACCGGTACCTCGCCCAGGTACACCGCGCCCGAGGTGCCGTCGATGGAGATCACGTCGCCCTCGCTCACGACGGTGCCGCTCAGCGTCGTGAAGTACTTGGCTTTGGTATCGACCTCTAGCTCTTCCGCGCCGCACACGCAGGTCTTGCCCATGCCGCGGGCGACCACGGCCGCGTGGCTGGTCTTGCCGCCCCGTGAGGTGAGCACGCCCTGGGCGGCGATCATGCCGTTCAGGTCGTCGGGGTTGGTCTCGCGGCGGACGAGGATGACCTTCTCGCCAGCCGCGGCCCGCGCCACGGCGGTCGCCGAGTTGAACACGACCTTGCCCACGGCCGCGCCCGGCGAAGCGGAGATCGCCTTGGTCAGCAGCGTGATGTCCGTGCCCGAGGTGTCAAAGCGCGGGAACATCAGCCGGGCGAGCTCGTCGCCAGATACGCGGGTAAGCGCTTCGTCCAGGTCGATCATGCCCTGGTTGACCAGCTGCGTGGCGATCCGGAAGGCCGCCGCCGCGGTCCGCTTGCCGACCCGGGTCTGCAGCATCCAGAGCTTGCCGCGCTCGATGGTGAACTCGATGTCGCACAGGTCGCGGTAGTGGTTCTCCAGCGTCTGCATGATCGACATCAGCTGGTCGTAGGAGGTCTTGTCGATCCGCTCAAGTTCCTGCAACGGCACCGTGTTGCGGATGCCCGCTACGACGTCCTCGCCCTGCGCGTTCTGCAGGTAGTCGCCGTACACGCCCTGAGCACCGGTGCCCGGGTCGCGGGTGAACGCCACGCCAGTCCCCGAGTCATCGCCCAGGTTGCCGAAAACCATCGCCACTACGCTGACCGCCGTGCCGAGATCGCCGGGGATGCGTTCCTGGCGGCGGTAGAGCACCGCACGCCTGGAGTTCCACGAGTTGAAGACCGCTAGCACCGCGAGGTCCATTTGCTCGCGCGGGTCCTGCGGGAACTCCCGGCCAGCGTGCTGCAGCACCAGGTCCTTGTAGGTCGCGGTCAGCTTCTTGAGGTCCTCGGCGTCCAGTTCCGTGTCGTTCGTCGCGCCCTTGGCTTGCTTCGCCGCCTCGAGGGCGTGCTCGAAGTGGTCCCCGTCAATGTCAAGCACGGTCTTGCCGAACATCTGGATCAGCCGCCGGTAGGCGTCCCAGGCGAACCGCTCGTTGCCCGACTGCGCCGCGAGCCCGTCGACCGACGCGTCCGACAGGCCGATGTTCAAGACGGTGTCCATCATGCCGGGCATGGAGAACTTCGCGCCGGACCGGACGCTGACAAGGAGTGGGTCGGCGTGGTCGCCGAGCTTGCGGCCCATGGACTGCTCTAGGGCGTCGAGGTGGCCGGTGACCTCGCCCTCAAGCCCGTCTGGGGTCGCGCCGTGCGCGAGGTAGTAGCGGCACGCGTCGGTGGTGATCGTGAACCCAGGGGGCACTGGTAGGCCGAGATTGGTCATCTCAGCCAGGTTTGCTCCCTTACCTCCCAATAGGTCCTTGAGGTCTTTGTTACCTTCTGTGAAGTCATACACAAACTTCGGCACTGAACGCTCCTTGCGCCGGACGTTCCGTTGTAACGGACTCTACCCGGCTAAGATCCGGTCTTAGAAATTTGACGGTACACAATTAGATAGATCGCGACAATGGGGGCTATAGTGTGGCGTAAAACACGGTGTTAGCACCTCGTTAGGCCACCTGACCAGTGGTTTAGACCTATTCACATCTACTGGTATAGACCGCTGGTTTAGACCTGCGGAATGGACTTGGGTCCTGACATCGGCAATTTTGGTCCTCAATTTGAGAATCACGGTCAGGTGTCAAACTTGACGTGTCCTTTACTAATTTGCCCGGGCATGGCAATCGCGGTCGGTAGGTGGCGCCGATCACACCGCGTACACGTTGATCGGTTGAGGCAACCTTCCGGCGCGTGCGGAGTTTCTGATACGTGGACATCGCTGACACGCGGGAGACACCAGGCGCGGCGGCCTCGGTGACGGCCCTGTACGCCGAGCACGCGCTCGGCCTCGTCCGCCTGGCCATGGTCATGACCGGGGACCGCGCCGCCGCCGAGGACATCGTGCAAGACGCGTTCCTTGGCCTCTACCGCCGCTGGGACCGGCTGGCCGACATGACCGCGCCGCTCGCTTACCTGCGCGTCAGCGTGGTGAACGGCTGCCGGACGGCGCTGCGCCGCAGGTCACGGCTTGGCCTTTGGCCCAGGACGGGTGCTGACGACACCCTCGACGAACTGGCCCCAGCCAGCGGGTTCGGTACCCAAGCTGTGCTGGCCGAGTCCGCCGAGGCCAGGGTGCTGCTCAGCGAGGAACAGCGCGCGGTCGCCGCCGCCCTGCGCAGGCTGCCGCCGCGCCAGCGCGAGGCCGTCGTCCTGCGTTACTACCTCGACCTGTCCGAGGAAGAAACGGCACAGGTCATGGGCGTCGCCCGGGGCACCGTCAAGTCCGCCACGCACCGCGCGCTCGCCGCCGTCGGCCGGATCCTGCGGGAGGAATCATGAGCAGGGAAGAAGACCTCATCCGGTCCACCACGCGCGCCATCGCGTCCACCATCCGCGAGGTGCCGCCGCTGCAACTCGAGTCGGCCACCGAGGAGCTGGGGTCGCTGGCTCGCGCCCCGCGCAGCCGCCGCGGCGGTCCGCGCCGCTGGTGGTCCTGGGGCGCCCCGCTCGCCGCTGCCGCGGTGGTCGTGGCGCTCGCCATCGCACTGGTGCTCATCAAAGGCATCCAGAACGACAGCGCGGTTCCCTCGGATCCGGCCACTTCAACTGGCCTGGGTGGCGTACCCCGTTACTACGTGGCGCTCAAGCAACTCGCCGGCGACCTGAACAGCAGCACTCAGCGCAACGACATCGTGGTGGGGGACTCGCTGACCGGCAAGACGCTCGCGACCTTCCCTGCGCCCGCTCACACCGCCTTCGAGAGCGTGACCGCGGCCGCCGACGACCGGACGTTCGTCGTCTTCGGCGTGACGTCCTCCAACGGCTCGTTCGGCAACCTGTCCGCCAAGGGCGCCACGATGACCGGCAGCTGGTGGGAGGTGCGTCTTGCTCCGGGCACCGCACACCCGGCCCGCCTGACCCGCCTTCCCATCAAGCCAGTAGCGGCTAGTTCCACTGGTGTGGACGCCTTTTACGAGTTCATCGACTCCTTCGGCTCCGTGTTGTCCGGGTCCGGCACGGAACTCGCCGTGCCCGTAAGTTCCGGTACGCACGGGTTCGCGGTGAAGGTCTTCTCGGTTGCCACCGGCCGCCTGCTGCACGACTGGACGACGACCAACTGGTCAGTCGTTGAGGAGCCCTCCGTATCGTGGATCGACGGGGACCGGGAACTAGCACTAGTCAGCCGCAATCAGATCATGCCCACGAAGTTTCCGGGCTACGCGACCAGTGACGTAACCGTGCGCGAGTGGCCCGTCGCCGGGCCAGCCAGCGGTGACCTGCTGGCTGACAGCAAGGTCGTCTGGCACGTGCAGACCCTGAAAAACCCCTTGACCACAGTCCAGCTGTGCACCGAACCGGTGGTAGGCGGACCTATCGTGATCAGCCCTGACGGCAAGACCTTCAGCTGCACGACGGCCGGCGGATGGGGTCCAACCGACCACCTCAGCTTCCACACCTACCCGCTCACGCCGAGCACCACGGCCACGGCTCAGGGCACGATCGACTATGAGGTGATGTACACGAACGCGGGCCGCTACAACCCCGAGGTGCTGTGGTCCAGCCCATCAGGTGACACGCTCATCGGAGCGTTGTTCCCCTACACTGGCGGTCCGCCCCCCATTGCCAATGGCCTGCATATCGGGGTGATCAGCCACGGCAAGTTCACCCCGCTCCGGATCCCGGCAAGCCTCGCCGCGTCGACAGTGGCGCACATCGCCTTCTAACCCCAGCCAGGCACCGCGTGGGAACCGCGCGTGATCGCGGGAACGATCCGCCGCGATCGTGCCGGGGCTCCTCGTTGCCGGGGCTCCTCGTTGCCGGGGCTCCTCGCGCCGGGGCTCCTCGTGCCGGGGCAGCTCATTGCCGGGGATCCGGCTAGGGGCCGGCTGGGGACCCCGGAATGTCGGGCCGGAATGTCGGGCGCTGGCGCGCCCGATATTCCGGATATTTCATGACATGAATGCTGGGCTTCATTAGGTTCGCCGCAGCGGCTTGCCCGCCTGGCTGAGGGGTCGGTTACGTTAGGCAGCAAGCGGATAGCGGATGCGATCGGGAGGCGGCAG
>Ga0310811_10009503_pt1 | contig 12557 bp, 9 predicted proteins | sample YCmetagenome_FD_207642 | JGI IMG/M metagenome (GOLD analysis project Ga0310811, IMG submission 207642) | Soil microbial communities from experimental microcosm in Duke University, North Carolina, United States - YC | ecosystem: Engineered > Artificial ecosystem > Soil microcosm > Unclassified ... | reverse complement strand
GCGCTCGCGAGCGAGCGCGGGATCGCCCCCACCAGCCGGCTCATCGCGGGCCAGAGCCCGGAGATCATGATCAGCAGTCCGCAGACGAGGAAGGCACCGACCGCGTAAGGGAAGCCGCCATGAACGGAAGGGCTGCTGATCAGCAGCGCCGCCCCCGGCGTGGTCCAGGCGACCAGGATCGGCACCCGGGTCCAAAGGCTGATGATGATGCCGAAAAGCCCGGTGACGATCAGCAACGCGAGCAGCCCGGAAGCGGCCTCCGTCGGGCTTGCCCCGGCGGCGGTGACACCTTTGAGAATGACGGCGAAGGAGGAACCGAAGCCCACGAAGGCGGCCAATATGCCGGCAGAGGTTGCCTGGAGGGAGCTATCCCGGCGGATCGACGAAATCATTCTTTGCATGACTATCCATAGCTATCTCATCGGCGTCGACCGCTTCTCCCTCGAGGATGGGCGCCTCGCCCGGCGTCTCCCGCGCATAGCTGAGCATGGTGCGCGCGATCTCTTCCTCCCCCATGACGACGATGCCGGCGCCGAGCTTGGCCAGGTGGGTCACTTCCTGGTCGAAATGAGCGCGCGCGATGACGATGGCGGTGGGGTTCGCGGCCTTCGCCTGGGCCACGATCTGCCCCGCTTCGAATACATTGGGAATGGCGACGATAACGAGCCGCGCCGCCGCCAGGTTCGCCGCCTCCATCACCGCGGGATCGGCGGCATTGCCGGTAATGATGGTGACGCCGCCCTCTTGCTCCAGCGCGCGCGCCGTGCCCTCTCCCGTCTCGATGACGAGAAGCGGCCAGCCGGACTGTCGCAGACCCTCGGCGACCCGCTGCCCCACCCGGCCGTAGCCCACCAGGATGGCATGGTCTGCAAGATCGGTCCTGGGCAAAGCCAGCGCCGGCTCCGCCGCGTCCGAAGGAAGTGGCAGAACGCCGTCCTTGCGGTCGATCCAGGGCCGAAACTGCTTCATCAACCGAAAAAGCAGCGGGTTGACGATAATGGAAAGGATGGACGCACCGAGAACCAGATCCCGCACGTTATTGGCGAAGAGATGCAGGCCGAGCGCGAGGGCCGCCAGGATGAAGGAGAATTCGCCGATCTGGGCGAGGCCCAGCGCAATGGTAATTGATGTCGCCCAGGAACGCCCCATGGCCCGGAGCAGAAGAAAGGCAACGCCCGGCGTCACCACCAGGATGACCAGGAGCAGGCCGATCAACTGCAGCGGCTGATGCACCAGGACCTCGGGGTCCAGCAGCATGCCGACCGAGATGAAGAAGAGCACGGCAAAGGCGTCGCGCAACGGCAGGGTCTCTTCCGCGGCGCGCAGGCTGAGCTGGGATTCGCTCATCACCATGCCGGCCACGAAGGCGCCAAGCGCAAAGGACACGCCAAAAAGATGCGCGGCGCAGAAGGCGACGCCGAGGGCGATGGCCAGCACGGCGAGGCGGAAAAGCTCGCGCGAACCGGTATGGGCGACATAATGCAGCAGAAACGGAATCACCCGCCGCCCGACCAGCAGCATGATGGCGATGAAGGCGACGACCTTGGCGATCGTCTCGCCGATCAGAAGCATCAGCTGGGACAGCGGCGGATGGGACGAACCTCCATCCTGCAGGAGAGAGGCCAGGATCGGCAGAAGAACCAGAACCAGGACCGTGATGAGATCCTGGATTACCAGCCAGCCGACAGCGATTCTCCCGGCCTCGCTATCCTCCATCCGCCGTTCCTGGAATCCGCGGGTCAGGACAACCGTGCTCGCGATGCTCAGAGCCAGGCCGAGGGCGAGGCCACCGCCGGCGGACAGGCCGAGCAGCCATCCCAGCCCCATCCCGGCCAGGACCGAAATCGCCATCTGCAGAATCGCCGCCGGCAGGGCGACAGCGCGGACGGCCAACAGATCCTTGATCGAGAAATGCAGGCCGACGCCGAACATGAGCAGGATGACGCCCACTTCCGCGAGCTGCAGGGCCAGCGCCTGATCCGCGTCGAAGCCCGGGGTGAAGGGCCCCACCATCACGCCCGCAAGCAGATAGCCGACGAGGGGCGAAACCTTAAGCCGGTGGGCGACGGTGCCCAGAACGAAGGCCAGGCCCAGTCCGATGACGAGCAGAGCGATCAGCGGATTGTCGTGCGGCATCGGCCAAACCTTTCCGGGATACCGCATCTAACCATGAAAACCGCCCTTGCCCATGCCGGGTGCGGGCGGCCTATCCGGTTTTTCCTTCTGCCGCGGACCAGGTCGCAGCCCGGCCGATCAGACCCCGATCACCTGGCCAGACTGTGACAATGACGCGCTAACCCGCCGGTGCGGGACCCACGGAGCCCCGGACCACGAGATTGGTCGAGTGGTCCGTCTCGATGGAACCCTGGTCCTCCGGATTGGGCGGGGCGATCAGTCGCAGAAGAAGGCGGCAGGCCGAGCGGCCCAATTGCTCAGCGCGCTGGTCGACCGAGGTCAGTCCGGGCTGGACGAGGCCCGCGAGCGGGATGTCGTCGAAGCCGCAGATGCTGATATCCTTTGGAATTTCGAGGCTCTGCTCCCGGCAATAGAGCATCGCGCCGATGGCCATGAGGTCATTGGCGCAGATCAACGCGGTGGGGCGCTCCGCGGGCGGCACGTCGAGCAGGATGCGCGCGGCCTCATACCCCGATTGCTGCTGATAGTCGCCAGCCACGACAGGCACCGAATCGGGTTCGATCGCAGCCGCGGCGAGCGCTTCCCGGTAGCCCGACATGCGCTGGCCGGCGGTCCAGAGGGTCTGCGGCCCGGAGATGATGCCGACCCGCCGATGGCCGTTCCCCAGCACATGGTCGGCGACCGACCGCGCCCCGCGCCGATTGGTCGAGACGACGCAGGGCACTTCGAGACCCGGGAGGCGCTCGTCTACCAGCACCACGCTGTCGCTCTGGATCAGCTCCATGAGAGAGGGCGTCAGCATGCCGCTGCCGCTCAGGAAGATCAGCCCATCGAGCCGTCGTGCCCGCAGGACTTGGCTGTAATAATTCTCCCAATGCTGGGCGGATTGGGTGGTGCAGAGCACGAGGAGCATGTCCCGGGCCTGCGCGATCTCCTGCACGCCGGAGGAGACTGCCGCGAAAAAGGGGTTTTTGAGATCGGGCGCGATGAGACCGATGGAGCCCGCCCGCCCCGCCTTGAGATTGCGCGCGAGCAGATTGGGCTCGTAGCGAAGCGCGTGGATGGCGCTATTGACCCTCAGCCGCGTTTCGGCCGAGACTTGGCCACTTCGATTGATCACGTAACTCACCGTGCTCACCGCAACGCCGGCCACGCGGGCAACGTCCCGGATGGTCGGTCTCCGAGCCGAATGCTCGTGGGCGGACGGCTCCGGCAACGCAACTACCGAAGACAGTTTGCGCTTCATCGATATCCCCCTCGTATTTCGAGACCTGATGGACCGTCCGGCCCTTTTGTATCGGTTCAAGACAACATCTTCGTAGTCTTGACTGTATCCACTAGATAGACCGGGTAACAACGCAACGCCCATAGCTTTTTTTGCTACAGGCCAATTTTTCCTTGAAGCCACAACTCGAACCGTTTCAAATGGAACTTCTGGATCGATATCGAATCATCGCATAAGTATTTGGCCAGCTTTCGTTTTCATCCCCTGGCCCGGAAAGGATCTCATGATGCCTTCGCTCGCCCCCCTGAAGTGCCTTACGGCCGTGGCGCTGGGCATCGCCCTGCTCGCGGCGGCGGCGCCGGCCCGTGCCGCCGACCTCACGACCGTCCGCTTTGTCTATGATTGGCCGGTCGCCGATTTCGACATGGTGCCGATCGTGGTCGGTCAGGAGAAGGGCTTCTATGAGAAGCATGGGCTGAAGGTGGATGTCCTCTTTCCGCCCGACGCGCAGACGACCGCGCGCATGCTGGCCACCAAACGGGCGGATATCGGCTTCGAGGCGACGACCGACCTCATTTTCGCGGCGAACCAGGGCGTGCCCGTCGTCGCCATCGCGAATTTCACCCAGAGCAACAGCTGGTGCCTCATCGGCCGCCCGAACGAGCCGATCGACATGAGCAAGCTGAAGGGCAAGTCCATCGGCATCTTCACCGATTCCTGGACCAAGGCGATGATGGGCTTCGTGCTGAAGAAGGCCGGACTGCAGGATAGCGACGTGCAGCAGATCATTGCGACGGATGATGACATCCCGATGCTGCTGACAAAAAAGATCGATATTGCAACGAATGCCGCCGCCTACGGCTTGGCCGAAATCGAAGACGGCGCGCATGAGACGCCGACCATGGCCTGTGACGGCGACATCGGCGTGCCGGATATTCCGGTTTGGACCTTCACCGCTTCGCCCGACTGGCTGAAGACCAATGGCGCGACGGCCAAGGCCTGGCTTGCCGCGACGGCGGAGGCGATCGACTGGTCCGTCGCCCACCCGAAGGAGGCGGCCCAGCTCTTCACCAAGGCCTATCCGCCCTCGGGCAGCGAGAATTACAACCTTATCGGCTGGACCTATACGGCCGGCCTGATGAAGGGACCGGACGGCTATTTCAAGCAGACCGACAAGCAGTGGTCGGTACTCGCCGAGGCGCTGAAAGATATTGGGCAGATTCCCGCGGTGAAGAGCCCCTCCACCTACTACACGAACGACTATATTCCGTGAGCGGCGCAGGCTTCATTCTCAGCGCGGGCGACCTCGCCCGCTATGAGGCAGCTCAGGCATTGGCCCGCGAAAGCCTCGCCGAACTCGGCCGCTACATCCGGCCCGGGGCCACGGAAATCAGCCTGATGGCGGAGGCCCGGCGCATCATGGATGCGCGGGGCGCGACCGGCTACTGGTGGTTCGACATGCCCTGCGTGATCCTGGCCGGCCCTCGCCTCCGCGTCTCCGAAGAGGGGGACGTCTATCAGGCGGCCGATATCCCGATCGCACCGGACGATATGGTGACGGTGGACGTCGCCCCCGAGATCGACGGCATCTGGGGGGACTGCGCCCGCTCCTTCTTTCTCAAGGACGGGGCATTGGTGACTGCCGCAGAAGCCGGGCCTGAGCAGGCCGAGGGCATGGCGGCGGAAGCCGCCCTGCACGCTCATCTGCTTGAGGTCGCGCGTCCGGAGATGACCTTCCAGGCGTTGCATGGGCTGATGGCCGCGCGGCTCGCCGAACTCGGCTTCGAGAATCTCGATTTCCTGGGCAATTTCGGCCACAATATCGGGGATGACCTGCACGGCCGTGCGTATATGGACGCGACCTGCACCGTCCGGCTTGACACGGTGCCGATGTTCACCTTCGAGCCGCATATCGCGAAGCCTGGCCGGCCGCTCGCCTTCAAATACGAGGAAGTCTATCGTTTTGAGGGTGGGCGCCTGCGGGTGCTTTGACTGCAAGAAAAGGGCGCCCCGCGGGGCGCCCGCTTCTTTTCAGAGCCGGCGGACGATATAGGCCTCGCGCAGCTTCTGTTCGATGAAGCTGCCATGGGCCGCGTCCCGCGCCTCGATCATCACTTCCAGCTGCGCCGCCTGCACGGTGGGCGAGCTGAAGAGCCGGTGATGCGCCACTTCGAGGATATTCCCGCCCTCATTGCCGATGCGCGTCGCGATATCGCCCAGCATGCCGGGCCGGTCCGGCATTTCCATGACCAGGCGCAGCATGCGGCCGTCGCGGAGCAGATTGCGCTGCAGGGTGTTGGACAGGATGCGGGCATCGATATTGCCGCCGCAGACGGGCAGGCCGACGCGGCGCCCGGCGAAACGGTCAGGGACATGCAGCACGGCGGCGAGTGCCGCCGCCCCTGCCCCTTCTGCCACCAGTTTGGCGCCCTCGGCGAGTAGGCCGATAGCCTGCTCGATGGCAGCTTCGGGCACAACCAGCACCTCGATGCCGAGATCCTTGAGGATGCGATAGGGCAGCTCGCCCACATCACGCACCGCGATGCCTTCCGCGATGGTCTGGCCGCCGACCGAAACCGGCTGACCCGCTAGACGTTGCGCCATGGCGCTGTAAGTCTCGACCTCGACGCCCAGAATTTCGATCCCGGGCCGCATGGCGAGCGCCGCGGTGGCGCAGCCGGAGAGCAGCCCGCCGCCGCCGATCGGCACCACGATCACGTCCAGATCCGGGAAGTCCTGCAGAAGCTCAAGAGCGAGCGTTCCCTGCCCGGCGATGATGCCGGCATCGTCATAGGGATGGATGAAGACCAGGCCTTCCTGCGCCGCCAGCGCATGGGCATGGGAGGCGGCTTCTGCCAGGCTCTCGCCATGCAGCACCACGCGGGCGCCCCAGGAGGCGGTACGCGTCACCTTGGTCGTCGGCGTGAATTTCGGCATCACGATGGTCGCCGCAATTCCCAGAAGATGGGCGTGGCGGGCCACAGCCTGGGCGTGATTCCCGGCCGACATGGCGATGACGCCGCGCGCCGTCTCATCGGCAGACAAAAGAGAGAGGCGGTTTGCCGCTCCACGTTCCTTGAAGGCGCCGGTCGCCTGAAGATTGTCGAGCTTGAGGACGATCTCGGCCCCGGTCGCCCGGCTCAGACTGTCACTGCGGACGGCAGGCGTGCGCAGCACGCGGCCGGCGATACGGCCGGCCGCCGCCTCGACATCGGCGAATGAGAGGGTCATCTCGGCCTCGCTCAGCCGAAGCGGACCGCAATAATCTCGTAGGATCGATCCCCGCCTGGCGCCGGCACCGAGACGGTATCGCCCTTTTTCTTGCCGATCAGAGACTTGGCCAGCGGCGAGGACACCGAAAGCAGGCCCTGTTTGATATCGGCCTCATGCACGCCCACGATCTGATAGGTCGCCTCTTTCTCGGTCTCCTCGTCCACCAGATGGACATGGGCGCCGAACTTCACATTCTCACCTGAAAGGGATGCCGGATCGATCACCTCGGCGGCGGAGATGATCTCCTCCAGCTCCTGGATGCGGCCCTCAATGAAGGATTGGCGCTCGCGCGCCGCATGGTATTCGGCGTTTTCGCTCAAGTCGCCGTGGCTTCGCGCCTCGGCGATGGCACGAATAACCGCCGGCCGTTCCTCGCTGCGCAGAAGACGCAGCTCCGCCTCTAGTCGGGTCAGGCCAGGCCCGGTCATCGGAAATTTCTGCACGCAACGTCCTCGCAGTCATCAGTCCGTTCGGACCAGTTAAAAGCAAACGAGCCGGATCACGAGGGTGATCCGGCCCCAGCCTCCCCGCCATTCCCGAAGAACGCCCGCGAAAGCTAGGGCAGGCTATCAGAACGGGGAACGAAAGTAGGACTGTAGCGGCGCAACTTCAAGCGGCCCTGATTTCATAGCCGCCACCGCATGAACGGCGGCCCGCGCCCCGGCGATGGTCGTGAAATGCGGCACGCTCCCAGTCAGTGCGCTGCGCCGGATGGCGAAGCTGTCCTTGACCGATTGCGGGGTGGATGCGGTGTTGATCACCATCTGGATCTCGCCGGACTGAATGGCGTCCACGCAATGCGGCCGGCCCTCCAGCACTTTGGCGACCGTCTTGACCTCAAGACCCGCTTCGCGAATACGCGCCGCCGTTCCGCGGGTTGCCATAATGGTAAACCCCATCTCGGACAGACGGCGCGCCAAAGGCACCATGGCGCCCTTGTCCGATTCCTTGACCGAGAGAAAGACCGTGCCTGCCATCGGCAGGCGCACTCCGGCTCCGAGCTGCGCCTTGGCAAAGGCACGAGCGAAGCTCGTATCCAGCCCCATGACCTCGCCAGTCGATTTCATTTCCGGGCCGAGAATGGTGTCCACCTCCGGAAAGCGCGCGAAGGGAAAGACGGATTCCTTCACCGCGACATGGGGACCGACGGCATGGGCCTCAAGCTCGAAGCTCGAAAGCTTGGCGCCGGCCATCACCTGCGCGCCGATCTTGGCAACCGGCACGCCCGTTGCTTTGGCGACGAAGGGAACGGTGCGCGCCGCGCGCGGGTTCACCTCCAGCACGTAGATCGTCTCATCCTTGATCGCGTATTGGACGTTCATGAGGCCGACGACACCCAGCGCGCGCGCCATGGCCACGGTCTCGGCCTTCAGCTCCTCGATGATGGCGGGGGAAAGCGAATAGGGTGGCAGCGAGCAGGCGCTGTCCCCCGAATGGATGCCCGCCTCCTCGATATGCTCCATCACGCCCGCGACGAACACGTCTTTGCCGTCCGCGATGCAGTCAACATCAACCTCGATGGCATCATTCAGATAGCGGTCAATGAGAACGGGATTGTCGCCCGAGACGCGCACCGCTTCGCGCATGTAGCGGGAGAGCTGAGCGCGGTCATGCACGATCTCCATCGCCCGCCCGCCCAGCACGTAGCTCGGCCGGATGACGACCGGATACCCGATGCGCTCGGTGATCGCCTCGGCCTCCGCGGTGGAGCGCGCAATCCCATTCTCCGGCTGGCGCAGGGCGAGCTTGTGCAGCAGCTCCTGGAAGCGTTCGCGGTCTTCGGCGATGTCGATCGCGTCGGCGCTGGTGCCGAGCAGGGGAATGCCGGCGGCGGAAAGCGCCTGGGACAGTTTCAGCGGTGTCTGCCCGCCATACTGCACGATGCAGCCCAGAACTTCGCCCTTTTCCTGTTCGCGGCGGATCAGGGAGATCACGTCCTCGGCCGTCAGCGGCTCGAAATAAAGACGGTCGGAGGTGTCATAGTCGGTACTGACGGTCTCCGGATTGCAGTTGACCATGATGGTCTCGAACCCGGCTTCCTTCAGCGCATAGGCCGCGTGGACACAGCAATAATCGAACTCGATGCCCTGGCCGATGCGGTTCGGGCCGCCGCCGAGGATGATGACCTTGCGCCGGCTGGTCGGGTCGCTCTCGCAAACGGGCGTGCCGAAGCCAGCCTCGAAGGTCGAATACATATAGGGTGTGGCGGAGGCGAATTCGGCGGCACAGGTGTCGATGCGCTTATAGACTGGCTGCACGCCGAGCTTTTCGCGCAAGCCGGACACCGCGGCTTCGCTCTGCCCCGACAACCGGGCAAGTTGCTTGTCCGAGAAACCAAGCGCCTTGAGGCGCCGAAGTCCAAGCGCCGTCTGCGGCAAGCCGCCCGTGCGCACAGGGGCCTCAGCATCCACAATGCGCTTCAGCTCTCCCAGGAACCAGGGATCGAACTTGCAGCACTCATGGATGTCTTCCAGGCTGAGCCCGGCCCGGATAGCTTGCGCCGCCATCAGCAGACGGTCCGGGCGGGGTTCGGAGAGTGCGGCGCGGAAGGCTTCCGCCGTGCCGTCCCCCGGCGCCTCGATCTCGTCGAGGCCGGAAAAACCTGTCTCCATGCTGCGCAAGCCCTTCTGCAGGGCTTCCGCAAAGGAGCGGCCGATGGCCATCGCCTCGCCCACCGACTTCATGCTGGTGGAGAGCAGCGCCGGCGTGCCGGGGAATTTTTCGAAGGTGAAACGCGGGATCTTCACCACCACATAGTCAATCGTCGGCTCGAAGCTCGCGGGCGTCGTGCGGGTGATGTCGTTCTTCAGCTCGTCCAGCGTATAGCCCACCGCGAGCTTCGCGGCGATCTTGGCGATCGGGAAGCCCGTAGCCTTGGAGGCGAGCGCGGAGGAGCGCGACACGCGCGGGTTCATCTCGATGACCACCATGCGACCATCGGCGGGGTTGAGGCCGAACTGCACGTTGGAGCCGCCGGTATCGACGCCGATCTTGCGCAGGCAGGCGATGGAGGCATCGCGCATGCGCTGGTATTCTTTGTCGGTCAGCGTCAGCGCGGGGGCGACGGTCACGCTATCACCCGTATGCACGCCCATCGGATCCACATTCTCGATGGAGCAGATGATGATGCAGTTGTCGGCGCTGTCGCGCACGACCTCCATCTCGTATTCCTTCCAGCCGAGCACGCTCTCTTCGATGAGAACCTCCGTCGTCGGGCTCGCTTCGAGGCCGCCCGAGACGATGTGCTCGAACTCCGTCTTATTGTAGGCGATGCCGCCGCCGGTGCCGCCCAGCGTGAAGCTCGGGCGGATGACCGCGGGCAGGCCGACGAGCGCCAGCGCCTCGCGCGCCTCGGCCATCGAATGGGCGATCGCGCTTTTCGGGCTTTCGATACCGATCTCCGTCATGGCATCGCGGAATTTCAGCCGGTCCTCGGCGCGGTCGATGACATCCGCCTTGGCGCCGATGAGTTCGACGCCGTGCTTCGCGAGGATGCCGGCGCGGTCCAGGGTCAGCGCGGTATTCAGCGCCGTCTGTCCGCCCATGGTGGGCAGCAGCGCATCCGGCTTCTCACGGATGATGATGCGCTCGACGATCTCGGGCGTGATCGGCTCGATATAGGTCGCGTCCGCCAGCGACGGATCGGTCATGATCGTCGCCGGGTTGGAGTTGATGAGGATGACCCGGTAGCCCTCTTCGCGCAGTGCCTTGCAGGCCTGGGCGCCCGAATAGTCGAACTCGCAGGCTTGGCCGATGACGATGGGGCCCGCCCCGATGATCAGGATCGAGTGGATGTCAGTACGTTTCGGCATGGACTCAACCCTTCGCCTTGTCGGCGTCCATCATCGCGACGAAGCGATGGAACAAGTGGTGGCTGTCGGAGGGACCCGGGCTCGCCTCGGGGTGATACTGCACGGAGAAGGCGCGGCTGCCGGGCGCGCGGATGCCCTCGTTGCTGCCGTCGAAGAGGCTGACATGGCTGACCTCGACACCGTCGGGCAGGCTGTTGTCGTCCACGGCGAAGCCGTGGTTCTGGCTGGTGATCTCCACCTTGCCCGTAGCGAGGTCCTTCACCGGCTGGTTGGCGCCGCGATGGCCACGGTCAAGCTTGTACGTCTTCGCGCCCAGCGCGGTCGCGAGCAGCTGGTGGCCGAGGCAGATGCCGAAGATCGGCAGGCCGGTCGCCATCACACCCTGAATCGCCGGCACCGCATAAGCCGCCGTCGCCGCCGGATCGCCGGGGCCATTGGACAGGAACAGACCATCCGGCTGGTGGCGGAGAATGTCCTCGGCGGTGGCCGTTGCCGGCACCACCGTCACCCGGCAGCCGGCCGAGGCCAGGCTGCGCAGGATATTGCGCTTGGCCCCGTAATCGACAGCGACGACGTGATGGCGCGGCGCGGCCTGGTGGCCCCCTGTTTCAAGCGCGGGGGCCTCGCCCCACTGCCACACCGTCTCGGTCCACTCATAGCTTTGGGTGCAGGAGACCTCTTTCGCGAGATCCATGCCCTCGAGCCCGGGCCAAGCAGCGGCCTGGGCCTGCAGCGCCGGAATGTCGAAGCGGCCGCTCACGGGAAAGGCGAGCACACCGCTCGGCGCGCCGCCATCACGGATGCGCATGGTCAATGCCCGCGTGTCGATGCCGCCGATCCCGGGCAGGTCCATCGCCTGCAGCCAGGCCACGAAGCTTCGCGCCGCGCGCCAATTGCTGGGTTCGGTTACGTCCTGCGCCGTCACCAGGCCGCGGGCCGCCGGCGTCCCCGCCTCGTCATCCTGTGGGTTGGCGCCGACATTGCCGATATGGGGGAAGGTAAAGGTCACGATCTGCCCGGCGAAAGACGGATCGGTCATCGTCTCCTGGTAGCCGGTGAGGCCGGTATTGAAGCAGACCTCGCCCACCCGGGCGCCGCCCTCCGGCGTATGCGCGCCAAAACCGCGGCCCCACCAGAGGCTGCCATCGGCGAGCACGAGCACGGCCGTCGCCCCTTCGGGCGGCGCAAGCGAAGCAGGATTTTGGGCATCCGGCATGGTCGGAACGTCCTTCGATACGGGGTCGGTCACGCTGCCCGACAAAGCGCTGCCCGGCATGTCGCTCAGCGTCAGGCCGGTGGCGGCGAGGATGGTGCGCCAATGTTTCGAGGGGATGGTGCCGGCCTGCTTCCACTTCCGCAGGGCTTCCAGGCTGACATTGGTCAGCCGCGCTGCTGCTTCGGGACCGCCGAGGCGTTGTACGATATCATTGACTGCTAGGGGCATGGCGTTCACATACGGGAAGATATTTCCCAGTTCAACGACTAAGCGCGAGCTTGGGAAAAAACTTCCCGCGAGGCGGGTGGAGAGAAGAGCATGAGCATTCGAGACGACATCACCGCCGCCATGAAAGATGCCATGAAGGCCAAGGATGGCGAGACTCTCTCCGCCGTCCGCCTCATCATGGCCAAGCTGAAGGATGCGGATATCGCGGCCCGCCCCAAGGGGGTCGAGCGTATTTCCGATGACGAGGTGCTGGGCATGCTGCGCTCCATGATCAAGCCGCGGCGCGAAGCCATCGACCTCTACGAAAAGGGTAACCGGCCCGAACTCGCGGCCAAGGAAGAGGCCGAGATCATCGTCATCGAGCGCTTCCTGCCCCGCGCGCTTAGCGAGGAGGAGATGCAGGAGGCCGTCCGCGCGGCAGTCACCACTACCGGCGCCGCGTCCGTGAAGGACATGGGCCGCGTCATGGCGGCACTGAAGGAGAAGCACGGTGCCGCGCTGGACATGGCGCGCATCGGCGCGATTGTGAAAGCGCAGCTCGCGGGTTAACCAGAGGCATGGCGCTTCCCCCCTCCTTCCTCGACGAGCTCAGGGCGCGCACGCCGCTCCCCGCCCTCGTCGGGCGGCGGGTGAAGCTCAGCCGGTCGAGCCGGGATTGGAAGGGCTG
>Ga0310811_10009502_pt1 | contig 12558 bp, 7 predicted proteins | sample YCmetagenome_FD_207642 | JGI IMG/M metagenome (GOLD analysis project Ga0310811, IMG submission 207642) | Soil microbial communities from experimental microcosm in Duke University, North Carolina, United States - YC | ecosystem: Engineered > Artificial ecosystem > Soil microcosm > Unclassified ... | reverse complement strand
CTCGCGCCCGGCGAGAGCGTGGCGCTGATGGTGTCGCCCACGAAGCAGTTGCCGGACGATACCCAGGCCGAGCCGATGCTCGACCTCTCCGGCGTGAAGCCGCTGCTCGACAGCGAGAAACTGTGGGCGGCGATCCTCGATGCCGACACCGCCGCCGAGAGCAAGCGCACGGTGCGGGTAAAACTCTTCCCCGGCATGTTCGACGCCCCGTCTGGCAATGCTGCCGACAAGGCGTTCGCCGTGATCGTGCAGTTCGACGGCGGCCCGAGCGTCGAGCTGACGCCGGAGAAAGCCGATGCCGAGGTCAAGCTGACGAGCTCGATCAGCGACATCGTGCTGCGCCGCGCCAGCGCCGGCGGCTATCGCTACAAGTGCCAGGTCATCCGGCGCAGCGCGCGGCTGGCCGACAGCGAGTGGCGCACCGACACGACCGACTTGCTGGTTCCCCTGCTGCCGGCCGGGTGAACCCATGCGCGGCTTGCCTGACTGGGGAGGCCCCGTTGCCGTCGGCAGCGGCACCGGTAGCCCTGTCTGGCCGGCCTACCAGGTCGACGGTATCGCGCTCGTGCTGCCCGACGGGCTGACGGTGGCGACCGATACGGACGGCAAGCCCGCCTTCCACCTGTCCGCATTCCGGCCGCTGGTGCCGACGCCGGGGCGTCGCAGCTATGGCCGGCTCGACATGACCCTGCGGCTGGTGTCGCACGGTGCGACGGCAGACGGAAAGGTGCGTGTCGTCCCGGCCCTGCGCGGCTGGCTGAGCTTGAGTTCGAACGCGCTCGCCTTGCCGCCGCAGCTGACGACGGCGCTGCCGCTCGACTGCTCGGGGCTCGGCGTCGCGCGACTCATGCTGCCGCTCGAAGCCGAAGGCGTCGCCATCATGGAGGGTGCGCTGGCAGGCGGCGCGGCGTCGCTGCTGGCCGCGGTCGACTTCGAGGCGGCGGGCGTCGCGGCGCGGCTGCCGATCAAGGCGACAGTCGATATCGCCCGCCTGCGCGGCGCACTCGCCAAGGCAGGCATGACGCCCGCGATGCTGTTCGATGCGTTGATCGAGGACCCGGCGAAGGTCGGTGTCGGCCTGGTCGGCGTCGCGGCCGACAAGCCGCCGCAGGCCGTCGCCGAGGCGGTGGCCGATCACATCCGCGCGCGCCTCTGCGCGGGACCGCTCGCTCCACGCTCGCAGGGCGGCCTGGCGCTGGTGCTCGCCGAGACCGGCATCGCGACGGGCACTGCGACGCTCGACCTCGGCGAGGAGGTGATGGCCACCCGCGCGCAGACCATCGTGCTCGACCCTTTCGCCATCGCCCGCGATCTCGCCGCCGCGGCCGGCGGCCTCGCGGGCCTGACGACGCGCTCGACCAGCAACACGCTGCAATCGGGCCAGCACGACATCATCGTCGATGCCAGCGTCGGCCGGCCTTGCGTCGGGCCGCTCACGCTCGGCGCCACCGTGCTGTTCGCGCCGCGTCCGCCCACTCGGCCGCACGAGGTCCGCGAGGATTTCGAATTGCCGGCCGATGGCGGCAGCGTCGTGCGGCGCGTGCATCTCACGCCGAGCGAGCCGGTGAGCTGGACCTGCACGGGCTTCGCCTTCTGGCCGACCGCGGACGGTCGCGGCGCCAAGCGGCTCGACGGCGTGGCCCAGGCGGGCAACGGCCTGCAGGTCCTGCTGCGTCCCGGCGATTTTCCCCTGCAGTTCGTCGATGTCGAGGCGGCCGCCGCGTTGCTCAGCCTGGCGAACCTGGAGGTCGGCCTCGGCGCGGCTCGCGCGACGCTCACCGTTGCGGCGCCGCGGGCAACGTTGGCAGTGCCGATCACGACGACCGATGCGACGCTCGGGGCAACGCTGGTGTCGCGCGACGGGGCCCGCGTGGCGTTGCCGGCCCGTGCGGCCGCCGACTGGCGCATCGAGCTGTCCGACATCCCGGGCTACGGCGCGCGCGAGATCGAGATTGCCGTGACGCTGCCCGCCGGCACGCCCTTGCGCGCCATCGAGGTGCTGGCCGAGGACGCGGCCTCCGACGCCGAGATCGAGACCTATGCCTTCAATGCGGCGACGCCGGCGCGCACGCACCACTGGTTCTGCCGCGACCCGTTCCGGCCCGGCCTGCGCTGGCGCTGGCGCGGCCAGGCTGCGTTCTCGCCGCCGGTGAATGCGGCGCGCCTCGATCTCGTCGCGGAAGGGGTGGCGGCATGACCGACCTGCCGGGCAAGCACTACGGCACGCTCAACGTCTGGCGCGATCCGGCGACGCCCGGCCTGTGGCGCTACCTGCCCGACGCGCCGACGGCGCAGCGCGCCGCGAGCGGGCGCGCGCAGGTCACCGTGATGGATGTCGGCGACATGCTGATGCTGACGGTCGGCGCTGCGCTGGCGCCAAGCGAGGCCGACCTGGCGACGGCGAAAGCGGGCATCGCCGCCGAGGCCGGGGCAAAGCCTGCCGACATCGATCTCCGTCCCGCCGATCTCAGCGTGCGCGGCGCCAGCCTGGTGCTGAGCGTGCAGGGCGCGGCGCCGGTCGAGCTTGCGAGCGCGCGGCCGTCGGCGCTGGCGCCGCATTCGGCGGCGTTCTCCGCGATGCTGCAGGGCGACCGCGCCAAGCAGGCGAAGAGCGCGATGAAATCCGGCAAGGGCCGGCTCTCGGTGCGCTACGACATCGACCTGCCGGCGACGCGCGCCGCGACGGCGCGGCTCAGCGGCGACGCGACCGGCATCACTGACATCGAGCCGGCGATCGAAAGCGGCCAGCTCACGCTCTCCATGCAGTGCGACGACGGCGCATCGGCGGCGCTGCAGGCGGAGGCGCGCGAGGAGGTCGCCCGGGAGGCCGCGAAGCTGCTGGCGCGCTTCGACACCGCGCCGGAGGCGAGCTCCGATCGCGACCACCAGGCGGCCAATCTCGAGGCGGAAGTCACGCGCACCGAGCCGGCGCCCATCGCGCTCAGCCTCGAGGCCGATGTCGGCCGCTGGCTCAAATGAATCCGTCGACGACACCTAGAACCAGGGAGTTGCAAGATGCTGAAGCTCGATAGTCAGGACGTTGTCGGTCAGACCGCCTATTGGGCAGACGACAAGGATCCGCTGCAATACTACGCCTTGCCGGGAGAGCCGACCCTGGCCATCCGCGACGGCAAGGTGGTCTTCAAGTACCTCAAGTATCGCAACCCGATTCCGAAGGAGCCGGGTGGCCCGAAGGGCGGCGGCATGCTGGTCATGCAGGCCGAGCTCGCGCTTCCGCCCAAGGACGAGGCCACGATCCGCTCGCGCATCGAGGATCGACTCAAGGCACGCGGCATCCCCGGCAGCCAGGCGTCCAACGTGCGCATCGGTCGACCGCTGATCACCAAAGGCAAGGTCACCGTCGAGGTGCTGGGCTCCGACGGCAAGGCGCTGGTCCAGCGGGTCGTCGTGCCGACGCCGCCGTCGCTGTTCGGCAACAACGCGGTCTCGATCGGCATCGAGCTCAACGAGTTCGGCGCGCCGGTGTTCGAGGCGGCGATGAAGGCGCAGGGCGCCAGCCTGGTGCTGGTCGGCTATGAGCTCACCTACGCCGCCAAGCTGCCCAAGGCGCACCTGGTCGGTACCTGGGACGCGTCCGCCTTCATGCACTTCTCGCAGCGCATCGAGGAGAAGAGCCACATCTACCGCGACGACGACTACGAGGAGAAGATCCGCGACACGTTGCGCAAGAGCGACAGCCAGCTGATCCATTGGATCCAGCAGCCGCCGCCGGCCGGCATGGACGGCGCGCAGCACCAGAAGATGATCGACAACATCGAGGAGTCGGTCCGCCGCCAGCTCGACGAGGCGATCAAGCGCAACGTTCTCGAAGCCATCCCGCCGGAAAGCCGCGACGTCGAGAAGATCCGCGACCGCGGCTTCGAGGACATCGTCCGCACCATCGACGTGACGCGCACCGCATCGGTGCGGGTCGAGTATCTCGCAGAGAAGATCATCGAGATGCCGGCCAACCCCAATGCGCCGCTGCCGTCCTTCGGGCAGATCCAGGTGGCCGGCAAGGCGCTGAAATGGGACGACTACGCGATCACGATCGACGCCGACGATCCGTTCTTCAAGCAGTTCGCCGCGCACTTCATGGTCAACGCCGATTTCGCCGACCTGCCAATCGCCAGCGTCAATGTCGAGGTCCATTACAAGGGCACGACCGGCAGCGGCCGCTCCGAGACCTACACCTTCCGCAAGCCCGATGACCAGGAGCGCTTCGAGGCGTTCTACGACGGCGGCACCGGCGAGTTCGAGTATTCCTACATCGTCAACTATAAGGGCGAGAGCAACGTCTTCAAGTCGCCCCTGATCAAGGCCAGGTCGGACGTCTCGATCAACATCGGCGATCTCGGCATCTGGAAGGTCGACGTCGAGGTCGGCGACATCAACTTCGAGGAGGTCACCCAGGCGCAGGTCAAGTGTGTCTACCAGGATGGTGACGTGAACATCGAGAAGCAATTCATCATCACCCCCAAAGAGCTGAAGCACCAGATCCGCGAGGTCATCTTCAAGCCGCGCTCCCAGCCCTGGAAGTACTCGGTCAAGTACTTCATGAAGGGTGGCCGCGAGATCGCCGTTCCCGAAGAGACGTCGAACGGCGAATCGCTGTACGTCAACGATCCGTTCTCGGCGATGCGCACGATCGCGGTGCGCACCAAGGGCGACTTCGACACCGTCATCGACACGCTGTTCCTCGACTTCATCTACGAGGATGCCGAACACGGCTACCGCCAGACCAAGTCGTTCGCCTTCAGCAAGGCCGGCAAGCGCTTCGAGGACTGGTCGTTCCCGGTGATCAGCGAGAAGGTCGGCACGCTGAACTACACCGGCAACATCGTCTACAAGGACGGCCGGCCGCCGACCACGATCCCGCAGAAGGCCGTGACCTCGAACACGGTGCTGGAGGGCGAGGACGTGCTGAAGCTCGAGGTCGAGCTCGTCCCAGACCTGCTCGACTGGGGGCTGCTGAAGCTGGTCACCGTGAAGCTCAGCTACGTCGACAGCGCTAACGGCATCGACGAGAGCGACACCTTCACGCTGCGCAAGGGCGTGGCGCCGATGAAATGGTCGGTCAACATCAAGGACAAGTCGAAGAAGACCTACAAGGTGGCGCCGCGCTTCTTCCTGAACGATGGCTCGAAGAAGGAGCCGCCGCCGTTCGACGCCTCCGACGAGTCGCTGGTGCTCGAACCGACGGCGTGACCGTGAGCCTCATGCTGTCATTCATTTTCCTCCCCACGCTTTTGCGTGGGCAGGTGTCGCGTCATACGCGACGGAGGGGTCATGGGCAGCGTGACTGTGACTCATGACCCCTCCGTCCGCGTTTACGCGGACACCTCGCCAGCGAAGCTGGGGAGGACAATGAAGGGCGCATGAGCCTGTCCAATCAACGAGAGGGTTGCCGGCGATGCTGTACCTGGAAGCGCCTTTTTACTTCATCAACGGGGTCTCGGTGTTCCGCGACCACGAGGACCCGCTGCAGTACTACTACCTGCCGGCGATGCCGCGCCTCAGGACCAACCTCGATGCGGCGTCGGGCAAGCAGGTGCCGCGCATCGAGCTGATCAAGTATCGCTCGCTGGTCGCGGGGGCGGGCGGCTTCCTCACCTTCGACGTCCATGTCGGCCTGCTCGACGCCGAGATCGACGCCGTGGCGAGCGAGGTGCGTCGCCTGGCGCGGTTGCCGCGGACGCCGCGGCTGGTGCCGATCCAGCCGCTCGGCGGCAGCGTGCGGCTGCTGATCTTCGGCCAGGACAGCGCCGCGACGCCGCCGCCGGCCCGGCCGGGCGCGCCGCCCCCGCCACCGCCGCAGGAGCGGTTCGTGCTCAAGATGCAGCATTTTGCCAAGCCGGCCCTGTTCGGTGACAACGGGGCGGCGTTCTCCGTCGAGCTCGACCCGCAGGGCACGGCAATCATGGAAGCGGCGATGAAGGGCGAGATCTCGCCGATCGTCGTCGTCTACAGCATCGATTTCGCAGGGCTCAGGCCTGCCTTCTCGGTGCGCCTGCACATCGACTGGGATCGCGTCCAGACGTCGATGGACGAGACCTTCGGCCATGAAAGCTTCTTCACCTCGACCGAGATCAACAACGCCGTCGACAAGCTGATCGAGAGCCAGGTCATCAAGATGGAAGCGGACAATTTCGTCCCCGACGCCGGTGACGCCAGCAAGGCCGTTAACGAGCGGTTCGAGAGCGCGCGCCAGCGCGTGCAGGAGATGATCACCGACGCCTTCTTCGAGGCCAGCCTGCCGCCCAACAAGCGGCGGCCGGACGGCTGGGACCGGGCGATCGATACCATCCAGGATTTCGGTCGCCAGGCCAGCATGATGGCGGCCACCGGCGGCATCGGCGGCTTCATCGGCACGTTCAGCTACAAGAAGAGCAACTACAAGCGTATCGACCGGCGCCGGCTCGACGTGGAGATCTCCGAACGTTCGGCCATCGTGCGCACGATCTATCCGCAAGGCACGGTCAGCGGCCTGTTCCAGGCACTGCAGGACGGCATCGACGTCAAGCGCTTCATCCTCGAGGTCAACGCCGACGACCCGTGGTTCGAACGCCGTCGCGTTCGCGTCATCAATCGTGGCGAGATGGCGCGCGATGAGCTCACCTCGGTCAACGCCACGCTGAAGTACGGCGCCGAGGTGCGCAGCGCCGTGCTGGAGGAGACCAACAAGGAGGCGACGGTGGAATGGTCCTCGATCCTCGAGAACGGCGCGGTCAAGCGCCCGGTCGAGGTCGAGTATGGCGTCCGCTTCAAGCCGGACAGCGGCGGCGAGCGCCCGCTCGAGGTGAAGTCGGCGCCGCTCTCCGTCACCGGCGACGTGCTGGAGCTGCAGCCGGCCGAGCTGTACTCGCGGGTCACCATTCCGGTGATCGCCTCGCCGAACTATCCGTGGAACCTCTACCCGCAGGTCCAGGTCATGCTGCGCTACGAGGACCCGGCCAACAAGATCAAGACCGACGACACTCTGATCGTGACCAAGGAGGGCGGTCCGAAGAGCTGGACCTTCGTCGCCCTCGACAAGGCGCATCGCGGGTTCAGTTACCGTCTCCTGCACCAGGCCGCCAACCACGAGGATGTCGATAGCGGCTGGGCGACCAGTGACGGCGATCTCGTCGACATCCGCGATCCGTTCGGCAGCCTGAGACTGCCGATCGAGGTCGTGGCGGTCGTCGGACGCTGGGAGGATGTCGAGCAGATCTTCGTCGACCTGCACTATGTCGACAAGGCCAACAACGTCGATGAAAGCGCCAGCCTCACCTTCACCCCGGAGGACAAGGGCGCGAAGAAGGTCCTGATCGACCGCAAGGACCGCACCAAGAAGCTGGTGTCGTTCAAGGTCACGACGATCCTGAAGGGCGGCACTGTGATGGAGGTGCCGGAATCCTTCACCGAGGCGAGCCGCATTCTGGTGCGTACCGACATGAAGGGCCATCGCATCATCGGCGTCCTGCCGCCGGTCGACTTCGCCAAGCCCAAGCTCGAACGCGTCGAGGTCGATCTCGCCTACAAGGATGCCGATGCCGGGATCGACGTCGCCGATCGCGCCACCTTCGAGGCTCCCGGCGCGCGCAAGCTCTTCGAGTTCGACTACGTCGATGCAGCGCGCAACGCCTATCGCTGGCGTGCCAAGTACCTGTTCACCAACGGCATGACCCAGGAAACCGACTGGAAGGACGCCGAGGAAGACGAACTTCTCGTGAAGGCGCCTTAGCGGGCAGCGCGGGGCCACCAGCGCATTGGAGACAAGCGCCATGCTGATGCTCAACAGCCAGGCCTGGACCATCGAGGGGATCCAGGTGTTTGCCGATCACGCCGACCCGAAGCAGTTCTGGTACCTGCCCGGGCCGGTGCAGCTGACGCGACGGCGCGAGGACGGACGCGCGGAATTCACCTTCATCAAGGTGCGCGCCGCCGATGCCACCGCCGCGAGCGCCGCCAAAGGCGGCGGCTTCCTGACGTTCAGCGTCGACCTGAGACTCGACCCCGAGCTCGAGCGCCGGATCCTCTCGAAGCTGTCGGCGATGGCGCGCGGCAAGCCGCGGCTCGCCGCGGCGCCGTTCGACGAAGGCAGCGTGCGGGTGATCGCCCTCGATCTCGACAGCGGGGCGACCGGCACCCCTGGCGCCCAGCCGCCGCCGGCGGGCGCCTTCCGTGCCGTCGAGAAGGCGCTCGGGGCCACCGTGCCGTCGCTCGACGCGGTCAACCGGGCGAGCTTCAGCCTGACGCTCTCCCAGGAGGGCGCGATCATCGTCGAGCAGGCGTTCAAGCAGGGTGGCACGCCGGTCGGCGTCATTTACGACCTGAAATACTCCGGCATGCGACCGGCGCTCGACGTCACCATCACCGCCGACATGAGCCGCGTGTTCGAGCAGTTCGCCGGCAGCGTCGACAGCCAGGTGATGTTCGTGCGCGGCGGCATCGATGCCGGCTTCGAGAAGCTGGTGCAGGACGGCTCGATCAGGATCGAGGTCCACGATTTCATCGGCGCCACCGATCGCGAGAGCAAGGAGACGTGGGCACTCAATTTCTTCAAGGAGTCGCTGCTGGCACAGTATTTCACGCCGACCCTGACGGTCGGCGAGCTGCGCGGCGGCATTCCGCAGACGGAAGGGCTCGATGCCGTGCTGAAGCGCGGCGAGGCACTGCGACCGCCGCCGACGCCCGCGCCGAGCCGGCCCACCAACGACGAGGTGGTGTCGCGTCCGGCGCCGCCGGCCAGCGCGGCCGACAGTCCGGCGGCAGGGACCGGCCGCGGCGGCACGCAGCCAGGCCGGGTTGCCCAGCCGCCGGCCGGGGGACCGGGCGAGAGCCCGACCGAATCGACCGGACAGGCGGCGGGCGCGGCGACTGGTGCCGCGCTGGGTTCGTCGGCCGCAGCCGGCGTCTCGCCAACCGTGACCGCCGGACGGCCCCCGGGGACGCCGGCAGGCGCCACGACGGGGGGCAATGCCGCCGGCGGCGCGACGAGCGGCGGCACGGCGCCGACCGGTGGCTCGACTTCGCCGACGGGCGGCGCGACGACGGGCGGCGCGACGACGGGCGGCGCGACGACGGGTGGCGCAACGGCAGGAGGCGCAGCGGGCGGCGGTGCGGCGCACGGCGGTGGCGGCACGCCGGGCGCCACCGGTTCCACGCCGACGACGCCCGCGACCACGACGCCCGCGACGACGCCCTCCGCGCCAGGCTCCGCACCAACCCAGGGCGGTGGCGCGCAGGCGGTCACGGCGTTCCGCTTCCGCGGCATCAAGCAGGAAGAGCGCAAGAAGCTCGTCTTCCGCTACACGCGCAGCGAGGCCACCCAGCGCAGCTACGCGCCGCAGGGCTTCTTCGGGCTGCTGGCCGGCGACCTCGACAAGAAGAGCCACTTCATCGAAGTCGATCTCGACGACCCGTTCTTCCGCCGCTTCGAGATCAAGGTCTCGACCATCCCTGACTTCGCCGCGATCGGCCTGCGCGCGGCCGAGATCGCGCTGAGCTACGGCAAGGCCGGCGATCCGGGCGGCGTGAAGAGCCAGAACCTGCGCTTCGAGGGCCAGAACGCCGCCGAGCAGAGCTGGACGGTGTTCCAGAACGACGGCGACGTGCAGAGCCTGCGCTACACCGTGCAGTTCCACTTCGATCCGGCATCGGGCTTCGAAGGATCGAAATTCAGCTACGAGTTCGGGCCGTTCGAGACGACCGATCGCACGATCGTGCTCAATCCGTTCGAGTATATCGGCGTCAGGACGATCAGCGCCGTCGCCAACAAGATCGACTGGGGCCAGATCGAGCGCGTCGACGTGGCGCTCACCAGCGGCCTGCAGAAGAAAACGGTGACGCTGACCGAGGCCGTCAAGGAGGCGGTGTGGAAGCTGCGCCTCGATGACAAAGAGGCGCGGACGATCGAGTACAAGCCGACCTTCGTGATGAAGGATCGCACGAGCCGTCCAGGCGATGCCGGCACCACCGAGGCGAGCTCGATCCTGATCGACGACCCGTTCCCCGAGGGCCTGAGCCTGCAGCTCATCCCGATCCTCGACGCCCAGCGCACGCGCCTGGCGTTCGTCGATTTCGACTACGCCGACCAGCGATCCGGCTTCAAGCGCAGCGAGCGCTTCCGCATCGCGCCGACCGACCTCGATCGCGAGGTGCGCGTCGGCCTGCCCAAGGGCGCCACCAAGTCGTTCCGCTTCCGCGTCACCGTCGTGCCCACGACGGGCGCAATGCGCGCCGGCGAGTTCGTGGCCTCGACCGAGACGCTGATCGCGATTTCGGACTGACGACCAGAGACGAAGGAGACAAGGCCATGGTCAAGCGCGCCGTCATCGTCGGCATCAACGATTACTCGGTCCAGGGGGTGAATTCGCTCGCCATGTGCGTGCGCGACGCGCGGGCCTTCTATCACCTGCTGGTCGACGCTTTCCTGTTCGAGCCGGACAACATCATGACCTACCTCGATCTGGCGGCGGATTCGGCGGTGATCCTGCGGGCGCTGCGCTACTGCGTGGCGCAATCGCAGCCCGGCGACGTGATCTGCTTCTACTACTCCGGCCACGGCAGCCGGCTGCCGCATCCGGTCAATGCCGGCCAGTTCTACGAGTGCATCATCCCGGCGTCGGGGCGATGGATTTCCGACCACGAGCTGTTCATGATCTCCGACGGCCTGCAGCCGAGCTGGGTCAACTTCACCTGCGTCTTCGACAGCTGCCATTCGGGTGGCATGAGCCTCGAGGCCGAGGCGCGGACTCCGGCCATGGAGCAGACGCTGGTCCAGCGCATCATCACGCAGATGCGCACCCTGATCCCGTGCGGCACGATGCTGTCGCCGACCGATCGCATCGTCTGCGAGGGCAACGTCAACAACGTCCGCCTCGACCACGACCGCATCGACCTCGACCCGGGGCCGAACTTCACGACGGTGCAGCGCGCCAAGACCACCCTGATCTCGGGCTGCCGGCCGGATGAGCTGAGCTACGAGGGGCCGGTCTCCTCGACAGTGAAGAACGGCTTGATGACCAAGTCGTTTCTCGACCTGGTCAACCAGTCGAACTTCCAGATCGATCACCGCTCCCTGGTCGACGAGCTGAACATGCGCGTCGGCGCTTACGTGACCCAGCTCTTCCCCTCGGCCAGTCCGGCGATCGTCCAGCAGCCGCAGCTCATCGGCCAGGACAACAGGATGGGACAGAACTTCCTCGAAGGCTTCACCGACAGCCGCTGAGTCACGAAGGCCAGCTGCTGGCGCGACTAGTCGCGTCGGCGGCCACGACGGGCAAACAAGAGCGTGGGAGAACGAGCATGCAGCAGATCGGCACGGCGACCATCACCGTCGACGGCGTCACCGTCTTCTCCGACCATGCCGACCCCAAGCAGTTCTGGTACCTCGCTTCGCCGGTGGCATTGGCCAGGCGGGCGCTCGACGGCCGGCTGGCCTTCACCATGATCAAGTGGCGGCCGGCGGCGGTCGCCGGCGGCGCCAAGGGCGGCGGCTTCTGCACCTTCGAGGCCAACCTCAAGCTGCCCGAGGCCACCGAGCGCAGCATCCGCGCCCAGCTCGCCAGCCGCAGCCGCGGCGGCGGGGCGGTGCGCCTGTCGGCGATCCCGTTCGACGAGGGCACGGTGCGCTGCATCGCGCTCGATCTCGAAGGCTCGGGCGGCACGGCGGCGCCCGCCAACGCGCCGCCGGGAACGTTCCGCGCGGTCGAGACCATCCGCGGCGCCACGCAGCCGTCGCTGGCCGGCGACAACGTCGCGGCCTTCTCGCTGACCCTGAGCCAGGAAGGCGCAATCATCCTCGAGCAGGCCTTCACGCAGGGCACCACGCCTGTGGGCGTCGTCTACGATCTCAAATACACGATCCTGCGGCCGGCGCTGCACGTGAAGATCACGGCCAAGTACGAGGACATCTTCACGCACTTCTCCGCCGGCATGGAGGCTCAGGTCTACTGGGTCAAGGCCGGCATCGACGCCGGTTTCGAGAAGCTCGTGGCCGACGGCGCGATCAAGATCGAGGTCATCGATTTCACCGGCGAGCAGGACAAGAACGAGAAGGAGCAGTGGGCGCTCGACTTCTTCAAGGACAACCTCCTGTCGAAGTGGTTCGAGCCGTCGATCACGCCGGCCGACGTCGAGAGCCGCATGGCCAAGCCCGAAGGCCTCGACGCCGTTCTCAAGCGCGCGAGAGAGATGAACCCGACACCGACCGGGCCGACCGGCGGTGCGACGGGACCGGGCGGCGTGCCCGGCGCCACGGGTGGCGGGCGCACGGGGGCCACCGGGGCGACTGGCCCGACGGGCGCAACCGGTGCCACCGGCGGGACGTCGACGCGCCAGCCGGCGACGCTCACGGTGACGCGTGCGCCCGAGCCACCGCCGGCGGGACAGAACATCCGCCTCGAGCCCGGTAGCACGACCGACGAGGAGAAGATCGCGGTCGACGGGCCGGCCGGCTGGACGGCGACGGTGAACGGTGCGCCGGCGACGGTTCGCGACAACAAGATCGTCGTCAACGTCGCGGGTGGCGCGCCGCCGCAGACCGTCGCGGTGCTGTGGCCGGCCGGTGGC
>Ga0310811_10009501_pt1 | contig 12558 bp, 10 predicted proteins | sample YCmetagenome_FD_207642 | JGI IMG/M metagenome (GOLD analysis project Ga0310811, IMG submission 207642) | Soil microbial communities from experimental microcosm in Duke University, North Carolina, United States - YC | ecosystem: Engineered > Artificial ecosystem > Soil microcosm > Unclassified ... | reverse complement strand
ACGAACTTGCGCCTCAAAGATACCACTGCGCTCGCCGTTTGGAAGGCAGTCCTTTCCGCTCGCTGAGGTAGCGGCGAATACATCGTTCTTCGCTCGCCGCTGAAATTTGCACCAGAGCCGGCTCGTGCTCGTCGAAAACCCGAGCGTAACAGACCGGCGTATCCGAATTGCACCACAACCGCGTATAGCGCGTTGCTCGATGATCTGATGCGTCGGCCAATCCGGTGAGAGAACGCGAGTGCCGCATGGCGCCGCTTTACGAACTGACCCGCATCCGTCGACTTTCTCAGCAAAGGCGTCTGCCGTTAACTTAACGGGGACAGAGCCTCCGGGCAGTGAACGGGCGTACAGCGTCGGTAAGTTCAGCCCCTATGCAGATCAAATCAACGTAAAACTTTCCTACTTGACACTGCCCCGTCGCGCCCCTAACATTCACCGGTATATTGGTATTACCGATTTGCCGAACGTTCGCTGCACGGCATTGATCATGTCGTGTTGCCGGTTGATGTTGCGCCCAAAAATTGAACAGAAAAATGGAGATGAGATTGTGACTATGAGTACCACCGACGTCTTGCTGGCCGGCGAATCATTAGAGGATCGCACCTACCGGAAAGTCACGCTCAAGATCGTGCCGATCCTGGTCATTTGCTATGTCGCGGCTTACTTCGACCGCGTCAACATCAGTTTCGCGAAGCTGCAGATGCAAAGCGCTTTGGGGCTGTCGGATACGGTGTATGGACTGGGCGCCGCGATCTTCTTCATCGGCTACTTTCTGTTTGAGACACCGAGCAACCTGATTCTGCACAGGATCGGCGCGCGACGCTGGATTACCCGGATCATGATTTCCTGGGGTATTACGTCGTCGGCGATGATGTTCGTCAACGGTCCAGTGGCGTTCTACGTGCTGCGCTTCCTGCTAGGCGCTTTCGAAGCCGGGTTCATGCCCGGCGTGATCCTGTACTTCACCTACTGGTACCCGGCCCGGCGGCGTGCGCGGATGGTCGCGCTGTTCATGACGGGCATCGCGATTGCCGGCACGATTGGCGGCCCGCTGGCGGGCTTTGTGATGACGAAGTTTAGCGGGATCGGCGGCCTGGCCGGCTGGCAATGGTTGATGCTGGTCGAAGGCTTGCCGACTATCGTGCTCGGCGTAATCGTGTACCTGATGCTGGTAGACCGGATCGAGGACGGGAAATGGCTCACGCACGAAGAAAAGACGCTGCTGCGGGACAACCTCGCTGCTGAGGTCACGCCGCAGCGCGCGCACGACGTAAAAAGCGCGTTCAAGAATCCCTACACCGCGCTGCTTGCGCTGATCTACTTCCTGGTGCTCAACGGCCAGTTCGGCCTGTCGTTCTGGATGCCGCAACTGATTAAAAATTCCGGGGTGTCCGAGCCACTGTCAATCGGCATGTTATCGGCGGTGCCTTACGCGGTGACGGGTCTGCTGATGGTCTTGATCGGCCGCAGCTCCGACCGCACCGGCGAGCGGCGCGTGCACCTCGCGCTGTGTATTTTCGCGGGCACCGTCGGCTACTGCGCGTGCGCGTGGTTCTCGCACAATACGGTGATCGCTACGGCCGGGCTGTCGCTCGCTGCGGTCGGCATCATCAGTTCGTACGGCATCTTCTGGACCATGCCGCCGAAGTTTTTGAGCGGTAGCGCGGCCGCGGCCGGTATTGCCATCATCAATTCGATCGGCAATCTGGGCGGCTTCGTCAGCCCGTATGCGATCGGCAAGCTAACCGACATGACCGGCAGCACGGATCTCGGCATGTATGTGATCGCCGCCATGACTGCCGTGGCTGCGGTGCTCGTGCTCTTCACGATACCCAAGCACATCTGCAACGATCGAGCTTAGCTCAATTCCACCCGTCATGCCACGGCAGCCTGAGCGGGCTGCCTCATTTCATCCAAAAGCACTATGAGCTCCCCATCGCCCGTCATACGGTTGCATCCGGACGACAATGTCGTCATTTCGCGCCGTCAGTTGATACCTGGCAATCGCCTCGAAGCCGACGTCGTCGCCGCGGATCTGGTGCCGGCCGGCCACAAGGTCGCGACCCGGCCGCTCGCGGCCGGCGAGCCCGTGCGGCGCTACGGCCAGATCATTGGCGTCACGACGCAGCCTGTTGAAAGCGGCCGCCACGTCCATGTGCACAATCTCGCGATGAGCGAATTCGCGCGCGACTATGTGATTGGTGAGGATCTGCGATCGCTGCCTCCCGCGTCGTTAGAGGCCACGTTTCTTGGCATCGAGCGCGAGGATGGACGCATCGCCACGCGTAATTACATCGGTATCCTGACGTCTGTCAATTGTTCGGCGACCGTCGCTCGCGGTATCGCTGATCATTTCAGCGGCCCACGCCGCGATGGCGCCGCGTTGCGGGATTTCCCGCACATCGACGGCGTGGTCGCGCTGACGCACGGTGCCGGCTGCGCCACCGACAGCGAAGGCGAGGGACTTACCGTGCTGCGCCGCACGCTGGCCGGATACGCGGGACATGCAAACTTTGCGGGTCTGCTGATCGTCGGACTCGGCTGCGAGACCAACCAGATTTCCGGCCTGATGGCCGAGCAGGGATTGAGCGAATCGGCGCTGCTGCGAACGTTCAACATTCAGGAAGTTGGCGGTACTACCGCGGCGGTTGAGACCGGCGTGCGTCTGATCGAGACGATGCTGACCGAGCTTCCCCGAGTCGAACGTCGGCCTGTGCCGGCCAGCCGGCTGATCGTCGGCCTGCAGTGTGGCGGTTCGGACGGCTATTCGGGAATCACCGCGAATCCAGCTCTGGGTGCTGCGGTCGATCGACTCGTGGCACACGGCGGCACCGCGATCCTGTCGGAAACCCCGGAAATCTATGGCGCCGAACATCTGCTGTTACGCCGTGCTGTGTCGCGCGAGGTCGGAGAGAAACTGCTCGAACGGATAAACTGGTGGACTCAGTACTGCGACCGGCATGGTGCCGACATGAATAACAATCCGTCCGCCGGCAACAAGGCTGGTGGATTGACCACTATTCTCGAGAAGTCACTCGGGGCGGTGGCCAAAGGCGGTACCTCCGCACTGCAGGCGGTCTACGAATACGCGCAGCCGGTCCGGGCGCACGGCCTCGTATTCATGGACACCCCGGGCTATGATCCGGTGTCGGCAACCGGCCAGGTCGCCGGCGGTGCGAACCTGATCTGCTTCACGACCGGGCGCGGCTCTGCATATGGCTGCGCGCCGTCTCCGTCGATCAAGCTCGGCACCAACAACGCGCTTTGGGCGCGTCAACAGGCCGACGTCGACATTAATTGCGGACCCATACTGGACGGCGAATCAAGCATCGACGAGATGGGCGAGCATATATTCCGTACGATGCTGGCTACCGCATCGGGAACGCGTACCAAAAGCGAGTTGCATGGCTACGGACAATCAGAGTTCGTACCATGGCAGCTGGGCGCGGTCATGTGAAACCTACCCGTGCATCTGAAGCAATCTATTCAGGAGAATAATCCGTATGACTTCGAACGCCGTTGCGGCCATTGCGCGTGATGCGATCGCCGCGCCATCCACGACAACTTACGGCACGCCGAGCGGGGTGATGCAATGAGCGCACCTCGCTACGCTGCCGACGCGCTGATCGGCTACGCGAATCAACTACTGGAAGCGGCGGGCCTTGCGTCGACGCATGCCGATGCGGTGGCGCGCACGCTGGTCGACGGTGACCTGCTGGGTCATGACACGCACGGTCTGGCGCAGCTTGCCGGTTATGTCGGCGCGCTCGAGGCCGGCACCATGACTAAGGAAGGCGAGCCTCTCGTGATCGCCGACAAAGCGGCAACCTTGTTGTGGGATGGGCGCCGTCTGCCCGGACCGTCGCTGGTGCTGCGCGGTATCGACGCGCTGCTGCCGCGGGCTCGCGAATACGGCACCACGACACTGGTGATTCGCCGCAGCCATCATATTGCGAGCCTCGCCGCGTATCTGCTGAAGGCGACCGAAGCGGGTTTCGTGCTGATGCTGTCCAGTTCCGATCCGAGCGTACAAAGTGTCGCGCCGTTCGGCGGCACACGCGCTGTGTTCACACCGAATCCGGTCGCGATCGGCGTGCCGACGTCCGGTACGCCGTTTCTTATCGACATTTCATCGTCGGTCACCACCAATGCGATGACCGCACGGCGGCACAAAGCGGGCGAGCGTTTCAACGAGCCATGGATGCTCGATGCGCAAGGCAATGCCACCGACGAACCCGGCGTGCTGTTCGACAATCCGCCCGGCACCATACTTCCCCTTGGCGGTCTGGGAGCAGGCCATAAGGGCTTCGGACTCGCCGTGCTGATTGAAGCGCTGACGAGCGGCCTGGCCGGCTTCGGTCGCGCCGATCCGTCCGAGGGCTGGGGCGCGACTGTATTCATGACGTTGTATGACCCGGCGGCTTTCTGCGGTGAGCAGGAATTCAAGCGGCAGATGGATTGGCTCGCGGATGCATGCCGCAACAATCCGCCACGCCCCGGCGTGGAAAGTGTGCGCATGCCTGGGGACGGCGGCATGGCTCGCAGAGCGGCACAACTTGCAGGCGGCGTGCGGCTGCACGACACGATCCGGCCGGCGCTTGAGGTATGCGGGCAGCGCTACGGTATCGCCTTCCCGAGCCCGCTCGACGCGTAATGCCTGGGACTTGAGGCCCACCGCTTGCGCGGCTGAGCCTCAACGTTCACCCGCAGCCGAGAGACATTTGACAGACAACCGACCGACAGCCGGACACGCCATGCCTTCGCATGACGTGAAACCGGTGACTCAGTCGTGGGTAGCAGCAGACGGCGCGCCGCTCGCGTCAACCGGACGATTTGCCTTGTCCCATCCCTTCGTGAATTCGTCATGAACGCGGCGCAGGTGGGCATGCATCGCGGCCCGTGCGCGTTCCGGGTCTCGCGACTTGATCGCCTTATAGATCGCCAGATGATCCTTCACGGTTTGCGCGCGGCGCTGCGGCGTCAGGAAATGCTCTTCAATTTTGATCCACATCGGGCCGTACCGAAATTCCCAGATCGAGCGTACCAGATGAACGAACGCACTATTGCCAGTAGCAGCGGCGATGCGCAGATGGAACAGCCTGTCGGCTTCCTGCTCGACGACGTGGTGAGCGTTTTCCTCGACCATCTGGTCGATGGTCTCGAGGATGCCGTCGAGGTCGGACTGGGTAGCGGCACTGGCGGCCAGCGCGGCAATTTCGCCCTCGAGCACTTCGCGCGCCTTGATGAGTTCGAAGGGCCCGGGTTCACCGCTGTCTTTGGTACTCACGGCAACCTCTGCACGCGGACTGGACGAGCGTTCGACCACCCACACGCCCGAGCCGACGCGCACGTCGACCAGGCCGGCGATCTCCAGCGCGAGCAGCGCCTCGCGCAACGGCGGACGGCTCACGCCGAACAGCTTGGCCAGTTCGCGTTCTCCGGGCAAGCGTGTGCCGGGCGGAAACTCGCCATTACAGATCAGGGCTTCGAGCTGCGCGGCGATTTCGCGATACAGCCGGCGCGGAGGGCCGAGGGCGGCGATGGGCAAGATGGCTCCTGTTTAGAACGATGAAGGACGCGGCGGGAAGTCGGCGGATACGCATAGGGGCACGGGTACTACTCACTGCCGCGCCGGTGCATCGAGCGCAGGCTGGATTTTATCATCCCAGTGGTGCTGCTGCGGCGTCGCAGCATGCTTCTTCTGCATCGCTTGCGCCCGCGCCGGCAGTTGGAACAGTAATATCTGAACGAGTGTCTGTCGCGTGGCAGAGCAGCATCGCAAGAGCGTGCCGCTGGCGAAGCGCACATTTCGGGCGCGGCGCGAGTCAGAACCACAAACGCGAATTTCAGCACGGTAAAGCAATGCAGCCACGATTCGGCCAAACCTGATCATGGCACTACAGGAAGCCCGACAGATGACTACACACGGCGGCACCCGCAGCGCAAACGAGACGCTCGTCAAAAGCGTTTCGCTGTTCAACCTAGGCACACTGATCAACGACCAGTCGTCATTGACGCTCAGACGCGGCATGGGCACGCGGGTCGAGATTCCCGTGACTGGTGCCTTTATCGAAATGGCCGACGGCGAGCATATTCTGTTCGATACCGGTCTGCTGCCGCATGATTGCGAGCAGGAGGGCACCGATCCATGCCTGTCGATGAAGCGCTTTTCCGAAATGATCGCGCGCTACGATCGGCAGGACGATATTCGTGCACGGCTGGCCGATCTCGGTCATACGCCGGAAGACGTCAAGATGGTCATCAACAGTCACTTCCATTGGGATCACTCGGGCGGCAACATGCTGTTTCCGCATGCGCGTTTTATGGTGCAACGCACTGAATATCGTTTCGCGTATCAGCCCGACACCTTTGTCGCGCGACCGTACGAGCGTGCGTACTTCGATTGTGGCATTCACTATGAACTGCTGCGCGGCGATCAGATGATCAAGCCCGGCGTCGCGGTGCTGACCACGCCGGGGCACACGCCGGGGCATCAATCGCTGATGCTGAATCTGCCGTCGGGCGCGATCATGATCATGACCGGCGACGCAGTGTTCTGCCCAGCGAACCTCGATCCCGATATGCCGCCGGGCAATGCGCACACGACCGAGCAGGCCATCGCGTCGATCGCCCGGCTGCGCCTGCTGACCGAGTTTTTCGGCGGCGATCTGGTGATCTGCCACGACCCCGATTTCTGGAAGAAATGGCAGCCGGCACCGCATCGATATACGTGAGCTTCGCGAACCCGCGTGACGTGTGCGTCTGCCGCGGGTATCTGTTGTTACAACGCTGCCGCGATCCGGCTGGCAATGCGCGCGATTCCGGTGACGATCTGCTTTTCTCGTCTCCCATCGAGGCGGCCAAGCGGCACGCTGGTGCTGACGGCGACGCGCTTGCCGAGCGGCGTCACCCCGACGTATGCCGCGAAGCACGCAAGACCGACACTGACCTCTTCGCGCTCGGTTGCAAGGCCGCACGCGCGGATGCCTGCGAGTTCGCGCAGCAACGCGCTGCGCCGGGTGATCGTGTGCGAAGTCATGGCGGCGAGGCGCTCTGGCAATACCGCTGTCACTCCCTCGTCAGAGAGGCTCGCCAGCAGCGCCTTACCGAGCGCGCTGCAGTGCGCCGGCAGTCGCGCACCGAGATCCGAGACGAGCCGCACGGGACGTTGTGCGTCTTCGCGCGCGATATAGACCACCTCCGCCGCGTCGAGCACCGCGAGTTGCACGACCTCGTTATGCGCCGCAACAAACGCGCTGGCCTCATTCCTGAACGCGACCTGCAAACCGTCGTGCCGAACGTAGGCGCTTCCCAGTTCGAACAGCTTCAGGCCGATGATGTAGCCGTCGCTTCGCTTCGCGATCCAGTGACGGTGTTCCAGCGAATCGAGCAGCAGATAGAGCGTGCTGCGCGACAGACCCGTCCCTTCGACGAGCGCGGACGCCCGCACGGGTGCGGTTGCTTGCGCGAGGATATCGAGAACATCGTGGGCGCGCTTGAGCGCCGGAACTTCGTAGAGGGTCTTCATGACCGCAATCCAGGTGAATTTTCAGTCGCCGATTGTCCAACACATTGGATACAAGATCAACAAGATGGACGCCCTGCCATTGTGTGGCTACGATCACGGCTCACTTAACGCCTGCTCCATCCGACCCAAATGCGACCACTTGCTGCCTCCTGCCTTCCCGACGACCTCGATAACGCACTGCTGATCGGACGCGTCTGGCGGCCGGCGGCCGTTAATGGTCCGTCGGTCGTCGTGGTTCGCCATGGCGAAGTCTTCGACATCACTGCGACAGTTCCCACCACCGCTGATCTTTTTGATCGGGCCGATGCTGTCGCCATTGCACGTGACGCGCGCGGCGAGTCGCTCGGGCCGGTTGGCGCCTTGGTCGACGCGAGCTTCGCATCGAGCGATGAAGCGGGCCTGCGCCTGTTGGCGCCCTGCGACGTGCAGGCCATCAAGGCGTGCGGCGTGACGTTTGCAGCGAGCCTGCTTGAACGCGTGATCGAAGAGCAAGCCGGTGGCGATGCCGCGAAAGCGGTCGAAGTTCGCAGCATGATCACGGAACTGATCGGCACGGACCTCGCGAAACTCAAACCAGGTTCGGACGCCGCCATGAAACTCAAGGCCGAACTCGAACGCCGCAACGCGTGGTCGCAATACATGGAAGTGGGGATCGGCCCGGACGCCGAGGTGTTCACGAAATCGCAACCGATGTCGTCGGTGGGACTGGGCGCGGCTGTGGGCCTGTATCCGACTTCGGCTTGGAACAATCCGGAACCCGAAATCGTGCTGGCGGTGAACGGCGCGGGCCAGATCGTGGGCGCGACGTTGGGCAACGACGTGAATTTGCGCGATATCGAAGGCCGTTCGGCGTTGTTGCTTGGCAAGGCGAAGGACAACAACGGTTCGTGCGCGATTGGACCGTTTGTGCGTCTGTTCGACGAATCTTTCACCTTGGATACGGTACGCGGGGCCAGCCTGTCATTGCGGATCGAGGGCGAGGATGATTTCGTCCTCGAAGGGGTGAGCCATATGACCGCAATCTGCCGCGACCCGGTCGACCTCGTCAACCAGACCTACGGTGCGCATCATCAGTACCCGGATGGCTTCATGCTGTTCCTCGGCACGATGTTCTCGCCGATCAAGGATCGCGATGCGCCTGGCGCCGGGTTTACGCATCATCTGGGCGACGTCGTGACGATTGCCACGCCTTCCCTCGGTGCATTGGTGAACACCGTGCAACTTTCTACCGGCATTCCTGCGTGGACCTTCGGCGTGCGAGCCTTGTATGCAAGTCTCGCGAAGCGCGGACTGCTTTGAGCTGGTTCTTCCGACCCCGGCGACGCCAATAGAATCGACAGACATGGAGCATAAATAGAATGACCCGCTACGCAAATTACATCGATGGTGAATGGCTGGACGGCCCGACCTTTTCGCGCAACGTAAACCCCTCCGACGTCGACGACGTAGTCGGTGAGTATTCCCAGGCGGACGTGCAGCAGACAGCACGTGCTATCCAGGCCGCGCGCAAGGCATTCGCGAGCTGGTCGCTGTCGACACCGCAGCAGCGTTTCGATGTCCTCGACCGCGCGGGCACGGCGATTCTCGCCCGCAAGGAAGAGCTTGGCCGCCTGCTTGCCCGCGAGGAAGGCAAAACGCTGCCTGAGGCGATCGGCGAAGCAGGCCGTGCCGGCCAGATTTTCAAGTTCTTTGCTGGCGAAGCGTTGCGCTTAGGCGGCGAGATCGTGCAGTCCGTGCGTCCCGGCGTGACAGTTGAGGTGACGCGCGAACCGCTTGGTGTGATCGGCATGATCACACCGTGGAATTTTCCGATTGCGATTCCGGCCTGGAAGATTGCGCCTGCGCTTGCCTATGGCAACTGCGTCGTCATCAAGCCGGCCGATCTGGTTCCGGGCAGCGCGTGGGAACTCGTGAAAATTATTGCGGAGGCGGGCGCGCCCGCTGGCGTCATCAATCTGGTTATGGGCCGTGGCTCGGTGATCGGTGAGGCGCTGGTCAACTCGCCGGACGTGGACGCCATCAGCTTCACCGGTTCCGTATCGACCGGGCGCAGCATCGCTGCCAAATGCGTCGCGAGCGGCAAGAAGGTGCAGCTGGAAATGGGCGGTAAGAATCCGATGGTAGTCCTCGATGATGCGGATCTCAACGTCGCAGTCGAGGCGTGCGTGAACGGTGCGTTCTTCTCGACCGGCCAGCGCTGCACCGCGTCGAGCCGTCTCATCGTCACCGAAGGCATCCACGATCGCTTCGTTGAGGCGGTGAAAGCGCGCCTCAAGACATTGAAAATCGGCGACGCCCTCGCGCCGGATACGCAGATCGGCCCAGTGGTCGACGAACGGCAGCTGGCGCAAGACGAACGGTACATTGCGATTGCGCGTGAAGAGGGTGGTACGGTCTTCGGCGGTGAGCGCGTCGCCGCCAGCACCAACGGTTTCTTCCTCGCTCCCGCATTGATCACCGACACGACGCCCACGATGCGTATCAATCGCGAAGAGGTGTTTGGCCCCGTGGCATCCGTCATCAAGGTCAAAGACTACGAAGCCGCGCTCGCCACCGCCAACGACACCGACTTCGGACTGTCGGCCGGGATTTGCACGACCTCGCTCAAGTACGCCACGCACTTCAAGCGTCATGCGCAGGTCGGCATGGTGATGGTCAATACCGCGACCGCGGGCGTCGACTATCACGTGCCTTTTGGCGGACGCAAGGGGTCAAGTTACGGAGCGCGTGAACAAGGCAGCTATGCGCGCGAGTTTTACACGACAGTCAAGACCGCATACGCGAACGCATAGGGCATCGTTGCACAAAACCGGGGTCGGAGAACGACCCTGTGCCTTTACTTGAGCGGGCCGCTGTCACATGTGTTCGAGGCGATGGAAGGTCATCAAATCCTGAGTGCGCAGGGACAACTTAATAAGTATGAAGATTTCCGCTTGGCTGCCGTTATAGATTATTAAGGATTTATATTCAGTCACGCTCCATTGTCTCGTTTGGCGATTTTGCCCGCTCTGCTCTCACGCTGAAAGGTTCGCAACATATGAAGCTGTCTTTCGTTCAGAAGCTCTGGCTGCCACTCATCCTCAGTTTGCTGTGTCTCGCCGGAATATCGATATACAACGCCTACCAGACGAGGGATATGCGGATGGAGGAGCGTAGGTTAGATCTGCAACACACGGCGGAGCTCGCGTTGAGTGCCGTCAAGACCTTGGGCGACCAGGCCGCCGCCGGCTCCATGCCCCTTTCGGAAGCCCAGAAACGGGCGATGGACACCGTCCGGAACATGCGGTTCGGCGAGAGCGGCTATTTCCAGATTATCAATTCGCAGCCGATGGTTCTGATGCACCCGACGCTAACGCAATTGAATGGCAAGGACGTCAGCGACTACAAGGATCCGAACGGCATTTACCTCTTCAGGGATATGGTTGCCGTCATCAAGCGTGATGGCAAAGGCTTTACCGCCTATTCCGGTGTGAGGCCGGGAGGAACCGAATATTCCCCGAAGGTTGCTTACAACGTGACCTACCAGCCGTGGGACTGGATCATCACGGTGGGACTTTATGTCGACGACATCAATGCCGCATTCCGCTCGTCGCTGTATCAGAGCCTCGGAATTCTGGTGATCCTGGCCGGCGCCCTGTCAGTCGTCGTGGTGCTGCTCAACCGCGGCATCTTGCGCTCACTGGGCGGCGAGCCCTCCTATGCCGCCGAGATCGCCAACCAGATTGCTGACAACGATCTGACCGCCGAGGTGAAGACAGCCCCGAACGATCGTTCGAGCCTGCTGTTCTCGATGAAGCGCATGCAGGAACAGCTCACCCAGACGATCGGCACGATCAAGGTTTCAGCCGACTCGATTGCTACCGCCACGCACCAGATTGCGGCGGGCAACCAGGACCTGTCGCAACGCACCGAAGAGCAGGCAGCGTCGCTCGAGGAAACGGCGTCCAGCATGGAGCAACTGACGTCGACCGTCACCCAGAATGCCGACAATGCCAGCCAGGCCAACCAGCTCGCCGCGCAGGCAGCGCAGGTGGCCGAACAGGGCGGCGCCGTGGTGTCACGCGTGGTGGAAACCATGGACGGCATCAACGACAGCTCAGACAAGATCGCCAATATTGTCGGCATCATCGAGGGCATCGCCTTCCAGACCAACATCCTCGCGCTGAACGCGGCCGTCGAAGCAGCGCGGGCGGGCGAGCAGGGACGGGGCTTTGCGGTGGTCGCCTCGGAAGTGCGTTCGCTGGCGCAGCGCTCCTCGGCCGCGTCCAAGGAAATCAAGGAGCTGATCCACGCTTCCGTGGAGCGGGTGCAGGCGGGTGCCGGCCATGTACGGGAAGCCGGTGCGAAGATGCACGAGATCACCCGCGAGATCAGGCGCGTGACCGACATCATGGGTGAAATCACCGCCGCCTCGCAGGAACAGAGCAAGGGCATTGGCCAGGTCAACCAGGCCGTCACGCAGATGGACGAAGTTACGCAGCAGAACGCGGCCCTGGTCGAACAGGCGGCGGCGGCTGCCGGTGCGCTCGAGTCGCAGGCGCACGATCTGAAAGCCGCTGTTTCGATGTTCAGGCTGGACGTCTCACGCGACGCCGAGGTCAGCGGCCCTTTCGGGCAAACGCACACGAAGGCGACACCGGCGCGGGTGTCAGCCACACCAGCCCTGAAGCGATCCGCACCGCAGACCGTTCGGGTGGCGCAAACCGCCGGGGCTGGAGAATGGGACAGCTTCTAGGCGGCCATCCGCATCACGGGTGATTGGGCGGCAGAGCAGCCCGCGTTTGTGGTTGCCGGCATCAACAGTTCGCACGCCTGTGCAACGTTGATAAAGCCAGCGATGACGCCAGTGTTGAGCGCACGGAACACTCCTGACGCGACGGTTACCGGTGCTTCGGACTGGCAACATTTCTTGGTTGTGGTGCAATTCGGATACGCCGGTCTGTTACGCTCGGGTTTTCGACGGGCACGAGCCAATGTGTAAGCTGAAAGACATTGACGGATTGTTCAACGGTTGCCACTTTGATCGCGAT
>Ga0310811_10009500_pt1 | contig 12558 bp, 14 predicted proteins | sample YCmetagenome_FD_207642 | JGI IMG/M metagenome (GOLD analysis project Ga0310811, IMG submission 207642) | Soil microbial communities from experimental microcosm in Duke University, North Carolina, United States - YC | ecosystem: Engineered > Artificial ecosystem > Soil microcosm > Unclassified ... | reverse complement strand
TGTACAGCGAGAACGCGCCGTTCAGCACGAAGAACGCGCACCAGATCTGCGTGACGTGACGCGTATAGCGAATCGCCGGTGCGCTCAGTTGCGGCGTGCGGATGCGCGCGAACTTCTCGATCATCGACGGTCCGCGCAGCAGCGTCGCGCCGAATGCGATCAGCAAACCGAGATTGACCAGCGATGGATAGATACGCAGCAACAGTTCGCTATCGGTTGCGACGATCGCCGCCGAACCGCAGCCGAGCAGCGCGGCGACACCCCAGTCGATCGGCGAAAAGCCCTTCAGCGAAAGCGCGAATGCGCCGCTGCCGGCAAACCGTTGCAGACACAACAAACCGAACAGCATGCAGCCGACGTAGCGCGGTTCATCCCAACGCCATGCGCATAGAATCACCAGTGGATAAGCCAGCTTCGCGACGACCGCAAGCACGCCGCCTATCCGGCGCCGCATGGCGCCACCGGCTTGCGCGTCGCGCGGCCGAGCAGCGCGCATCAGCCCTGTGCCGCCAGCAGCGATTCGACCGCAACGATCACGTCGCCCACCGTGCGCACCGATTTGAACTCTTCCGGCTTGATGCGGCGGCCGGTCATCTCCTGCAGCTTGATCGCGAGGTCCACCGCATCGATGCTGTCCAGATCGAGTTCTTCGAACAGATGCGCTTCGGGCGTCACGCGCTCCGGTTCGATGGCGAAGTTCTCCTTGAAGATCGCGCGGATGCGTTCCAGAATCTCTGCGTCGGTCACGGTCTACTCCCCTTTCTTTGTTGTTTCGTTGCCGGCGTGCACCGGTTCGCGCTGGCTCGCGACCAGCGCGGCAAGCGTATTGATCGAGCGAAAGTGTTCACGCGTGCTTTCGTCGTTGGCCGCGATGGTCAGCTGATAGTGACGGCGCAGCACGATGCCGATTTCCAGCGCGTCGATCGAATCGAGGCCGACGCCGTCGGTGGCGAACAGCGGCGCATCGTCGTCGATGTCGGCGGGTGTCAGGTCTTCCAGATCGAGCGCGTCGATCAGAAGCTGTTTGATCTCAAGCTTTAAAGAATCCATAGTCGAACAGGTGCTGAGTAATGTGAGCTTCGATCGCGCTCGTGACGTGACGCGCCGCGATCGCGGCAGGCACGTCGCGCACCGCGAATTCGTCGACGCCGCGCGGCGCAAGTACGTTGACACGCATGTGAAACGGCCGGGGCGGCACGTGATACCAGCGCATCCCTTTGGTGAAAGCCGGCGGGTCGCAATCCATCAGCACCGGCAGAATCGGCGCATGCGTATCGAGCGCCATGTACGCGAAACCGCGCGAGAACGCATGCAGCCGGTTGCGGGCCGGGCTGCGCGTGCCTTCGGGAAAAATGATCAGCGTGTAGCCGGCTGCGATCTGCCGCGCCCCCGCTTCGACCAGCGCCACCGGATCGGAATTGCTGACGTATTCGGCGGCCCGCACGATGCCCCAGAACACCGGGTTGCCCCAGTGCGCGCTTTTGACCACGCAGCAGGCGCGCGGCGTCAACGACAGCAGCACCATCACGTCGAGCCACGTCGGATGATTCGCCACCACGATCGCCGCGCGACGCGCGAGCAGTGTTTGCGCACCGGTGGTGCTGAGTTCCATCACGCCGATGCGGCGCAGCACCCAGACCAGCGCACGAAAGTATACGTGGATCAGTTCGGACACCGCGCGTTGACGCGACGCGCGATGCGGCCACAGCGCGGCGCACGGAAAGGCGAGCAGCGAAAACGCCAGCCCGCACAGCCCGAATGCCACAAAGCTCATGCCGGTGGCGAACAACCGCCAGCAGTAATCAAGCCGCGCCGTCATGCCATTGCCACTCCCATTGCGCGGTATCGCGCCGCCAGTGCGTCGCGCCGTGTGTGTGCAGACAGTGCAGCAGCGCTTCGCTTTGCGTGGCGAACGATGGGTGCGCGACGCAGGCGGGCGAACCTTTCGTGGAATTCGCCGCGGCGGTGCCGGACACCGTGCTCGCCGCAAGACTGGTCACCGTGCAGGACAGCCGGCCCTGCGCGCTGGACGCATCGAACAACAGCGCGAGCGCGCCGCCCTGCACTTCGTCGTCGATCGCACCGTACGCGGCGTCCGCCGGTTCGTCCGCGTAGATCAGCAGCACCGGCGTGGACGGGTCGCTCGCGTACTGCGCGTGCGCCTCGAGCAACGCATAGCCAAGCGTTTGCGCGCCCGCCGATACCGCGCTTGCCGCCGAACGGTCGCCGCGCGCAATGCCGAACACGCCGGTCATCGCATTGAGCACCGACAGGCTGAACGAGGTCGGCGAAACCGGCTCGCCGGCGCCGATCGAACGCAGTATTTCGGTAGTGCGGCGCAATTCGCCGTGCCGCGACGCAAACACCACGCGCACTGCGCTGCGTTCGGCTGCACAGTCGTGCGCGACCTTCAGCGCAATGCGCGACAAACTGCTCAGACGTCGCCGCACCATCGGCTCGATAAAGCCGAGATCGGGGGCGGCGGTTGCGGCGACAGGCCAGAAAGACCAGCGAGCAACCGGAATAGTCCAGTGCAGATTGGGCATGTCGGTGTTCGCGCATACGGGCTGCTGATGCCTGAAAAAGGGGTGCCTATGCTGGCAACGGCGCCGGCAAAATGTGCCGGCGACTGCACGCAAAGCACTTCTTTCTGGAGATTAATCGCCGATCAGGAAGGCCAGCCTTTTATCCGGTTTAGCGAGGTAACGGCACTTTGTGCCGATTATTTAGGGGCGGGTCGCCAAACCACTCTATATTGTGTGGCCGTGATGCTTCCGACCGCCCGAAATCATACTGAACATTCTTAAATAAATCAGCCAGAAAAGACGTATCCAACTGTATCCGTGTCCGATGCGCGACGGGAAAAATCGCGGACCCAGCGTGCACGGGGCTGTCGCGAAAATCAGGCAAATGCCGCGCGACGCGAATAGCGGATTGCTGCGTCGCCGCACTACCCCCGTTTTCGGCAAAACTCGCTAAAAGACGGGACGATCGGCGTGGTTTTGCAATGAAATGTCTTTGTTAGCTGCCCACACGAACAAAATCGCGACGAACCGGGGTTTGCACGCACAACCCCATGCTATAATCCGCCGCTCATTGGGGAGTAGCCGCCCCGCCAGATGCCCCGCCGAACAGCTGGAAACCATCGGAATCGATTGGATTTCCCAGGTATTCGTTACCTGTCGTTTCGCGTGTTGCGTGCATCGCTGGCGGGGGCGTCTGTCAACAAACTTGGCCGTAACGCGGCCATGGCAGACGCAGCCTTTGGCCTGGCGAGACTGATGGTTTACTGCGCGCCGCGACAGGGCCCGGCGCACGGTAGATCGTCGCTCGTTCATATCCGGCCCGAGGAAAACTGTACACGTGGATCAAGCACTTCTCATCTCGACCGGTGCGGTCGCGCTTGCCGAAATCGGCGACAAGACCCAACTCCTCTCGCTGGTCCTCGCCGCGCGCTATCGCAAACCGCTGCCGATCATTCTCGGCGTACTTGTCGCGACCCTGGTCAACCACGCGGGCGCCGGTGCGCTCGGCGCCTGGCTCGGCTCGCTCGTCACGCCTGGCGTGATGCGCTGGGCACTGGCCGCCTCGTTTGTCGGCATGGGTTTATGGATTCTGGTGCCCGACAAGCTCGACGACGAAGAAGCCAAGGCCAACCGATCGCGCCTCGGCGTATTCGGCGCCACCGTCGTCACGTTCTTCCTCGCGGAAATGGGCGACAAGACGCAGCTCGCCACCATCGCGCTCGCCGCGCGCTTTCACGATTTCTTTGGGGTGGTGGGCGGCACGACGCTCGGGATGATGATTGCGAATGTGCCGGCGATTCTGCTTGGCGACCGCTTTGCGCACAAACTGCCGACCAGGCTGGTGCACGGTATCGCCGCGGTGATGTTCGTCGTGCTCGGCGCGCTGGCGCTGTTCGGCGTGGGGCTCTGAGCGCGGCGCTGCTGTCCGGTACCGGCTGGGCCGCTTTGGAGGCGGGCAGCCGGTTGCTCTACCGCATGTTGTGTCGCGGCGGCCGGCGCGGCTGACGCGCCGCCGCGGCGTGAATGCCCGCCGTGCTATTGCACCGCGCTATTGCACCGTCTTGGCCGCCGACGCCGGTACCGCTGGCGCGGCGCTGCCCGCCGCCACTTCGTTGGGCACCGTGCCGGCGCCGCGCCCGTCGAGCGGAATCTTCACCGTACGCACCACGCCATTGCCGAGCGGGAAATCGGCCAGCGCGCTTTGCGCGAGGAACGGCATCGCGTGCACCAGTGACGAGTCGTCGCCGGCGCTACGTGCAGTCACGTTATAGAGTTCCTTGCCGCTCGTGCGGTCGGTGATGCGCACGCCGAGCGTCTGCGTATAGACCGGGTAGCTCTGCGTGACGTAACCGCCGTAACCGCCATAACCGCCGCCATACGGGCCCCACGGACCCCAGCCGCCCCAGCCGTACGGCCGGCCCCACGCGTACGGACCGACCCACGGGTCGTAGTAATAAGCCGGCGTCGACGTGATCGCCATGTCCGAGCGGGTGTTGTAGGCAATCGCAACCAGATAGTGCGCGCGGTCCATATCGACCTGGCGAAACGCGTGCGTGGCCAGCGCGTTCGCGACAACCTGCTCATAAGTGGACTGCTCGATGCTCGCCTGCTGTGCGCCGCTGCGCTGGAACGCATAGGTGCGGGTAGCGTCGCTGCCGCCGTCCCAATCGGAGAATGCGGTGACCTGCGTGGTCACGTACGACGTGCAGCCGGCCAGCAGCGTAGCCAGCGCCGCCAGCGTCACGATGACGGGGCGGGTCCAACGGTCGAGCTTCATGGTCTTTCCTCTTCTTCGCTGTCGTCGCCCGCACACGCCCGCGCAGGCGGCCCGATAATACGCTGACCGCGCATCAAGGTAAAAAGTTCTGGTCGCAGACGCGCCGCGCCTTTGCTTTTACAATGGTCCGATCAGCCCCGCCCGCACGCCGCGCGGGCGGGCTTCAACGCTCCTCATTTTCCTCCGACCATGGCCGATACCGCTACGCCCAACGTGATCCGCCGCGCCGATTACGCGCCGCCCGCCTTTCTCATCGATACCGTCGCGCTGGAGTTCGATCTCGAGCCCGAACGCACCATCGTCAAGAGCACGATGCAGGTGCGCCGCAACCCGGACGCGGTGCGCGCCGCGCATCTGGCGTTGATGGGCGAACAGCTCGAATTCGTCAGCGCTACGCTCGACGGCAAGCCGTATGCGGCCACGCGCGCACATGAGCACGGCCTCACGGTCGAGGATGTGCCCGACGCGTTCGAACTGACGCTGGTCGGCATCTGCAACCCGGCGGCCAATACGACGCTGTCCGGGCTGTATGTGTCGAGCGGCAACTTCTTCACGCAGTGCGAGGCCGAAGGATTTCGCCGCATCACGTGGTTCCTCGATCGCCCGGATGTGATGGCTACCTTCACCGTCACGCTGCGCGCGGACAAGGCCGCGTGTCCGGTGCTGCTGTCCAACGGCAACCTGCTCGAACAGGGCGATCTGCCGGATGGCCGGCACTTCGCGCGCTGGGAAGATCCGTTCAGAAAGCCGAGCTATCTGTTCGCACTCGTCGCGGGCAAGCTGGTCGCGCTCGAAGAACGCATCCAGAGCGGTTCGGGCAAGGAAAAACTGCTGCAGGTGTGGGTCGAGCCGCACGACCTCGACAAGACCCGCCATGCGATGGACTCGCTGATCCATTCGATTCGCTGGGACGAGCGGCGCTTCGGCCTCGAGCTCGATCTGGACCGCTTCATGATCGTCGCGGTCAGCGACTTCAACATGGGCGCGATGGAGAACAAAGGTCTCAACATCTTCAACACGAAGTACGTGCTGGCGAACCCGGAAACCGCCACCGATACCGATTTTGCGAACATCGAAGCTGTGGTCGGCCATGAGTATTTCCATAACTGGACGGGCAACCGTGTCACCTGCCGCGACTGGTTTCAGCTGAGCCTGAAGGAAGGGCTGACTGTGTTCCGCGACCAGGAATTCTCCGCCGATATGGCCGGTGGCCAGAGCGGCGGCAGCGACGAAGCGGCGCGCGCGACGAAGCGCATCGAAGACGTGCGCGTGCTGCGCCAGATGCAGTTCGCCGAAGACGCTGGCCCGATGGCCCACCCGGTGCGGCCGGAAAGCTACGTCGAGATCAACAACTTCTACACGATGACAGTCTATGAGAAAGGCTCGGAAGTCGTGCGGATGTACCAGACACTTTTCGGTCGCGACGGCTTCCGGCGCGGCATGGATCTTTACTTCAAGCGGCACGACGGGCAAGCCGTGACCTGCGACGATTTCCGCCACGCGATGGCCGATGCGAACGGCCGCGATCTCGCGCAGTACGAGCGCTGGTATAGCCAGGCCGGCACGCCGCGCGTGACGGTTGCGACCGCGTACGACGCCGCGCAACAGCGCTACCGCGTGACGTTGAAGCAAGGCTACGGCGAGGCCTCGGCCGCGGCGCGCGAAACGCAGCAAGGGCCACTGCTGATTCCGTTTGCGATCGGCCTGATCGGCGCCGACGGACGCGACCTGCCGCTCAGGCTCGAAGGCGAAGCGCAAGCTGCCGCAACAACCACGCGCGTGCTCGAATTCACCGCGGCCGAGCAGACCTTCACTTTCGTCGACGTGGCAGAGAAACCGCTGCCGTCGCTGCTGCGCAATTTCTCGGCGCCGGTCATCGTCGAATACGATTACACCGGCGACGAACTCGCCTTCCTGCTCGCGCACGACAGCGATCCGTTCAACCGCTGGGAAGCCGGCCAGCGGCTCGCCACGCGCGAACTGCTGACGCTGTCCGACCATGCGGCGTCCGGTGCGCCGCTGCAGCTCGACGCGGCCGTGGTGGCGGCGTTCGGGCGCGTGCTGGCCGATGAAACGCTGTCGCCGGCATTTCGCGAGCTCGCGCTGATGCTGCCGTCGGAAGCGTATCTCGCCGAGCAGATGGCCGAGTCGAATCCGGCCGCCGTGCACCGCGCGCGACAGTTCCTGCGCAAGCAGCTCGCCAACGCGCTGCGCGACTCGTGGCTCGCGATCTACGAACGCCATCAGACGCCCGGCGAGTATCAGGCGACGCCCGAAGCCTCAGGCCATCGCGCGTTGAAGAACCTGGCGCTGGGCTACCTCGCCGAGCTGGACGATCCGCGCGACGCGGTGCGCCACGCGCGCGCGCAGTACGACGCGGCGAATAACATGACCGACCGCGCTGCCGCGCTGTCAGCGTTGCTGACGGCTGCCACCGCCGGCGCCGGCGGTAGTGAGGCGCAACAGGCGCTGGACGACTTCTATCGCCGCTTCGAAAAGGAGCCGCTGGTGATCGACAAGTGGTTCGCGCTGCAGGCCACGCAGCGCGGCACGCCGCAACGCCCGGTGATCGACATCGTGCGCCGCCTGATGACCCACCCGGCGTTCAATCTGAAGAACCCGAACCGCGCGCGTTCGTTGATCTTCAGCTTCTGCGCCGCCAACCCCGCGCAGTTCCACGCGGAGGACGGTTCCGGCTACGCATTCTGGGCCGAGCAGGTGATCGCACTGGATGCACTGAATCCGCAAGTGGCGGCGCGTCTCGCGCGCTCGCTGGAACTGTGGCGCCGTTTCACGCCGGCGTTGCGCGATCAGATGCGCGCGGCGCTGCAAAAGGTCGCCGCCGAAGTGAAGTCGCGCGACGTCCGGGAGATCGTCGAAAAAGCCCTGGGCTGATCCGTCAAACGACGTTTTCAGTGGTATCGAAGCCGGCACATGTTGCCGGCTTTTTTGTTTGCGCGCGGCGGTCGGTCTGCATCGCCCTGGCCATTCGGACGACTGTTCAGGGCCACGTAAAGAGCACAAAGTAAACGCACTCTCTTAACAGTTTACATTTAACGTTGTGCGTTATACGATACCTATGATTTCAAGTTTTGGCGACAAGGCAACCGCACTGGTTTTTACAGGTGGCTTCGCGCGCTCCCTGCCGGCTCATGTCCAGGTCATCGCGCATCGCAAGCTCAAGATGATCGACGCGGCCGTATCCGTAACCGACCTGTTCGTGCCGCCGGGCAACCGGCTCGAGGCACTGCACGGAGAACTGAGTGGACAGTGGAGCATTCGCATCAATAGCCAGTGTCGCATCTGCTTTTATTTTGCCGACGGCGAGGCGCAAAACGTGCGCATCGTCGACTATCACTGATTGATTAAACGGAGGACCGTATGGTTATCAAACGCTCCGAGCTGGAAAGCACGGACTTTTCCGACATCGCCACCGGCGAGCGCATTACCGCCGTTCACCCGGGTGAAGTTTTGCGGGCTGAGTTTCTGGATCCGCGTGGCATGTCGGTGAATGCACTGGCGCTTGCATTGCGTGTGCCGGCGCCGCGCATCAACGACGTCGTGCGCGGCAAGCGTGCGGTGTCGCCGGAAACCGCGCTGCGTCTCGCGCGCTATTTCGGCACGAGCCCGCTGTTCTGGATGAACCTGCAGGTCGCCTACGAGCTGCGCGTCGCTACGGAGGCATCGGCCGCGCAAATCGAGCGAGACATCGAACCGCTACCGCCGCGCGAACGACCCAGGCCGCCGAAAACGCAGGCCGCGCAAGTGCGCGCCATGTCGCTCGCCGCCAGCGCCGCGCGGCGCGTCGCATCGGCGTAGCGATGCTGAGGTCGGGCAGTCGTGCAGTCATGCGCAGCGCCCTGCGTCGCACCGCACGACGATGACGGCATGATGACGTATCGCATGTATTTTGGCCGCGCATTTCCGGGGCGCATTTCGCGGTGCATTTTCGCGGTGCATTTTGTTAACGCGGGAACTGTCGTGCGAGCAGGTAAAATCGCGCTATTCCCATTGCCTTCCGGAGTACAGCAATGTCACTGCAACGTCGTACCACACTCACGAAGTATCTGATCGAGCAGCAGCGAGAAAACAATAACCTGCCGGCAGATCTGCGTCTCCTGATCGAAGTCGTTGCGCGCGCGTGCAAGGCCATCAGCTATCACGTCAGCAAAGGTGCGCTCGGCGAAGCGCTCGGCACAGCCGGCAGTGAGAACGTGCAAGGCGAAGTGCAAAAGAAGCTCGACATCCTGTCGAACGAAATCCTGCTCGAAGCAAACGAATGGGGCGGCAATCTGGCGGGCATGGCATCGGAAGAGATGGAACAGTTCTTCCCGATCCCGGCCAACTATCCGCGCGGCGAGTATCTGCTCGTGTTCGATCCGCTCGACGGCTCGTCGAACATCGATGTCAACGTATCGATCGGCACGATCTTCTCGGTACTGCGCTGCCCGGACGGTCAGCAACCCACCGAGAAATCCTTTCTGCAGCCGGGCACGCAACAGGTTGCCGCAGGCTATGCGGTGTACGGGCCGCAATCGGTCCTGGTGCTGACCACCGGCAACGGCGTGAACTGCTTTACGCTCGACCGCGAGCTGGGTTCGTGGGTGCTCACGCAAAGCGACATGCAAATCCCGGTGGAGACACGCGAGTATGCGATCAACGCGTCCAACTCGCGCCACTGGTACGAACCGGTTCAGCAATATGTCGACGAGTTGAATGCCGGCAAGGATGGCCCGCGTCAAGTCGACTTCAACATGCGCTGGATCGCGTCAATGGTGGCAGACGTGCATCGCATTCTGAATCGCGGCGGCATCTTCATGTATCCGGCCGACAAGCGCACGCCAGATCGTCCCGGCAAGCTGCGCCTGATGTACGAGGCCAACCCGATGGCATTCATCGTCGAACAGGCCGGGGGCGCGGCCACCAACGGCGAAAAGCGCATCCTGGACATCGAGCCGAAGTCGCTGCACGAGCGTGTTGCCGTGTACCTCGGCTCGAAGAATGAAGTCGACCGCGTGACCCGCTACCATCTCGAAAGAAAAAAGTGAGCAAGGGGCTTGCCAAGCGGACAAAGAACTCCCTATAATCGCGGTTCCCTGATGCCGGAATAGCTCAGACGGTAGAGCAGCGCATTCGTAATGCGAAGGTCGGGGGTTCGATTCCTCTTTCCGGCACCAACCAAGCTTCAAACAAAAAGCCCAGTCTTTGACTGGGCTTTTTGTTTGCCCGGGTTTGCCGGTTTCAGGTTTGCGGTGATTTGCAAAAGATCAAAGCAGTCGCTTCGTCGATAACACGAAGCTCGCAAGTTCCACGAACACAAAGCCGTATTCTGTTACACCGTGCGCTGACCTTTCATCCAGACACACACTTTCGGTTGCGCATTCCGGGCAGATAAGTTTCTCTTTCCCGCGCGTCGCTTCGCGAAGGAAAAGGGTGAAGGTTTCACTGTACAAACGCTCAGAAGCGCGTACGATGGGTTTCGTTGACGTCGCGTGTGTCCGGCGTTTCTTCCAGCCCAAAGTCAGTGCCACCAAAGTTCTCACCGGTGGCAATCTTTTGAATCCCGCCGTGCGGTCGTATATGCCGCATCAGCCTTCGCTATCAGCGCAGTCGCCCATTGGCGACCGCAGAGGTATTTCCATGGCAACTGCCACGTACGTGTACAGGGGACTGCAGGTCTGTCCGCTTGTCTATCCGCGCCGCGCGACCAGGTCCGGTTATGCTCACAACTACGACGACGGCTTCGACGCCGCGGTTCGTATCAATGAGATCGAGGCCGCCGAATCCGAGGTTCGTAGCCGCGTGTTTCGACTCCCCGCCGAACGGCCATTTAGTAACAGTGGCGATGCGCGGCGCGCGTCAATCGCCTTTGCTGAGCACCTGATCGACGGATGTCCGTCCGGGCAAACGATCTGGGATCGCGAGTAACGGTTCGAAGCGGGCAATCGAAGTGAGCGTTCGATGTCTGCCGCGCAAACTCGCAAGCGTTGAAGCTGCACACTCGTCATCCGTGTGCGGCGGTGTGGAGCGGCATATGAATTTCGATCCTGCTGTATTCCTGATTGATCCCACACCGCGACGCGCCGATGGCGAATACATGGCTCACGCCAAAATCAGTGTCAGCGGAACCGCGGCGGGCGGCCTCACATTCATCCACGTGAGCGGCGACCTCGCGGGTTTCGATCTTCGCGACGATGCGATCCGTTACGCGCACAACTGGGCAACGGAATGGCTCGAAAAGCGCTATGGCTAGCGCCCCGAGCCCCAGCCATTCTTCGATGCCGGCGCATGAGTCACTTCTCAGCCTGGCCGAATATCTTCTGCTTCCCCTGAACGCCGGGGAGAGCATCATCATGATGCAAGAGTGCGATGCGTCCTGTGCGATGTACGTCGGCAACGCATCGAGAGACCAGAGCCTGCTGATTTTTCATGGCAACATCGCCGCGTCGGTTGCAAAAGAAATCGTTCGACGCACTCGCGCTGGCCGCAATCGCATCGAAGTCGCCGGCCAGGTGTTTCGCTTCGTGCGTAGCGCCATTCACTTTGAAGACCGCGGCGCTGTGATGTTCGATCCGGCTTGACCCATCGGGCTTCCGGCATTTGACGCGCAACACATCGCGCAACAGCACATCGCCTTCGCTGCCCCCCCACCTCTGCATCGATCGTTCGCATGCGCGGCATGTCGGCACACCGCTCGAGTCAGGCGCGTCCGATCGCAGCCAGGGAATACCAGTAGCCACGACACCCTCGCCGCACGCGTCGACTTGTGGCTACCGCCGAAGTTTTTCGCAAACACCAAAGCCGTAACGCGGTCACAGCACCGCAAGAAAAGCAGCGCGTAAGCAACGCTTACAGCGCGCCGGCTTGCTTGATGTTCCGTATGCCCGGATCCAACCGCACGCTTTGCGCTTCCCTGAGATCGCGGCGACGGAATACGGAATTGCGATCACCGGTAAAGCGTTTACCTACCAGCAGATTTGGCTTGTCCTTCCTGTCCAGGTTGTCAACGGCGTAGCCGGATCGGTCGTTAAGCTGGAAGGTGCGTGGACAACACAGTGGGTACGGTGATCCGCGTGGAAGCCCGGAAGACCACATCGAGGCGGCGGCAGATCACGCAATGCGTCGCAACCGATTGGATCTTTGCAGCATCGCTGGAATCGTTGTCCGTCAAGACGGCACGCAGCACGCCTGCAGCACTGCACAATTCGACGGACAATAGTTCGCAAAGCGTCAGGCGCGCGATGCAGTATGCAGCAAGCAGAAAAATTTGCCGCGTTCGACGCGGCAGACGAGAACATTCAGGACAATCGATAAATTTTATGCAAGCTCGTTCAATCGTGGAACCAGTGTGCCGTTAAAGCAACAGGAGACGATGAAACGCGAGTTTTGCGGTCGAGCGCACTAGTGGCGAGCGGGGACTGCGGCAGATAATCGATTCGTAAAGGAGAAAAGATCATGGACAGCAAACCGCCGAAGATTCCGACCCCCGACAAGGTGTTTAGCCCGGATCCGGAACCCGCAGGCGTCGAGTTTCTGGGGGCTGAATTGCCCGAGCACGTACGTGCGTTCTTTGATGAACAGCGCAAGTCGTGCGAACAGAAGTAACGACGAACGGGGACTTTGCAACGAGTCGCGCACATTGAAGATGCCGCGAACGTTGGAAACGCTTTCACGTCGTGCGCTGCATGCGCGCGCGACGCGCGCTCGTTTGGATTGACGACTGCATGCCGGAAACGGCAAGCTGCGTCGACGAGC
>Ga0310811_10009499_pt1 | contig 12559 bp, 12 predicted proteins | sample YCmetagenome_FD_207642 | JGI IMG/M metagenome (GOLD analysis project Ga0310811, IMG submission 207642) | Soil microbial communities from experimental microcosm in Duke University, North Carolina, United States - YC | ecosystem: Engineered > Artificial ecosystem > Soil microcosm > Unclassified ... | reverse complement strand
GTTATGCGCAAATTTTCCGTTGATCTCTTCATTGATCAACACCACCTCCGCCACCCCAAGCGCCTTCAGCAGCGGCGGGATGAACAGCGCACCGGTGGAATTGATGGTATCCACCACGATCCGGAACTTCTTCTGCCGGATGGCGGCTACATCCACCAGCGGATACTTGACGATCGCGTCGATATGCTTCTGCAGCCAGGCATCCGACTGTGTATACGTTCCCAATTTATCGACCGGCGCAAAGATAAAATCGGCGGCCTGCGCCTTCTCGAGCACCGCCTTCCCCTCCTCCGAGCTGATGAACTCCCCCCTGCTGTCGAGCAGCTTCAGGGCATTCCACTCCTTGGGATTATGACTGGCAGTCAGGATGATCCCCCCAGCTGCCTTCTCTCCCGGCACAGCCAGCTCCACCGTCGGCGTCGTGGACAGCCCAAGGTCGACCACGTCCAACCCTAATCCCAACAAGGTATTAACCACCAGGGCGCTGACCATTTCCCCGCTTACCCGGCCGTCCCGCCCGATCACGATCTTCTTCCCGTTATTATTTTGCAGGATTCGACTGCCAAAAGCAGCGGTGAACTTAACAATGTCCAACGGAGTGAGATTTTCACCAGGTTTCCCCCCGATCGTCCCCCTGATACCGGAGATGCTTTTGATCAATGCCACAGGTCTTTAGATTTAAGGACAAAAATAAGGTTTCCTTCAATTTCCGGCGTACCGCTTTTGCCTAATTTTACCAAAAGCAACGGCTATGCAAACGATAGCACAATCCCCCACCCCCCAAACGGCATCCCGCGATTGGTTCCTGGAATGGTTCGACTCCCCCTATTATCATCAGCTCTATTTTCAGCACAACGAGGCGGAAGCCGCCGGGTTCATCGCCCGCCTGATCGCCCGCTTACAACCTCCACCGGGTTCCCGCCTGCTCGACGTCGCATGCGGCCGGGGCCGCCACTCCCGAATGCTCGCCACCTATCCCTACGACGTCACCGGCATCGATCTGGCCCCGGGGAGCATCGCCTTCGCCAAACAATTCGAGAACGACCACCTGCATTTCTATGAGCACGACATGCGCCAGCTGCTCTGCACCAACTGTTTCCAATACGCTTTCAACTTCTTTACCAGCTTCGGCTATTTTGAGACCCGCCGGGAGAACTTCAACACCATCCACATGGTCGGCGTCGCGCTTCAGCCAGGCGGCATCTTCCTGCTGGATTACCTCAACGTTCATCTCGCACAAGAACGTCTTGTCCCCAACGAACAAAAGAGTATCGATGGGGTTACCTATACCATCACCCGGTGGTGCGATGGAAAACACTTCTTCAAGAAGATAGTGATCAGTGAGGAAAAATTACCCCGGCCCCTGGAATACACCGAACGCGTCGCAGTGCTGGGCGAGGAAGACTTCCGGTCCCTTTTTGAACCGAATGGTCTTCATATCCGGCAATGCTACGGCAACTACCAGTTGGAGCCCTTCGAGCTCGAAACGTCCCCCCGCCTGATCCTCGTCGCGGAGAAAACACGCTAGTGGCCGCCCGACCCCGGCGCAGAAGCCCCGGAAGCCGCCTCTTTCTTATTTTTCAGCAGCATATACCGCGACGCCTCATACATCGCTTCCGACAAACGCGACAGTTCCGCTTTTTCCGGCCCCCGCAACACCGCCTCCGGAGTCGGCGCATTCCCCACGACAGAGACCATCTCCTCCTTACCCGTCTTCAGCTGCCGCCGGAAGAAGTAATCCCCACGGATCACGCCGATATAGAACTGGTCCGGATCGTAGATAAAGGCCAGCTCCTTCCCCCGGGACGAAGCGGGGTCGAGGAGGTCCCTGCCCAGCGTCGTGTTGTGATACGTCAGCCCGCAAAGCCCCGCCAGCGTCGGCAGGACGTCCAGCTGCGAACACTCGCCGCTGATCCGTGCCGGCGGAAGCAGCTTCGGCGCATAGATCAACAGCGGAACATGCTCCGCCGTCAGCCGCTGATCGGTCCAGGCCCGCGGGAACAGCGTGGAAGCGTCACCGGGGATACCATGATCTCCGACAAAAAGGAATAGGGTATTGTCAAAGTAGCTTTCCCTTGCCGCGGCTTCGACAAATGTCCGATACACAAAATCCGTATACCGGAAGGCGTTCATTTCGTCGTTGCTTTCAAATCCGCCGCGTCGAAGCTCCTCCTGAGAAAGGGTCACAGGCTGAAAAGCCTTGCGATCCTCGACCGGGATGGTATAGGGGCGGTGATTGTCCGCCGTCTGGATCACCGCAAAAAAAGGCTTCTGCTCCTTCTTCAGCACCTTGTTGGCTTCAAGAAATAAGTTCTTGTCGCTGATCCCCCAGACATCCACCTTGGGCGCGCTGTAGTCCTGCTGCTCATACAACCGCAGGTCGGGGATATTGTTGGTCAGTAGTCCGCGGATATTCGCCCAGCTCGTACTGCCGCCAAGAAAATAGTATTTGTCATACCCCTCGAAATCGCCGATGATCGTGTGCTGATCGACGGCCTGGGGATTTCGGCTGGACGTCGTCGTAGCAGCCGCCACATCCGGGATCCCGGTGATGACGGCCCAAACACCCCGCGCCGTCCCATAGCTGGGTGTGAAACAACGGTCAAAAAAGATCCCCTTCCGGCACATCTCGCTGAAAAAAGGGGTCGTATTCAGCGGATTACCCCACATGCTGCTCTTATAAGCGCTGAACGACTCGCAAATGACGACCACTACGTTGGGCCTCGAAGAAAGGGCGCCGGCCCTCGGCAATACCCTTCGATCAAAAAGGCCCGCCGGCAGTCCGCCCTTCCCCGCCGGCGGCACTACGCTGTCCCAACCAAAGAACGGGGCAAGCACGGGCGCCGCCTCCCTGACTTTTGCCGCATCATATGCGCTATGCCGGTAGCGAAGGCTGCTAAAGAACGACTGGAATGGATTTAATGCGAGATTGGCCTGGTAATCGCTACCCAGTCCAAAGGCATCGCTCCAACGAAGCGGATACTGCCCCGCCCGGCCAAAAACTGCCAGGCCCAACAGCAAAAAACACAGCACATACCAGCCCGCACGCACCTTCTTCACGCCCGCCCCTGACCGATCATCTGTTCGCCGACCCGCCCCTGGATCCTCCCGCCGGGCAACCCGCTCATACACCCATCGCACGACCCGGTACAAGCCCCAGGTCCCGGCCACAAGCAACAGCAGGAGACGGAACACCGGATACGTCTGCCAGACCATCGTCGTCGAAATAGCCGCATCGGCCAGGTAATTCAGGACACTGGCATTGAGCCGTTGCGACAAATAGCTGTAATGCGCAAAATCGACCAAATAGAAAAAAACAAGAAGAAAGGCGGCCACCCCCGTCAATCCCAATACCCACCTCCTGCCGGCCTTCCGCCGGAAAAGGGCAGGGCCTGCCACGCACCCCGTCAAAAGGATCAGCAGCTCCAGGATACCCACATATCGGAGATCGAACCGCATCCCAAGAAGAAACGAGGAGAACACCCCCGTGAAAGAATGCCCCTGCCTGCTAAAAGCGAGGAATAAGGCAAGGCGTAACAAGCTCATGATCAATAAAAAAATAATACCCGTTGAAAAAACCAAACGCACCGTTTTTGGTATATTTGGTAAATTTGTCGCCGATCTTTTTATCATGCCCGGTTTTTAGTAAAATGGGCATAAAATTAGATCAATTAAATTAAACCATGATTTTACTCGACGCGGGCCCTCATCATCTGGTTTTTTTGCATACGATCTTACAGGGTGACTACTGGCTTTTTTCCCGTATCAATCAGGTCTGGACAACCCCCTTCCTCGACTTTGGGTTCCTCTTTATGCGGGAGCAGGAATTATGGTATCCGTTCTATCTTTTTCTCCTGTTGTTCGCTACCCTCAATTTTCGCAAAAAAGGCTGGCTCTGGTCTGCCTATTTCATCATGACGGTGATCATTAGTGATCTCGTCAGCAGCGGTCTCATCAAGGGCCACCTCGTCTTCCGGCTCCGGCCCTGCAACAACCCCGCCTGGGCGGATTCGATCCGGTTCCTCGCCAACTACTGCCCGTCCAGCTCCAGCTTTACCTCCTCGCACGCCTGTAACCATTTTGCGATGGCCATGTTCATCTATCGCACCTTGAAACATACAAGTCCCTGGTGGAGACTCGTGTTCGTCTGGGCTTTTTTGATCTCCTATGCCCAGGTCTATGTCGGTGTCCATTATCCGCTGGATGTGACCTGCGGCGCCGGGTTGGGCCTGCTCATCGGCTGGTTCACCGGCCGCGTGTTCAGGTACCAGGCCGGCACCCTCAATTTACCATCCAATACCCCATCCCATGCTTGAGATGATCATCTTATTATTCCTGATCTTCCTCAACGGGTTATTCGTCATGGCGGAGATAGCTCTCGTATCCGCCCGCAAGACCCGCCTGGAAAACCTTGCCGATAACGGTGACGAAAAAGCCCGTGCCGCGCTAAAGCTGGCGGAACGACCGGAACTTTTCCTTTCCACGGCCCAGATCGGGATCACCCTCATCGCAATCCTAACCGGCTTCTATTCCGGTGAAAAGTTCAGCGCCGACCTGCAGCCCTACCTGGAAAAGATCCCTCTTATCCGGCCCTATGCCGCCAATATCTCCACCGGCGTGATCCTGGTCTGCGTGACCCTCCTGACCATCATCTTCGGCGAACTGATCCCCAAACGCATCGGCCTGCTTCGGGCAGAACAGATCGCCCGGCTCGTGGCAAGACCCGTCCGCATCCTGAGCCGGGTCACCCATCCCATCGTCTGGCTGCTAAATCACACCAGCAACCTGTTCTTCCGGTTCTTTCCGATAAAACCCTCCGAGGATAGCGCCGTCACGGAAGACGAGATAAAAGCGATCATCAACGAAGGCACCGAACAGGGCACCATCGAAGAGGCCGAACAGGAGATCATCGAACGGGTCTTCCACCTCGGCGACCGCAATATCACCTCCCTGATGACCCATCGCAGCGACATCATCTGGTTCGACCTGCACGAGAACGAAGAGACCATCAAGGAAAAGATCATCCGCGAGCCCCACTCCGTCTATCCCATCTGCGATGGCGAGATCGACAACATCAAAGGCATCGTCTCCATCAAGGACCTCTATGTAACCGATGACAATATCCCTTTCAAGGATATCATGACCTCGGCCCTCTTCGTGCCGGAGAACAATACCGCCTATATGGTGCTCGAGAAGTTCAAACAATCCAAGATCCATTGCTGCTTCATCGTCGATGAATACGGCAGCCTGCTGGGTCTGATCACCCTCAACGATATCCTCGAAGCCATCATCGGCGACATCGCTCAACCGGACGTTCCCGACTACGAGATAAAAGAACGTGCCGAAGGCGGATACCTGGTCGATGCCCAGATCCCCTTCTATGACTTCCTTGCCCACTTCCACAAGGCGGACTGGTTGACCGAGGGTGGCGATGATTTCGATACGCTTGCGGGATTTATCCTCAGCGAATTGGAACGGATCCCAAGTACCGGCGAAAGACTGGAGTGGCGGGGTTTCACCTTCGAGATCGTCGACATGGATGCCGCCCGGATCGATAAGGTCCTGGTCACCTTGTCAAAAGACATGGAAAAGGAATACAAGGAAGAAGAAGAGGCCTAAAAATCAAAGGAAGCATTGGCCTCCGGGTAGTCCAGCCGGGTGCTTTTCCGCTGGCCTCCGACGGTCACATGCATGATCCCGATCTGCTGGTTGAAGCTGTCGTATAGCAGGTCATTGACGACATCGATCCGTTTCACCGCCGGCACCTCATTCACCTGGAAATAGCTCCAGGTGCCGTCATTCTCCTTTTCGCTGCCTACAAAATGCAGCACGGCGGGCTTACCGTCGATCTTCAGCCGCATATGACGCTCCACGTACTCCTCGATCAGCTTGTCCGAAGCCACCTTGTCCTTCGCCGAGGACAGGTCGACATGCGTCTTCGCCACCTTCTCCAACGCGGCCTCCAGGTCATTGGTAAACATCTTACAGCTGACCTCCAGGATCTTGTCCTTGGGGTTATGATTGATCTCCGTGACGCTGATATACAGGGGATGCGGTCTGGCCGCCCCGGTCAGAAACACCCCCAGCAAAGCCAGACTAAACCATTTATATAAAGTTGCTACCATTCAAAAAGTAAATTTCGCAGGTACAAAAGTCTGAATAATTTTACAAATCTCGGCAATGCAAGATTTTAAACTCTACTTTGGGATAGGCATCGACCACATCCTCAATTGGGAAGCCCTGGATCATATCCTTTTTGTGGCAGCCCTTTGTCTCCGCTATCTGGTGAAAGACTGGAAAAAAGTGATCGTACTCGTCACAGCCTTTACCATCGGCCATTCCGTCACCCTTGCCCTGAGCGCCCTGGGATGGGTACATTTCCCGACACGCTGGATCGAGTTCCTGATCCCGATGACCATCGTCGCCACGGCCTTCGACAACCTGGTGCAAAGGACAAACCGGGTGGATTATCCCTCCCGGTTGCCCATCATCTATTTTTTCGCCCTTTTCTTCGGGCTCATCCACGGTCTGGCCTTCGCCAACACCCTGATCAGTCTTGTCGGAAAGAGTAACCTGGTCCTCCCCCTGCTGGCCTTCAACCTCGGCATCGAGGCGGCCCAGCTGGTCGTAGTTGCCGCCATGCTGTTGATTTCCTTTATTTTCGTGCAGCTGATCCGAATTCGCAGGGTTTGGTGGGTAAGAGGAGCTTCGGCGCTGGTCCTTATCGCGTCCCTGAAAATGGCCTTCGACCGATGGCCCTGAATGGCTACGTCACAATATAAACACATACACACATGAAGAACAAACTGCTTATTTTGGGAATGATGGGGTTCTGCACCGCCGGCGCGATCCGGGCGCAGGACATCCATAACAATCCCACTTCCAACCACGGCAATAAGTTCGAGGCGCTCGGAACCATCCTCCCGACGCCGAACGAATACCGGACAGCCAGTGGAGCCCCCGGGCCGAAATACTGGCAGCAGCGAGCCGATTACGACATCACCTGCTCCCTCGATGAGGACAAGCAATGGCTCACCGGCTCGGAGACCATCACGTATTTCAATAACTCCCCAAACGAGCTGACCTATCTCTGGATGCAGCTGGACGAGAACGAGCACAGCTCGAAAAACAATGCCAACTACCAGGACGGCAGCAGTATGCCGAAGATCGTCAGCGACCAATTGCTCGACCGCCTGGCGACAGCCAAAGCGGCCAATGACTATGGCGACAATATCGTCAAGATCACCGACGCACTGGGCAAGCCCCTCAGGTACATGATCAACAAGACCATGATGCGTATCGAGCTGGCCGATATTTTAAAACCCGGACAAAAATTTGTCTTCAAGATCGACTGGAACTATCATATCTCCGACCGCATGAGATCCGGCGGTCGCGGGGGCTACGAATTCTTCCCCGAAGATGGCAACTATCTCTTTACCATGACCCAATGGTATCCCCGGCTCTGTGTATACAGCGACTTCCAGGGCTGGCAGAACAACCAGTTCACCAGCCGCGGCGAATTCGCGCTCACCTTCGGTAATTTCAAAGTGCAGATGACCGTACCCGCCGACCATATCATCGGCGCCACCGGCGAATGCCAGAACTACCAGCAAGTGCTCACCCCGGGTCAATACGCACGCTGGCAGCAGGCACAGACAGCAAAGGAGCCGGTTGAGATCGTTACCCTCGCCGAAGCCAGGGCTTCCGAAGCAAAGAAGAACAAGGCGACAAAGACCTGGATCTTCAAGGCCGACAACGTTCGTGACTTCGCCTGGGGATCTTCCCGGAAATTCGTGATGGACGCCATGCCCGCCTATGTGGAAGGAAAAAAGGTCATGTGCATGAGCTACTACGGCAAGGAAGCCTATAACCTTTATCGGCGGTTTTCCACAAAAGCGGTCGCCCATACCATCAAAACCTACTCCCATTTCACCATCCCCTTCCCCTACCCCGTCGCACAAAGCGTCGAAGCGGCCAACGGGATGGAATACCCGATGATCTGCTTCAATTATGGCCGGTGCGAAAAGGACGGCACCTATAGTGAGGCCACCAAATACGGGATGCTGGGCGTCGTTATCCATGAAGTAGGCCACAACTTCTTCCCAATGATCATCAACAGCGACGAACGCCAGTGGACCTGGATGGACGAAGGCCTCAACTCCTTCGTCGAATATCTCACCGAAGAACGCTGGGACAATCATTTTCCCGTTCGCGGCAAGGGTCCGGGCTGGGCGATCGTGGATTATATGAAGCTCCCGAAGGACCAGCTCGAGCCGATCATGACCAATTCGGAGAACATCGTCAACTTCGGGCCAAACGCCTATTCCAAGCCCGCGACCGCCCTCAACATCCTCCGCGAGACCGTCATGGGCCGCGAGCTGTTCGACTACGCATTCAAGGAATATGCAAGACGCTGGGCCTTTAAGCATCCCACCCCGGCCGACCTCTTCCGCACGATGAATGACGCCAGCGCGGAGAACCTCGACTGGTTCTGGCGTGGCTGGTTCTATGGCATCGAGCCCGTCGACCTCTCCCTCGACAGCGTCAGGCACCTTACCCCCGACTTTACCCATGTCCCCGCACATACCGATTCCACCGTCGTCAAACACATCGACAAACCCATGCCCGACGGCCGGTTCCCGACGGATATCTCCAAGGTAAGGAACCGCGAGGACAAAAGCATCGTCTTCCCCTCGGACGCCGACACAAGCCTGCACGATTTCTATTACAAATATACCCGTGGGCAGATCCCCTACGATACCACCAGCTATACGGTTCAGTCCACCTTTGTCAATGGAAGGGAGGTCGGCACGTTCTCCAACGAACCGCTGGACGATGCCGACAAGGCAAAGCTTCAGTCAAAACAGTTCTATGAGCTGCAGTTCAGCAACAAGGGCGGCCTGGTGATGCCCCTCATCATCGAATGGACCTACAAGGACGGCACCAGGGAGCTCGAACGTATCCCCGCCCAGGTTTGGCGCAAGAACGAGAGCCATCTCACCAAGATCTTCGTAAAAGACAAGGAAGTACAGAGCATCAAGCTCGACCCGAACCGCGAAACCGCCGACATCGACGAAAGCAACAACAGCTGGCCCGTCGTACAGACGGAAAGCAAGTTCGAGATCTTCAAGGCAAAGCAGCTCGGCCCCCGGGCCATCCCGCAAGCCAACAACCCGATGCAGCTGACGGGTAAGGATAAGAAAGCATTCTAAATAGAAAGACCCCGGCAAATGCCGGGGTCTTTTCCTATATTCACCCAATGAAAATCCTCCTCTCCCTCCTGCTCACCTTCATCACCAGCATCGCCGTCGCAAACCCCGTCGACACCATCGTCGTCCACAGCAACGCGATGAACAAAGACATCAAATGCGTCATCATCAGCCCTAGCCCAAACCCCAAGACCACCCGGCACTGGTCCGTCGTCTACCTCCTCCACGGCCACAGCGGGAACTATGCGCAATGGATACAGACCGCCCCACAGCTCGCACAGCAAGCCACCACCGACGGCATCCTCTTCGTCTGCCCCGACGGCGGCTTTGACAGCTGGTGGTTCGACAGTCCCATCGACCCGAAAGTCCGCTATGAAACCTTCATCACCACCGAGCTGATCCCCTATATCGACGCCCACTATCCCACCCGCGCCGACAACGCCCATCGCGCCATCACCGGCCTCAGCATGGGCGGACACGGCGCCCTCTACCTCGCGATCCACCATCGCAATCTCTTCGGTGCAGCCGGCGCCACCAGCGGTGGGGTCGATTTCACTCCCTTCCCGGAGAACTGGGGGATAAAAAAGGACCTCGGTGACTATGCCTCTCACAAGGATAACTGGGAGAACAACACCGTCATCCATGCCGTCGACAGTCTTCACAATGGCGAGCTCCACCTGATCTTCGATTGCGGAACAAGCGATTTCTTCCTGGCCGTCAACCGCAACCTCCATCAAAAATTACTGGATAAAAAAATAGATCATGACTATATCGAACGCCCGGGTGGGCACAATCATGATTACTGGAACAACAGCATCGATTACCAGGTCGTCTACTTTATGAAATATTTCAATCAGAACTAATACACACTCCCATCCTGCACCCTTACTTTCTTCTTCCCGATCTTTTTCTCAAACTCCAGCACCTCCTTCGGTTTGGCAACCGTCTTCGGGGCCTGGGCGGCCACCGTTTGCTGGGTGGCGGGATGCTCTAATTTCCCGACGGTATAGGTCTCCTGCCGGGCGACCATGCCCGTGGCAGGATCGTAATATTTCCAGACACCGTCCTTGATGGCGGCGCCTTCATTCTTAACGACAACGGTTTTGTAACTATCAAGCTTGTCCACATCCTCTACCTGCAATGTGTCGTATTCCTTATCGGGATTGATCGCCCGCCAGCTCTCCTCCCGCAAGAGCGTTCCATTCATGCCGAAATACTGGCAAACTCCATCCTTCAGACCCCATTTGTAAAATTCCACCCCGGAAATATCTCCGCCCAGCGTGTAGGTGCGCCAAAGCCCTTCTTTCCGGTTGTTCTTGAAAACGCCCTCTTCCTCATACCCCGGTTCTCCCCTCAGCTCATCCACATGGATCACCCAGCGCCCCTGTTTCTTATCCTTTTGGTCCACGCAATTCAATGTGTCCCCTTTGGGGCTAATAATATAGCTCTTCCATTGGGAATAAGCATGGGATGCGCTCAACAACATCGCCAGGGTCATATATAAAAGGATACGTCGCATGATATTAAAATTAACGAAAATCGTTCCAATTTATGATATTTGCCCCATCTAACTGATTCACATGAAACTATACATATTGCTCTTCATCCTGCTGGCTACCGGCGCCAGCCTCCGCGCCCAGTCCCGGCCGTCCACCGGTACCACCACCATCCAGCCCTCCACGGCCGTCCCCACCTCCATCCCCCAGATAAAGGCCGAGCTCGAAAAGTCCCCCAACCCGCTCTTATACACCCGGGATATCCTCAAAAAACGCTTCCGGATCGATACGATCATCGTCAGCCGTACCCGCCGTTTCAACGGCATCGCCGATAGCCTGGCCTATACCGGCAAGGAAAAGAAAGTATACGGTCCCTACGGACCCGCCGGCAACCGGTTTCTTGTGCAGCTGCTCAGCAAGGCGCCCAACCAATTCTACCATATCAGCCAGATCTTCATCGACACCGCTGTCTTCCGCCGCCGCATCGCCGATTCACTGGCCGATGCGATCATCGGGAAGATACGGAGCGGCGCCGCAACCTTCGAACAGATGGCCCTCACCTACTCCATGGGCGGCGAAAGCACGACAAAAGGCGACCTGGGCTGGATCGCCCGCGGCATTCTCCAGCCCACGATCGAACATGAGGTCTTGGTCCATAAAAAAGGGGATGTCTTCAAGATCTGGAGCCCCGCAGGGCTGCATATCATCCGCAAGACCGACGATCCCAAACAGGATACCGGCTTCGCCCTGATGCTCCAGGTGTTCCTATAAAAAATATCTTACCGCCAGCTCATATCCCTTCAGCCCGAGCCCGGCAATGGTTCCCTTCGCCTTGGCCGAAACATGCGACAGATGCCGGAAGGCTTCCCGGGCATGAACATTGGATATATGCACTTCGATCACCGGCGCCGGGATGGCCGCAATGGCGTCGCCAATCGCCACCGAGGTGTGCGTATAGCCGCCCGGGTTGAGGATAATGGCATCCGAAGCAAAACCCGCCCGTTGCAGCTCGTCGATCAGCTCCCCTTCCACATTGCTTTGAAAGTATTCAAAGTGGATCTCCGGAAATTTCGCGCGTAGCTCCCCGAGATAAGTGTCGAATCCCTGGCTCCCGTATACATCCGGCTCCCGCTTACCCAGCAGGTTGAGGTTGGGACCGTTGATGATCGTTATTGTCATGGCAAAAGGCTTAATTGTATTCCCGCATCAAAGCAACGAACTCGTCGAAGAGATATCGGCTGTCATGCGGACCGGGCGTGGATTCGGGATGGTACTGGACAGAGAAGGCAGGCCGGTCCTTCAGCCGGATGCCTTCGATCGACTCATCGTTGAGGTTGACATGCGTCACTTCGACATTGGCTGCCTTGCGAACGGCCTCCGGATCAACCCCAAAACCATGGTTCTGCGTGGTGATCTCGCAACGGCCGGTGATCAGGTTCTTCACGGGGTGATTGAGCCCGCGATGCCCATGGTGCATCTTGAAGGTCGGGATATCATTGGCCAGCGCCAGCAGCTGATGCCCCAGGCAGATACCGAATAAGGGCTTCTTCTCTTTTAGTATTTCTTTGACCACGGGGATCGCATACTCCATCGGTGCGGGATCCCCGGGACCGTTGGAAAGAAAATAACCGCTGGGCGAGAACGCTTTCAATATCGCAAGCGGCGTCCGGGCCGGGAATACTTTCACATATGCGCCCCGGTCGACCATACATTGCAGGATATGCTTCTTCACGCCAAAATCGAGAACGGCCACCCGCAGGGTCGACGCCGGATCACCCAGCTCGTATTCCTTTTCCGTGCTGACCGCGGAAGCCAGTTCCAGCCCGTCCATCGAAGGCGTTTTGGCAAGCACAC
>Ga0310811_10009498_pt1 | contig 12559 bp, 13 predicted proteins | sample YCmetagenome_FD_207642 | JGI IMG/M metagenome (GOLD analysis project Ga0310811, IMG submission 207642) | Soil microbial communities from experimental microcosm in Duke University, North Carolina, United States - YC | ecosystem: Engineered > Artificial ecosystem > Soil microcosm > Unclassified ... | reverse complement strand
TGCTTAGGGACACGCACACTGCGTCGCCTGGCGCGCGTCCCGCTTCTGTAAAAACTAGGCGACAGTAGGAAGGCCGGAAAACACCGAGTCAAGGCAAACCTGCCTAAAAACGACGCCTTTTCGGCCTCCGGCCAGATGATTCGGCCCCTAAATCGCCTCTGCGATCGCCTGCCCCATTTCCGAGGTCCCCACCTTGGTCGTCCCCTCGGTCCAGATGTCGCCGGTCCGAAGTCCCGCCGCAATTACCTTGCGCACGGCATTCTCGATCGCGGCCGCGGCCTCCTCGTGCCCGAGCGAGTAGCGCAACATCATCGCCGCGGAGAGAATCTGCGCGATCGGGTTGGCAATCCCCTTCCCCGCGATGTCCGGCGCGGTGCCGCCGCTCGGTTCGTACATGCCGAATCTCCGTTCACCGCCGGTGGCCTCGCCGAGGCTCGCACTCGGGAGCATGCCGAGAGATCCCGTGATCATCGCCAGCTCGTCGCTGAGGATGTCGCCGAACATATTTTCGGCCACGATCACGTCGAACTGCTTCGGGTTTTTCACGAGCTGCATCGCCGCGTTGTCCACGTAGAGGTGATTCAACGTCACATCGGGAAAATCCGCGGCCGTTTCCGTCACCACGCGGCGCCAGAGCAGGCCGTTCTGGAGCACGTTCGCCTTGTCGATCGACGTAACTTTTCCACCGCGTGTCCGCGCCGCCTCGAAGGCCACGCGGGCGATGCGCCGGATCTCGCTCTCCCAATAAATCATGGTGTCCACGGCGAAGGATTCTCCGCCTTCCTGCTTCGTGTATTTCGGCTCGCCGAAATAAAGACCGCCGGTCAATTCCCGCACGCAGAGCACGTCGAAGCCGCCCTCGACGATCTTCGGATGCAGCGGCGAAGCGTGCGCGAGCTCCGGCAGGCAGACACCGGGGCGAAGGTTCGCGAAGAGGCTGAAATGCTTGCGCAGCGGCAGGAGCGCGGCACGCTCGGGCTGTTCATTCGCGGGCAGGCTCTCCCACTTGGGACCGCCGACCGAGCCGAACAGGATTGCGTCCGCGGCCTCGCACGCCTTGAGCGTGTACTCGGGCAGAGCCTTGCCATCCTCATCGATCGCGGCGCCGCCGACGCGGCACTCCGTGTACTCGATGGAAATCGAAAATTTTTGCGTCACCACGCCGAGGACGCGTCGCGCTTCGGCCATCACTTCCGGGCCAATGCCGTCGCCGGCCAGCACCGCTACTTGGAACTTGTCACTCATGCGCCGGGCATTAAAGCGGGACGCCCCCCGCACGGGAAGCCCGAACCGCGCAGCCTTATGTTTTCAGGCTTCGCGGGCAGCCTCGATGAACGCCCGCACCTTCGCGGGGTCCTTGCGCCGCGGTTCGCCGTCGACCTCCACGCCTCCGGCGACATCCACCGCGTGCGGATGAATGAGGTGCGCGGCCTTCGCAACCGTGTCGGGCTTCAAGCCTCCCGCGAGGATGACCTGCCGCCCGGGATTGTACCGCACGAAATCCCGCGCGAGCTCGACTTTCACGGGCACGCCGGTGCCGCCGTATGCGGACTCGGAAAATCCATCGAGCAGCAGCGACTGGGTCGCATATTCCAATGCCGCTTTGAGCGAATCAGGACCGGCCACACGCACCGCGCGGATCCAGACGAGAGGACACTCCGAGCAGAAATCCGGCGACTCGTCGCCATGGAATTGAATCGCGTCGAAGCAGTCGGCCGCGACAATCCGATCCACCTCCTCCGCGGTCGGATTCACCACCACCGCGACGCGCGTGAGCGGGAGATCACGCACCCAGCCGCGCACGGCGTCGAGCTCGACGAAGCGCTTTGATCCGGAAAATAAATTGATGCCGATCGCGTCGGCGCCGGCCTCGGTGACGAGGGTGGCATCGGCCGGATTCGTCACTCCGCAGATTTTCACGCGAAGCAGCCCGGGTTCGAAAAACGTTTGCGCGTCCATGGTCAAAAAGGAGGGTTCGGGAGCTTGCGGACGAGCTCGATCAATCCGGAGTCCCAGGTATCGCGGACCTCCTTCAGCCACGGATCGTTGTCGTGCAGCACGGCGCGGCGCCGCACCTCGAGGCTGCCGGTCTGATAGCAAAACACCTCGAATGGCGTGCCGACCGAGACATTGCTCTTCGCCGTGGCGTCGAGCGAGAGGATGCCGCAGCGGACCGCCTCGTCGAGCGGCGTGTCGAACGTGAACGCACGGTCGAGCAGCGGCTTCCCATACTTCAGTTCACCGATCTGCAGGAATGGCGACTCGCGGCTGGCGTGGATCGCATTTCCCGGAGAATAGATGCGGTAGATCTGCGGCGGCTGGCCGCCGATCTGCCCTCCCAGGATGAAGTTGCCATAGAAATCGAGATCCTCCCCGCGCATGGCCGGCCCGTCCTGCGCGCGCACGGCACGAACCTTTTCCCCCACATAGCGCACCGTCTCGTAGAGGCTCGGGCGATTGAGCAGGCAGGGCAGCGCGCCCTCGGGACCGGACTCGGCCATGTCCGCCTCGATGAGTTCCGCCACGGATTGGGTCAGCGAGAGATTTCCCGAGCTGAGCAGGCAGAGCACCCGATCGCCCTCGCGGGCATAGATCCGCATCTTCGGATGGATCGTGATGTTGTCGACGCCGGCACTCGTTCGCGAGTCGGAGAGAAAAACAATCCCCTCCCGGCACAGCAGGCTGAGGCAATAGGTCATGGCGCACTATCGCATAGCGCCCTCCCCGCCGCCATCCAATGATGGCAGCCGCTATTCGATCACACGCGCCTGGGCCCGCTTCACTTTCTCGTGGTGCGTGATCAATCGCACATGCCCGTCGCTGGTGCGGAAGAACATGCTGAGCACCCAGCTCACGATGCTGATGAGGATCGAGCCAAAGAAAGCATTCATGAAGCCGTCGACATGAAACGTCCGCACTACGGAGGACACCAGCAGGAGCAGCAACGCATTCACGACGAAGATGAAGAGCCCCATGGTCACGATGATGAAGGGCAGGCTGAGCAGCAGCAGGACGGGACGCACCAGCGCGTTGATGATCCCCAACAGGAGCGAGGCCCCGAGGAGCGACCCCATATCGTCGTACCAGATCCCTGGGAACACCCAGGCGGCAGCCATAACGGCGAGTGTCGTGATAAACCAGCGGATCAGGAACGCCTGCATGAGCAGTATCTTAAATTCGGGCGTAAAATTTTTGAAGATTTATTTTGCCAACACGTTGCAGGCTTTCTATTTCCAGTCAAACTAGGCACTGCCATGGCAAAACCCAAAAAATCAGCGAAGGAAAAGGATCTCACCCCCTTGAAGGACGAAAAATCCGGCAAGGAAAAGAAGGTCAAAAAGGACAAACCCGTGGAAGCCAAGGTAGAGAAAAAGGCGGCTCCGAAGAAGGCCAAGGTCGTCGAGGAAAAAGTCGAAGCCGTCAAGGCGACGACAAAGGCGATCAAGTCCAAAGCAGCCGCTCCGGTTGTCGAGACGGCCGAGGTTGTCTTCACCTTCACGACCGAGGAGCTTTCCCTCCGCGCCTACTATATCGCCGAGCGGCGCCAGGCCATGGGCTGGCCGGGCGACGAGACCAGCGACTGGGTCGAGGCCGAGCGCCAGCTTCTGGCCGAGGCCAAGAAAAAGGCGAAGTCCTAGAGACTTCGCCCCTCACTCCTCGCGGTCGCGACTACTTCTTCAGCAGAGTGATCGTGACCTTTGCGGGGTCGGAGTCCTCGTCTTCGCCGATGCCGTAGACGTAGATCACGTTCTTGCCGGGCTTCAGCTTCGCTTTGAAACTCCAGGCTGCGATGCCCTTTGCGACCTTGTAGTCTCCATCGGGCCCGAGCTGGTAGTCCACTTCCTCCGCGTCGGTCGAGGTGCCTCGGATCGTCACGACCGACTTCTTCGTTTTGAAGGACTTCTTGCCCGCGATCTTCACCGTCGGAGTCGGCGCGGGAACCACCGTGAAGGTTGCGCTGGTAACAGGGCTCGGGGTGCCGTCCACAATGGAGATCGCCTTGAACTCCGTCGTATCGAACAACGAAACGGGCGAGCTATAAACGTAGCCATTGCCCAGAGATGGATCGGACCCATCCGTCGTGTAAACGATCATCGCGCCCGGATCGCTGGAGGATACCGTGACGTCCACCTCGTCGACATAAGTACCCGCAGCCGGCGAGATCAGCGGAGGAACCACAATCGCCGACGCATTCGTGGCGGCGACCAACATCAGAACCAGGGAGGCGAAACCGCCGAGCAATTTTCGTTTCATGAAAATGAGGAGGTTAACCAAAGCGGCGCGACCCGCAAATAATTTCCACGCCTTTGCCGGCGATCGAAAACAAAAGAAGCGCGGAATTGCTTCCGCGCCTCTTCCGAAAAAGGACTGGTCCGGGGCTCTACTTCTTGTCCGCGTCGAGAGCAGCCTTGACCGCTTCCTCGATCTCCGCGGCGAGCGCCGTGTCGGTCTTGAGCACTTCCTTGGCGGCATCACGCCCCTGCGCGAGCTGCGAGCCTTTGTAGCTCAACCAGGAGCCGCGCTTCTCGAGGATGTTCTTCTCGATCGCGAGGTCGAGCAGGGAGCCGGCGCTCGAGATGCCCTCGTTGTACATGATGTCGAACTCGGCCTCGGTGAACGGCGCCGCGACCTTGTTCTTCACGAGCTTCACCCGCGTGCGATTGCCGACCACGGAACCGTCGCTCGCCTTGATCGCCCCGATGCGGCGAATGTCCACGCGCACGCTGGAGTAGAACTTGAGCGCCTTGCCACCGGGAGTGGTCTCGGGATTTCCGAACATGACGCCGATTTTTTCACGGATCTGGTTCGTGAAGATCACGACCGTGTTCGCCTTGGAAATGAAGGCCGTGAGCTTGCGGAGCGCATTGCTCATCAGGCGGGCCTGCGCGCCGACGACCGCGTCGCCGATCTCGCCCTCGAGCTCGGATTTCGTCACCAGCGCGGCGACCGAGTCCAGCACGATCACGTCGAGGGCATTCGAGCGCACGAGCGTCTCGCAGATGCGCAGGGCTTCCTCGCCCGAGTTCGGCTGGGAGACGAGGAGGTCGTCGAGATTCACGCCCAGCTTCTTCGCGTATGCGGGATCGAGAGCGTGCTCCACGTCGATGAAGCCCGCCAGGCCGCCGTTCTTCTGCGCCTGCGCGATGACCGTGAGCGTGAGAGTCGTCTTGCCGGAGGATTCCGGGCCGTAGATCTCGATGATGCGGCCGCGGGGAAAACCTCCCACGCCGAGGGCGCGGTCGATCAGGATATTCCCGGTCGGAATGACATCGACCGCCGAGCGGGTCGAGTCACCAAGACGGCGGATCGCCTCGCTGCCGTAGTCCTTTTCGATCTGCTGGATCGCCAGGTCGAGATTGCGGTTGCGAGCGGTAATCGCCTTGTCTTCAGTCGGAGCGGTATCGGTTTTGGCCATGGTCGGATGCGTTGCCGCAAACACTAGGCGGGGGTCAGGGTCACGAAAACGAAAAACTCCATCCGGGAGGCAAATCGGCGCATTTAAGTATGCTTCACCTCTGGCTCCTCCCCATTACGACTTGCCATGCGCCCGGTGGCTTTTAACCTTCGACGCTTCGCTCATGACTGCCAACCGGCTTACCTTCTTCATGCGCCTCGGCAGCACGGTGACGCTCTGGGCGATCATCCTCGCCTCCATCTTCTCGGGGCGCGAATGGGCGTTCTTCTGCGTGATCGCGTTCATGCCGCTGGTCGCGCTGTGGGAATATTTCCGCATGCTGGACAAGGACGGCATCCCGAACTTCCAGCTCACAGCGATGATCTGCGCGACGGTTTTCTTCGCGGGCAGCTTCTACCTTTCCAGTGTGAAGGGCTCCGCGCATGTGCTCGACTTCGAGCTCGCGATCCTGGTGCTCTTCCTGATCGTGATGTTCGCGCGACAGATGTTTGCCTCGATCCGTGACCGCGAGCCACTCCAGACCCTCGCCTACACCCTCTTTGGCCTGTTCTGGATCGCGTGGATGTTCAGCTTCGTCACCAAGATTTTGTTCCTGCCCCCTCGCTCGGCAAGCGGTGATCCGACAGGGCAGTTCTACGTGCTCTTCCTCGTCGCGGTCACGAAGTTCAGCGACATGGGCGCGTACGTGTTCGGCAGCCTCTTCGGCAAACATGCCTTCGTCCCCCACATCAGCCCGAAGAAGACGTGGGAAGGCTTCGCCGGCGCGCTCTTCGCCTCGCTGCTCGCCGCCTTCGGGCTGCACTGGCTCATTCCCGAGAAGCTCTCCGCCTTCAGCAATACGGACCTCGCGGTCCTCGGCCTCGTGCTCGGCTTCGCGGCGGTCATTGGCGACCTCGCGGAATCCATCGTCAAGCGCAGCACCCAGAACAAGGACTCCGGCGCCGCCCTGCCCGGCATCGGCGGCACGCTCGACCTCATCGACAGCCTGCTCTTCACCGCGCCGCTGCTGTATTTCTACATGCGGTTCGTTCTGAATATTTCATGAGTCCGAAGCGGGTGGTGATTCTTGGTGCGACCGGCTCGATCGGCCGGAGCGCCCGGCAGGTGGCGCGCAACCTCCCCGGCCATATGGAGATCGTCGGCATGTCGGCGCATACGAACGCCGCCGGGCTGGCGGATGCCGCCGCAGAATTTCCGAAGGCACGCATCGCCCAGTCGAACGGTCCGGACGGCGCGGAGAAGCTCGTCGAGCTGGCGACCATGCCGGAGGCCGATCTCGTCCTCATCGCCATCGTCGGCACGGCCGGCCTGGCCCCCGCCCTCGCCGCGATCGAGGCCGGCAAGGATCTCGCCGTCGCGAGCAAGGAAATCCTGGTCCTCGCGGGAGAGATCGTCATGAACGCGGCCCGGCGCAAGGGCGTGCGCGTGCTGCCCGTCGACAGCGAGCACAACGCCATTTTCCAGTGCCTCGAGGGCCGCGCGCCGGAACAGGTGCGCCGGCTCATCCTCACCTGCTCGGGGGGCCCCTTCCGCACCCGGCCCGCCGCCGAGCTCGACGACGCCACGCCGGAAATGGCCCTGAAGCATCCGACCTGGAACATGGGCCGCAAGATCACGATCGACTCCGCCACGCTCTTCAACAAGGCGCTGGAGATGATCGAGGCGCGCTGGCTCTTCGATGTCGGGATGGATCGCATCGACGTCATCATCCATCCGCAGAGCATCATCCACTCGATGGTGGAGTTCGTGGACGGCTCGCAGCTCGCCCAACTCAGCCGCTCGGACATGTGCTTTCCCATCCAGTATGCCGTCACCTATCCGGAGCGCGTCGCCGGGTCGCTACAGACGCTGGATCTGGCTGCGCTGGGCCGGCTGGAATTCGAGACGCCGCGGGAGGATGTTTTTCCGGCGCTGCGCCTGGCGCGAGAGGCTGGCACCACCGGAGGCACCCTGCCCGCCGTGCTCAATGCCGCGAACGAAGTCGCGGTCGAGGCGTTCCTTGACGGCCGGGTTCGCTTTCCAAAAATCTGGGAACTCGTTTCCGAGACCATGAGCGCACACTCGGTCACCAGACATCCGGATCTCGCCGCGCTGCTGGAGGCTGATCGCTGGGCCCGGGAGTTTTCCAGCACGCGCGTTTAGAGCGGCCGCACCTGAATGGAGGTCGGCTCAGCAGGAGCTTCGCCACGCCCCTCCAACGGCGGCCTCGCGGTTGCGAGGCTGCATTGACCGGGAGCCCTTTCTAACGATCCGGCGTGAAGGCGAGTGGCATGATGCCCTCGCTCCGGGCCTCGGCGATGTCGACGAGCTGGTAGTCGGTGTTGTCCTCGTCGTCGAAATCGTCGGCGTGATCCTCGAGATCCTTGGTGGCCACGTCGACCGCCGCCTGGAAGGTCTTGAATGACGCCTGGTTCTTGAGCTTCTCGCGCTTCTTCTTCGAGATGTCCGACAGCTCGTCGAACTCCCCGAGATTGTCCGATCCCATCATCGTGGTCTCGATGCCGATCATGGAGTCGTCGTCTCCATCCGAGAGATCGGCGGCGACATACATGTGGCCGGGCACCGCGACCAGAAAGGTCCGCAGGCCGATCTTGCGCAGCACCGCGGCGATCAGCACGGAGCCATCCACGCAGTTGGCCTGGTGCGCCTTCACGGACTCGTCGAAGAGCCGCACATGCTGGCTGAGGACCGTCTCGGACTCGGTCGCGTTGGTCGTGATGCTGCTGTAGTGCGTGCCGTGCCGCTGCATCACGTTCCAGATGGCATAGATCTGCAGCAGCACGTCCTCGGGCTTGCCGCTCTGGTAGCCGTCGAAAGAATCGACCACGCCCGTTTCCAGGGCCTCGCGCAGGATGTCGTCCACCCAGGGGTGGTTCTCGTTCACGTAGGCGGCGAAGTTCCACCCGGCGTCGAGCTCGGTGTCGCCATCGTCGTTCAGGACCGCGAAGAGGCAGTCGTTGATGGAGTGCACATCCACCGTCTCCGTCTGCTCGCCCAGGGATTCGCCGTTCAGCCACGTCTCGATGCTGACGTTCAAGGGCTGCTGCTGGCGGATCTTCGCCAGGGCATCGTAGCGGTATTTGATCTTCGGGTGAACGAGCAGTTGCTTCGCGTTCTTCGTAGCGGTGCCGACGAACGTGCTCTCGTCCATGAGTGCATTCGCCTTCACGGTGACCTTGATCACGTCGTCTTTTTTGACGCCGCTTATGAGAGCCCCGATCAGGCCATTGGCGTCGCCGATGTGGGGAACATCCCACAGATCGGCATCGTCATCGGGCACGCCCTGCGTGGCCGTGCTGATCAGCATGGAGGGGAAGATCTGGTCCTCGGGATAGATGCTGGTCTCCCACGAGGCCGCCCGCATCTCTGGCTGGAGGACCAGCCAGAGAGCACAGCAAATCGACGATGAAATTAAACCGCGTCGCATAGGGCGCCGGGGCGATTAGTCGTCGCCCCCGTCGTCGTCATCATCATCGCCCCCATCGTCGTCATCGTCGTCGTCGTCATCGTCATCGTCATCGTCATCGTCATCGTCATCGTCGTCATCGTCGTCATCGTCGTCGTCGTCGTCGTCGTCGTCGTCGTCGTCGTCGTCATCGTCGTCGTCGTCGTCGTCGTCGTCGTCGTCGTCGTCGTCGTCGTCGTCGTCGTCGTCGTCGTCGTCGTCGTCGTCGTCGTCGTCGTCGTCGTCGTCGTCGTCGTCGTCGTCGTCGTCGTCGTCGTCGACGTCGTCGTCGTCGTCGTCGTCGTCGTCGTCGTCGTCGTCGTCGTCGTCGTCGTCGTCGTCGTCGTCGTCGTCGTCGTCGTCGTCGTCGTCGTCGTCGTCGTCGCCGTCCGCGTCGTCGTCGTCCGCGTCCGCGTCGTCGTCCCAGGTGTCGTCCTGATCGTCCTCGTTCTCGTCGAGGCTATCGTCGTAGGCGTCCTCTTCGACGTAGGTGTCGTCCGACACCTCGACATCCGTGCTTTCGATGGAGGAGTCGTATTCCGAGATCTCTTCGGAAGTCATCGAGATATCCGTGTAGCTGTAGTCGTAGCTGATCTCGGAGGTCTCGTAGTAGCTCCAGTCTGACACGGTGTAGGAGTCGTAGATCTCCCAGTACTCGGTGTAGCCGGAGTTGAAGTCGCTATCGATCGTCACCCAGACCGTGCGATCCGCAGGTGGGATGTAGTAGGTGTAGGCGTCGTACTGGCCGGCGAGATAATCGTAGGCCGACAGCGCCGTGAGGAAGGCATTCAGAGTCGGCTTCGCCTTCGCGATCGACCTGGACTGCTTGAGGAGGCCGTTCAAGTCCGAGATGAGCTGTTTGTTGTTCTCCCGGGCGGCTTTTTCCTTGAGCGGAGTCAGCTTCGCGATGAGCGCAGTCTGCTGGGCCTGCAGCTTCGCGAACGCGGCCTTTTCCTTGTCGGTCAAATCTCCGCCCTGCTTCTTGCGGGCCGCGTTTTTACCGAAATGGTCGTTCAGTGCGTCGAACGACTCGAAAACGATCTTCGTGCCGGCGTTGACGTCCTTGTTGGACACGCCGATACGCGGGGCCGTCACGCGCATCGCGCCGATCGATTTTGCGGTCTCGGAGAGAGTCTTGAAATACGCCGGATCCTTCGCCGCGAGCTGCTTCTTGAGCGCGGCCGTACCCTCCGCGACTTTGTGGAGGGAGGCATAGAACGGGGCCGCGGCCTTGGACTTCGGATCGATCTTCGCGTCTTTGGTCGCTTTGCCGATGACCGCGATGCCTTTCTCGACCTCGCCGATCAACGCCGGGGCGGTCAGCTTCTTTTCCGATTTATCGGACTTTTTCTTCGGGTTTGCGGGAGCGGTCGCAGTCGTTTTCGCGGCGTCTTCGGCGAGGAGCATGAAGCCGTGGCGCAAAGGCATGGCCATGATCGCGGTGACAAGCAACGCGCGCCAGACGTTGCGCGGGAGGATGCGGCAGCGGAGTGAGGATTTCAGCATGGGGCGATGCGTAGGCGGCTTTGCACGTCATCGCAAGAAATCAATCAGCAAATAATTTGCCGGAAAAATTAATCGCGATTCGGTAGCAATAATCCCACCCGCTATCGCAGGTAAAACTTCGCGAAAACATCGACGACTTCGTGGAGTTCCTCGTCGCGAAGCTCGGGATAAATCGGCAGCGCGACGGTCTCCGCCGCGGCCTTTTCCGACTCCGGAAAATCCCCGGCCTTGCCGCCCAGATAAGCGAAGCAATCCTGCAAGTGCAGCGGCACTGGATAATAAACGCCATGGCCGATCCCGTGCGCGGTGAGATGCACGAGCAACTCGTCGCGGCGATGGGCCCGCAGCACGTACTGGTGGAAGATATGGTGCTCCTCGACCCGGCCGGCAAACGGCGTGGCGGGAAGCGTGAGAAACTCGAGCAGCCCCGCGGCCTCGAACGCGGCGGCGTACTTCGCGGCATTCGCGCGGCGGGCCGCGCTCCACTCCGTGAGGAAGGGCAGCTTCGCATTCAGGATCGCGGCCTGGAGCGCATCGATGCGGAAGTTTCCGCCCACCTCGTGGTGGTAATAGCGCTGCTCCATACCGTGATTGCGCATGAGCTTCAGCCGGGCCGCGCCCTCCGCCTCGCGGCAGGTCGCCATGCCCGCGTCGCCGAAGGCGCCCAGATTCTTGGCCGGGAAAAAACTGTAGTAGGAGAACTCGCCGATCGCGCCAGCCTGCACCACGCCGTCCCGCGAGGGATACTCCGCCCCCATCGCCTGCGCGGCATCCTCGATCACGACCAGGCCGTACTCGCTCGCGAGATCGCGGATCGCGTCCATCTCGCAGCAAAGGCCGAAAAGATGGACCGGGATTATCGCCCGCACGCGGTTTCCTTTCGGCGACCGGAGCACGCCCCCGGCGTCGCGCCGGCAGGTGTCGCGGAGGCATTCCGCGAGCCGCGCGGGATCGAGGTTCAGCGTGATGGGGTCGATATCGACGAACAGCGTTTCCGTGCCCACCCGATGCAGGCAGCCGGCGGTCGCAAAAAATGTATAGGGCGTCGTAATGACCGCGTCTCCCGCTCCAATGCCCAGGGCCATGAGGATCGCGAGCTGTGCGTCCGTGCCGGAGGACATGCCCACGGCGTGCCCGCAGCCAACCTGGGCGACGGTCGCCTCCTCGAATTCCTCGACCTTCCGGCCGAGGATGAACTGCTGCGAGGTGACGACCTCGTCGATCTCGCGGGCGACGGCATCGCGGATCTGCGCGTACTGACGCGTCAGATCAAGAAGCGGAACAGCCACTGAGGAACGCCGCGCGTTACTTGATCACGCCGAACTCGGCGCGACGGTTTTTGGCGTCGTCGGTCTGGGAAGCGGGCATTTCCTCGCCGAAGCTCACGGTCTGGATGCGGCCTCCGCTCACGCCCATGCCGATGAGCGACTCGCGCACGGCCTGCGCGCGGCGCTCGCCGAGGCCGCGATTGTACTCTTCGGTGCCGGCTGCATCGGTGAAGCCCGCGATGATGATGTCGTTCTTCATGCCCTTCATCGCGCTGGCCACGGCGTCGAGCTTCGCGAGCTCGGCGTCGGAAACGCTGAAGCTATCGTAGGCAAAATAGACGGGCTGGAACTGGCCGCGATTGACGGTGCTGCCAAAGAAATTCGATCCCTCGACCCGATCCGGAAGCGGGGTGCCGGTCACGTAGTCGCCATCGGTGCCGCCGCCTTCGTCCGCGTTCTTTTTCTTGAACAGCGCGCAGGAGGAAAGTGAAAGCGTCGCGCAAATGGCGAAGGCGAGCAGGGCCGGTTTCTTCATGAGGTTATTAAAAGCGTGGTTGAGAATCTGAAAAGCAGGAAATCCGAAAATCACGCCCGGCCCCTAGTGGGACCAGGTGGGCTCGCTGACTTTGCCGAGGTTGCTCACGATCGGCACGCTGCGGCCATTTTGCGCGTCGAGCAGCATGAGCGACGAGCCGCTGCTGTAGATCACGTGGCGGGAATCCGCACCCCACACGGGGTCCTCACCACCGGAGGCGAGGATGCGGGTCGCGCCGCTGCGCAGGTCGGTGACGGCGATCGAGAAGCCGCCCTGGCGGACGGTGAAGGCGATCTTGTGCCCATCCGGCGACCAGCTCGGCTCGGTGCAGAATCCGAACCCGGTGCTCACCGGCTGCGCGGTGCCGCCGCCGCTGGGGATGCGGAAAA
>Ga0310811_10009497_pt1 | contig 12560 bp, 8 predicted proteins | sample YCmetagenome_FD_207642 | JGI IMG/M metagenome (GOLD analysis project Ga0310811, IMG submission 207642) | Soil microbial communities from experimental microcosm in Duke University, North Carolina, United States - YC | ecosystem: Engineered > Artificial ecosystem > Soil microcosm > Unclassified ... | reverse complement strand
TGTACTGCATCTGGTCGCCCAGGTGGGTGTAGGTCGGGGGGATCGAGTTCAGGTACACGTTGCCGTCCGAGTCGCCGATCGCGAGCTCGCGCCCGTTCGGGCTGAAGGCCAGCGATGACGGCGCGTCCAGCTCCTTGAAGGAGGTAAGCAGCGAGAACCCGGGGACGCTGTAGAACCGGATTTTCCCGTCGATGCCGACCACGGTGAGCAGCCGCCCGTCCGGACTGAAGGCCAGCATGAACACACCGCCGCCCAACGCCGCAGGGAAAGGCGTCTCCTGGGTATCGCTGAACGCGGCGACCCGGGTGAGCCGCGCGGCGGACCACACCTGCATGGTGGCGTCCTGCAGGCCGGAGACGGCCAGCAGGGTCCCGTCCGGGCTGAACGCGATGCTGTTGATCCTGGTGGCCAAGCCGGTCGTGAACTGCCCGGTCATCCGGTGGGTGGCCACGTTCCACAGTTCGACCGGGTCGCCGGGCATATTCGCCGACGCGACGGCGAGCGTCTTCCCGTCGGGGCTGAACGCGAGCGCCGCGATGCCGGCGACCGGCAGCTGCGCGACCAACTTCTGCGCGGGCATGCTGTACAGGGCGATGATGAAGTGGCCGGCGGCGTTGGTGCTGACCGCCAGCGTCTCGCCGTCCGGGCTGAACGAGAGTGCGTCCGTGCTGTTAGCGGCGCCGCCGAGGATCATCCCCCGGGTGTCCCACAGCCCGATGGTCCCGTCGTCGCTCGCGCTGGCCAGCGTGGCGCCGTCGGGACTGTACGCGACGTGCTCAACTGGGAACCTGTGGCCGGAGAAGTTCCCGAGCAGGAAGGGCGCGCTTTGCGTATTCCGGACGTCCCACAGCCGGACCGTTCCGTCGAGGCTGCCGCTGGCGAGCTGCGTGCTATCCGGGCTGAACGCGATCGAGCTGAGGCCGTCGGCGCCGTTGACCTTCGCCGTGGCCGTGACCTTCCGGCTTTCCATGCTCCACAGCTTGATGTCGTAGACATTGTTTGCGGGATTCGTCCCGAACGCAATGGTTCGCCCGTCCGGGCTCAGTGCCACCCCGTCCGTGCTGTTGGCGGTCTTGACCGGGCCCTGCACGACAGCCGTCCTGGTGTGCCGTGCGACGTCCCACAGGTCAATACTCTGCTCACTCGTCCCTGTGACCAGGGACCGCCCGTCCGGGGTGAAGGCAATGACCTGGGTCAGCACCTCTTCCGGGATCACACCTGCAAGGGCACGGGTCGCCACGTTCCACAGCAGCACGATGCCCGCGTTGGTGTCCGTGGTGCTGGTCGAGATGCCCGCGGCGACCATGGTTCCGTCCGGGCTGTACGCGAGGCTCACCACCTGCGGGTCGGGGATGCCCGGCAGGGCCGGCACCTTCAGGGTGCCCATGTGCACCGGGTGCGCCGGGTTGGACACGTCGAACAGCCAGGCCCCGCCGACGTGCTCGACCGCCATGGTCTGGCCCTTAGGGCTGAACGCGACGCCGTTGACCTGCGAGAGGCTCTTGTCGACCTTCGGGAACTGGAATGACCAGAGCAGGCGGTAGGTGGCCGCGCTCCATAGCTGGACCTTGTCGTCGGACGTGGTCCCGGCGATCAGTGTGCCCGCCGGGTTGAAGGCCGCCCCCACGATGTTCCCGTCCTGGGGAGCCCCATTGACCAGCAGCCGCCCGGTCATGGGCACGGCCTGGGAGGTCAGCAGCGTGCTGCGCACCTGAGTGGACGACGGATCCAGGCGGTTGGCCTGCACCGCGAACTTGAGCGCCGTGTCGGGCCGGAAATCCGACCAAGCTTGCCCCGCCTCGGCCGCGAGCAGCCCAGCCTGGGCCTTGGTGTAGTTCGACTGGGCCGCGGACCGCTGGTTCAAGGCGAAGACCGACAGGCCGGCTAGCAGGAGCGAGAGCGCGGCGAGGACCGCGATGATCCCGTTGCGGCGGCGGGTGCCCCGCCTGCGCCGCCGCTCGGAGGCCGCGAGGAAGTCCCGGCCCGCCTGCGTCAGCTCACGGAGGCGACCAGGAGCGGCGGCCCAGCCCTGCGCCGACGCCAGCCGCACGCCACCGTACAGGCCCGCCGCGTCCTTGCCCTCGCGCGCCCAGGTCGCGGCGGCATCCTCAAGTTCCTGCCGGACCAGCAGGCCAGACCGGTCCTCGTCGATCCAGCCGCGCAGCCGGGGCCAGCGGCGCAGCAGCGCCTCATGGGTGATCTCAACCGCGTGCCCGCCGGACGTCAGCAGCCGCGCGGCGGTGAACGCGTCGAGCGCTGCCCGCGCGGCCACCGGGTCGGCGACCTGCCCGAGCAAGCTGTCCGCCGATACCCGGCGTCGGGTATCGGCGGTCGCGGCGCCGTCCCCGGTGGCCGCGCCGACCCGGACCAGGCCGAGGAAGATCTGCCGGGCGGCCGCCTGCCCAGGCTCGTTGAGCCGAGCGTAGACGTCTTCGGCGGTCCTCGCGATGGCGCCCGCGATCCCGCCCGCCGCCTCGTAGCCCGCGATCGTCAGCCGGTTGCCGTCCCGGTGCTGCCAGGTCGCGCGCAATGCATGGGCGAGCAGGGGAAGGCGCCCCGGCTCGTAACCGCCGCCCGCGCTGCCGTCCGGCGCCTGGTCGCCGTTCGCCCCCTGGTTCTCGCCCGCCCCTTGGTTTTGGTTCGCACTGCCGCCCTCGTCAACGCCGAGATCGCGCAGCAGCCGGTCGGCGAGCCCGGCCTCCAGCGTCAGGCCCACCACCCGCGCCGGGCGGATGACCGCCTGCCGCACCTCGGCGGCCGTCATCGCCCCAAGCACCACCTGCCGGGACTGCATCGCCTGGCGCAGCACCGGGTACGCGGTGGCCCGCGCGTAGAAGTCGGCGCGCATGCCGAGCACGACCAAGGCACTACCCGGCCCGGCGTCAGCGGCCAGCGTCCCGATCTCGTCGAGGAAGTCGGAGCGCTCCGCTTCCGACTCGCAGACCGTGAAGATCTCCTCAAGCTGGTCGATGACCACGACGACACGCGTGTCGGTCGCGGCGGTCTGCACGGTCGCGAGGGTGGCCAGCGCCGCGCGTAGTGTCAGCAGCGGGTGGGACCCAGGCGTGATCACCAGCCGTGGCCACAAGGCTGATCCAGCGGCCGGGAGCCGCCCTTCGGCGAGGGCGTTCAGCAGCCCTGCCCCAAGCAGCGAGGACTTGCCGGTGCCGGACGGCGCCACCACGAGCAGCGGCCCGCCTGGGCCGCCGAGGGCCATCTCGTCGAGGTAGCGGAGCAACTCTCCGGTGACCGTCTCCCGGCCGAAGAACCACTTCGCCTGGCCGGGGCCGAACGCGTCCAGGCCAGGGTACGGGCACTCGCCTGGCGCCGTCTCCGTGGGCGTCCACAGGCTGGTGAGGGCGGCATCAGACAGGTACAGGTCACCGCCAACCTGGATGACGACCGCGGACTCGGCCGCCTCCGCGGTCTGCACATGCACGCGCGATCGCTCTGGGGGAGAGTGCCTGGCCGCCTCGGCCAGCCCCGTATTGGTCGGCCCCATAGTGGCCGGCACTGTACTGGTCGGCACCGTCGCGGGCGCTTGCCCCGGTTGTGCCAGCTGCTTTCCCTCGTCACCGCTGATGCTCACCGGGCAAGGCCACCCTTTACGTGTCGTCGCCGATTCTCGCGTTACCCGCTACTTGGATCACGACACTGTGCGGGGCCGCGTTCGCGCGCTGTGTGATTGTGACGTTCTCGTGCCGTTCTGCGTGAACTTGCTCTGCGTGCACTTCGGCACCCGGGGCAAGGACACCAGGAACCACAACGTTCGGGACCGGCCCGTTCGGGACGGCCAAGTCGGCCACCACCGTCCCTTGCACCACCTCGCCGGGACTGGGCTCAAGGTCGCTGACAAGATCGCCCGCGCCCGGCGTGTCCTGCACGTGGGGTTCGCCGGCGGCCGACATCGGTCCGCCAGCGAAGCCGACGGCGAACCGGGCGAGCAAGTCCGGCAGCAGCGGCCGCCGCTCCGGGTCCTTGGCCAGGCAAGCCGCCAGCGTGTCCCGCAGCACGCTAGGCGGCAGGTCGCCCAGGTCGGGCTGCTCATTGAGGATCCGATAGATGATCGCCGCGCCGTTCGACGCGTCGAACGGGGGGCGGCCCGTGGCGGCGTAGGCGAGGACGCAGCCGAGGGCGAACACGTCGCTCTCCGGGATAGCGCTATCGGCGCGAACTTGCTCGGGTGACATGAACGAGTAGGTGCCGATCACCGTGCCCGGCGTGGTCAGGGACGTGGCCCCGGCCGCCTGCGCGATGCCGAAGTCGATGATCCGCGGCCCGTCGTCCGCCATGATGATGTTGGCCGGCTTGAGGTCGCGGTGCACCAGTCCGCTGCGGTGGATCGCGCCAAGTCCCTCGGTCAGCGCGGCCCCCAGCCTGGACACGGCGGCGGGGACCAGTGGCCCGCCGTCGGTCACCACCGCCTGCAAGGACGGCCCCGCGATGTAGGCGGTGACCATCCACGGCGGGTCGTCATACGGGCCGGCATCGACGACGGGCGCGGTGTGGAACCCGCCGACCCTTCGGGCGGCGTCCACTTCGCGCGCGAAGCGACGCCGGAACTCAATGTCAGTGGTGAACTCGGGGCGTATTACCTTCACCGCGACCGGACGCCCGCCAGGCGATACTCCGAGAAATACCTGCCCCATCCCGCCATCGCCCAGCCGACTTACCAGCCGGTAGACGCCAACCTGGCGTGGGTCCCCCACCCGCAGCGGATCCATTCCTCCCGCGGCTCCAATCCCGTCCAGTCGGGCCGGCTACCAAGACACTCCAAGGCTATCCGCTGCCAATCATTTTCGGAGATTTGGCGACAAATTCTGAGTGAATTAGATACCCGTATTACCCGTGCGTTCCGGAAATGGTGCTCAGCTTGACGCTGGGGCTGGCGTGACTGCCTGGGGCGTGGAGGTCGACGTGGACGATGACGTTGCTGGCGTGGGCCCGCTCGGGGTCGGCGTGGCGGCTGGGGCTGTTGCCCCGCTCGTGGACGTCGGCGTCTTGCTCGGCGACGGACTCGCCGACCGGGTCGGGGTCGCTGACCGGGAGCGGCTGGCTGTCCGCGACGGCGCCGGCGACCACGACCGCGTCGGGGTTGACGCCGGCGTGATGACCGGGCCGGTAGGCGTCTGCGTGCGTTTGACCGGCGTCTCCGTCGTGCTGTCGTTCGCCGGGCGCACCAGCACGTACAGGGCGAGCACGCCGATGAACAGCCCCAGCAGCACCATCGTCGAGGTGCGCGGCTTGCTCATGACGCGTTCCCTGTCGCCTGGCCGGTGTCAAGCTCGGCGGCCACGGTAATGCCCTCCCTGCGGAAGGCGGAGGCGACCCGCGCGCGGATCTCCCGGCCGACATCGAACTGCATGCCGGGGAGCGTCCGCGCGACCATGCGCAGGGAGAAGGTGTCGACCTCCATCCGCTCCACGCCCATGACCGTGGGCTCGTCAAGCATCAACTTGCGCAGCCGCTCGTCGAGGTAGACCTCCCGCCCGACCAGCCCGAGCACCTCGGTGGCGTGGCCCACATCGATAGTGGACGGCACGGGAACGTCGATCACAGCGCGCGCCCAGTCCCGCGACAGGTTAGTGACCTGGGCGATCTGGCCGTTGGGGGTGATGATCACCTCTCCGCTCACCGACCGGATGCGGGTGACCCGCAGTGTCACCTCCTCGACCGTCCCGAACGCTGGCTCCGCCACACCGGTGACGGAGATGCGGACGACGTCACCGAAGCCGTACTGGCGTTCCCCCGTGATGAAGAACCCGGCCCCGATGTCCTGGACGAATCGCTGCAGGCCAAACCCAAGCGCGGCGCTGATCAGCGCGGCGGGCGCCACGAGGCCGGCGAGCGGCACGCCGAGGAGCTGGACGATGAGCACGGTGGTCACGACGTAGATGACGGCGAGGATGCTCCAGGTGAGCACCTGCGCCACGACGTGACGGTGCTTGGCGGCCTCTGAACGCACCAGATCCTCGGAGACGACGGACCTGGCGTCGATGCGCCGCACGATCCGGCCGCGGGCCCAGTCAGCGAACCGGCCGATCAGGAGCGCGCCCAGTACCAGCAAGATGATGACCAGCAGGTTCCCGCGCGCCCAGACGCTGAAGTCGGTCAGCGGTGCGATCGCGCCCGTCAACGCCGCCCCCTATCGTTGATTAGTCACACAAGCCGACTGTTTACAACAAGCTTTAACGATCACGCATCTCCTGCCCGCTTGCGCGCTCGGCAATCGCCTGTCCTGCAGGTCGCCTATAGTGGCAGCGTGCGCGCCAGTGACCAGAGCCCTCGGAAGCTGGTGGTCGAAGCAGTAGCCTTCGGCCTCGGCTATACCGCCGTCCTGATCTGGATCGGGTCAGCCCTCGTCGGCAGCTTCGGTTACGACGGATACAACCCGTATTGGTCGGCCATCCCCCACCTGCGGACCGACACCGCCGGCGCGATCGCGTTCGGCCTCTCGATCGTCACCCTGGCGGTCAGCAGGTACCTGGAGCTCAGCCGACGCAGCAGCGTGCCAACCGAGCCGGTGCCGCGGTCCGCCCGCGTCCTCGCTGTTCAGGCAGTGGCCGATACCGCCATGTTCCTTGGCACGGCGCTCGTCCTCTACCTGTCCTGCAACGCCTTCATGCACCCTGAGACCCTGAACATCCAGCTCACGCACCTGGCGCCGTGGCCGACCGAGGGCACGGTCCGCGTCGTCGGGCTAGCCGTCTGCCTGGTTGCCGTCGCCACCCGCCGCTACCTGCGGGCCACCGCGACCCGTCCCAGCAAGGCCGCTCCGGTCACTGAGCAAGCTGGCATCGCCGCATAGGGACACCGCACCCTAATCCGGGGGTCTCACCCCGAGAACATCAGGGTGGCAACCCGATTCCCCGCCGTGCCCGCGGCCAATACGCTTTCGAAGCGTGCTTCCCGATGAGACCGGCCCGGCCACCACGGTAGGACCCGACGTCACGGTGCCTCCGCCTCCACTGGAGCGGGAGGTAGCTCCACTGGCGCAGGACATAGCGAGTCCCGCAGAAAGCCCCAGCGCGGTCATGCCGATCCTGGCGGGGAACCTGCGGATCGGCCGCGCAGCGGACAACGACCTGGTGCTAGACGACCTCTTGGTCTCCCGTCACCATGCCGAGGTGCGCGACCGCGCCGGGGGCGGGTACGAGATCGTCGACCTAGGCAGCCAGAACGGCGTCTTCGTCAACGGCCGGCGTGTCTCTGCGCAGCCGCTGACGGAGAGCGACACCATTGGCATCGGCCACTCGACGTTCCGGCTCACGGGCCACCGGCTTGAGCAGTTCCTCGACGGCGGCGAGGTCACGGTCACGGCTCAGGAACTCGTCACGACGGTGGCGGGCGGCAAGGTCCTGCTGGACCGGGTGTCTTTCGCGATGCCAGAGAAATGCCTGGTCGGTGTTATCGGCCCAAGCGGCGCGGGCAAGTCGACGCTCCTCGGCGCGATGACCGGGATGCGGCCCGCGGACACCGGCACCGTGATGTACGACAACCGGGACCTGTACGAGGACTACGACGAGCTCAGGCATCGCATCGGCCTCGTCCCGCAGGAGAACATCCTGCACACCCAGCTGACCGCCCGCCGCGCGCTGCAGTACTCGGCGGAGCTGCGGTTCCCTCCTGACACCACCGCCGCCGAGCGCAACGCACGGGTCACCGAGGTCATGGAAGAGCTCGGCCTGTCCAAGCATGCGGAGACGCGTGCCGACCGGCTCTCCGGCGGGCAGCTCAAGCGGATGAACGTTGCCCAGGAGCTGCTGACCAAGCCGTCGCTGCTGTTCCTCGACGAGCCCACCTCCGGCCTCGACCCAGGCCTGGACAAGTCGGTCATGCTCCAGTTGCGCGACCTCGCCCACGATGGCCGGACGATCATCGTGGTCACGCACAGCGTGCTGAACCTGCTGGCCTGCGACCGGCTGCTCGTCCTCGCCCCCGGCGGGCGAATGGCCTTCTACGGGCCGCCCGGTGAGGCGCTTGGCTACTTCGGGCTGGTCGACTGGGCGGACCTCTTCCAGGCGTTTGACCTCCATCCCGACCGCGACTGGGCCGGCGAGTTCGCGGCGTCCCTGACCTACGCGCGCTACGCGGCGGCGCAGCAGCGCGCGAACGCGATACCGCGCGACGAGCAGCAACTGGCGCTGGCGACGCCACGCCGCCGCGGGCTGCGGCAGTACGCCACGCTGACCCGGCGGTACGCGCGAGTGATCGCCGCGGACCGGGGCTACGTGCTGTTCATGGGGCTCCTGCCGGTTGTGCTCGGCCTGTTGATCAGGTTCGTGCCCGCTATGCAGGGCCTGGCCGGGCCGAACGGCAACATGTCCGCCCAGGAACTGCTCCAGATCATGGTCACCTGCGCCTGCCTCGCCGGAACCGCGAGCTCGGTCCGCGAGCTGGTCAAGGAACGCCCCATCTACATCAGGGAGCTGGCGGCGGGCCTGTCGCCCGGCGCGTACCTGCTGTCCAAGCTGACCCTGCTCGGCGCCATCAGCGTCGTGCAGTCGTGCGTGATCGTGCTGCTGGGCCTGGCTGGCCGCCAGATGCCTGCGCACGGCGCGCTGCTGCGGAACTATCCGCTCCCCGAACTGCTGATCGCGATCGCCGTGCTCGCGGTGGCATCGATGTCCCTGGGACTCCTGGTGTCGGCTTTCGTCAGCACGTCGGAAAAGGCGATGCCGTTCCTGGTGATGCTCACCATGTTCCAGGTCATCCTGTCGGGTGGTGTGCTGCCGTTCAACGGAATGAACGGCCTGTCCCAGCTGTCGTGGATCGCGCCGGCCCGCTGGGGGTTCGCCGCCGCCGCGTCCACCGTGAACCTCAACGGGATTGGCTTGCTGCCGGGCACGGACGCAGACCCGCTCTGGACGACTTCGTCCGCCAACTGGCTGCGCGACGTCGGCATCACGGCTGGGATTGCGGCCTTCTGCCTGCTGATCACCTTGATCCAGCTCCGCCGGCTCGGCCCGCGTCGCCGCCGCTGAGGCCGTATCGGTCCGTTCATTCGCCGTGCTTGTGAATCCACCTGCGTGGGGGGCGGCGGACGTGCGACTATGGTCGGCGCACTAGGCGAATTCGCACGGAAACCCCCAAAGAGGCCTGGCATGACGGAAGGTTCTGTCCCCGGACAACCCAATGGGCAGGCAGGCCCCGGCGTGCCGCCTGGATACGGTGCCCCGCCGCCACCTCCGTCCGGGGGTTACGGCGCGCCTGGCGGCTATACGCCAACCGGCGGATACGGCCCACCCGGCGGCTACGGCGCACCTGGCGGTTATGGCACGCCCGGCGGCTACGGAACTCCTGGTGGGTACGGGACGCCTGGAGGCTACGGGACGCCCGGTGGGTACGGGACGCCTGGAGGCTACGGGACGCCCGGTGGGTACGGGACGCCTGGAGGCTACGGCGCGTACGGGGGTGGCCCCTATGGGCGGCCGCAGGCCCCCAAGCCCGGGATCGTGCCGCTGCGCCCCCTCAACATGACCGAGATCCTGGACGGCGCCTTCGCCGCCATCCGGTGGAACCCGAAGGCGATCCTCACCTCCTCGGCGACGGTTGCCACCATCTCCGCTGTGCTCATCGCCGTGATCTCGTATGTCCTGCAGCGCCAGGTGCTGAACACCGTGCGCCTTTCCGGGTCCGGCACGCAGCTCACCGCATCGCAGGGCATCTTGCTGGTCTCCCTGTACGGCCTGACCGTCCTCATCACGTTCGCCGCCGACTCGATCCTCACCGGCCTGCTGACCGTTGCCATCGGCCAGGGCGTGCTCGGCCGGAAGGAGACCCTGGCCAGCGTCTGGCGGACCGCCGCCCCCCGGATCTGGCCGCTCATCGGGATGCTGCTGCTGATAGGCCTGTTCTTCATCGTGGGACTGGCGCTCGTCGTCGGCGTGTCGGTCGGCGTCGGCCTGGCCGCTGGTCCGGTGGCCGGCGTCATCGTCGGCATTGTCCTCGCCCTGGCCGCCTGGGTCTTCGGAGCTATCCTCACGGTCCGCTGGCATCTGGCGATCCCGGTCGTGATGCTTGAGCGGCTCGGCCCGCTCAAGAGCCTGGGCCGGTCGTGGCGCCTGGTGCGGCGAAGCTCGTGGCGCGTCTTCGGGATCCTGCTGCTTACCTACCTGATCGTCGGTATCGCGGTCGAGGTCATCAGCGTGCCGTTCGCACTTGGGAGCGGCGGCTTGTCCTTGCTCACGGCACGGACCAACGTGAATGTCGTGGGCCTGGTCGTTCAGGCCATCGGCCAGATCATTTCCGGCACGCTGGCCGCGCCCATGATTTCCGGGGTCATCGTGCTGCTCTACACCGACCTGCGGATGCGGCGGGAGGGCATGGACATCACGCTGCAGGCGGCCACGGCCGGCGGGGCGGCCAATGACCGCCTGGGCGGCCAGAACGTCAGCCCCTGGTGATCGCGTCCGGCCCGATCGGGCGCGGCGCGGCCCAGCGTCTCGCCCGCGATGAGTTGTCCAAGGCGATCTACCACCAGCCACAGTCGATACCAGCGCGTGTCATTCATTATGTGGAGTCGCTGCTTGATCGGCTTTTCTCGGCGGCCAGTTCAGCCACTCCCGGCGGCTGGTGGACGCTCGTCGCCCTCGCGGCCCTCGTGGTCGCCGCCGTGGCGGTGATAGCCGTCCGGCTGGGTCCCCTCGCCCGGTCGGCCCGGACCACAGGGCCGGCCTGGGACCGGGGCTCGCGGGCCATGACCGCGCGCGAGCTGCGCGATGCCTCGGCGGCGAGCGCCGCTGGCGGCGACTACAGCACTGCGATCCTGCAGCGGCTGCGGGCCATCGTGGCCTCGTGCGAGGAGCGGGGCATCCTCAGCGCCGACGCGGGCAGAACCGCCAACGAGGTCGCCGCGCAGGCCGGTGCCCGCTTCCCCGGGCAGCATGCGGCGCTCATCGCTGCCGCGCACAGCTTTGACCAGGTCCGGTACGGCGGCGGGGTCGGCACCCGCGACGGCTACGAACGGCTGCGCGCACTGGACGACACGCTGGCCGCGACATCGCCCGTCGCCGAACCCGGGCCCGCGCCGACTGGGGCGCACGCTGGCGCAGCGAGGATGCCAGCGTGAGCCGGGTGCTGCGGTCCGCGCGGGGCTGGTGGCTGCCGGCGCTGCTGGCCTTGGGGGTAGTCGTTGCGGGCGTGGTGATCGCGCTGCTGCAGCCTGCCCCGGCCAACGGCTACCTAGACCCCAACGGCACGAGCCCCACCGGGAGCCGTGCGCTCGCTGACCTACTGACTGCTCGCGGCCAGCAGGTAGTGCGGGTCGCCGCCCCGCCGAGCGCCAGCGCCGCCCCCGGATCGTTGGAGCTGATCACCGGCGCTGGCTCGCTCACCAAGGCCCAGCTCGCCCAGGCCGGGCGGTTCAACGGCGACATTCTCCTTATCGCTTCCGGTGACGTCACCCCATCACAATCGCACCCGTCGGATGACGTGCCCGACGCCTTGCGCGCGATCGCTCCCGCGGTCCACTTCGCCGGGTACGAGCCAGCAATCGTCGCGGAGCCCGCGTGCACGGCGCAGGCCGCGGCCCTCTCCGGCGCTGTCTACTTCTACGGCGCCGCGCTGCGCTCAACCGCCCCTGCGGCGCAGTCGTGCTACCCAGCAGGCGGCGGCTACAGTCTCGTCAGCTACCGGGACGGCACCCGCACGATCACCGTTCTTGGCAGCAGCGCACCGTTCAGCAACGCCTACCTTTCCGCTCAGGGCGACGCGGCGCTCACCCTGAACCTGCTGCGTTCCGCCCGTCAGGTCATCTGGGTGGTGCCGTCGCCGCAGGCACAGGCTGCTACCGCACCTGGGCAGCGCTCCTTCTTCTCGCTCGTGCCCTGGCCCGCCTACCTGGTGGCGATACAACTATGCGTCGCGGTGCTGCTCGCGGCGGCGTGGCGGGCGCGACGGCTAGGCCCGCTGGTAGCGGAACGCCTGCCGGTGATCGTGCGGGCGGCCGAAACCGTGGAAGGGCACGGCCGGCTCTACCAGGCGCGCCGGGCCAGGGACCGGGCCGCCGGGGAACTGCGCGCCGCCGCCAGCGCACGGATTGCCCAAGTGACGGGCGGCAGCGCCACGAGCGAAGCGATCGAGGCCCGTACCGGGCTGCCAGCGGCGTACGTGGCGGTGCTGCTGCACGGCCCGCCGCCGCCCACTGACCAGGCCCTGGTCACCCTCGCAGCCGAGTTGGACACCCTCGAACGGAAGATACGGCAGTCATGATGCACACCGAGCCCCGCCAAGCGCTCGCCGCGGTTCGCGCCGAGGTCGCCAAGGCCGTCGTCGGCCAGGACCAGGTCGTGACCGGCCTGCTCATCGCCCTCGTGGCCGACGGCCACGTGCTGCTGGAAGGCGTGCCGGGCGTCGCCAAGACCCTGCTGGCGCGGACGCTTGCCGCCACGCTGAACCTGTCGGCCAAGCGCGTGCAGTTCACCCCGGACCTAATGCCGGGAGACGTCACCGGCTCCCTTGTCTACGACGCGCGGATGGCCGAGTTCACGTTCCGCGAGGGGCCGGTGTTCACCAACATCCTGCTCGCCGACGAAATCAACCGGACCCCGCCCAAGACC